>Ga0315282_10012304_pt1 | contig 13113 bp, 9 predicted proteins | sample YL17G07_20_MG_FD_203693 | JGI IMG/M metagenome (GOLD analysis project Ga0315282, IMG submission 203693) | Sediment microbial communities from Yellowstone Lake, YNP, Wyoming, USA - YL17G07_20 | ecosystem: Environmental > Aquatic > Freshwater > Lake > Sediment | place: USA: Wyoming | collected...
AAGATAAACCCGCGACAAAAAGCCTAACCAAACACCTTGCACCAGAATTGCGTAACGGCCAGTCCCGTAAGATCTACTACAGTTCGTCAAAGCTGCAAAAAAAACCAGATGGCGCCGGGGAAGGGATTTCAGCACCAATTTACCAGTAAAAATACAGGCGGACATATTTTGCAAGAGTTTAAATCAAGGACTACCAGCACTCGCATAATCTTTCCACATTTGAATTCTGAAAATTTGCAGGCTTTTGTGCTCTCACATATGTATGGCCACTTATCATCCTCTCACCGCAGTTATTGTGGCTCCTCCGTGTTTTGTTATTCGCGGTCGTATGTTAACAAGAATCGGTTGTCCGCCTTTTGACGACTCTTCCGCTGTGATAATACATTGACCTGTTTTAAGCTTTGGAATTCTGTTTACGAGTTTCCCGCAAAGGTCTCTTACGATTTGGTTTCTGATGATCGATTTGTCTGAAGAATGCATGATTCTTACATCTGCGAGCCGTATCATTTTTTCATCTAGATCTTCGGGAAGGTGCGTGTCCAGCAAAAGCCAATTCAATCCATGCCTTTTTCTCCGGATTAAATTAAAAAGACTATCCACAAAAGCCTTAGATATACCATTTTTAAAGTAGGTGTGCGCTTCATTTATTACGAAAACAAAGGGTTCATTTTCTAGGTCTTTTCTTGTTTGAAGAACGCTCAATATCAAAGTCATAATTGAAAATATATCTTTCGGAAGGCGCTTTGTTTTCCTGAAGTCAAATATATTCACGCCGCCCTTGGCAAGATTGGAAACGAAGTCTTTGGTTGTGTCAGTAGCCACATATTCCTGTAGGAGCCCTCATGCAGAAAGCGATGTGGCGGGTCGTTCCATATCCAAGAAACCAGAAGAAATGCAGTGAAGCTCTGTGGGTTCAAACGTGGGTTTTGACCTAGGCGAGTTGACAGACACATAAAGAGCAGGTAGTGCCCGCAAAGAAAAACTAATGGATTTACCAACCTTCAAGTCTTGGTCTCTACGGGCCCGTCAGTATTTGAAATGCAAATCCCAAATGCATAAACTTTTATGTGGATACCCACCAATCCATTATTAGACGATCGGGATTAATAGCAGTAGGTAGTACATAGGCTAAGTATTAATAGCAGTGCTTGGTATAACTATTCGTTCAAATGTAGGTGATGAACAGGAGCGCGTGCGCTCTTATTTAGTTGTGGTAAGATGAGCAACTGGCACACTCGTTACTCCTTTCCAGTATCATTTGATACTGGGCCCATAAAGTGGTTTAATCCCGCGTTTGACAATCTTTTCATAAGGATCGGCATTTATGAGGAGCTTGATAAGTATCTAAATGTGATTCAATCACAATATGGCAAATTCTGGATTTCGGGACCATCAGGCGGATATGGAAAGTCTACAATGCTTCACTATGTCACTCGAGCTCTTTACTCTAACATACGACGGCTAAGGGCCTTGCCTCTCTTAATATCAGTTGGCAAGAAAACACCACTTGTGGAAAACACCTTCTTTAGAGATTTTCTAAATGAGTTTCTGAGACTTCCACAGAATCTGGCAAAGGCAAGCAACGTGTTGAACGTGGTCCTGCCCGAAGACATCCAGAAATATGTACTCGATTGGTTTAAGAAATCTGGGACAGAAGACGTCCGAAAAATCCAGAAAGAATTGGCAACTGTAAACTTGGAGGAACTGGAGAGAAGATTCTACGTTGTACTTGAAAAGGTTTTTAATCATTGGGCCGACAATGGAGTTTTTTCAAAGTACGTGCTATTAGTCGACGAAATGGACAAATTGGCGGACACGGATGTCCTACCTTTCCTGGGAAGCAACCAAAATCTTTTCCAGGAGCTTTATCAAGAACATAGATTTGTTGTTTTTATTTCAGGGCACAGTTCCTGGATTGAGAGAATACGTGACTCTACTACAGAATATAGCTTCTTTCGCGGAAAAGTGTTAAGAATACCTCAATTCGAGGACATTCCACAAATCGAGGAATTGGTTCTATCTAGATTAGTCCAGCATCTTCATATGATTCCTTCAGATAATCCGTGGAGGATAGAAGGTTACGAGGAATTAAGAGAATTGAGTGGCGGAGTCCCGAGAAGCATAATTCAGCTTGCTGAAATGGGTACAAATGAGGCGCAACGTCGAAATCTTGCGACAGTAGGTTCCGGAATTCTAAAGGAGATAGTAGTCACGGAGGATAACATAAAACCAATCGAGGACTATATCCACAACCATCCAGAAACATATAGCAAACTAAGAGATGCTGTGGACAAACATGTTGACGCTCTTCTCTACGTTTTCTATGATATGCCCGGACACAAAATCTTCAAGGAATATGACCGGAACTTGGCAAATAGAACCAGATATGTTGGGATAGAAATTAGCGATGAGGACTGGATTAAGAAAGTCAATATGCTGACTATTTTCGAGTGCCTTGTTGACGACGACACCCATAGGGAACTGTCAAGGGATTTGTGTGACTTGTTTGATAAGCTTGGTCAGTATCCTGCCTTGATTGGAAAAGTTGTCCCAAGTATTGTCAAAAAGTTGGGAGATATAAAACCTAGGTTCCCATCTGGAAAACCCACTCCTCCAAAGTGCCAAGATATAATAGAGAATATCTTCAGGGTTCACAAGAATCTCTGGTCTACTCAAGAAGAGATATTTGGTGCCTTCCGGGATTCACCTCAGATCAAGAACTATGCCCTTGCGTGCAAAACAAGTGAAGGAATTGGCGAATTCAGTAGAGCCCTCTTCGAAAAGGAATTTCAAAGATATATCCAGAGAGCGGCTTCCAGTTTGATGATATTTGAAGAAGGCGAAAAAATCTATTACCGTCGCTTTCCAGAAGGAATGCAAGAAGACGATTACTCCATCTTGAAGGTTCTTGGTTCCCGTGAAGTGCTGAACAACTACATTGATCTTATGATTAGTCCCATACGATACGACTCAATAACGATCAAAAGGTTGGATAGACTAATCGAGAACATACTATGTGCGATTGCTGATTCAAAAGGAGCGGAATTTCAGCAGGACTGCCTTCACAAGAAAAGCAAATGGAGGATATTCGAGAACCTAGAATTAGACCCGAATTTGCGTCGTCGACTGGACTTTTATTCCGCAGAGAGCAAGAAAGAACCAAAAGACGTAGACATAATTCAGAAAATATCAAAACAAATCATTATTGACCTTGCTAAGGAATACGAAGAAGCAAAGAAACTTCCACGACCAATTCCGATTAACTTCAGAGAGTTGCTAGAGAAAGGTGAGAACGAGAAGATCGAGTTCAAATCCTCTATGAGCTTTGACATTAGAGAGGGCAAAAAGAGCGATCTTGTTGAAATTGCATTGGCAAAAGCCGTTGCCTGCTTTATGAATTCTGAAGGAGGAACTTTGCTGATTGGAATTGGAGACAACAAGGAAGTGCTTGGTCTCGACAGAGATTTTGAAGTGATCAGAAAACCCAATACTGATGGTTTTGAATTGCATTTCAATGGGCTGGTCAAGCGCTACCTGTCTCCGAAAGAGAGTAGACGATGTGTAAAGCTGTCTTTCAGCACGTTGGATGGAAAAAGCATAGCAGTGGCAAGGGTTGACAGAAGTCAACGTCCTGTATTTGTGAAATCTGAGGGAAAAACACTATTCTTTGCCAGGTTTGGAAGCGAATGTACACCTTTAGACATAGATGACGCAACCAAGTATATCGCAGATCATTTCAGAAGGCAGAAGTAGCGATCAATCGCTGTTGAAAGAATCGGACTTGAACCCAAATGGGTTCTAATCCCTAGAGACCAATACCAAAAACAATGCAAATCCATCATTTTTGCCGACCGAAAAAACGCGCTTTGCCAGCGTCGCATGCTGGCAGTGAGCGTACGCAAAGTACGTTAAATAGAAAAGTAAGTAACGACAGACTTGTACTCGTGAATGAGATGACTAAGCTGACTTTCTATGGTGGGGTAAACGAGATAGGGGGCAACAAGATTCTTGTTGAAAGAGACGCGAAGGAACTATTCCGAAGCGAAGGTGAAGGACCTGGGCAATGGTATTGTTTCCTTAACAGACAAACTGGTCTTTGTTACACATTACAGCCGAGACATGGATAGGTTTAGAAGCTTCTATGAGGTAGCAAACGAATGCTTGATTGTCTCGAGTTGTGCATTGCTTCTAGTCAATCAGGCCGGAGTCAAAGCTGAGTATAGTTCCAAGTACTGTATCTATTCTCTGTGGCGTGTCTGCGAAAACTCCATTCAAGATAAATTCATTGAGTTTGTCCGCCTTCGCAAGGAAACTTGGATACTTCATTCTGGCAGGATCCGACATGTAATCAGCCGTTGATGAGAGACAGAGACCTAGGTGAGCTATCCAGTCAGGATCGACTCTAATCGTAGCAGGGTATGCTTGCTCCTTTCTCAGGCGGATGGATTTCCACAATCCGCCTGATTCTTGATATTCTAGACCTGTATTGTGTGGGAAGAGCTCAACGGCATCGTCTGGAGTAAGCAGAGCAGTTCCATAAGGCGCAGTTACGCTCAACTTGTCTCTTGTATATCCTTTTCTGAACTTCCAAGCTGATAGTCCACCTGACTTTGTAGTTGAGACAGCAAGCGTTGGTATACCAGTTTCCTCAGCCACATCGGTCAGTCTCATCAACTCGGCCTGTCTGAAGGTGGCATCCCTCATTGTGAGGAGGAGATCATAACGCCCTCTTCGGATTATTTTGGATAGTGTGTCGTCAATCCTTCCGAATAGATCTTCCTGAGTATCTGCTTGGAGTGTAACCATGCATGTCGAGTTAGAGAAGTCGCTGCCCGCAACCGTTATCAACCCAACCAAAGAGCCATTCCATGGGCCTGAGTCCACATATACACTGATAGGTTTGTGGACAGTCTCATATTCCGGCGGTAGCCTGACTCTTGACCAAAGGTAGTTTGTATTGGTTGCGTAGACTGAGCCACCGAATCTTTTCGTAAGATGGGCTAGGAACGAATACGCTAGGGCGTAGGTTTCCATCCGACCCTTCCATGTTCCCGGGCGATAGTGGATGACACGTTTTCCATGCTGAAAAGCGAACGCATAAGTGGCATAATATGTTCTATCTCGTACGTATTTCAGACTTGATGAAGGCAGGAATACGATGAACAGGTCTGTGTCGTCCTGCAGAGCGTCATCCATTTTTTTCAGGTAGCCGCGTGGGTTTCCAGTCTTGTCGAGAGCTGTATCTTCAACTTTGTATTTCTTAAGTGCAATGTTCTTAGGGTTGTAGCCAAAGAATGAATATATGGACTCAAGGACCCTGTCAGCATTTTTCAGCGGATCTATGTTGCTTTTCTCTTGGTTACGTCTGTTTCGTCCAGGATCAATGATATCGAGGTCACCAGTGACTATTGCCTCACAAATCCGTGGGCCTCTATTCCCGCCAAGCAGTGTTTGAATTGAGGAATTGGCTCGGAAGTCAGGGTGAATTATTGCAACCTTCAACTGCTTTTCGAATTGTATGGGTTTTGAGAGAATCTCGAGTGGCTCACCCGGGTAGGCTTCCCCCTTCGCGATTTCATATAGCTCCCCTGGAGAAACCCATTTTAGTGCACCAGTATCTTTGTTCTTAACAGCTACCTTGGGAACCTCAACTCTGAGAGTTTGAAAACCCGCTAAGCTGGGATTGTTGGTTTCATTAATCCTAAGAGTTAGCGGTCCGGGAACAAAATTGATTGTCGATTCGCCACCCTCCCACAACAACCTTGGTTTGAGTTCAGAAGCCAAGGCGTTTGAGACTGCATGGTTGAGGCAAGCCAACGTCTCGCTATTGTACTTGGTCAACGCTTGATATATCTTCGTTACTCGTTCGTTACCACCACTGACTCTGATAATCTTGCTGAATAGATACCAGTTTTCAAGCGTAACTATCGGAACCATGAATTTAATAGGCACGATGTATGTCTCGTTTCTTTGGTAGGCTGCGCTGAGATAATGAGGCCTGACTCTTGCAAGTCCGCCTTTCCTTGATTCTTCGAGTAGTTCTGCCAGTTCAGCAGAAACATTGATCCCTTGGTCTTCAAAGAACGATTTTGCTTGATCTATCTCGTTATCAGTAGCCTGATCAAGTATGATGTCAAGATGTACTGAATTCGGTCTTAGTCGACGTTCCCCCATTTGTATGTGGAATTGTAGTGCCAGCTTGTTGTGACTTCGGGACCATTCCTGAATGACATAATCCAATCGCTTTCTTAGGAACCACAAGTTCAATTGAGGCGGACAACTCATCTTCGTTCGAACCGGCGTAAGCACATAGGCCGTTCCATCTATTCCAACTCTTGGATCTAGGTCGACATAACGCTCAGGCGCGAAAAGTGGAAAATCCACATCTTTGAGGGTGAGCTTCTCAAGTGCATCCTTGCTGACCTCCATTGACTCAAGTGCTCCTTCCCTAGCGCCCTTGTCTGCCCAAGGCGGAAGATAGTTCCGTATCATTTCCTGACTGACATTTACCATGATTCCTCTCCCGAGGTTATCATATTCATATTTCAGACCAGGTGTTTCTTCTATAGACTCTTGGAGAATCCTTGACCACAAGGTCTGAACAGCGAATTTGTGACCTCTCATGTAGAGATTCAGGGCGGTAGTACTATGCTGAGTCTCATAGATACCTACTTTGACAGTGGCATCATTAACTTTTATTGGAATCGTCCCATTAGCCAGACTTATTCGCTTAGTTGATATGATAAACGGCAATTCCTTTACGTTGATGTCGGGATGATTCTCAACGTAACCGCTGGTCGGAATACCGGTAATCTGAAACACCTTGTTTGCAACGGAGTGAACAAGGGACGAAACCGCTTCTAGTCTTGGAAGCTCCGCTGTGTCAAGTGAATACACAAAGAACGGCAAATGCTGACCGAAGGACCTACCAGTTTCTTGGATCCCCGTGAAAACTACGTCGTCGGGTGTATGAGAATATGTTTCCAAAGGCGACTTTGTTGTTAGTACCAATCCAAACTCGTCTCCTTTTCGCTGTTGTGGTCGATTATGGTTGTTGGATTGAAAATTTCCCTGCCAGCAACGCCAAATTTGTTCAATCTAAATACCACGGGCGTTCCCTGTGCATTCATGACAATACACGGCCCTTTGATGGCGATTATCCTGTTCTTGATTGGAATCCTCCTGTATCTTCTTCCCTTATAGATCTTGGACTCAAGGCCAACTAGATTCTTGGGGTCTATTCTTGAAAGCTCTTCTCTTTCAACTTGGATTCCACGGTCCTCTATTAATTCAGCCAAAAATAGAGGAGTTAGTTTTATGGCAGCTGAATCAGCTTGATAGTCCGCACACTTCGCGTTTGCCGATCGTAAGATGCAGTCTATCATATCGATGAATTTTCGTCTGTCCTCAGCGGTCAGTTCAGTGAGAAGAGCATCATGCGTTAGTTTTTGGGTGAACTCTGAACCCACCATCCCTAGATCCCGTGTGAACCTCTGATTGATCTTCACACATTGATTCTCAAATCTAATTGTCTGACCCGAAATAATCCGTTTCTCAAGGAATTCCGCCTCTGGAAGTGAAAGTGAGTTTCTTCCTTCAGGCATCAATATACCCATTAGAGTATATCCTGCCTCTGCTGCTCTCTGATTTCTTCTTCCGACCCTCGTGATTCCCACTTTAAGCTCTGACTGCGACCGTGTTAGCATGGAAACATACAGGCAATATCCATTGACACACTCAGAACTCCATTTGTAGCATCGGTGGCAACCAATCAGATCTCTTTCATCGCGCCAAACTCCGCTTATCGTGCACGAATTCAACTGGTCTGCCTTGGCACAATTTGGACACATGTAATTGAGATTGGCTGAAAGAACTGGGTCGAAATCTTCCTCTAGCGGTTGTTTCTTCGTGATCACTGTGCCGCACCTGCAATATCGCCTGTCTGTCCAAAACCCAAATGCCGGAATATCATATCCAAGGCCAAGATCGATTTCACTGGACTCCTGCGAGTCAGTGTCGATAACTCCAATCTGCGGATTGCTGCCCGAATACTCTAGCCTTTGCAGGATGTATGGCAACTATTTAGACACCTTCCTAGTGATCTTATAGAGATCTGGATGGCTGGCTGTCGTAATCCCAGCTGCACCGTAGAGGAATGATTTTGACAACGCATTCCGAGCCGCAGTCAGATCGATTTCGAACCTTTTCGCCAGAACCTGGGGGTTATAGAAATCACTATTTCTTGTGCTTGCGAGGAAGAACTCCACGGCATCCTGTCTCGACATTAGTTTGGTGGCAATATCCTGACCACAATCCCTCGACAGTGCACTGTAGAGGACACCTGCATGAATGACTTTCAGAAACTCCGTTCTGTATTGGGCATCGGCGACTACTGGAATCTGCGCATCCAAGTATTTTTCAAGTGTTTCCATATAGCTGAAAGGAGCTAAAGGCGTTCCATTTAAAAGTGAAAGAACTCTTTCACCCGATGGTGTCGTCCTATAATCTTCATTGATCAAACCAAAACTCTTCACGGTGCTCCATAGCTCCCCCAGAGTTCTGCTAATTCTTGTTGGACAACCTTTCTCTCTGATAAGCGGGTTTGTCTTAGGTTCACTGATTGTTGAAAACAAACATGCTTCATCAATCGGATTGCTATCGATGTTCTCGAACAGGAATCTAAGCTGTCCCTCTTTAATCTCACCGATGTCGGGATAGGCACCTGGTCCCCTTAAGAGATCTAGAACCAATATGTTACGGACTTCTTTCTTGCTTGGTTGTTTAACATCATCAACGATTTTTGCATAATGCTTTGTATCCTGATCCAAGTCTGATGAATTCGCTTTAGTTGAAACCCACCCGAGTCGAGCAGCGTTTCGGAAATCTGATAACGCCGTTGGAGTTCCACCTGGAGGGCTGTCGGCCGTGATCGCGAATGAGAACCTGCCAGAGCCCTCTTTTACGACACCCTTACGCCTGAGCACAACCAGAATTGACTTGACCTCAATCAGGTCTATACCCAAATATCTCGACACGTCTTCGGGGGATGAAGGCACAACACACGATAATGCCACTTGACCAAGAATCTCAGAGGATTTCTCCAAACCGGAGACATTCGGCTTGGCAGCTGTTGGAATAATATTCGGAGTCCTGTGAGTCCACTTCTCGATCAAGGATCTCCTAGTTAGTTTCTCTGCTTGAGTAAAACTTGCGATATTGTTTCTTCCTAAGTATGAATGCGACTGAATTGAAGGTAAGAGCTTGGATTTTTCTCCTGCCAATTTCTCAGCCTTCAGAGAGAGAAACTCCAAGTAGGGTTTGAGAATCGATTTCATTTTCTCACTACGCTAGATTCTAGTGAGAGCAAGAACTATAAAAATTTTGCGTAGTGTCCATGCTCTCACCTAGACATATATGAAAAGTAACGACCTTAGAAGTCTTACTTGCATACTCAAGTCAGTTCTTTTATCGGAGTTCTCGCTGATATTGGAGCAGAAAAAGAAATTATGGTGAGCAAGATTGGATTCCAAAGCGGTGCCCATAGGTTGGCTACTTTCACAAATATTGAATTACTAACATACGACGAGTTACGACAAAAATCGGTATTCTTCATAGATAGGTTCAAGATACACAATGCTTTTGACAGGATCCAAACACTCAAGGTTCCTTTCACTAGATTTTTTTGGAGTATGAAAGATGAGGCTGAGAAAATGGACGAATGGTGGTATCCCAGCACTGAGGGAAGCAATTTGCTTGGAGCACTTGGCATGTTACAAGATCGTATCGAACTGATAGATCCATCTTTCTTCCCAAGAAACTACCACTTCTCGTTCATATCTCAAACAGAAGAAGAAATCTCCAAGACCGCACACAATAGAAAAGAATATCTGGATCTAATTCTGGAAAATCTCGCAATATTGGAGAAAGAGTATAAGGAGTCCAAAGACAGAATTTTCTCAGAATTGGGTTACGTCAATGAAAACGTCTGCTGTGTACTTCTGCAACTTGTGTCGCGTGATCCCGAGATATGTGTGGAGCAACTCTATTGCGCCTTTCCATTGGTCGATTGTAGCAGGTCCAGTCATCGCGGAATCATTCAAGAAATACACGAAGACCAAGTATGCAGGCAGATCGTTTTGCCTCAACAAGTATAGGTGCGCCAGTCTATTCGCATACTGGTAGAAGCCTCGAGACCAATCGGTTTCCGCATTCGAGTTCAGGAAGCCTTTTGTTTCTTCTAAGCTTCGGCGTATCCTTCGCAGTGAATTCTCGGCTTTAGCTCCGATTGACGAACTCAGCTCGCTGATATGCGACTTGGCTTCAACCAAGAACAGCTTTCCAGAATCACTTTTGCCCAGAGCATCCCATTGAGGGCCATTTTCAGGCCAAAAATCAGCTAAGGGCCTCTTCTCGAGGCTCACGCCCAGCAAATCCAGGCTTTCCCGGTCGGAGTATTCGGCATATTCATCATTCTTCAAAGGAGACAGCCAGCGAATGCATTCACTTTCGGGCAGTTTCAGCTCTTCTGCGATACGAGAACTGAGGAGTTCTGGTTTCTCGTTGACAAGCTTCTGAATCCACTTCTTGCTGCCTTTTTTGCCAGCAGACTGACGACAGCGAGCCATGCATTGCCATTCTTCGCATCAGTTTATAATTCTATCCATGTCTTTGCACGCTACCTAGTCCCAGTGGATCAAAGGATGTATTGCTTACCATACTCCACCATTTGAACGTTCTTGCATTTTTCTTTGAAAGACCTTTAATGGTAACACATTGAGCAAGCGCAACGACGTCGACAGACGAGCAACAAAGAGACTACTCGAGCTCTTGGAGGAACACGCCTTTCGTGGAAATGACCGCAGTTATGGCAGAGTATAACCGTTTTGCGGAGAAAGGAAACATGCGGAAAATTGTTGAGCAGCCGCCGGCTAAAGAGGCGTTAAGGGTCTCGGAAGTCTTGTCGGATCTGGTCTTAGTTTATGGCTGTCGAAATAATAGACAACAATGTTCCGTAAATAGAATGGAAGAATAAACAAACCCATATGAAAATTGACATGAGATACAGGCCTTCGTAAATGCGACCGACCGCCTGAGCTTTGTGTTTTCTTACTAGAAGAAAACCCACGTATTTACGAAAACCATTCTCCGCCACGTTAAATGTGTCCGTGATTATATTTTTGATTGCATTGCAGTATGCATAATCTACCTCATCCACTCTGAAACAGAATATTAATCCAAAGATCGAAAGAACCAATAAGAAAAATGCAACAGCAGGATAAACCACGTTCATGCAACTCCTCTCTCTTAACCCAACCGTGAATCTCTGCCTTTTCTTTAAAGTTAGGGAAGGTAGGGATTGGAGGTTCACATAGTAGAGAAGTATTTCCAAGAAATCTCACATTGCTTCACTACGACTAATATAAGATGCAAAAGAGGAAAAGCTCATTTTCGCACAAGCTCTATATTCGTATCTGAACAACAGAAATGGAGGTGATTTTTTGAAGAACCGTAGCGATTCGAAAAAACCGTGCTATACTGCAGAGGAACTTGAAGACCTAGGACCTGAACTGGAAGGTATAATCAAAAGCGAAATCTCAAAAGGCAAAGAAACTCTTACATGCATAGCTCAAAGTATAAGTGAAAGTGAATCTTTAGAGTCGCTAACTCTTGGGCTTCAAAGGTTCTCGCTGGCTTATTCAACTGTCTTAGATCGAATAGTTAACAATATTCTAAAGAAATTACGTCTTCCACCATTTCCGCACTTTCCGCAAAGAAATGCGATTGCCTTGTCCATTCTTGAAAGAACTGAAAGCTTCTTCAGGCCTATCATAAAAAAAGCTCTCCAACATGCAAAAATCCTAGGTAGAAAATACGGTGCTGATAGCATTGGCGTGACCGTTGGGTTTCCATGGACTCTACAATTCACAATCAATTTAAAAACGCGCGCGAAATGAGAAATAGATTTATGTACGTTAAGATGCGACAGAACATCTTGGACACAATAGCTTTCCCAAACTAGGGTAATGCAAGTTTTAAATTGAAAAGCTGACAAGATGTTAAATGAGTGGCACATATGACTGAGAGACAAATCCACGCTGTACATGACCGAGATCTTGAGAAACTTTTGGAAAGTCTCAAACTACTCAACGATTTACGAGCTGGGAAAATCAAGTGCGGCGAGTGCCAGTGTGCGGTATCTGAGGAGAATCTTGGCTTCCTATACCCATATGAAGGAAAGATACGAATCTGTTGCGATAAAGCTGATTGTTTCTACAATGCAACAAAGAAGCTTTCGGCAGAAAACCTCAAAGCGGGGAAAGCTGATGAAAAGGAACATTCAGAGCAAGTTTAGCATTTTCGCGTATTACTTTGTAGCGTTCTTTTTGTTAGTGGTTGCAGTTCTTAGTTTGATTTTCTTGTCCTGGAATCTCTTACTTCAGGCATTCGGGACTTTAGGTGGCGCAATTCTGTTTACAGCATTCTCACTATATCTTTTCAGCAGCATCCCTCATTTCCAAAAAATAGGTTCAAACATTCTGCAAGCTATATCATGGATTAAGAGAGCAGAATTAGCGTCCGTCAAACTCGCAATAGAAGGAAACATCAACGAATCTCGCAACATAATTAACCATGAAGCTCAAGGATCAATGCCATTTCCTGTTAAGGTTGAATGGGTAAACGATGAAAGCCCAGAAGCGTTCATCAACAAATACAAGGGCGAGGTCGTTGTAAGGATGAGGCATCATAAGTACGAACCCAGAAACCTCGCCTACGCAACAATTGAATCTGTATCAAGAGGCTTCCTTCCTATGACACGCATTTATCTTGACGGAAAAGTAAGCAAATCGATAGATTTCACTATAACAAAGAAAATACTTTCAGGGCTTGAGAATACTGAAGCCCTTGACTACTTCCTTAACGAAGTAGTCCAACCAGAGTCAGACGATGCAGAGCTAAGAACATACCTGACAATAATGGAGAGTCTCAATGAAGACGGAGTTTTCACGAGGATTTTCGTTAGAGAACTGGTTGAACTTGGGCGAAAATTGTATCCGAGATATGATCAAGAAGCATGCGAAGATACGCGAAAACTGACGCAGTTTATGAAGAAAA
>Ga0315282_10012305_pt1 | contig 13113 bp, 8 predicted proteins | sample YL17G07_20_MG_FD_203693 | JGI IMG/M metagenome (GOLD analysis project Ga0315282, IMG submission 203693) | Sediment microbial communities from Yellowstone Lake, YNP, Wyoming, USA - YL17G07_20 | ecosystem: Environmental > Aquatic > Freshwater > Lake > Sediment | place: USA: Wyoming | collected...
TATCCTCAAGGGAAGCGACTGTTACGGCGCCGAACGGAGCCGTGTCTCCGATCAAGGCGTAGGGATAATGAAAGAACCCGACTTTCGTTTTTTCGAACCCGCCGACCCAAGTTCCCGCGTCCGTATAGTCCGGGACGCAATCGCCCAGTTTCCGAAGTCGGGCAAAAATATCCGTCGGGGAAAAGGCCTCGGGGGTGAAGAAATCGAGATCACGGGATATCCGATGTCCGAGGCGGAGCGCGCACCCCGTTCCTCCGGCCAGGTAAAAACCGTGTTCGGAAATCCAGGCGGCCAGACGCTCCAGCGCCGAGCGCGTCGCCTGATCGAGGACCCGGTCAAACATCGACGGACCCGTTCATCCGAAGATTCCAGAAGTTGCGGCTTTTCGGAGACAGGGACCGGCTGGCTCGCAAGACGGAGAAAATCTCTTCTTGAGAATACGTCTGGAAAAGCCATCGGATCGCCGGCTCGTCGCCGAACTCTAAGAGCCGCTCGACGATGTAGGTTTTGTGGCGACCGAGGTCGAGCGCGGCCGGGTCGACGTCCCAGAAAAATCGCTCCAACTCCCGGGGGATCATCGTAAATATTATACTATAAAATTCCAGGGAGAATTCACGATCGGCGATGCGTAACATTAAAACCGAACATTGTGGAACGTAAAACTGAACACATAAAAGCGAGGAGTTGGAAATTCATATAAAGCCGGCATACTTCCCTTGAGGAGGAGGTATGCTCGATGCCGAGACAGATCGCCAAAAGATCCACTCTCGAGTGGGTTGAACATGTCTTATGCCAGTTTAACGATCATCGCCTTTCGGAATGGGACGCCTGCGAACTTTTGGGAATTAAAAGAGTTCAGCTCTATGAACTGCGTCGGAGGTGGCTCAAGGCTCAGATCGCCAAAAAGCCTTTCCATCTCGTCAGTTCCGGGGGCCATCGGAAGCGGTCTCCGGCCCAGGAGGTTCAGGATATTCTTCATCAAGAGCTTCTCTACATCCGGAAGAAAGCCCGCGACTTCAGGGAAAAATTCAACTTCTCTTACCTTGCGGAACGTATAACCAAACACTTCGGACTGCTCATCCATCGCAATACGATCCGTCGCTTCGCCATCCAGCACGGCTACTATCGGCAGATAGCCCGCGGGCGCCAGAAAGTCCGGATCCGATTCGAGATGGACGCCGTCGGAGCTCTCTTCCGACATGACACCTCCCGCCACGTCTGGCTCCCGGTCAGTCGCCGCTATCATGATCTCCTCTTGACCCAGGATGATCACTCCCGCTTGGTTGCCGGGTTTTCTCTCCGAGAGGTGGAGAGCTCCTGGGAGCACATCTCGCTGGCCCGGAGAGTCTTTGAGACCTATGGATGTCCTCTGGCCTTTTATGTCGATCGCCACAGCATCTTCAAATTCAACCTGGGATCGACCTGCATCCACTATACCCGCCGGATCACGGAAGAAGAAGGGAAAATCCAATTCAAAAGAATCCTGAATGCCGTCGATGTTGCTGTCCTTTACGCCGAGGATGCCCAGTCGAAGGGAAAAATCGAGAAGCGTTTCGACTACTTTCAAAGACGACTCCCTCTGGAATGTGAACGCTATCGAGTCAAGATCGTTAAAGACGCCCTTCCCATCCTCGAAGATTTGGACGGGTATTGTAACTTCCAGAGGGTTCATCAGGAGACCGACGAGATTCCCTACGAACGTTGGAAGAGGGCCCTTCGTGACGAGAGAACCAAGCTCCGTCCTCTCCCTCGTCATCAAGACCTCGATGCCATCTTCTCCCTTCGTTTTCCCAGGACTGTCTACTCCGATGGGACGATCAAATTCCAGGGACAGACCTATAAGATCCACCAGACTCCCGGGACCATCGTCACCGTGGCGTTCCTTCCTAAGGAAAAAATTATGGCCTGGTCAATGGTCAGAAGGTCTGGTAGTGCCACCTTGAAGGGTTCCGATGAATCCCCCCGATATGTTCGGTTTTTTGTTCCCTGATGTTCGGTTTTAAAAGTTACGTAACAGAAGTCGACTTCCCTCAGATCCGCTTAAAATGTCATCGCCAGGAGCGAAGCGACGCGGCGATCTCTAATAAAGATTCTTATTTTGTTCCGGCCTTCGCGATCTCGCGTAAGGCCGAATTCCGCTATAATAGCCGGCGGGAGGAAGGAATGTCCAAACATGAATGGATCGGGAAATTCTCCGGGGCCGTTACGGTTTGCGACCGGGACGGCGTCATCCTCGAGATGAACGAGGAATCCGCGCGGACTTTCGCCTCGGACGGTGGGGCGTCGCTCGTGGGAAAAAGCGTCTTCAACTGCCACCCCGAGGCGGCGCGGGTCAGGCTCCGGTCGCTCCTGGCCGGGGGAAAGCCGAACGTCTATACCATCCAGAAGAGCGGCCTGAAGAAACTCGTCTATCAGGCGCCCTGGTTCGACTCGGACGGGGCGCTTGCGGGCCTTGTCGAATGGATCGTCGAGATCCCGGCGGCCATGCCCCATTTTGACCGGGATAAGCCCAAGACCTAATGCAATCGTTTTAGGTATTGTTGCATTGTCATCGCGAGCGAAGCGTGGCGATCTCCACAAAAGAATCTTGTTCTGCCGCATCCTGACCGGGTCGCTCTTTGCTTAATCTTCGTTCGCGCCACGAAATGGCGGAGCACCTCCGAATCGTTGACGTCGAAATTCGGCGATGATAGCATGAGTTTCGCTTCAGGGGCTTTCCGTTCAGTCCTCGGGGAGAAGGGGAGCCGTCTGATAAACTTTTCCGGAGGGAATGAGCATGAGCGCAAGGTTTCGACACTTCATTGCTTTCGGCGTCGCTCTGTTATGGATCGTCTGCACTATTCTCCCGGCCGCAGGCCAGGAACTTCCAGCAGCCAATCCCGAATCCGTGGGCTTATCCGCGGAGCGGCTCGGGCGGATCTCCGCTATGGTGCAACAGAAGATCGACGAGAAGCGAATCGCGGGCGCCGTAACGCTTGTCGCCCGCAAGGGGCGCGTAGCCTGGCTCAAGGTTTTCGGAATGATGGACCGGGAGGCCGGCAAGCCGATGCGCCCTGACGCCCTGTTCCGGATCTGCTCGATGAGCAAGCCGATCGCCAGCCTCGCGGTGATGATGCTTTACGAGGAAGGACGCTTTCTCCTGAGCGACCGGGTGTCGAAGTACATTCCCGAATTCAAGAATCCCAAGGTGCTGGTCAAGACGTCTTCCGGCCGGACTTACACCATTCCGGCGAGCCGGGAGATAACGATCCGGAACCTCTTGACCCACACGTCCGGTCTCGTCTACAACTGGGACGCGGACCTCGGCCCTCTCTACCACGACGCCAACGTCGCCCACGGCATGCTCCCATACGACGGCACCATCGGCGACAGCGTGAAGAGGCTGGCGGCGCTTCCCCTGCTCTTCAACCCTGGCGATCGGTACGAGTACAGCCTCGGGGTCGACGTGTTGGGCTACCTGGTCGAAGTTGTTTCGGGGAAGAGCTTTGCCGAGTTTCTGCGGACGCGCGTTTTCGAGCCGCTCGGGATGAAAGACACGTTCTTCTTCGTTCCCGACGACAAGCTGGAGCGCCTGGCCACGGCCTATACGTATTACCCGGAGAAGGGTCTGAACAGGTTTCCTGACGAGCCCATCGTCGAAGGTCCTTTCTCCTATTCCGCGGATTACCCCTATCGCGGGCCTAAAAAGCTTTTCTCCGGCGGCGCGGGCCTCGTCTCCACGGCAGCCGACTACGCCCGATTCTGCCAAATGATTCTCGAAAACGGGAAGCTCGGCAATACGCGCCTGTTGAGCCGCAAGACCGTGGAGCTCATGACGCACGACCAATTGGGCAATATTAATCCCACCACGGGGTTCGGTCTCGGGTTTGGAGTCTACGGCGTCAAAACGCCCCTCCAGGAACTGGGCTCGCCGGGCGAGATCGGGTGGAGCGGATTTTTTTACACGACGTTCGTCATCGACCCGAAGGAAGAGCTGATCGCGATCATGATGTCGCAGCTCCACCCCGTAGGCGACCTGACGCTCGACCGCACCTTCCTGACTCTGGCGAAACAGGCGATCGTCGATTAACGTTGTCGCGTGGCGGGTCGCCCAGAGGAAGCCAGGTGACGAACAGACCTTAATAGAGCGGAGTCTTGTTCTTTCTGTCGTCCCGAGGAGGCTTTGCGACGTGGGGACCCTCTAAGCCATAAGATTTTTAACGTTTAGAAGGTTGCCACGCTCCGCTCGCAGCGACACTATATGGTTCGGACACCGTGGTCAGCGGCGAAGACGCCTTAGCCGATCAGCGCCTCGCTCAGAACGGTCTCTTCCGCACGATCTTGAAGACAAAGGCATAATCGCCCGGCTTCGTCTTCGGCGTCTCGACCGACAGGCCCTCCTTCGTCATCTCCCAGCGCAGAGGCTTCCCGTCTCCGAGCATGCTGACGGAAACGATCTCGGACGGATAGAGGCCGTTGAAAAAATTCCGGTCGGGGTTCGGTCCGCCGGCCAGGCTTTTGATCAGGACCCTTTCGCCCGGCCAACCCAGGGTCGTGGCGTAGAGAACATTATCCTTGGCGGTGAACCGAATGTCCTGCGCCTTGTAGCGGAGGCTGTCCACCTCGTTGAACGCCCCGGTCTTTTCGAGCTTCGTCGGGCCCTCCCCGGCGATGAGCCACGGCATCGTCCCGTAGATGGCTTCTCCGTTGACCTCGAGCCATTTCCCGAGCCCGAGCAGGCGTTCCTTAGCTTCCTCGGGGATGGTTCCGTCGGGCTTCGGTCCCACGTTCAGCAGCAGGTATCCGTTTTTGCTCACCCGGTCGACCAGGTTATGGACGAGGTTCTCCGTGGTTTTAAATCCCGCCCCGTTCACATAACCCCAGGCGCCCTGGTTATCGACCGAAGAATCGGTGATCCACTCGTGGTACGTCAAATCGCGCTCCTGCCCGAGCTCGAGGTCGTTGATGCCGATGCCGGGCGGCAGGTCGTGGCCCTTGTAGGTCACGAGCACTTCTTTATTCTCCGCGGCGGCCTTGTTGTAGAAATAGGCGAGGAGGTCCTTTTTGTATTCCTCGTTGACGAAATTGAGGCCGAAGTCGAACCAGATGAAGTCTGGGCCGTACTTGTCGATCACCTCGATGATCTTGTTCTCCCACTTATCGAAGAACGCCTTGTCCGGCTGGGCGCCCTTTTCATGGATCGGGCCGTACAGGCCGGAGTAGCGGGGGTCCGAGCAATCGAGAGTTTTGTCCCAGACCGGGAAAAAGAACCAGTTCTCCGAGTGATGGAAGGCCGTGACGAACTTCATGTTTCGCTTTTTGATCGCCCGGGAAAGCTCCCCGACGATATCGCGCTTGGGGCCCATTTTCGCCGCGTTCCACTCCGAGTATTTCGTGTCCCACATGGAGAACCCGTCGTGGTGTTCCGCGACCGGCCCGGCGAAACGGGCCCCGGCCTTCTGGAACAGGTCCGCCCACTCGTCGGCGTTGAACTTCGCCCCGGTGAACATCGGGATGAAATCCTTGTAGCCGAATTTCTCGAGCGGGCCGTACGTGGCTTCGTGGTGGACGCGCTCGGGGGAGTTCGGATTAATATAGGCGTGATTCGAATACCATGTGCCGTTCGGGCCGACGGCCGGCACGGAGTATACGCCCCAGTGCGTGTAGATGCCGAACTTGCCGTCCCGAAGCCACTGAGGAATGCGGTTGTTCCGGAGCGAGCTCCATGTCGGCTTGAAAGGCTTATTATCCGGAGCGGCCCCGGTCCGCGTCTGGGCCGCCTGGGCGCCGGCGGTTACGATAATCACTGCGATGGTCAGAATGAGGAAGCTTATTTTTTTCATAACGCGAATCGTTTTCACTTTCCCTCCTATTCTTTCGAAGATGCAGGATGCGCGGGGAATATAGAATCCGGAGAGGGCTAATGTCAAGAATTTTTGGCGGCGGTTGAAGTCATGCCCTCGGTCAGACGAAACCCCGTCTCTTGCAAGCCCGACTCGAGACGTCTTGACAGCCCTTACGGCGGCACAATATGATTGGCCTCGATCGGGAAGGGGCCCGGCCTGACTCAGGGGCTAGAAAAAAGCCAATTCCGATTCCTGAAATCCCCCGGCCGGGATGGCGGCCGAGGGCAGCGGGGAGTACGAATTACGGCTGTTCTTGAGCCGGGGGGGGTCGATCCGGGTTTTTCGGTTTTAAGAAAAAAGCGGAAAAAAGCGGCGGAAAAAAGCGGGTCGGACCTGGCCATCTCATTGATAGATTGTAATTTAGAGATCGAATTCAATCGAAAAATGGCCTTAGATGCGCATTTTGGCCCTGAAAAGCGCCCTCTAAGGACGAAGGAGGTCTTGCGATGAGAATCCGCCCCCAAATATTCATCCTCTTTTCCATCTTTCTGATGGTCGGTGTCCTCGTTCAATCTTCCCTGGCCCAAGAACGGGCGAACAGGATCATTTCCTTGCTCGAATCGGGAAAGCCGGCGATCGGCGTGTGGACCGGCGCCCTCGCCGCTCCGCGCATCGCTAAGGTCCTGGCCACGAGCGATGCGGATTTCATCGTCGCCGACGTCGAACACGATATCTATGATTTTAACGCCCTGCATCGATTCCTGCTCGAAATTCCGGACTTTAGCAGCCGCTTCCGGACCGAGGCGCGGCACACGCCGGCCGTTCTCGTGAAACTTGCCAACCGCGGGACCTGGGACCCTCGCTACGAGATCGCGGAAACGCTCAAGGTCGGCCCTGCTGTGGGAGTCTGGGTTCCTTTTATCGAGAGCCGGGCGGACGTCGAGAGGGCCCTTTCCGCCGTGCGAAACGCTGAAACCTCAGCCCTCGAGGGCCTGAACGTTCCGCGAGAGAGCCGCGACGTCTGGCCGCTGAACCCGAAAGGGGAGTTGATGCTTGTCGCTATGATCGAGACCGACGCGGGGGCCCGCAATGCCAAAGAAATTATCGAAACTCCGGGTTTGTCCGCGGTCCAGCCTGTTCACCTGAAAGACGCCGATACGGCCCTCGTCGTGCGTCTGTGCCGAGAACGCGGCGTCGTCGCCGCTACGGACGCCGGTCCCGACGATATCAAAGCGAGACTCGACGAGGGCTACAGGATGATCAGCGTGGGATGGGATTTCGACGTCCTGGGCAAAGGGCTGAGCGATTCGTTCAAGAGGATGCGCGCGGATATCAAATAAAGCGGACTCCTGACGCGGACCGGGGATTATCTTTAAAAAAGCCAGAAATCGTCGACCGCTGGGCCTCGGGCGAATCCGGTCGGGGCCGCCGCTAGTCCGAGATGCGCACGGGCACGGCCGCGCTCGGGCCGAAGTGATAATAGGCCCTGGTGGCGACGGTCGCTTTTGTCGCCTCGGCGGCACGGGTGAACGCGCCCGAGGCTAGTGTGACCTGGACGTTGGTGGGATTCACCACGACGCGGACGATTTTCTCAGCCGCGACGACGGAACCATCGGATTTGGTGATCACCAGGCTCTTCGGATAGAGCAGAGAGTCCTCGCGAATGTACGTTGAGGGGGCGCCGCCCTCGCTGGGGTTGGCGTTGACGTTTCTCTGCTGCAATTCCACATTGGTGTCAACCGTCAGTTCGGTAAGGCCCTTCATCCGAGCGTTGCTTAAGACCACAGCTTTGAACAGCTCGGCGTCCTTGGTTTTCGTGACGCTGATGGTGGCGACATCATCCGCGGTGTAGGGGCTTTTGTCGTGATCGGCCGGATCGTAATGGGTGATCCCGTCCACGCTGATGGTTACGCCGGTCGCGGGGTCGGAGAAGACATCGCCGGGCTGCCAGCAGCAATCGGGGGAATCGTAGCCGTCGAGCCCGTTATTGATAGGCCGCCACAGGCCGTTCAGGTTTTTCGGCCCGTCGACGATCGGATCGTTGTAGTACTTTTTGGAGATGATCTGGCCCGTGTAATCGGTGCCGGCCGCCCTGGGTTTCGTCGCGTCGATCCGGTAGATGAGCACTCCGGAATATTTTCCCCTGTCGTCCAGCGCGTTGATGCCCAGCTTCGTCCGGAATTCGGCGACATAGGCGGTGGCGAGGCCGGTGCGGACGACCACGATCTTGGTGCCGCCCGGCGTTTCCATGGGCGTGATGAAGTGGGGGGTCGGCTGCGGCGTGGGTTGGCTGACCACATCCACCTGGTCGTCCCGGATCCAGCGCAGCTTCCACTTGTGCCAGGCCAGGTAATCCGTCGAATGCCCGGCGATGTTGCCCATCAGGCCCCAGCCTCCGCAGAAGAAGAACGAGCCGACTTTGACGTCGTTGATCACGGGGGAGTACGAGTAGATGTCCGGGAGCCCGAAGGTGTGCCCCGATTCGTGACACGCCCAGCGGTATCCCCACCGGAACAGGTCGTTGCCCGCGGTGATGGCTGTATCGATATAGTGCGGCTTCTTTTCCCCATCGACGAACGTGACGCGGTTCATGTGGGGCTCGTTCGGGCCGGTGGGCTTGCGGTGGCTGTAGGCCGGGCCGTTGCGGAGACCCGAAGTGCCCTTCGCCGGCATCAGCACCAACAGGTCATAGTCGTCGGCCTTGATGCCCCAGTTGTCGTAGGCCTTCTGGCACGTTTCTGCGATGTAGGCATAGGCCGGAATGGTGGCGCGGTATTCGGTCGCGTTCTTGTCCATCATGATCCAGCCCAACTTCCCGGCGACTTGGGGAGAAGCCAGGGAAAAGCGGAACTGGCCGTAGGAAGCCCGCGCGAACCACTCGACCGCGCCCTGCAGGTATTCGAGGTAGGGAGCTGTTTCCGTATACGGGTCCCCCGCATCAGCGGCGCGGCGATCCGGAAACTCGATCAACAGCATCAGCATGGTCTTCGATCTGTGGACCGGGGTGAGGATGCGGCCATCGTTCCAATCGATGGGATTATTTTTTTCATCCCGGTTCGGGGTGACGTCGGTGTGGCTGTAGAGGCCCTTCTCGCCGGTGACCGGATCGACAAAATTGAGGTCCGTCCGGATCGTATTCCAGCCTTCATCGATCCCCGAGCTGGTGCCGATGATATGTCCGTTGGCCGCCGGCTCCCCCCGCCTCTGCACCTTGACCGGCTTGGAATCTCTGAACGAACCGAAGGCCTTGGTCGCGACGGTCGTGCCCTCGGAGATGATTCGGGCGAATGGGGCGGCGTTGATTCCGACCGAGAGGGCGTTGTCCGAGGCCGCGACGTCGGTGATTTCGGAGGGCGGAACGACCGATCCGTCCGGCTTCGTGATGACGATATGGACGGCGTCTATTCCGGTCAACGTCACATTCGTGGCCACCACGATTCTGGTCAGACCGTTGAACCGGGCATCTCTCAGCGTGACGGCTTTGGAGCCCTGCTGCCGAAGCCCGGCCGTGGACATCAGGGCCAATATCGAGATCAGAGCCGGCAAAGCGATACTCGAACGTCCCGCGATCTTTCTCATGCTGTTTTCTCCTTGTCGCCCGGTCATATCCCGGACATATAGGGTTTCTTTTATCAAAGCGGTATTCTTTCGTCAACAGGGGGACGAAAACCTAGAGCGTCCTTCAAATTTCGGTGACAGGCAACCCATTACCGAAATTCCCCCAGCACCTCGCCTATATATCGGATCAGATCGATGTCCGAATTTCGGTAATGGGTTGCCTGTCACCGAAATTCGGACTCACTGCGACCGGTTCCAATCCGGCGGGGTCTGATTCAACAGGTGCTGGACAAAGAAGTCGAAGCGCTTGCGGTCGCCGTACTCCGGGACTTCGCTCGTCCTTCCGGCGCCATGCCCGCCGTTCGGGATGACGAGCAGGTCGAACGTCTTGTTCGCCTTGATCAGCGCATTGACCACCTGCAGGGTCGACGAGGGATCGACGTTCGTGTCGAGCTCGCCCACGACGAGCAGCAGCTTGCCTTGAAGCCGCCAAGCGTTGTCGACGTTCGACGAGGCCGAGTACTGCGGGCCGATGGGCCAGCTCATCCAGAGCTCGTTCCAGCTGATCTTGTCCATCCGGTTGTCATGACAACCGGCGAACGACACGGCGACCTTGTAGAACTCGGGGTGAAAGAGAAGCGCTCCCGTCGAGTTCTGCCCGCCGGCCGATCCGCCATAAACGCCGACCCTGGTGATGTCGTAATAAGGATACTTCCCCGCAGCCGCCCGATGCCAGAGGATGCGGTCGGGAAATCCCGCGTCGCCGATGTTCTTCCAGGCCACGTCGTGAAACGCCTTCGAGCGGCTGCCCGTGCCCATGCCGTCCATCATGACAACGATGAAGCCCAGCTCGGCCAGGGACTGCATTCCGACGATGCTGTCGCCGGCCGAGTGCGGGGCGAAGGGAATGAAGCTCTTGGGAACATACGATCCCTGCGGTCCGGCGTAGATATTCTCGATGACCGGGTATTTCTTTTTCGGATCGAACCGCAGCGGCCGGACGATGATGCCCCAGATGTCGGTCTTGCCGTCGCGCCCCTTGGCCGTGAACACCTCCGGCAACTTCCAGCCCGCCTTGAGCAGGTCCGTGATGTCCCCCTTCTCGAGCTGGGCGACGACCGAACGGTCGCTCGTCCGCCGGAGCTCCGAGACCGTGGGCAGATCGACCCGCGAGTACGTGTCCACGTAGTACTGCATATCCGTTGAGAAGGCGACGGTGTGATCCGCGTCCGCCTCGGTGAGGGGGGTCAGATTCGCGCCGTCAAAGTCGATTCGATAAAATTGGTGAAAGTACGGGTCCTTCCCCGGAACCATCCCGCTCGCGGCGAACCAGACCTGCCGCTTTTCCTCGTCCACTTTGGAAACATAGCGGACGACCCACTCGCCCCGGGTGATCCGGTTTTTCACCCGGCCCGTCGCTCCGTCATACAGATACAGCTGTTTCCAGCCGTCGCGCTCCGACATCCAGATGATTTCCTTGCCGTCGTTCACGTCGTAGCGGAATTTCGACCCCGTCTCTTTCGGGTTGGGGGAAGCGGGTCGATAGCTGAAGAACGTCTCGGGCTCCTCGGATATGATCGCGCGCGGCTTGCCGGTCGCCGCGTCGACCTCGATCATCCGGTAAACCCGATGGCCGCGCTGGTTATACTCGAACGTGAACGCGCGGCTGTCCGCCCACCAGACCGGCTCGGACATGTCGTACGCGTTCGTAAACAGGTCGTTAGGAATATTGATCTGGGCGCGCATTTCGACGTCGAAGAGGACCGGCTGTTCGATGTCCACCGCGTCCCCGGGCTTCGGATAGAACAGGCTCATATGCTTCGGCTGCTCCTGATCGTCAGGGGAGGAGATGGTGTATTCGACGTGCCTCTGATAGCCGTGCCTGACGCGGAAGGCCGCGATCTTTTTCGAATCGGGAGACCAGGCGAGCGATTCGAGCTCGTAGAAGTTCCCCTGGGAGCCGTCCATGCTGAGCGCCGCAAATTTCGTCTCGCCCACGCGCCGAACGGCCACGTTGTAATCGTAAATCAGCGCTTCGGTTTTGCCGTCGGGCGACCGGACGGGGGTCGTATCCGCGGGAATCGACATATCGCGGACCGGCCCGCGGCCTCGTCCCCGGCCGCCTCCGGCCCCGCCGCCCGGGAATCTCGGCGTGGCCCTCGAGACGGAGTAATCGCTCAGGCGGATCCGCCACCCCGGCCCGAATCCGCCCTGTCCTCTCGTCTCGATCGCTTGCTCGCCCTCGACAAAGGTGAAGGTCGAAAACGGCAGGTTGAGCGCCGTGTAGGTTTCGCCCGCAGCTTTCGACAGCACGGCGGCGAGCCTGGCGTGGTCGAACGGAGGCCGCTTCTGCCCGGAATCGGCGTCGACCATGACGAACTCGAAGCCCCCCTTGACCGACCTTCGATAATAAAAACGATGCGAGCCGGCGATCCACGTTGCCGGCTCGGCGATTCCGACGGGGAGCTTTTCGTATTTCGCCCGCAGGCCCATCGCCCGTTCGTAGTCCGCACGCGTGACCTGCGCTCGCGCCGAGGGCGCCAGGGTGAGAAAACCCGCGAGGCCGAAGATCGCCGGCAGGCCGATCCAAGACCGGGATCTGATTTTTCGTGTGGGAATCATCGTCGTCTCCTTTCTCGCTTTCTGGGAAGCAGGATCTCCGCTATTTCTTTTGTTTGATTTCCGAGACGAGCCTCAGGATGGATTCCTGATTGGGGTTAATCTCCAGAGATTTTTCGAGGGCCTCGAGCGCCGCCCGATAATTTCCCAGCCGATAATAGCCCACGCCGATCGAGTTCAGAACGGCGAGATTGGCCCCGCCCCTGGCCAGGGTTCTCTCGTAAAGGTCGACCGCGTCTTTGTATTCGCCGAGCCCCTCGCGCACGGCCCCGAGCAGAGAGAGCAGCCGGCCATCCGAGTCTTTGTCCAGGAAGGGATCCAGAACTTCCCGGGCGGCGTGGAAGTTTTTCTTTTTGAGAAGGACCTGGCCCAGGCCGAGGGCGTATTTGAGTGATGAGCGGTTCCTCTCGAAAGCGGACCTTAGGAATCGTTCCGCTTCATCCGGCCTTCCCGCATTTTCTGACTGGGTGCCCAGGATGAAGGCATATTCCGCGTCGCTCGAGCCCGGCATCACCCGGGACACGATCCATGGCCGGGGGACATCCGCCAGGGCCGAAATCGCGAAGTCCTTGGCGGCCGCGGCTTTTTCTTTTTTCCCCGAATCGAGGACGCTCACCTTGATTTTGTAAAAGCCGGGGGCCAAATCCCTGAGGGGGATCTCTCTCATGACGCGCCCCGGATTCAGGCCCGAGAGCGGAACGCTTTCCCCGGACAGCTCCGCGGCGTCTTTCATCACGGCGAACCTGATCGCTCCCGTTTCGGCGAGTCCGGGCTCGAGGCCGAAGACCTGGAAAAAGACGACGACGTTCTCTTTCGGTTGGAAGACGGGTACGGCCTGGAAGGAAATCTGATCGGGCCCGAACTTGAAAGGCTTATTCGCCTCCGGCGGCACGGTCGCACTCTTTTTCCGGTAGCCGAGGAGAAGCGGACCGATCTGGAACCCGACGGGCTTCGCCGGGACGGAAACCCGGCCTTCCGCGGACATGAATTCCTTGGAGAACGTGTTCTTCACCAGAACGCTGAATCCGAAATCTCCCGGAATCACGGGGATCATGTCCTGAAGGGCGAGCGATGTCTTCCGGATTTCTTCGACGTCGTTTTTGCCGAAGTC
>Ga0315282_10012306_pt1 | contig 13111 bp, 10 predicted proteins | sample YL17G07_20_MG_FD_203693 | JGI IMG/M metagenome (GOLD analysis project Ga0315282, IMG submission 203693) | Sediment microbial communities from Yellowstone Lake, YNP, Wyoming, USA - YL17G07_20 | ecosystem: Environmental > Aquatic > Freshwater > Lake > Sediment | place: USA: Wyoming | collected...
CGATTATATGGAAAAGGAGCTCAATACCAGTAAGGGTATCAAGGGTGCCCTGATGTACCCGGCCATTGCCGCTGTGGTGACGGTCGTGGTGGTTATTGTGCTGGTTGTGTTTGTCCTGCCGGCCTTCACCGGCCTGTACAGCGACCTCGGCGCCGAGCTGCCAGCCATTACCAGAATTATGATGAGTATCTCCGATGCGGTGCGCAACAACGCGCTGACCATCCTGCTGTCGCTGTTGGCTATCGTCGGGGTGGCCATGGTCTATTTCAAGACGCCTTCGGGCAAATACAACCTGGATAAGCTCCTTTTAAAGATTCCGGTGCTGGGGCGGGTCAAGCTGCTTAACGAGCTGGCCCGTACCTGCCGCAGTGTTTCCCTGCTCTTTCGTGCTGGTCTGCCCCTGACCGAGATTTTGCCTCTGGTGATACAGGGCAGTACCAGCCGGGTGATGGCGCGGGCGCTCCAGGGTGTCCAGGGGGATATGCTCAAGGGTGAAGGGCTGTCCCAGCCGATGTCCCGCGAGCCTATCTTCCTACCCCTGATGGTGCAGATGGTCAAGGTCGGTGAGGAGACCGGAAACCTTGAGGTTTCTCTGATGGCCGTAGCGCAAAACTACGAGACCGAGGCTGCGGACAGTACCAAGTCCATGATTGGTATGATCCAGCCCGCCATGACGCTGGTCATCGCCGGTGTCGTCGGCTTGATTGCTTTGTCTATGTTTTCGGCCATGTATTCCATGTACGGGCAGGTGTTCTAATGAATAAGATGAAGCTGAGTAGAGCCGGCTGGTGGATACTGGTATTGGGCGTATTCCTGGTGGCCGTCTTCAGCTTGGGTCTGGCCCGTTCCCAGCAGGTCAAGGCGCAGGGTCAGCTTAGTGAGGAGCTGAAACTATCCGAAACGAGGCTGGGTAAGCTCCAGATCCGCGAGCTCCAGCAGCAGCGGGAGGAGCTCAAGCACCAGGTTGATGAGGCCAGGGTACAGCTTGCGGCGGCCAAGGATAAGATGCGGGCGACGGTGGAGAGCATTGATGTTACCGACCATTTCTATGCCGTGGCCAAGTCATGTGGCGTTACGGTGGTCTCTATCGGGTCGTCAGCCGTAGGGGGCGAAAAGCTGGCAGGAATTGGCTGTTCGGTGATAGTGATTAACGCTACGGTAGAGGGCGATACCCATAATCTGGTTGATTTCATCCTCAGCTTAAATAGCGACTTTGCCACCGGCGTGGTCCGGTCGGCCCAGGTAACCATGCCGGAGGGTAAAACGCCTTTGGCCAATATCCGGATGTTTGTCTATGCCTACGAGGGGAGTTAGCTGTGGCTAAGACTATTACCACCCTTTATATTAGCGATACTGATATTCGGCTGATGGTCAGCCGCGGTAAGCGCATCATTAAAGCGGCGGAGGCCCCGCTGGATATGAACCTGGCCGAGGTCGGTGACAAGGTCAAGGAGGCTGAAATAGCCGCCAAGGTCAAACAGCTCTTCAAGGTCAATAAGGTAGGTGAGAAGAAGATTGTCGTTGGCCTGAGCGGACTCCACTGTCTATCGCGGCCCATGGTTTTGCCCCAGCTGCCCCGGGCGATGCTGGATGAGGCGGTCATCAGGGAGGCGGGGAGGGTCCTGCCGGTGCCTCCGGAGCAGCTGTATATCTCCTGGCAGGTCATCTCGGTGGCTGAGGGGAAGATGCAGGCCTTCATGGTGGCCATACCGTGCGAGGACGCCGATGGCCTGCTACGGATACTCCAGCGGCTGGGGTTGAAGCCCTACCTCATGGATATCAAGCCCCTGGCCCTGGCCAAGTTGGTGCCGGAGGCAACAGCCGTGGTTGTTGATGTCCAAACGAAGGAGTTTGACATTGTCATTATGGCTGATGGCATTCCTCAGCCGGTGCGCACGGTGTCCTTCCCCGAGGCAGCCCTGTCCCTGGAGGACAGGCTCCCGGCGGTGCGGGATGAGCTCCGGCGTACCATCCAGTTCTATAATGCCAATAATCCGGCCAGGCCCATTCAAAACGAGGTGACCCTGTATATCTCCGGGGAGCTGGCGGCCAATGCTGCCTTATCCGAGTCCCTGGCGAAGGCGCTGGGCTATCGGGTCATACCCCTCCCCTCGCCGATGAAGTGCCCCAAGCACCTTGACCCGGCGCGCTATCTGGTTAATATCGGCCTGGCCCTCAAGGAATTACCCAGGGAGGACAGGTCTTTACTACCTAATTTAAACACCTTGCCTGTCCCCTACCAACCCAGGCAAATTTCCCTGGGCAAGATAATGGCCCTGCCGGCGGCGGCGGTGGCCATCGGCCTCATCGTCCTGCTGGCTATGAACGTCCAGGATACCGCCGCCAGCGTTAGCGGGGTACAGAGCCAGCTTGATGCCACCAACCTCGTCCTTGACCAGAGGCAGGCGCAGAGGAAGGAGCTGGCAGGTGGCACCGCGGCGCTGCAGCAGGAGCTGACGAATACCCAGGCGGCTACTAATGCCTTCATAGCAGCCTTGGATAGCCTGAACAGGGATGGTGACAGGGTTGATGGCGACCTGAAGGCAACGGTGGATGATGTGGTCAGCAATCTGTCCCTGAGCGGTATTAACCACTCCGGCGAGGGGCTGAACGTTAGCGGCACTGCCCCCAGCGAGGTGGAGGTACTGGAGTACGCCCGGAGGTTATACTCAAGCGGCCGCTTTGCAGCTCTCACCATCGCCAGCATCAGGGTGAAGGCCGGGGACGAAGCTGGAGGTGGCAGTGTAAATACTACAGTGGAGTTCTCCCTGGTCCTCACCTTAAAGGCGGCAAAGTGATGGATATTATCGCGCTTCTGAAGATAGCCAGGTCAAAAAGCGCCTCTGACTTGCATATACTGGTGGATAACCCCCCGCTAATTCGTGTCCACGGTAGCCTCAGGCCGGTAGAGGACGCCCCACCATTAACGGCTGAAGACATAGGGCAGGCCTTCCGCCAGTTGACGACAGACCAGGAGAGGGCGGAGTTTGACCGTCAGTTGGAGCTTGACTTCGGGCGCAGCATCCCGGAGGTGGGCCGGCTCCGCCTTAACGCCGCCCGGCAGCGCGGTACCATCAGCCTGGCTATCCGCCTGCTGCCGGCGAAGATACCCAGCATTGAAGAGCTGGGGTTGCCGGCGATATGCCGGGATATGGTGACCCGGCCGCGGGGGCTGGTGGTCGTCAGCGGGCCTACCGGCAGCGGCAAGTCCACGACCCTGGCCGCCATGATTGAGCATCTGAACCACACGGAGCACCGGCGTGTGGTGACGATTGAGGACCCCGTGGAGTACACCTATACCAACGTTAAGTGTACCATTACCCAGCGTGAACTGGGCAGCGATACCCTGTCCTTCGCCGAGGCGCTGCGGCATGTCCTGAGGCAGGACCCCGATGTTATCCTCGTCGGCGAGATGAGGGACCTGGAAACGGCCTCCGCGGCGCTGACTGTGGCCGAGACCGGTCACCTGGTGCTGACCACTGGCCACGCCCCCAGCGCCTATCAGGCCGTGGAGAGGATAACCAATTTGTTTCCTCCCCATGAGCGTAGCCTCGCCCAGGCGCGGCTGGCTTCCATGCTGCTCGGTATCCTGTGCCAGGCGCTTGTCCCCAGGGCCGATGGGTCGGGCCGGGCGGCGGCGGTGGAGGTGATGCTGGCCAACTCGGCGGTGAGGAACCTCATCAGGGAGGGTAAGACCTACCAGCTGCCCAATACCATCCGCATCAACGCCCAGCAGGGCATGGAGCTACTTGACCAAGCGCTGGTCCGGCTGTACCAAAGCGGTACTATCAGCCGGGAGAGCATCTTTAACTTCTGCAACGACCACGACGAGGTCGCCAAGCTCATGGAGCAGCCGGGGCGCGATAACGCCTGGCAGCGCAGCGAGCCCGTCAGCCCTTCGTCCTATACCCCTAAACCTGATTAGAAACCTGAAAAAACGATACTCTTCCCGACCACCGCGTTCTTTTCCGCAGCCCTGTACTTGGCAAACTCTCTTTTTTCAGTTTTGAGGAGGTTTGGAGGAACGCAGTCCCTCCAATAATAAATTTCCCCCTCTCCTTCTTGGGAGAGGGGGTCAGGGGTGAGGTAAAATTTGCTTTTTACAAAAAAGCCTACCGGTTGGAAACACCGTCCTTTCGCCGGTAGGCTTTTCCGTTTATAAATTCAGGCCTTCAGCTATTGAGAAGCAGGGTTAATAACCTAGATACCAGTTCTGGGTGACTGCGCCATCGCCAGCGATGGTGTAATCCCCACCCACACTAGTTGCCCCGCCGGTGATATATTGGCCCACAGTAACGCCGGTCGCAACGGTGAGGTCTGTACCGGTAAAGGGTTTCTTAAGGTTAGTGTGGACGGTATTACCAAAGGGACCACCAGTTACGTTACTGGTATTTGCATCCGCCATAGCGGCCATGACCGCCGTCTGGACGTTGTGCAGCTCCACCTCCTTGGCCTCAACCTTACCCCTGTTCATGAACTTGCCGACGTTGGGTATGGCTACGGCGGCCAGTACGCCCAGGATGGCGACCACGACCAGCAGCTCAATCAGGGTAAAGCCCTTCTCCCCATAGCGGAATTGCCGGAAAAATCTCCTTATCATTCTGGGTACCTCCTCAATATTTTTAGAGACTTTCGCCCTAATTACCAGCTTAGCACAATACCATTGGACTTCAATGCACCGTTAGTCCCGCTTTATCTGGGAATAAAGTCCTACAAAGCGTAAAGAACGGCAAATCTGTTACAGATACCAGCTTATTCGTTTGAGCACCGCATGGCGATAATACCTCCCCCCAATTTTTATGGAGGTAAACCCTTATTTTTGGAACCTATCCCCCTGCCCCCTTCCCTTCTTAAGGGAAGGGGGTGGAGTTTATTAAAGGGGCTGACGCCCCTTTGCGACCCTGCTTGGGGACGAAATAATAAGGGGCTGCGCCTCTCTTCGCGGGCTACTCCCCTTGAGGGGGAGGGGTAAAGACTACGGGTTAAGCCGCTGATGAGGCAGGGCGGCAAGCGAATCTCAAGGGAGTTTGAGGGGCGCAAGCCCCTCAAAGAACATCTTCCCCCTCCCTTCCCAAGGGAGGGGGACACAGGGGGGTGGGTTGTAAAATCCCCAAGGGGGTGAGGCTAGTACACGCCCCCCTGTTGACTATATGCGGGGAAAAGGGCAAAATGTAACGAAATGGAAATCTTCCGGCTGGCTATTTTCACCCTGCTTGGTATTGCCTTCGGCAGCTTCCTCAATGTCGTTATTGACCGTTTGCCGGTGGGCGGCTCGCTGCTCTTGCCGCCGTCCCACTGCGATGCCTGCGGCAGGCGGCTGGCGGCGTGGGACATGCTTCCTGTTTTCAGCTATCTCTGGCTGCGCGGCCGCTGCCGCTCATGCGGGGCGCGTATACCCTTCCGCGTGCTGCTGGTGGAGCTTCTCGGCGGCCTCCTCTTTTTCCTGGCCTTCTGGCGCTTCGGCTTAAGCGCCGAGTTCGCTGTGACCGCCTTCTGGGGCTGCGTTTTCCTGGTCATCATCTTCATTGACTGGGAACACAAACTGATACTGAACAAAATTACCTATCCGGCGGTGGCGTTGGCCCTAATTCTCCTAGCGGTTGATTCTCTATGGCCGGGGGTGGGACTCTACAGCCGGCTCGTTTTTCTGCCCGAGCCGAGGATTTTGAGCGGTGCTATCGCCGGTGCCGCTGGTTTTATCTTCTTTTTGATAGTTTATCTGATTAACCCGCGGGGCATGGGCATGGGGGATGTCAAGCTGGCCTGCCTCATCGGGCTGGTGACCGACTTTCCCCTTGTCGTTGTCGCCCTGATGGTGGGGATAATTATCGGCGGGGTGGTGGCGGTGGTGCTCCTCGTGATGAGGAGAAAGGGGCGCAAGGATGTTATTGCCTACGGCACCTTCCTGGCCATAGGTCCCATCGTTACCCTGCTCTGGGGGAACTATATCCTCGGCTGGTATCTGCGCCTCTTCTTTTAGCCTGCTCGGTGTTGACAGTGCCCCCGCCGGGCAGTACAATAGTCCTGGATAGATACAGGACTAAGGTATGAGCCGATGATAAGTAGTGGGACTGGTCAGCGGGTAGCGGTAGGTCGGCGGCGCTCCAATATTGAAATAATCGCCGATATGCTGAGGGTGGGGGAAAACGGCGCTGGCAAGACGGAGATAATGTACAGCGCCAACATGAGCTACAGCCAGATACAGAAATACCTGGACTACCTGGTGAGCCAGGGTTTTATTAACCGGGTGGACATGGATAACACGGTGGTCGCCTATCAGGTGACGGATAGCGGCCTGAAGCTGCTTAGGGCGATAGATACCCTTATGGAGATGCTGGGGTCGGCTGGGGGCGAAAAGATTTAGTACCTGTAAAGATATAGCCAATTAACCTGGGGAAGGGTAAGCCCTCAGGTTATTTTTTTAGCCGTGTTACTCTTATTTTATCCCTAGATTTTAATGAAACCTTAAGCAATTCTTTACGAAACCTTTATTACTTTTATGTCCTGCTTTATAATCCGGTGCTACACTCTCTTATAGATGGGGGAAATCCCTTAAAACAGATGAAGGGGACCCCTTAAAACAGATGAAGGGAACCCCTTAGGTGTTTAGGTATAATGAAGGAGCCGGTGATGAGAAGGACGCTTATGCTGGATGAAGACGACCTAATCATGGTGGTCAAGGAAGATGTCGTCAAGCAGATAGATAAAAACCGCGGCGAGATGAACCGCACCGAGTTTGTCAACTACCTCATTCAGGCCCAGCTAAAGGCCTGCGAGAACCAGAGTGGCTATGTCAAGCGGGAAGAGTTCCTGCAGTCCACCCAGGAGATGATGGAGCTTTTACGCAATTTCCTCCAGTTTTTCGTCAGCTACGGCATGGCGATGGGGAAAAGGCGTAATGATGATGACCTCCAGTCGCTGAAGCGTCAGCTGGAGTCCCTGGAGGGGCCCGGTCCGGATGAAGAGACCAAGCCCTAACCTAAGTCTACCGTAAAATCAAGATAAAGCCCTCCTTGTCCCCCTCCCTTAAAAGGGAGGGGGAAGTTATTTTAGGGGGGGCTTGCGGCCCTCTAAGACTCCCTCGGGGTTTATGCGTACTCCTTTGCCCTAGAACTATGTTCTAGAACAAAATCACTTCCCAAGCCAGAGGATATGTCATAGGCTGGGATTGGCTTGGGAGGTGTGTATGCCGAGGGCGATAGACCTTTTACGTCAGGGCAGGAGTGAAGAGCTGTGGCGGATGTGTTGCGGCTTCCTAACCCTCAGCCTCGGGGAATTCATGGCTATCCAGAAGCGGCTGCTGGAAGAGCAGCTAGAGCTAGTGGGTAATTCGCCGCTGGGCAGGAAGATTATGCATGGGGCCAGGCCGAAGACCGTGGAGGAGTTCCGGTGGCAGGTGCCCCTGACCACCTACGCTGACTACTGCCCCGAGCTTATAGAAAAGAAAGAGGATGTGCTGCCCGTAAAGCCCGAGTTCTGGGTGCATTCCTCGGGCAGGTCTGGGGAATACCCCTGCAAGTGGGTGCCGATGACTTCCGCCTATACCTGGGAACTGAGTAAGGTATTATGTGGCGTTGGCGTTCTTTCCGGTTGTAATCGCTGGGGCGATACCTCGCATATCCCAGATAATATTAATATACTATATGCAGTAGCACCCAGGCCTTACATCTCGGGTACCTTTGCTGACCTTTTAAGGATGCAGTCGCCGCTTAACTATTTGCCGACTCTGGAGGAAGCGAAAGATTTGTCTTTTGAGGAGAGAATCAGGCTGGGCTTTCAGCAGGCTATGTCGGAGGGGCTGGACTACTTCTTCGGTCTCTCCCTGGTCCTGGTGACAGTTGGGGAGAAATTCCGCTCATCATCGGCAGGGTTAGATATACGCCCGTATCTCACCCGGCCTAAAGCGCTATGGCGGCTGACCAGGGGTAAACTCAGAAGCAGCTTGGCAGGGCGCCCCGTGCTGCCCAGAGACTTATGGAAAATAAGGGGAATTATCGGTAGTGGTACAGATAGCTATATTTACAAGGATAAGATAAAGGAACTGTGGGGGAGGAGTCCCCTAGATATTTATGCCTGTACCGAGGGCGGTGTTATCGCTACTCAGACATGGGACTATGATGGCATGACCTTCATCCCCAATCTTAACTTCCTGGAGTTTATCCCCGAAGAGGAGCACCTCCAGTGGCAGCTGGACCGCAGCTACCGGCCGAGGACGTTGCTGCTTGATGAGTTAGAAGCCGGGCAGAATTATGAGCTCGTTATCAGCAACTTACACGGCGGTGCCCTGATGAGGTATAGGATTGGCGATATGGTCAGGATAACCTCACTGCGGAACGAGAAGCTGGGCATTAATATTCCCCAAATGGCCTTTGAAAGAAGGGTGGATGACTTTCTTGATTTCTACGTTGTCAATTTTACAGAAAGAAGTATCTGGCAGGCCATAGAGAGCACCGGGGTTCCTTACGAGGATTGGATAGCTTATAAGGATGCTGAAAACCTATTACTGAACATAGGTCTTGAGCTTAAAGAAGGCTATCGAGGCGATACAGCAAATATCGCTACGTTAATATATGAGAAACTAGCTCACCCGGATGATAACAAATCTGCTGAAGTAACCCGACATAATGATTTAACGGACATTGCCTATTTTGGGATAAAAGTTGACCTTCTGCCAAAAAGTACTTTCGCAAGTTATATCGCCCGCAGACAGGCTGAAGGCGCCGACCTGGCCCATTTAAAACCACCTCACGTAAATCCCCCCCAAAAAGCCATTTCAATACTTACCAGTAAGACAGAAGAGACTATCATTGTAACTAAATATGGGGCTGAAGTAAAAGAAAAATACGGCACCCAAAAAGTAAATATTGCCTAGTACTTTAGTCTTCCCTACCTTGGTTCTCCTACCTCGTTTCCCCTTGACAGCCCTTACGTTTGGGCTGATAATTCCCCTATATGAATATCTATGCTATAGCGCCTTTTATAGCTACTATCGCTTATATACCCGTGCTAATCACCACAGCAGCCAACCGACCGTGGCAGAGACGGCACGTTTTGTTCTTTCTATTTCTGGTCTCAGCGATGACTTGGAGCCTTGTCTCTTACCTTGATCGTAGTGGATTATTCCCGGAGTTGGGTCCCACATTCTTTAAGCTCACCATAATTCTCTTTTCTGTAACGGCGGTACAATTTCACTGTTTTACCTCTTCTTTTTATCCGCCTGGGCAGAGCCGATGGATACACTTCGCATATGTATCATTGGGAATAGTCGTCGCCGCGGTTTTCATGGGGTATGTGACATCCGAGGTCTTTGTCAATGGTATATATGTTCGCAGTTCCTATCGTATAAGCATCGTGTTAGTTGCTTTACCACTGCTAATCTTCGCGGTCAGGAATTTTTACGTTTTCGGAAAGATGCTCAGGCATTCGAACAATCCAGTATTGCATAATCAGATTCTTGCTTTGATGGTGGGTATCTCTATTTTGCTTGTATTTACGGCGGTAAGCATACCTGCCTGGTTCAATGATTTCCCCATCGCTCACTATGGCAACCTCCTCAATGCCTTCGTTCTCAGCTATGCCGTTATCCGGCATAATTTGGTGGATATCAGGCTGGTCTTGCGGCAGGGGGCAGCCTGGCTGACTCTGGGGGTCTTCGGCGTAGCTGTATTCTGGCTTTTACTGGTTGTTGTTCTTCATATGTTGGGTATTCAGCTTAACCTGCTGACCACGACAGTAGTCACTAGCGTAGCTGTCTTGGTGGCCATATTTGTTTACAGGCTTCGTGATGTCCTCTTTATCGTGGTAAGCCGGGCCTTTCATGGTTCAAGCTATAACTACCGCCAGCAGTTAGGGGAGTTCACCAGCTCCATACATAAGGTCTTCAGCCTGGAGGAGCAGGGGGGTGAACTGCTGGCGCTGCTGACCAGGGCTATTGGCATCAGGCAGGCCTGCCTGCTCTTTCCTGAGACTGGCAGCGAGGATTTCATCACCCACTTCGCCGAACCTAAGAATGATGGCAAGGACCTTTTCAGCCTGAAGCTGAAGACGGGCCATCCGGTGGTGAAATATCTGGAACGGGAGCAAAAGACGCTGGCACAGGAAGACCTGGCTACCATGCCGGAATTCCTGGGCCTTTGGTGGCAGGAGAGGGAAGAAATAAAAGCCAGGGAGATAGAGCTGTTCATACCCCTGATAAGTCGCGAGCATCTGATAGCCATCCTGGCGGTGGGGAAGAAGCGGTCCGGCCGGTACTCTCTTGAGGACCTGCATCTGCTTGAGGATGTTACCCGGCGGGTAGCGGTGAGCCTGGAGAAGGAATACCTCCGGGAGCAGCTCCGGGAGCGCGAGGAAGAGCTATCGGTGATTAATCGCTCCAGCGTCATCATCACCTCCAGCCTGGATGTTCAGGAGATATACGATAGCTTCATTGAGGAGCTGAAGAAGGTAGTTGATGTTACCTGGGCGGCCATCGTTCTTGCCGAGGAAAGCGGGCTTTGTTTTGTCGCCCTATCTTCCGAGATAGGTACAGACTGGCAGGTGGGGGAGAAGGTGGCCTTGGCGGGCTCGGGTACGGAATGGGTTATCAATCATAAAGAGGCGGTATACGAGCCTGATATAAAGCAGGAAAGCCGGTTCCTGCCGGTGAATCGCTATCTCCAGTGGGGGTTGCGCTCCGTTGTTCACCTGCCGCTGATGGCCAAGGGTGGGGTTATTGGCAGTTTCATCGTAGCCAGCCGCCGGGCGCATGCCTATAGCCCGCGGCATATCAAGCTTCTTGAGCAGCTGGCTAGTCAGATTGCCATGCCGATTGAGAACGCCCGTCTCTATGCCCGGGTGGAGCTGAAGTCCCGCCTTGACGAGCTTACCGGGTTATTCAATCGCCGCTCGCTGGATGAGATGATTGATAGGGAGATAGGCCGGCACTCCCGCTACGGGGGTGTCTTCTCGCTGGCTATTCTGGACCTTGACTCCTTTAAGGTATTTAATGATAGCTACGGGCACCTGGCTGGTGATAAACTGCTGCGGCAGATTGCCCGCACCATCAGGGGTACCATCAGGGGTTCTGACGTGGCCTTCCGCTACGGCGGGGACGAATTTGCCGTCCTCCTGCCGCAGACAAATATAGATGCTGCCAGCACGGTGGTGGAGCGGGTGCGCAAGAGAATCGCCGACAGGGTGGAGGCTGGTGGCATCAGAATTACGGCTAGCATCGGTCTGGCCGGCTGGCCAGCCGATGGCGTCGGCCAGATGGATGTTATCGCGGCCGCCGATAGGGCGCTTTATCAGGCCAAGCGCAGCGGCGGTGACCAGGTCCATTACGCCTCCGGTACTTTATTGGCCACGCTGCCTGCGGAGGCGGCTGATTCAGCCTCGGTGGATAGCGTGGTTAACAAAACCTTGGACCATATTTATGCCCTGATAGAGATGGTGGATGCCAGGGACCACCGCAGCCGCCACCTCTCGGAGAAGGTGGCCGAGTATGCCCTGGCCCTGGCGGAGGCCATTGGCATGGGGTCTAATGAGAGAAATCGGCTGGAGGCCTGCGCTTTGCTGCATTCTATTGGTATCATTGGCGTGAGTGATGATAAGATTGGCCAGCCGCCGGATGGTAAGGACGAGGAGTGGCGGCATATCCCGCTCCTGGGGGCGGCTATCGTCAGTCATGTTCCCCAGTTGGCCCAGTGTGCCCCAGGTATCCGCCACCGCTGCGAGTGCTATGATGGGAGCGGCTATCCCTCGGGGCTTAAGGGTGAGGCTATCCCGCTGGAGTCGCGCATTATCGCTATAGCCGAGGCCTTTACCCTCCTGACGGAAGGTGCGCCCGGCGCTGACGGCCTACCCTATGTCAGGGCACTGGAGGAGATAAAGCAAGGTGCGGGCAAGCGGTTTGACCCCTATCTGGTGGAGAGGTTTACGGCTGTTTGTGAGGAGCGTTTTGCGGCGGCGGTGAAGAAGGGTAGGGAGGGTGGTAAACATTTTGAAGCCGGCCCCGCAGGGTCGGGCTAGAGAGAGGGAGCGTCATGAACAATAATGGGAAGATACAGGTCTTTGTGATAAGCCAGCAATCGCTGTTCCAGCAGGGTGTGGAACACTCGCTAGCTGGCGTTGAGGACATCGTCATCTCCGGTGCTACCGGCATCAGCGAACAGGTACTGACGGTTATTGATAACCTGCCCCCCGATGTAGCACTGGTTGACCTTGACGGCCCGGCGGATAGCGGGCTGGAGCTTGCCCGTAAGATAAAGCAGCGCTCACCCAGTATCGGCGTGATTATGATTACCTCCCACCCTGATGATAACCAGCTCTTCAAGGCACTCAAGGCCCAGGCGGTGGCATACTTAAGCAAGGAGGTTACTGCTGACCAGCTGGTGGAGGTTATTCGGCGCGTCGCCAAGGGTGAACACCCGATAAATGAAAGCCTGGTCACGCGCCCCAAGGTGGCGGAGCATGTCCTGCAGCAGTTCCAGGAGCTTTCCTGGCGCAGCGAAGCCGAGTCAGTCATATCGCCGCTTACCCCCAGGGAGACGGAAATACTCAAGTACATCGGCCAGGGCTTCCTTAACAAACAGATTGCCGCCGAGCTTGGCATCAGCGAGCAGACCATCAAGAACCACGTCACCTCCATCCTCAGGAAGCTGAACGCCAATGCCCGCACCGAGGCTGTGGTGGTGGCCATCAAGCAGGGTCTCATCCAGATAACCTGAGGCTTTTAACCGCTTTTTGAAACCGCCGCTTACGTATGCCATAATCTATAGGTGGTCCATTTAGACTTCCCGTCCCTTCTTGTTATTGCCCTGGGGCTTTCCGCCGATTGCTTCGCCGTAGCTTTGGGTGGTGGCATGGCGCGGAAGGCCTTTTCTTTCCCGCCGGCGCTGCGCCTTTCCCTTGCCTTCGGTGTGTTCCAGGCCATCATGCCGGTGCTGGGGTGGCTGGCAGGGCGCACCGTTATAGCCTATATCTCGCCCTACGACCACTGGCTGGCCTTCGGGCTGCTGGTGTTGGTCGGCGGCCGGATGCTCTGGGAATCGTTTCACGAAAGAGGCGGCGAACGTGCTGGCGCCGACATCAGCCGGGGGCTGTTGCTTTTCACCCTGTCCCTGGCGACCAGCGT
>Ga0315282_10012307_pt1 | contig 13111 bp, 10 predicted proteins | sample YL17G07_20_MG_FD_203693 | JGI IMG/M metagenome (GOLD analysis project Ga0315282, IMG submission 203693) | Sediment microbial communities from Yellowstone Lake, YNP, Wyoming, USA - YL17G07_20 | ecosystem: Environmental > Aquatic > Freshwater > Lake > Sediment | place: USA: Wyoming | collected...
GCAGCGTCGATGTCGAGCCGGATGCGACTCTGCTCAACGTCTTGCGCGAGCAACTCGACCTGACCGGACCCAAATACGGTTGCGGCGAGGGGCAATGCGGCGCCTGCACGGTGTTGATCGATGGCAAGCCCCGGCGGGCCTGCATCACGCCGGTGAAGGCGGCGGCCGGCCGGCAGGTGACCACCATCGAGGGACTGGAGCGGAATGGCCGACTGCATCCTCTCCAGCAGGCCTTCCTCGATTTGGACGTGATGCAATGCGGCTACTGCACGCCGGGCATGATCGTCACCGGCGCCGCGTTGCTGGCCGCCAATCCCAATCCCAGCGAGCAGGAGATCACCCGGTTCATGGAGGGGAACATCTGCCGCTGCGGCACCTACCAGCGGATCGTGGCCGCCATCCGCCAAGCGGCCTCGGCGAAGGCGGGCTGAAAACCGGGTTCACCACCAAGACACCAAGGACACAAAGATGCACAAAGGGGCGACCTTTGTGGTCTTTTGTACCCTTGGTGTCTTTGTGGTTCAAATTAACGGCTTCCTGCGGGGGCGACGCTGCCTGCGCACCGCCGGCAAGAACTTTTTTCGCAAGATCGTATGGCGGCTCTGCTATACTGAACAGCCCTAGTTGCAACACGATTGCATGTCGCCGCGCACTGCCATTTCCGCCGCACGCCCCGTGGTCCTGGTGGGCCAGGCCAATGTGGGCAAATCGGTCCTGTTCGGCCTGCTGACGGGCGAGTACGCCTGGGTGTCCAACTATCCGGGCACGACGGTGGAAATCATGCGCGGGCGGCAGCGGCTTTCCCGCCGGGAGATCATCGACACGCCGGGGATCAACAGTTTGGCGGCCGAGTCGGAAGACGAGCGGGTAGCGCTTCAGATCCTGGCCTCCGAGGAATCGGCCGTGCTGGTCCAGGTGGCGGACGCCCGCAACCTGGCCCGCGCTCTTTCGCTCACGCTGCAACTGGCCGATCTTGGCCGCCCCATGGTCTTGGCCGTCAACTTCATGGACGAGGCGGAGGCGGCCGGCCTGCGGCTCGATCTGGACCGCCTGGGGAGCCTGCTGGGCATCGAGGCGGTCCCCATGGTGGCCATCGAGGGGCGCGGCCTGGGGCAGCTTCGGCGGGCCATCGAACGGGCGCGCATGCCGGTCAATGGCACGGCGCCGCCGCCCGCCGTCGCCGCCGAACCGCGGCTGGCCATGGCGGCGGCTGTGTCGGGCGGGCAGCCCGGCTGTCATGCCGCCGCGTGCGCCGTGGCCGCCGTCTGCGGCCCTTCCTCGTGGACCGCGCACGCCCCCGGCAGCGCCACATGGCACCGGCGGCGCCGCTGGCTTGCCCAGCAACTGCCCCTCATTATCCGCCAGACACGGGATCGCCAGTGGCAATGGAGCGAGCAGATCGACGAATGGCTGCGATACTTCCCGGTCGGCCTGGCGGTCATGGTGGCGGTTGGCGCGCTGGTGTACGCCGCGGTGGGACTCGGCGCGGGCCTGGTTTCCGACTTCTTGACCGAGCGCGTCTTCGCCCAGCGTTTGACGCCCTGGCTGGCCGGCGCGCTGGCCCGCACCGGAGTTCGGGCCCTGGCCGAATTCATGACCGGCCGCTACGGCCTGTTTTCCACCGGCCTCAGCTATGCGCTGGGGCTGGTGCTGCCGGTGATTGCCACTTATTTCTTCCTGTTCGCCATTCTGGAGGACAGTGGCTACCTGCCGCGCTTGGCGGTGCTGTGGCATCGGGCCGCCGAGCGCGTGGGGCTGAGCGGCAAGGCCATAGTTCCGCTGGCGCTGGGCCTGGGTTGCGGCACCATGGCCACGGTTGCCACCCGCGTGCTATCCACCAGGCGCGAACGGATCCTGGCCGCCCTGCTGATTGCCCTGGGCATCCCCTGCTCGGCGCAACTGGGCGTGCTGATGGGGCTGGTGGCCGGGCTGTCGATCTGGGCGCCGCTGGTCATTGCCGGCGTAGTTCTCCTCCAGTTGCTGTGGGTTGGGAAGTTGGGCGCGCGCCTTATGCCCGGGGCCAGCCCTGACTTTGTGCTGGAACTGCCGCCCCTGCGCCTGCCGCGTTTCGGCAACCTGCTGCGGAAGACAGCGCTGCGCGTGATCTGGTATCTGAAGGAAGCGGTGCCGCTGTTTCTGGCCGGTAGCACCGTTCTTTTCCTGCTCGACCGCCTGAACCTCATCGATGGGGTGGTGGCCCTGGGCCGGCCGGTGGTCACCCGTTGGTTGGGCTTGCCGCCGGAGGCCGCCCTGGCGTTTGTGATGGGGTTTTTGCGGCGGGACTATGGAGCGGCGGGACTGTACGCGCTGGCGCGCAGCGGGCAGATGGACGTTTCCCAGATCGTGGTGGCCTCCGTCACCCTGGTGCTGTTCATCCCCTGCCTGGCCAACTTCCTGATGCTGGTGAAGGAATTCGGGACGCGGGCGGCGCTGCGCGTGGCCGCGGTGACTATTGTGGTCGCCTTGCTGGCCGGCGGCCTGCTTCGCGCTCTGCTGGCGGTGCTGTAGGGGCGACCCCGCGTGGGCGACCCCTTCCGAGGACGGAAAGAGACATGATGGAAAAAACGGAACCAGGCCGCGCCCACCATGCCGACGAGGAAGGCGAAGCTCTCCCTCTGTCGCTGGATGAGGCGTTGGAGGCCGCCTGGGTGGCGGAAGAAGCCGGAAGCGAGGATGCGGCCCGCCGCCCCGAGCATTTTCGCGGCGCTGTCTCCCCGGAGGGCGCCGCAGAACTGGAACGCCGCGGCCTGGTCGAGCGCGCCCCCGGCGGCGCCCTGGCGCTGACGGACTTGGGCCGCCGCAGGACCGAGCCCATCATCCGCCGCCACCGCCTGGCCGAGCGCCTGGTCTGCGACGTGCTTCACGCCGATATCGCGGCGGCCGAGGATTCCGCCTGCGTCTTCGAGCACCTGCTGGCGCCCGACATTGCCGATGCCATCTGCACGCTGCTGGGCCATCCCCGTCTGTGCCCGCACGGCCACCCCATCCCCGGCGGCGATTGCTGCCGCCGGGAAGATTCGGAACTGTCTTCGCTGATTGTCCGGCTCTCCCGGCTGAAGGCCGGACAAAAAGGCCGCATCGCCTACCTGGAAGGGGAAGGCTCGCCGCGAATTCAAAAACTTCTTTCGCTCGGGCTCACTCCGGGCCGCACCATCGAATTGCTGCAACGCTGGCCGGTGATCGTGGTGCGTGTGGATGCCACTCAGGTCGCGCTCGATTTCGATGTGGCCGATTCCGTCAGCGTTTATTCCCCGCTGTAGGCCCGTTGCCACGCCGGCGCCGTCTGGCAGGCGCCGCTGTTACCCGTGGCCATCCGGTAATGTGCGAATAGTCCCATTGACAAAGCTGTCCGTTTTGGACGAAATTGTTGCGGACATGAAACGCGCATTGTGGCTATCTGTTGTCTCTTTACTCGCTTTTTCCGTTGTCCTGGCCGCCGCCGACCGCTACGAGTACAAAGTGCTGGCGACCAACCGGACGGGGACCATGGAAAAGGAAATGAACCAGGCGGCCGATGCCGGCTTCAGCTTCCGGGCGGTAATGGGAGGCGAAACGGGCTTCGGCGGCAAGGAAGTGGTGGTGGTCATGGCCCGCGGTTCGGGTGAAGCCAGCTCGCGCAAGAAGTACAAGCTGCTGGCCACGCAGCGGACCTCGACCATGCAGAAAGAACTCCAGCAGGCCGGTGACGAGGCCTTCGACTACAAGGGCCAGACCGTGTTCGAGACCGCTTTTGGCGGCAAGGAAACGGTGGTGATCCTGGAGCGCGATCCGGAATCCAAGGTCAAACGGTTTTTGTACAAGCTACTGGCTACCAGCCGTACCTCGACCATGGAAAAAGAACTGCGCGAGTCCGGCGATGCCGGCTTTCTGATCGCCGGCATGTCGGTGGGCAAAACTGCCTTTGGCGGCAACGAGGTCGTCAGCATCCTGAAGCGTGTGGATTGACGTGTCGCCGGAACCTGGTGCGGGGGAGGCCCTTGTGGTCGCCCTTCGCCGGCTATGGCGGTCCCCAACCGGGCGCCGCGGATGATACTGGTGTTCCGTTCCGCCCCCGTGCCCGGGAATTGCCGGTTTCTGGGGGAGAGCAGAGAGCGGCAGGCTGCTGGAACGAGGCGGCAGCCTGCAACATCCCTCGCCGGTTTAGTCGTTATATATCATGCCGTTACGGGTGTACCCGGCCATTTTACGACAGCGGTAGCTATTACGAACTACAACCATAATAATTGACCCGCCTCGACCTCCTCAGCCTTCGTGGCTGGCGCCGCAATCTGGGCTGAAAAGCGCGCCAGTCGCGGCTTTTGGCCGCTATTCCTGTTTTTCCATTGACTTCACGGCCACCGGAAGGTTAGAATGTAGGGTTTTAGCGCAGGATTGGTGAGCGGCTTGACTTCCGCCTCTCCCCGAGGCGGATCGAGCGGACGGGCTTTATGGTTACTTTTCGAATCGGCGAGAAGGTCGTCTATCCCAACCATGGCGTAGGAACAATCGAACAGATCAGCACGCGCAGTTTGGTGGGAGCGGCGGAGAAGTTCTATCTGCTGCGCATCAACGGCAGCAGCCTGACGGTGATGGTTCCGTTCGGAAACGTGGAGAGTGTGGGGCTTCGCAAGATCATCAAACATGCCGAAGCCGAGCGCATCCTGGTGTATCTGTCCAACGGCCACTGCGAGACGCCGGCGGATTGGAAATGGCGCTTCAAGGAGAACTCGGAGAAGATGCGCACGGGCTCGCTGCTGCAGGTGGCCGAGGTCATGAAGAGCCTGCTGAAGCTGGCCGGCGACAAGCCGCTTTCCTTCCGCGAGAAGAAGATGCTGGACCGGGCGCGCCACCTGCTGGTCAGCGAACTGGGCACGGTGAAGAACCTGAGCGACCGCCACGTCGAGGACTTGATCGACCGCGCGCTTTCCAAAGCCAACCTGAAGCTGCCCGAACTGGACTAGGCCGGATAATCCACCACGGATCCCGCAGGGCGGGACAGATGAATACGGATGGCCCCAGCCATCGGTGCAAAGCGGACAACTTGTTGAACGCGCAGACCCAGCACCTTTTGGAGGCCAACGATGCGTCCCCAGCCGGTGATGGAGAATTACTATAAGATCGTGCCGGGCAAGAGCGAGGAGTGGCTGGCCCTGTACAAGAAGTGGCACCTTCCCATGCTGCTCGAGATGCAAAAAGAGGGGCGGCTGATCTCGATCGGCATTTTCCAGCCGAAAATCCACCAGGGAAGCCCCGAGTGGCACTACAAGGTGCTGCTGCGCTACTCGGATTTCTCCGTCTTCGGGGACGAGGAGCACAACCAGGAGATCCTGCGCCGCCTCTTTCCCGACCAGGACGAGATGCGCCGCAACGAGCAGCGCCGCTGGGAGATCACCGAGCGCCACTGGGACGACCTGATGGTGGAAGTGCCAATCTGATACCGCCCGGCCACGCGGATGCCTGGTGGCCGCGGGCAGTGTCGTCCTTATGGCCATCAGCGGACGGTGATCAGCTCCTGGATCTTGGGGGAGCCATAGTCGGCGGCGCCGGTTTTCACTACCAGGTTATCGAGGATGCGGGCCGTGCCGGCACTGTGCGTGTGCCCGCACAAAACCGTCATCGACCGTTCCGCATGCCGGACCATCATTTCCCGCAGCACTTCCCCGGCGGCGGCGCAGACAAAGTGCGGCGTCCCCTCGCTGTCGGAAAGCCGCCCCGCGTGCCAGCAAGCCTCCCGGAACGGCGGCACGTGTGTCAGGAAGATGACCTCCTGGTAGCGCTCCAGGGCGCCGGGCAGCACTTCCCTGAGGAAGGCGGCCGTCTCATCTCCCAGGGCATTCAGCCGCGGCAGCAGCGCCCTGCGGTTCAAGCCCAGGAACTCCCTGATGAATGAGTAGTCGTTGAGCCACACCGATGACCGCAGGAAGTCACCGCAGCGGCCGTCGCCCCAGCCTCCGTGGCCGATCAGGCAGGTATGGGGCGTGAGCTCCACCACACCGGCTTCCGGCAACCACCTGGTTCGGCGGCTGCCGCGGCACCAGGCCGCCACTTCCGCGCGCGTCCCGGAGATCGACCCGTCGTAATAGTCGTGGTTCCCAAGGACGAAGTAAACCGGGCAGGGAAGCTTCTGGTCGATCTCTTCCAGGTACGAAACCAGGTTCTTGGAAACCCCGATGTCCCCCCCGATCAGCAGCGCGTCGGGACTGGCGCGGCACAGGCGGTCAATAAAGGCCCCCACCCGGTTGGAGCGGAGAAACTCCAGGTGGATATCGGTGATCCAGGCCACCTTGCGCACCTGATGCAGGCCCTTTCTGCCTTCTGGTGGTAACCTTAACCGCAGCGCCGGCTTCCGTCAACAGCACGTGGCGCCGGCAGGCACGGGAGCTGGTGTAGTGTCTCACAGTTGGTTTTACGGCGTGGGAATTGCGAATTGCGGATTGCGGATTTCAAGCGCACGTGCTGGAAATCCGAAATCCGCATTCCAAAATCCGAAATTGCCCTGGTTGTAAGGCTAGCTACGAAACGGAACACCAGGAGGCCGACATGGCTGGCACTGTGATCAAGAAACTGGACTTTCCCGGTGGCAGGCAGTTCCTGGTGGTGGTGTACGACCTGCTCTACGAGCCGGTGGATTGCATTGTGAATGCCGCCAACGGCGGGCTCTCGCACGGCGGCGGGGTGGCCGCGGCCATCGAGCAGGCCGCCGGCCCGCGCCTGACTGCCGAAGGCAACGCCATCATCCGCAAGCAAGGGCGGATTCCCGTGGGCGAGGCCGTGGTCACCACCGCCGGAAACCTGCCCTTCAAGGGTGTGATCCATGCCGTGGGGCCGCGCATGGGCGAGGGCGACGAAGAGAACAAGCTGGTCGGCACGCTCCGCTCTGCCTTCCTTCGCGCGCATGAGCGGGGCTGGGCCTCGCTGTCGTTTCCCGGGATCAGCTCCGGGATCTTTGCGGTGCCCTACGACGTTTGTGCCCGGGCGTACGTGCGCGCGGTCAGGGAGTTCTTCGAGGGACAGCCGCAATCCTCGTTGCAGACCATTCGTCTGTGCTTGCTCAAAGGCCCGCTGCTGGCCGCGGTGGAAAAAGAATTGTTGTGAAGCCCGTGGCACAGGCTTTCAGCCTGTGGGTCCCGGCCGGCAGGGAGCGGCGCGTGAGCACTCACTGCACCGCGATGGTCACAGTGTTTGACGTGACGCTGCCGATGGTGAGCACCACCGGAACGGTCGAGCCCGGCGGCACGTTGTCCGGCACCTGCACGTTCACCTGATACAACCCGACAAACGAGGGCGCCAGGCCGGAGAATGTCACGGGGGCCGGCATACCACCGATGGTCACAGTGGGATCTGTGGGTGTGATGGAGGACGGGCTGCTGGCCGCTGCGGTGCCGTTCGCCGGCTGGTTGCTCACCGCGCCCAATCCCGTGCAGTAAATGGAGACGTACTCGCCGCGCTGTGCCGGTCGAGCGGCGCGGCCTGAAATGCTGCCGGTCGGCGCCGCCAACTCTCCCGTCGCCGAAATCAGCACCGCCCCCTGGCCCGCCGGGTTCACCGCAAACAATCCGGGCGCAATGCCGGCAAGGCTGAATGTCTGCGGTGCACTGGCGACGCCGTTCACGGTAACCGTGACGGTGGACACAGGCCGCGCAACAGCGCCCGCCTCCCACGGCACCTGGAAATTGATCTGCAGCGGCGAGACGTAAAACAAGGGCGCCGCAAATCCGTTGGCGCTGACCGATATTCCGCCGAGCGTGGTCGGCAGTGGAAGCCTGTCGGCCGCTTGCACCGCCGGAGCGAAACCAGTGCCGAACACTGACGCGATGGAACCCGCAGCTACCGAGCCACTGAAGCTGGCTCCGTTCACAACGCCTCCCGCATTGATGGCAGGCGGCTGCGGGACAGAGATCGTGAAAGGGACGGAGTTCGAGACGCCGCCGCCGGGCGGAGGATTGAAGACGGCGACCTGGGCTGTTCCGGCCACGGCGACATCGGTGGCTGGGACGAAGACAGTCAACTGCGTCTTGCTGACAAACGTAGTCGGCCGATCATTGCCGTTCCATCGCACAATGGCGCTACTGACGAGGTCAGCGCCGACCACATTCAAGAGAAATCCGGGCGCGCCGGCCAGCGTCCCGGAAGGCTGCAACGCGGAAATGGTCGGCTGAGCATTGACATTGACGGTGAAGGGTAGAGCCTGCGAGATACCTCCGCCAGGCGGGGGATTGTAAACGTCGACTGACACTCTTCCGCCGACCGAAACATCGGTGGCTGAAATGGTGGCGACCAGATTGTAAAGGTTGATGACTCCAGTCGGCCGAGGCACGCCATTCCATCGGACGATGGAACCGGCGAAGAAGTTCGAACCGACGACCTTAAGATCGAGCCCCTTTGTACTGGCTGTGATACTGGTCGGCGAGAGACTGCCCAGAGTCGGTGCCGGATTCGCTGCCAGACTAATCTTAGCTACCAGGCCGCCCACGCTAAAGCGACTGGCGAACACCCCTTGGGTCACAGGGAAGTCGTGCGACTGGACATAGCCACACAGATAAACATCTCTAGCGCCATCCACGGCGACCCCATTGAACCAGTCAGGCTGCCCAAGGGAGTAGCCCTGGCCGTTGTCGGAACCGCTGCTGCTGCCCGCAAGATACGAAGAAAACACGAGCGCGCCAGCCGACGAGAACTTCGCGACAAAAGGGTTGAAATACTGACCGCCGCTGCCCGGGTAAGAACTACTTGGCGTACCCACTTCCGGCTGCAGCGCGTCAACGATGGGAAACTTTCGGGTCGAATCCGAGCTGGTTATCCCGACTATGTAGGCATTGCCAGCTTGGTCGACCGCAATTCCCGTGCCGTACTCTTGATAGTTACCGCCGAAGAACGTCGAGTACACAAGGTCCGACCCGGCTGCGTTGAGCTTTGCGAGAAAAGCGTCCGGACAGGCGGTCGGGCCGTAGAAGCCGCAGGTTCCAGGTGATAATTTGTCTTGGTGAGCGTTTCGTGTGGGAAAGTCGGAAGAGTTGGTGACCCCCACAACGACGGCGTTCCGCGCCAGGTCTACGGCAATACCGGCCGCCCGCGTACGGAACTGTTGGTGCACCTCATTAGCGCGTGTTTGGCCGACGTAAGTCGAGTAAACCAGGAAGGAGCCGGACGAGTCGATCTTAGTAACGAAAGCGCCACCCTGGGGTTGGACCTCCTGGAAAGCACCGCGAGTGGTGGGAAATCCGGGACCCGCGCCACCTGCTACATAGGCATTTCCGGCGGCGTCGACCGCGATGCCGTAAGCGACGTCCGAAGCCGGCCCGCCCAAGAATGCCGAGTAGCTGAGCCCGCTGCCGTCCGCAGTCAGCCTGACTGCAAAGGCATCCGGGCAAATACCCGAGCCGCATTGCCCTCCGACGAAGCTTGGCTGGATAGGGCTTGCCGCCGGAAAAGTCGGAGATGTGGTGTAGCCCGCGACATAGGCCCTCCCGCTGCTGTCGAACGCAATCGATAGGGCGGCGCTTTTCGTGCCGAGATAGGTGGAGTAAACGAGACGGGAGCCGCTCTCATTCAGTTTCAGTACGACTGCAGCGCTTTCGCCCGATGGAAGGCTCGCCTGGAAAGCACCTGGAGTGGTGGGGAAACGAGAGCCTGCTTGCCCAGCTACATAAGCGTTGCCGGCATCGTCCACAGCAATCCCGTAACCTGTTGAGGATTTCGTAGATGAAGAGGATATGAACGTCGAGTAGACAAGCGCCGATGCCGACTTGTTCACTTTCGTTACGAAGAGGCCACTACCACTGGAGGCCAGCACGCCCGGGGTGGTCGGGAAACCACCATACGGGTCGCGCCAGAAAACATACGCAGCATCACCCGTGACGTATGCATTGCCAGAGGCGTCCACTGCGATCGCGCGCGCGTTCGCAACATTGAGCACGCCGGAGTACACGAGCGTCGGATCAATCACCAGGGCAGTGCTACCGTCGTATGGGCCGACTTCGAAGCTAAGCGAGTGTTTACCGGCAAGCAGATAGCCGCCCGTGATTTGCTGGCGGCCAGCGTGCGACTCCTGGTAAACAAGCGGTTTGCGCATGCGCAGTTCACTGCCGCCCGCCTGCACGATCAGGTTGCCCGCTGCGTCTACGTTTAGCTTGTCAGCTCCTTCAAACGCCAGGTGGATGGAACGCGGATCGGCGCCGGGAGCCACGATAAAGTCGTATTCGACTTGCTCCTGGTTGCCGTAATAAACGAGATCCACGCCCGGATAAACCTGCTGGTAGCGGACCCTCGCATAGTTCGGAACGTTCGTGCGCCACTTCGAGGGATCGTTGCCGATAAAGTAGTTGCTCTTGCCGGGCAGTTTCTCCTCACCTGTTAACTTGGCCGCGGTATTTGCGCCAACCAGTTTCACTCCGAGCAAATGCGGCCCCGACGCGGAATGCAAAGCGAGGACCGCTCGGTCCTCGGCTAACGACAGACTGTAGCCCGGCCCCCGCGCCAGGAACTTCACGCCCGTCTCGGCTTGCCCCTCGTTTGGCTCAAAGGCGAGCGGGACGTTGCTGTGTACCCTGACGGTCGGATGCTTGTGCGAGCTCTGCCGAAAAGCCGGCGGCGGGCCGAAGCGCAACCAGGCCAGACCCAGCAGCGCGAGCGCAGTCAATGCCAGTTTGCTTGTTGTCCCAGGCTGAAAAAGGGAGGCACGCGGCGGTCTCACTTGAGCACCCCCAGGCGCGGCGGGCGAAAGACAACCTACAAGTTACTCTTAACCGGCCTCCGATTCAAGCGTAAAGCATGCGCGGCATCGGCCCCTTCGGGCCAGCCCGAGTTCGGGCAAGCCCGCATTCGGGCCAGCCCGCATTAGCCTGCACTATTGATGAATGAGCCGGCGGCAGGCTGCGGTTTCACGCATTATCCGGCTTTAAGCACTTGCCTGCTTGTGATACCTTCTGCAACCATGCCACACACCCTCAGCCGTCGCCGCCTTCTGCAATCCGCGGCCGTTGGCTTCTCCGCGGCCGAATCCCAGGAACAGCCGCCCGCAGCGCGCACTTTTTTCGGCGACCTCCATAATCACAACGACATCGGCTACGCCCAGGGCACGCTGACCCGCAGCTTCGAGATTGCCCGCAATCACCTCGATTTCTTCGCCTTTACCCCGCACGCCTACTGGCCGGACATCGGCACGTATCCGGGCAACATCGAGAACAAGTGGCTGAACGGCTTCGCCGTGGCCAAGGCCCGCTGGCCCGAAGTGGTGGAACACGCGCGCCGTTTTGACGCTCCCGGCTCGTTTGTCACTTTGCTGGGGTACGAACGGCACTCCGCCGCCGAAGGCGACTACCACATTGTCTTCCCCGATATGCGGGGAGATTATGAGCTGATCCCGTCGCTGAAGGAGTTCCAGAATTTCGCCCGGCGTCGCGGCGCCATCCTCATTCCGCACCACCCCGCCAATCGTCTTGGCCACCGCGGCGCCGATATCCGGTTGCTCGACGCCGGCGTATCGCCGGTGATGGAGATCTTCTCCGAGTGGGGCTGCGCCGAGCATGATCGCGCCCCGTACGCTTACAAGCGCCACACTGAACCAGGCCGGTGGACAGAAAACACCTGGCAGCGCTTCCTGGAGAAGGGGTATCGACTGGGGGCCATCGCTTCTTCCGACGATCACCTGGGCTACCCGGGCGGCTACCGGGAGGGCCTGGCCGCCATCCAGGCTTCATCGCTCACCCGCGAGGCGTTGTTTGATGCCCTCCGGAATCGCCGCACTTACGCGGTCACGGGCGACCGCATTGAGCTGGATTTCACCTGCAACGGCAGACCGATGGGGCAGTCCCTCGGATTCACGCCCAAGCGTCGCCTGCGCGTTGGCGTGAAAGGCTGGGCGCAGGTGGAGCGCGTGGAAGTGCTGAAGAACAATCACGTCATCCACCGCGAGTTTCCGATGGATCGGATTCCCGGCGCCTCGCGCTGGAACAGCCCGGTTACGCTCCGCTTCGAATACGGCTGGGGTCCTTGGGCTGCGCTGGGCTGGGGCGGCACCGCCGATTGGCGTTTTCGAATCGAGATAGAAGGCGGACGCATCGAAGCTCTGCAGCCTTGCTTCACACCAGGCCCGTTGGAAGAGCGCCGCCGTGACCGTATCGTCAAGCGCGATGCAACCAGCGTGGAGATCGAATCGTTCACGGCCATCCGCCAACAAGTCGATGACTATTCGCAGAAGGCGATTGTGCTGCGCGTCGCCGGCCGTCCCGCGACCCGCGTTCGTGTGGCTTGCGAGAAACCGTCCCGCTGCGAGCTGATCCAGACGTTTGCCCAGCTCGAGCGATCGAGCGAGATGCTTTTCACCGGGCCGTTCCCGCTGGAATCGGCGATGCTCCATCGCCTTGTTTTTGCGGACAACTGCGAGTGTTCCTTCACCGTCGACGACGAAGAGAGCGACGCCTCTCTGAATTGGTACTACGTCCGCGTCTTCCAATCCAACGGGGAGAGCGCCTGGTCCAGCCCCATCTGGGTGGAGAAACGATGAACCAGCGACTCTTAACGTCCAGGCGCGGGAGCAGGAAGGGGCCATGGGCTTTCGCATAAAGCACTGGTTCACGGTCACGCCGGCACTTCCCGTGCTCTTCCTCCTCAGCCTGGTCCTGGCCGCCGGCGCTTGGTTCTCGATCAGCGGATTCCAGCGCTCCGCCATTCGCCTCCGCAACGCCCGCGGCATGCCGTTCCGGGCGATCGTGTTTGAGCCGCCGGCGGCGCGCAGGCCCATGTCGGCCATCGTCGTCTGCCAGCCGGTGAACAGTCCTCCGGAGGCCGGCCAGGGGTTGATCCTGGAGTTCGTGCGGCGGGGAATGCTGGTGGTCACCTTCGACACGCGCGGCCGGACCCGCGAAGAGAACCGCGTGACCTTGCGCGAGAACGTCCTGGCGGTCACCGCACTGGATGCCGCAGCGGTTCTGAACTACTTGTCCGCCCGGCGCGACGTGGACCGCACGCGCGTCGGCTTGATCGGGCACTCGGCAGGCGGCACTTTGGCCATTCGCGCGGGGATCGAGCAGCCCTGGGTGCGCGCCACGATTGCCGTCGGCATTGCCAGCGATGTGACGCACGAGCTGCCGAGGAACCTGTTGTGGCTCGTGGGGCTTTACGACGAGTTCCG
>Ga0315282_10012308_pt1 | contig 13110 bp, 9 predicted proteins | sample YL17G07_20_MG_FD_203693 | JGI IMG/M metagenome (GOLD analysis project Ga0315282, IMG submission 203693) | Sediment microbial communities from Yellowstone Lake, YNP, Wyoming, USA - YL17G07_20 | ecosystem: Environmental > Aquatic > Freshwater > Lake > Sediment | place: USA: Wyoming | collected...
CCATTCCCCGGTCAGGATGCCGAGGAAGTTCGCAGAGAGAATCATCGCGGTGATGAACAGTGTGTAGCCCAGAGAAGTTCCGTACTTTCCCACCAGCGTCGCGCCGATGCCATAACCTACAATCCCCGAGAGCCAGAGCGAGCCCATGGCAATGGCTAGGCCTGCTTCCTTTGCCCAGCCTGGTTTCAGGAAAAGGGGCCAAGTCTGGTTACGAAACAGCAGCAGGAAGCAATAGAGCAGATTAGGAATGAAGCCCGCGCCCAGCACCAGCGTCCACGAAGCGTAGGTTGAGGTAATCGGGATAGCTCCCAGGGCGACGGCTTTTTCAAGAATTGGGCCGCTGAAAGCGAAACCGAGATTTATGTTTGAACCAAAGATACCGGTGAAGATGCAGATGGCAAGCCCGGTCATGAAAGTCATAGCGGCAGCGCTGGCCATGGCGCCGGCGGGGCTCTGCTCCTTCTCTCTCCGGCGGCCTGCCATTCCATAGAGAACCAGGCCGGCAAAGAGAATGGGCATGCTGATGAGCAACAGGATTCCCCTCGGGCGAAGCAGGTCCGCAGGGTTAAGCACCAACAAGGGTACGAGTGAGCCCGACAAGCAGGACAGCCCGGCCACCACCGCGAACGCCAGCGCCATGCCCACGGCGCTGATTCCCAGGCCGAAGGTAACCTGGGCGATTCCCCACAAAAAGCCGAAAATCAGCGGGGCGAGGAGCGCTCGGCTGGAAACGCCTCGATAGACCTCCTCGAGGTGGGGCACGAAACCTGCCGCCAATAACCACGGCATGACCAGCAACGCCGAAGCCGCAAAAACCAGCCAGGTGTTTTCCCATTTCCACAGACGCGTGTACTTCATGGGCAGCGGAAAGCTTCCATTCAATGCTCCACTAACAAAAATGACTGCCATGCCAAGCCAGAAATGGTCGCTCATATCACCAATCGAGGATTGCTCCATCGCGCGCTCGGATGCTGGTGGGTGGCATCTCCTCTTGCCGGAAAGGATGCTTGGCTGCTTCCTCTTCGTTGATTTCCACACCGAGTCCAGGATCTTCCGTCATCAGCCAGTAGCCGTCGCGGGTTTCGAGAGAATGGCGGACCACATCCCATCTCCAAGGGACATCCGAGAGCATATCTTCCTGAATGAGGAAATTGGGAGTGGAAAGAGCGAAATGCAGGGCGGCGGCATTGGCCACCGGCCCCAGCGGGTTATGCGGGGCCACGCCCATATAATAGGCCTCCGCCATGGCCGCAATCTTTTTCCCCTCGAGCAAGCCCCCGCAGTGGCACAGATCGGGCTGAATAATATGGCAAGCTTGCTGCTCGAAGACTTCGCGAAACTGGTACCTGGTTACCAGCCTCTCCCCGGTGGCGATGGGCACCTGGACGGCCCGGCGCACTTCCCGCAAGGCCGCTACGTTTTCAGGGGGCACGGGCTCCTCACAGAAAAACGGATGGAATTCGCTGACCGCGTTGATGTACGCGATGGCCATGGCCGGGTAGGTTCGGCCATGAAAGTCAATCATGATGTCCACGCTGTCGCCGACGGCGAATCGCAGCTTTTCGATGGCCTGGGCAAACTTCTTCACGTAAGACAGACTCATCAGCGGCTCGGAATAGGGGACGCACACAACTTTGACGGCGGTATAACCATTGCCCACCACCTCCTGTGCCAAGTCGATAAGCGGCGCCGGGTCAAAAGTCTCGTAAACCGATTTCATGTCCCCGCCGCCCAGGTGAGTGTACATGCGCACTCGCTCACGCACCGCTCCGCCCAGCAACTTGTAAACGGGGAGGTGCAGCGACTTGCCAAGAATGTCCCAGCAGGCTTGTTCGATGCCGCTGATGGCGCTCATGCCAATCACACCCAGCCGAAAGAAAGACTGGCGGTAGAGTTTCTGGTAGAGGTGCTCGATGCGGGTGGGGTCTTCCCCCACGGCCATAGGAGCGAGGTCCTCGACGGCTCCCACCACCGCCCGGGTTTTCCATTCCACCGACGCCTCACCCCACCCCCACAGACCCGGCTGGTCAGTCTCCACTTTCACGAAGACCCAGTTGCGCATCTCGGCGTTGACTACCAAGGTCTTGATGGCGGTGATTTTCATGGTCTCAATCCATCGGAAGCATACACCTGCTCACCGCGGAGCAGCACAGTCTCGATGCGCAGGGCGCTCGCCTCAGCGCGAAAGGTAGCCAGGTTGGCCGGCTGGCCAGGCACAAGATCGGTGCAGATGCCGTCACGTCGGAGCAGCTTGCCGGGGTTGGTGGTGGCAGCTTGAAGCGCATCGCAAAGCGACACTGCCGCGAATTTTTCAAACACCTTCACAGCGCGGTTCATGCTCAGGGCCGAGCCCGCCAGGTGTTGCCGGTTCACGGCCACGACTTTGCCGCTAGGCAGAAGCTCGATCTCCAGGCCGACCAGTGAATACCGGCCGGGAGGCAGGTTGGCCACGTGAACGGCATCGGTGATAAGTATGATACGGTGGATGCCTTTCACGCTGTAGATCACTCGGACCAGGTCCGGCGGCAGATGAAAGCCGTCGCAGATAAGGCTGACGTTGAGTTGGTCAATCGCCATTTGGGCCCAAATGGGGTTTTGATGGCGGTGGATGAAAGCCGCGCATCCGTTCCCCAAATGCGTGCTGAGCTCGGCTCCCGCTTCCGTTGCCCTATGAATATCCTCGGGAGCGCAATCGGTATGACCGAGGGCAACGATCACGCCGGCGGCGCGCGCCCGGCGAATAAAATCGCAGGCCCCCGGCAGTTCCGGCGCCAGAGTAAGGATGGCGATGTTTCCGCCCGCAGCCTCTTGCAGTCGCGAAAATTCATCCCAGTCGGGAGAGCGCATCAAGGCCGGGTCGTGAGCCCCGTGCGCTTCCCCGGGGGAGAGATAAGGACCTTCCAAATGATAGCAAGGCGCACTTCGCGCGAAGCGAGGGTCAAGCCTGCGCGCCTTTTCCAGGACTCGGAAATTCTGCGCAAGCTGGTCGAGCGTGTTAGTGATCAGCGTCGGGCAGAAGGTGGTGACTCCTGTCTTCCAAATCGCCGGGAGGACGCCGATCGCTTTGTCCGGATCAAGGTTCGGGTCAGAGAAGTTAACACCGGCAAACCCGTTGATTTGAATATCCACGAAGCCCGCGCTCACAAAAGGTCTTGCCGGATCTTCCGACCCCAGCAAGCGAACCGAGCTGATCTGGTCATGCTCGACTCTGATTTGCGCCAGCCCTCTGCCGGCAATGTTCGCTACGATTTCAACACTCATACCGAAAATCCCTTAGTCTCACCCCGTCACGCTGAACCTGTTCCCTGTCGTCCTGAGCCCGTTTGCTGTCATTCTGAGCGGAGCGAAGAATCTGTGGGGCTCTCAGGGTAAACGCTACGAAGCATGTGTGTAGCTCGCCGTAGGCTGCTGAATACAAGAAGCAACTGCGGAGATCCTTCGTCCGTCAGTTGACGGACTCAGGATGACATGCTCTTCACAGGTGCAATATTATCCACAATAAAAACACGATCGCCACGCTCACCACAGATCCGATCAGCAAACCTTTCAGGTCATCACGATAGGCTTTGCGGAAAGCAACGCCGCACGCCCCGCGCCGCAGATGCAGCAGATTGACGAGCAGTAACTGGCGGCCCTTTTCCGCTGCCCAGCGGCGCGGCTCAGCGCCCAAGTCCGCTTCACCCTGCGGGCCGTCCTGCGGGGCATGCGTCACCGAACCCTGGTCACCCGCCGCTTCCGGCCCGAGGTCGGATGGAGTTTGAAGCTGGGCGAAGAACCATGCTAGCCGCCTCTCCGGCTCAGGCGGGGTAAGCAAGCTTACAATCACGAGACTCACCAGGCCTGCGGCCAGGGCAGCGAGAAAAATATTCGGGTCCCAGTAATCCAGTCGTTCGTGCCTCAAGTGATATAGGTAGAAGTTGGTGAGCAGTGCGGCGATGATGCTGCTGGCCGCCCCCCAGCGGTTGGCGCGCTTCCAGACGAGCCCGCTAACAATGCTGATGCCCACATACGTGGCCATCGTCTCGGTTAGCAGGAACGAATAAAGCACCTTCTGGATGAAGAACACGGCGTAAGCCACCGCGATCAGCACCGTCGCCAGCCCGCTGACGCGCCCCACCCAAAGGTAGTGGCGGTCCGATTGCCCCCGCACCAGGCGGGGCCGGTAGAGACCCTGTGTGAAAAGCGCCCCGGTGTCAACCATCAGAGCTGAGCAACTTGCCAGGCTGGCGCCCATGACACTGGCAATAAGCAAGCCGCGAAAACCGGTGGAGAGCAGGTGGCGGCACGCAAAGCCAAAAGCCTCTTCCGGATCACCCAGGGTAGCGACACCAAAAAGCGCCCGCTTCACCATGACCGCTACCATCAGGCCCACGATGGCCCACCCAATCGTGCACAAGCGCTTGATGACCGTCCCATGCAGGAAACCCACTCGGCAAGTGTACTCGTCTTTGCCCGTGCCCACGTTTGCAATCATGTGGGGTTGGGCAATGATGCCGATGAGGCCGTTGAGGGTCAGCATGGCGATAAACCAAGGCCCGATTTGTTTGGGTGTCGCGATCGAGAAATTGAAAGCCGGCAGCGTTTGCCTCATCCCGTCGAATCCGCCTACCAGAGTCCATCCCAGCGGAATCAGCAGGGTGGAGAGCACAATGATGAGGAGTCCTTGGATGAAGTTGCTCCAGACTGAGGCCACCAAGCCGCCGGTAAAACTATAAAGAATGAAAATTACGGCAAAGCCCATAACAATATTATCCACACCCAGGCGGCCGCCCAATACTTCATCCAGGATTTTCGCCCCGCCCTTCAGGATGCTCGCGATATTGATAATGAAAAAGATGAAGGCGAATAAGGTGTAAAGTCCCCCCAAACCAGGGCCATAGCGGTCCTCCATCATCTCGGCCGAGGTGGTGCGTCGAACGCGGCGGAACACCGGCGCCATCACCCAGTAGAAGGGCAAGGCAAAGAGATTCTTCCACTGATACCAGATGGCGGAAATGCCCATGCTGTACACAGCCCCGGCCAGGCTCACGGGCATCTCCGTATGAGTCCCCACTCCGAAGGTCTGAGCTACCATCAGCAGCTTGCCGAAACGCCGCTTTCCCAGGAAATATTGCCCCGTGTCCTTCACCTTGAGGCTGGCAACAATTCCCACCGCCATTAAAGCCGCGAGGTAGCAGCCAATGATTAACCAATCCAAAAATCCAACTTGCATTGAGAACACTCCACTTGAGGCGAAACCCGCTATACGATGTACGTCCAGCAAACCAAACGCAGAGAGACTAGGTATTATTTCCATAGTCCCCAAACAGATCAAGTACCATTTGCAGGCGGAGAAATCAGTGTCCGTTGTGTGGGCAATGCGCCGCTGAGGACCTACAAATTGCGTATAAAAGTAGTCCCCCGCTGGAAACCGAAAAGGTCTATAATCCGCTATACAATGCACCTCCAGCAAACAAAACGGGGCAGCAGAGAGACTGGTGGTCCGCAGTATTATTTCCACGGTCTGACGAAGCAGATCAAGCGGCATCTGCGGGCCGAGAAATCCGTACCTGTCGCCTTGGTAACACCCTACGGAGCCACCCCTTCAACATTCCTGGCACTCGCCCTTAATGCAAAGCTGGCGCCAAATGGTGAGGTCGTGCCCGGAAGGGTGGGCCACGACCGGGTTCAGTAGGCGGGCGCCGGCGAATCTATTGGGGAGGCGATCAGGAATTGGTTCAAGCTAAAGTCCGGAGATTTTGAGCGGATAGACGTGGAAATAGAGGTTGCGGATGACAAGTTCTACCTCACTCCTGTCGGATACAAATATGCGAGAGGCTCGAAGACGCACGTCATACAACGCCCTGAGTTTCCTCTCTCCTTTAACGACAGACTCCAGAGCGAGCTTTGGCGCCGGCAGCTTGACCGCGTTAAGCAGGCGCAACCGGAAATGTGGCGTTGGTCCATCGAGGAGATTTGTCGAGTAGCTGAAGCACACGCCGACGACAGCGGATATATGCACGTCAAGGAGGAGGACCTGTTGCGCGCCGCAGGACCGTTCAAGGTCCTCGGGGTTGAGTTCGGCCCCTATGTGGGGAAGGGCTACGACTGTCAAGGAGAGTTTCGCTTCTTGGATTACGAACCCTACAAGGTGCCCATCGAGATCAAGAAAGCAAGCTCAGGTTTCAAGTACCAACAGAGCAAATACTCCCCGGCGGAACTTTCCCGAGCTGTAATTCTCTGTATACGCCACGACCTGCAAAATGTTCCCCATAATGTGGACGTGATACAACTGGCGACACTCTGTTCGGCGCTGGCCCAGTGACTTATGGCTACCACGTTACAAGTCGCACCGATAACCCGCCGCATTCCCGCGGAACGACAACAGGCGAAGCGGCATTACGGAGTGCACCCCTACTTTACCCGCCGACCGGCGAACGTTGTTCGAGCCTACATTGAGCATTTCACGGAGCCCGGCGATCTTGTGCTCGACCCCTTTGGTGGTTCGGGGGTGACTGCAATCGAGGCGATGCTGCTCAACCGAAGGGGGATTCACAACGACATCAACCCCTTCGCCAATTTCATTGCCTCGCAGATAGCGGATGTAACCCACGAAGACACGGCGTACATCAAGCAAGCATTTCAGGAAGTTCAGAGCCGTTGCAAAACGCAAGTCGAGTGGATTCACTCAATGTCTGAAAGGGAGGTGGCCCAAGAACTATCCGGCATGGAGTTGCCGGAAAACATCAAGCTCCCCAAGAACTCAGATGCGGAGACGTTCTTTGATCTATTCTCGCCGCGCCAACTGCTGGCGCTCGCCCTGCTGAAGGCGAGAATAGAACAAGTCTCCGATCCGTGCGGGCGAGGAGCACTCCTCCTCGCATGGTCGGCCACCTTGGGCAAGTTGAACAAGACTTTCCTTTCGGCTCGCGGTAGACTCGCATCTCGTGGTGGCAGCAGCATCGTCAGCATTTACAGATACAAATTAGCCGACGTCCCTGTGGAACTACCCGCCTGGCAAGTGTTCCGTGAAAGGGTGATGAACGTAATTTCGGGCAAGGCAGAAGTGTTCAAGCAGAAGCGTCTGTTGGCAAGAACGAACGGCTGGCAGGGCCGCGTCGAAATTCACGGTCTTGACATCAAGGAACTCCCACAGGCCATTGGTCACAAGGTCGATTACATTTTCACGGACCCCCTTACGGTGGACACATAGCCTATCTCGATTTATCTATTCTCTGGAACCATTGGTTGGGCTTTGACGTTCCCCTCGGCTCCAGAGAAAAGGAAATCATCGTAGGTGGAGAACTGCATCTTACGGAGGAGCATTACATCCGGCGGTTGCGGGAGAGCATACGCTTGTGCGTCGCTATGCTTAGGCAAAACAGATGGCTTTCCGTGGTGTTTCAGCATTGGAATGTCCGCTACTTTGAAGCGATTCTGGAGGAGGCCAGCGAAGCCGGTGCCAGTCTCAAGGCCGCCGTAACCCAGATCGGCGACACAATTTGGTCAATGCACAAGAAGAAAAACAAGGAGAAGGTTCTGGCCGGCGAATTGATACTCACTTTTCTCAAGGACGGTATGCATGGGGCTCGGGGCTCTGAACGGTTCTCGCCGGGGACGATTGAACAACTCGTGGACGAGACCCTCATCGAGGTCTCTCCAGACGGAAGGCCCTTTGCCGGCGAACTGCTATTTAATCAGGTAGTCTTGAGGGCCTGGAAGCAAGGGGCGCTCCGTTGCTTGGATGTGAGTCGGGAGGACTTCTCAGAGATCCTGAAAAGAAAGGGTTGGCACTACAACCCTTTTCGTCACCAATGGTTCAACGCCCCCGAGACGGTTCCGTCCGGGTTTCAGCTCACGTTCTAGCCTTTTCTGATAGGCAATGCAGCTCGAGGCGTACTTCAACCGCGCTCTATTGGACTGCCGCCCGATATTTTGTAACCGGAGGCTAGGAACCTCGGTGGGGAGGAACGCCTAATAGTTCGCGCACCTTACGCGCCAGCGCCTCGGGAGAAAAAGGCTTTTGCAGGAATGCCCCGCTGGAATCCAGCCCGCCTTCACTCCGCACCGCGTTGTCCGCGTAGCCCGAGATGTACAGTACTTTGGTCTCGGGGCGCGAGTTCACCAGCCGGCGGGCTAATTCGCGCCCATTCATTTGCGGCATAACCACGTCCGTCACCAGCAGATCAATCCGTCCCCTGTACAGTTCCGAGAATTCAAGCGCCTCTTCACCCTGGCTGGCTTCCAGGACCCTATAACCTTTTTTCCTCAATACATTTCGCACCAACGTTCGGACTGCCTCTTCATCCTCCACGAGCAAGACCGTCTCGGTCCCTTGTTGCGCCTCGGCTCCACTTCGTCCGGGGATCGACTCGTCAACCTCATCCTCGCTGCGCGGCAAGTAAATCTTGAAGGTGGTTCCCTTCCCTGCCTCGCTGTAAACCCAGATGTATCCCCCGCTCTGCTTGACAATCCCGTACACCATGGCCAACCCCAGGCCGGTGCCTTTTCCCTTCTCCTTCGTCGTAAAAAAGGGCTCGAAAATCCTGGCTTGGGTTTCCGCATCCATCCCCATGCCGGTGTCACTAACCGCCAGGAGGACGTAAGGGCCCGGTTTGATAGGGAAGTGGGACCGCGCAATAGTTCTGTCCATTTCTACGTTCGTCGTCTCGAGAGTTAACACGCCGCCGTTGGGCATGGCATCGCGCGCGTTGACCACCAGGTTCAGAAGCACCTGCTCGAGTTGTCCCGGATCGGCCTTGATCGGCCACAAGCTCTCTCCCAGAACTGTGACCAAGGAAATATCTTCCCCAATCAATCGCTTCAGCATCTTTTCGATATTGGCGACCACAGCGTTCAAGTCCAGCACCCGCGGCGCCAACACCTGCTGCCGGCTGAAGGCCAGAAGCTGGCGTGTCAAGGAGGCGGCCCGGCCCGAGGCACTCCGGATCTCGTTGACGTACGCCCGCAGCGGCTCCGCCATCGCGGGGTGCTCGAGCAGAAGTCCGCTGTAACCACTTATAATGGTGAGCATGTTGTTGAAATCGTGCGCCACGCCGCCCGCCAGCCGCCCCACCGCTTCCATTTTCTGCGCTTGCCGGAGTTGCTGCTCGAGGTGTTTTCGTTCGGTCACCTCGGCGTTGACGGCAATGAAGTGAGTGATCTCTCCGCGCTGGTCCCGCACCGGCGCGATGGTCATCCGCTCGGTGTAGAGACGCCCGTCGCTCCGGCGGTTGGTGATCTCGTCCTGCCAAATTTCGCCCCCCAGAATGGTGGTCCAAAGTTTCCGGTAAAAAGCCTCGTCTTGCTCTCCAGACTTGAGAATGCGCGGGTTTTTCCCCAGCACCTCTGCGCGGGAGTAACCCGAAACACGGCTGAACGCGGGATTGACGTACTCGATCGTACCCCGGGCATCGGTGATCACGATCCCCTCTGCCGATTGTTCGATAGCGGTTATGAGGAGCGTTCTTTCTGCTTGCGCCAGTTTCTCCTTGGTGGAATCAATGGCCACCCCGCGGAGCTGGATGGGGCGGCCCTCCGCATCCAAAACCACATGGGTGGTGTCGTGCAGCCAAACGTGACGACCGTCCGCCGCCAGCACCCTGTATTCAAGGCTGTGATCTCGCCCTTCCGCCATCGCCTTCAGGCGTACGCCTAGAGTCTGTTCGCGATCGAGCGGATGCAGATGCTCGACCCAGAAATCCGCTTGCGCAAGCCACTGCTCGAGTGGATAGCCCAGAATTTGTTCCGCCCGCCGGCTCACAAAGGTGAATTGATGAGTCTGGGCGTCGGCCTCCCAAACGATCGCGTCAATGCTTTCCACCAGCTCTCGCAGGCGGCGTTCCGAAGCCTGGGCGTCCGCCCGCAGGCGCTCGCTCTCAGTCTGGTCCTCCACGCTCAGCAAAAGGCGGCCCTTACCCTGGCCGTTTGAGATCTCGGTCAGGGTGAGCCGAGTGGGCCGGGTCCCCTTTCCCCCTAGCGAGGCCAAGTCCAGCAGCACATCGTGCGGCCCGTTGCTGAGCCCCACAGCGTCGATGATCCGGCGTGGCGGCCCTTCGGCCTGTATGACTTCGCGAAGAGGCTGCCCTATCACCTTTTCGGGGGGCACATGGAACCCTTCGAGAAATGCTCGGTTGGCGGAAAGGACGTTCAGATCAGCGGAAAGGATCAATAAACCCACCGGAACATTGTCCACTATCTCCTGCGCAAACAACTGAAGGGCGAGGATTGCTTGCTGATGCACCCTACTTTCTGCCTGGGCGCGGGCCAGCATCTTGCGCCGGTAGCCGACCAACAGATAAGCGTAAAGGAAAATAATGCACACTCCCACCGTCGCCTCAAGGCGGGCGGTGGCGTAAAATGCTTCCAGCGCTTCTTTGCGATCGATCTTTCTCACCAATATCCAATCGGTCAAGGGGATGCGCAGCGCAGCACTCAGGACAGGCACGCCCCGGTAATCCAACCTTTCCCCGCTCAATGATTTTTCTTCCCGCCCAGGCTCGCCGCTTGAGGCCGAGAGAGGACGGCGCAAGAAACCTTGCTTGAGAGGTGCATCGCTCAGAGGTGAGAAGTAAACCAGTTCCTTCCCCTGGCGTTGCAAAAGCAGTGTTTCGCCGCTGCGCGTAGCAAAACTCTCCCCACTCAAGATTGGAAACAAGCTCTTTCTGGGGTCGATTTGCACGACGACCACGCCCGGGCAAGAGGAGTGAAGTTTGACTCCCGCCTCTGGGCCGACGTGGGCAAGAACTGGGGAAACAAAATATACGAAACTGCTCACCTGCGTCTCGCCCAGCGGGCCAACCCAGAAAGCGTCGCCCTGGGAAACCTGGCGCGCTTTTCCAATTACGGCAGGCGACATGCTCTCCGAAGTTGCAGACCGGGCGACAACTCGTCCTTCCTGACTGATAAGGTATATGGCCGCATAGCCGTGGGTGAAAGCGAACTGGTCGAGGAGGGCAGAAAGGTGTTTGAGTTCACCCTCCCCTGCACCGTTACTCGAACCCGACGTCTCATCAGGACAGAGCAGTTGTTGAACGGAAGGAAATAAGGAGAGCAGTTCTGAGTCGGCTTGGCGTTCCCCCAGCCAGCTCGAAATCAGACGTGCACGGTCGTCGGCGATGGTTGACTGCCGGTCCATCCAATAGCCAGTGACAGCCTTTTCTCTCTCCCAGATGTGAAACCCTGTGAGAGCTCCGATCAGCACTGTGCCAGCAAAGAAGGCAAGGAGGTAGCGCCTACTACGGCCGCCTTCCTCGCTGCGAGATTGGGCGAGTTGGCGTGAGAACTCTCCTCTCATCTTGTCTGCTGCCTCAGTTTCTTTATTATGAGGCATCATGTACGAGGCCGACATTCCATGAAATGATATCACCTTGCTGGAGAATTACTAGGCGTTTTTCACAAGTCAGGAGTCAGAAGGTCAGACAGCTCTCCGGTGAATGCTAACCAAGAACCCGGAGTTGACGTAATGAGGATCCCCGGAGTATCTTGCACGCTTGCAATCTGCTGTTTCAACAGGACGAGGAGCCCGAATCCCATGGAATTACACCATATAATTGAAGCCCAGCAATTCGATGTGCCTACGCTTTTGCGTCTCATTGAAACCACCCAAGAAATGGAGAAAGTTGTCTCCGGCGGTGGGACTTCCCAATTCCACGGGCGAATCATGGCCACCCTTTTTTATGAGCCGTCAACCCGAACCCGCTTCTCTTTTGAAACGGCCATGCACCGGCTGGGGGGGAGCGTGATTTCCACGGAAAACGCCGCTGAGTTCTCCTCGGTAGCTAAGGGCGAGACCCTCGAGGATACGGTGCGAATTTTGAATGGCTACGCCGATGTCCTGGTGCTCCGCCATTACGAGGTCGGGTCGGCCAAACGGGCGGCCTCGGTATCGCGCATCCCGGTAATCAACGCTGGAGACGGGGCCGGCCAACATCCCACCCAGGCCCTGCTCGACCTCTACACCATCCACAAGGAGATCGGCTCGATTGACGGCTTGCGCATCGCGATGGTGGGAGATCTGGCTCAGGGCCGCACCGTTCGCTCGCTGGCCTACCTGTTGAGTAAATTCCAGGATATCCGAATCTACTTCGCCGCTCCTCCTTCCTTGAAAATGAAAGAGGATATCCTTGACCACCTGCGCGAAAAGCAAGTCTGGTACACAGAAGAAACGGACCTCGATAAAGTCCTGCCTGAGGTGGATGTGGTGTACCAAACGCGGATTCAAAAGGAGCGCTTCGGAGACCGCCTCGCTGACTACGAGCAGTGCCGCGGCGTCTACGTAATTAATTCAGAATCCCTGCGCCTAATGAAGGCCCGCGCCATCGTCATGCATCCGCTTCCCCGCCTCGACGAGATCGCCATGGAAGTCGACAGCGATCCGCGGGCCGCCTATTTCCGCCAGGCACAGAACGGCCTCTACGTCAGGATGGCACTTCTGAGCATGGTATTGAGAGGTTAGCAAGGGGCGCGCCTGCAAGACCTCCGTACCGGTACCTCCGTGTCCTTGCCTTGTCGAAGCAGGTAAGGGAAAACTTATCTTCTAGGATATGGTTGTGAACAAAACTTACAAAAGAAAGAATGAAAAAGAGGGAACCCATGCTGATCGGTACACGCCTGCGCCAGCTTCGTGAACAAAAGCAGATGTCTCAAGGGGATATAGAGGAGCGCACAGGGCTATTGCGGTGCTACGTTTCGCGCGTCGAAAACGGGCACACTGTCCCTTCCCTCGAGACCCTCGAGCGCTTTGCTGGGGTCCTCGATGTCCCACTGTATCAGCTCTTTTGTTCCGCAGACGAGGCTCCGGCAACACCGAACCTCACGCCGCGGAAGACCTTGGAAGAAATAACTTCGGACAATGGGGATAAGGGGCAGGATGCCCAGTTCCTCCTGAAGCTCAGGAACCTCCTGGCCCGTCTGACAGAGCCGGATCGGGATGTCCTATTGAGTGTGGCCAAGAGATTAGCCACTCGTTAGGGAAACCCCTACGGCAGCTTGATACGCATCCGAGCCTAGGAGCCTGTCGGAGATAGATTGTAGCTTCAGGTTAGAGGGGGCTGGATTTTCTTCGAAAAGTCGCTTTGTTAGTATTGACAATTGAGTTCATCATTGTAAAATGAGGTTATGAGCAAACGG
>Ga0315282_10012309_pt1 | contig 13110 bp, 14 predicted proteins | sample YL17G07_20_MG_FD_203693 | JGI IMG/M metagenome (GOLD analysis project Ga0315282, IMG submission 203693) | Sediment microbial communities from Yellowstone Lake, YNP, Wyoming, USA - YL17G07_20 | ecosystem: Environmental > Aquatic > Freshwater > Lake > Sediment | place: USA: Wyoming | collected...
CGGTGGGTCTTACCGGCGTGATTCTGACCAAGCTGGACGGGGACGCGCGCGGGGGAGCGGCGCTTTCCATCAAGAGCGTGATTGGCAAACCGATCAAGCTGGTGGGCGTGGGCGAGAAGCTGGAAGCGCTGGAGGTTTTCCACCCGGAGCGCATGGCCGGCCGAATCCTGGACCTCGGAGACATCCTCACCCTGGTGGAAAAGGCCGAGCAGGCCTTTGACCAGAAAGAGGCCGAGCGGCTGCAGAAGAAAATGTTCTCCCACGAGTTCAGCTTTGAGGACTTCCGCGAGATGCTCATGCAGCTCAATAAGATGGGCCCGATTGAAAACCTGATGGAGATGCTCCCGGGCATGAAGCAGCAAATCAAAATGGTGGGCAACATGGGCATGGCTGAAAAGGAGATGGCTCGCGCGCAGGCCATCATCAACTCCATGACCGGCCAGGAGCGGCTGAATTTCAGGCTCATCAACGGCCAGCGGCGGATAAGAATTGCCAAAGGCTCGGGGACAACGGTGCAGCAGGTGAACCGGGTGTTGAAATCATTCCTGGAAATGAGGAAAATGGTAAAGAAGATCAACCCGAAGAAGATGGAGAGAATTCTGGCGGGAAGGCTGTAAAAAGGAGGAAGGATTAGATGGCGGTAGTAATCAGGCTGCGAAGAGCCGGGAAGCGCTCCCGGGCGTTTTACCATATCGTGGTTGCGGACAGCCGGCGCGCGGCAGACGGGAAGTTCATCGAGAAGCTCGGGTATTACGACCCGGTTCCGAACCCGGCGGTGGTGGAGTTCAAGACCGACCGGGCGCTTTTCTGGCTGGGCAAGGGCGCGAAGCCGAGCGTGACCGTGAACCAGCTCTTCAAGAAGAAGGGCATCAAGGCCCTGGAGCGCAAGCCCCAAGCCAAGGCCGGGGAACCAGCCCAAGCCAAGGGATGAGGCATGGCCAGGAACCCGGACCTCAAGGGTCTGCTCGAATTCATCGTGAAGGGTCTGGTGGATAATCCTGACCAGGTTGCGGTGGAGATGAAACAAAGCGGAGGCAGCCTGGTCTTTGAGATGAAGGTGTCGGAGCAGGACCGCGGGAGAGTGATTGGCAAGCAGGGCAAAACCATCAAGTCCATCCGCAAGCTGCTTTCCGCCGCAGCCAGCGGTTCCGAGCGCAGAGTGGTCCTGGAACTGGTGGAATGACCGGGATGAAAAATGTTCAAGGCTGGGTTAGAAGAGCTGAAAGACGGCCCGTATCTGCTTCTGGGCAAGGTGGCCCGGCCCTTTGGCATCAAGGGCGAAATCAGGGTCCATCCTTATAACCCCTTCAGCGAAACTTTCCAGCACATCCATTCCCTTTTCCTCAAAGCCGCTGACGGCTCAATCCAGGAATACCAAATAACCGGGCTCCGACCCCACCAGAATTTTTTCCTCGTCCGCCTAAAAGGTGTCAATGACCGCGACCAGGCCGAGGCGCTCCGGGACCGGGAGGTGCTGATAAAAAAGGCCCAGCTCAAGCCGGCCAAGCCCGGGGAGTATTACTGGTACCAGCTCCTGGGCCTCAAGGTCAGGTCCGAGGACGGCAAAGAGCTGGGCCAGGTTGCGGCCATTGAGCAGACCAATCCCTTCCTCGGCGGAAACGACATCCTGGTGGTCAAGACCGAGCGCGGCGAGGCGCTGGTGCCTTTGGTCAAGGACAACATCGCCAAGGTTGACTTGGAGCAAAGGGAAATTATCATCAGGCATCTGGAGGACTTCAAACCATGATTCAGTTCGATGTGCTCACGCTCTTCCCGGAAATTTTCACCTCCCCGCTGGAAGAGTCCATTATGCTGAAGGCGCGCGAGGCCGGACTCATCAAGGTCCGGCTCTTCAACATCCGCGACTGGGCCGGCAACAAGCACAAGACAGTGGACGACACGGTCTTCGGCGGCGGAGACGGAATGGTGATGAAGCCGGACATCCTGGAAAAAGCTATCCTCGCGGTCCGGCCTGACGGCAGACCGGCGCCGGCGCTGCTCATGTCCCCCCAAGGCAGAAAATTCAGCCAGGAATGGGCGCAGAGCCTCGCGCAACTGGAGCGCATAATCCTGGTTTGCGGGAGATACGCGGGAATTGACCAGCGCGCCATCAGCCGGCTCATCGATGAGGAGCTTTCCATCGGAGACTATGTCCTTTCCGGCGGAGAAATCCCGGCGCTGGCGGTGATTGAAGCGTTGAGCCGGCTCATCCCCGGTGTGCTCGGCAACCAGGAATCCGCCTCGCGCGATTCCTTCCCGGCAAGGCTGGAATTCAACCAGTACACCAGGCCCCGAATTTTTCTCGGCGCAGAGCCTCCCGAGGTGCTCCTCTCCGGGGACCATAAGAAAATCGATGCCTGGCGCCAGAAGGAATCCTTGCGCAAAACTCTGCTCCGCCGGCCCGACCTGCTTTTGCAGTATCCTCTGGAGGAGGGCGAGGCGCGCATCCTGGACGAGATTAAACAGGAGCTGTTTTATAATTGAGCGCGAATGCCCGGGTTTATATCGCTCTTTTACACTATCCGGTCTATAACAAGACCGGCAAAGTGGTGGCTTCCGCCATCACCAACCTTGACCTCCACGACCTGGCCAGGATGACCGTGACCTTCGGCCTGGCCCGCTACTATGTGGTGACTCCCCTGGAACTCCAGCGCAAGCTCGCGCAAAAACTCATGAGCCACTGGCTCAAAGGCCCGGGCGCGGACAAAAACTGGACCCGGCAAGAGGCCTTCCGCCGGGTGGAGCTTCTGGAAGACCTCAAGCCGGCTCTGGAGGAGATCAAGGCCGAGACCGGGAACTCTCCCAGGCTGGTCGCAACCACGGCCCGCGAGATGAAGGGGCAGGTGAGCTTCGCAAGGCTCCGCAAGCTCATGGCCGAGCATGAGGAGCAGAGCTGGCTGGTCCTTTTCGGCACCGGCTGGGGATTGACCGAGGAGTTCATGTTGAGCGACTGCGATTACATCCTGGAGCCGATCCGCGGCAGCGCCGATTACAACCATCTAAGCGTGCGCGCCGCCGCGGCCATCATCCTGGACCGGCTCTTCGCAATTGACAGGGCAAAGGATTAAGTGCAGAATAAAACCGGTAAAGGAGTGCGGCAATGGACAAGATGGAGAAGTTCGAGCAGACCCGGATGAAAACCGGCCTGGAAAAATTCCGGCCCGGAGACCTGGTGAGGGTGCATCAAAAAATCAAGGAGACCGACAAGGAGCGCACCCAGGTTTTTGAGGGAACCGTGATCAAGGTCAAACACAGCGGCCCGCGCAGCACTTTCACGGTGCGCAAAATTTCCTACGGCATCGGCGTGGAAAAAATCTTCCCGCTCCACAGCCCGAGCATCGAGAAGATCGAAGTCAAGCAGAAAGGCTCGGTGCGGAGGGCCAAACTCTACTACCTGCGCGAGCGCATGGGCAAGGCGGCCAAAGTCAAAGAAATCAGGTGAGAGACCCAAATGTTTTTGATTGACCTCGTGCTGCAAGGCGTTCGCAAATTCGTGCAAAGCCAGCGGATTCCTTTCAAGCCGGGTCTCAACATCGTTTTCGGCGGAGCCGAATCCGGCAAAACCACCCTCTATGACTGCATCCTTGAACTCCTGTTCCCCAACCGGATAAGCGAAGGCAAGCCGGCCTGGCAAAGCTGGTCCCGGGCCGAGCAGTCGCGCGCCGGCCTGACTCTCAAAAACGGCGAACAGGTTTACCGTCTGCTCAAGGACATGGCCCAAAACAAGATCAGCCTTTCGCGCAAGCCGCCAGGGTCGGATAAATTCGAGCGGATAAGCTCCGAGCCTTCGGAGATAGCGTCCATCCTGGCCGAGGAATTCGGCCTGATTGGATGGGAAGATTACAAGAACCTGTTCCTGGAGAGCGCGCTCTACCTGCCCAGCTATAAAGGCATAGAAAAGGCCGCGGCACAGTCCAAGGATGCCGGGTTCCTGGGCGAGCCGGGAGCCGAGCAGCCGAAAAGCCAGCAACCTTTCCCCGGACAACAATTTCCGGGAATGGAACAGCCCGGGTTCGGCTTCACCAACCTGCCCGGAACAGGAATGCCCGGCATGGTCGGAATGCCCGGAATGCCGGGGATGCCGGGATTTGGCATGCCCGGGATGCCGGGAATGCCCGGATTTGGAATCCCCGGGGCCGAGTTGCTGGGCGAGCAGGAAGACGGAACCACCTGGGAGGAAAAAGAGAAAAAGCTGGAAAAGCTCAAAGCCGAGATGAGCAAGAATAAAGAGGTTGAGGAACTCCAGTTCGAAATCGACGGGCTCCAGTCAAAAATTTTTGAAATAAGCAAGCAGAAGGAAAAAGTTAAAAAATTCGATGAGGAAATCAAGCGCCTGGACGAGGAGCTGGAAAAATACCGCTTTTTCCGAAACCTCCCGGAAAATATCGAACAGCGCATCGAAGTGTTCGATTCCCTCCAGGAAAACAAGGGCAAAGACCTGGACGGCCTGGACGCCAGGCTTGCGGAGGCCGACGACGAAATCCGGATTCTCGAGTCCCAGCCCAAATTCTACGAGATGATGATTTTCAAGGTGGGCGCCGGAATCGCCGGCGGCGGCATCCTGGGAATGATCCTGAACGGGATCGACCTGCTCTTATTCCTGCGTTTGTTCTTTGGATTTTTAATCGTGGCCGGCCTGGGCGCCATCGGGTACAACTTCTGGCAGTATTTCACCCGGCTGAACAAAATCTCGGAACTAAAGGCCGGGCTGAAGATGATGGAGGAAAGGCGCAAGACCACGGCCAAGGATTACGAGGTGAAGGGGGCTATCGTCAAGCGCCTGCTCGAGCAGACCCAGTGCGACCACACCGAGGAACTCAAGGAGATGCTCCTCAACTTCCAGTCGCTCGAAAACCAAAGAACCGACGCCAACCGCAAGAAAAAGGAACTGCTCATCGAGCTGGACTGGGACAAGCTCACCCGCGATGAACTCGAGTTGAAAGTCAAGATTTCGGAACTGGAGCAGAAGCTCAAGGGCATGGCGGTCGGAGGAATCGACGCCAACGAGACCCGCAGGGAAATCGAGCGGCTGGAGCAGACGCTCAACCGCGCCCGCCAGCTCGGCATCCTCTCTTCCAAGCCGCGCGCTCCGGCCAGCGCAACCACCGCCTCCCCAGGAGCCCAAAAGGACATGGGCAAAACCCAGATGGTGGCTTCAGCGGGAAGAGCGCTTCCCTTCTGGGACCGCCTGCTCGAAAGCGGCGCCCGCACCCTCGGCATGAAAAGCGACGAGCTCTTCAAGCAGGCTTCGGCCCGGGCCAATATTTACCTCCAGGCCTTTTCCGGCAAGAAATACCAGGAGTTCCGCAAGCAGGCCGACTCCATCATGGTGCGCCTCGCGGACATTAACCAGGAAATGGACCTCAAGGAAGTGGGCAAAACCGGCATGGACCTGGTCTACTTCTCCCTCAAATTCGCCCTGCTGGAAATGCTGGCCGCCAAATTCCCCTTCCCCATAATCATTGACGAGCCTTACCTCTCGCTCGATGAAGCCCGCGCCACGGCCGTGGCCAAGACCCTCAAAAGACTATCCCAGAAAACCCAGGTCATAGCCCTCACCTCCTCCAAGCTGTTCGTCAAAGAGGCTGACAACGCCCTCTCCCTCGGCTGACAAAAATTCAATTGCAAAAATCACAAACCAGCAGAAATCAGCCGTTGGAAATTTTGTTTAAGCCCGGTCTTATGTTAATTTAGGTTGCAAATGATTCCGAGCTGGAAACAATTTTTCGCCGCTATAATCGCGCTCTCCACCGCCTTCAGCGTGGTCCTGGGATGCGAGCTGCTTAAAAAAGGGTCTGGGCCTGACGGCTTAAAGCTCACCAAGCCGGCCCCGCTCTCGGCCGAGGCCGAGGCCAAAAGCCATGTCAGCCAGGGCCTGCGTGATATGTACAGCAGCCGATTCAAGGATGCCGAGGATGAACTGGAAAAGGCGCTGGCCTTTCAGCCGCAGTCCGCGTTCATTCATTTCAAGCTCGCGGAACTGTATGCAGCCCAGAACAATTACGAGCAGGCGGCCAAGTCAGCCTCCCAGGCCATCAGCCTGGAGCCAACCTGGAGCGAGCCTTACAGCTTCTTGATTCAGATGGAGCTCTACTCGCAAAAGCCGAAGCAAGCCGAGGAGCTGGCGAGAAAACTGGTGGAAATGAACCCCCAAGACCCGGACGCGGTCGTCTTGCTCTCCCGCGCCTACCTGGCCCAGGGACTGGCCGGGCCGGCCGTGCTTACGCTGGCTGAATTCATCGACAAGTTTCCCGCCCAGCTCGAAGTCCGCAAGGAGCGCGCCCGTCTATTGCTAAGGCTGGGCAGGCTGGAAGACGCGGAAATGGCTTACCAGGAGCTGCTGCAGGCCGCTCCCGGAGACGCGGAGAGCTGGGTGGAATATGGCCAGCTTCTGGTCGGACGCGGCCGATTGAGCCAGTCCCTTGACGCTTATCACCAATACCTGGCAATCAATCCCTCGGACACCGGCGTCCGTCTCGAAGTGGTCAAGCTTTTAAACCAGTTGGGCAAAAAGGAAGAGGCGCGGAAGGAAATCGAAACCGCCAAGAGCTTTTCGCCGGACGCCGACGAGGTCTATGAACTTTCCGCGTTCCTCTATCTCCAGGACAACCAAATCGATAAGGCCAAACAAGAATATATGACCCTCCTGGCCATCAACCCCGATTCCGACCGCGCGGCTTTCAGCCTGGGGCTGATTGAGGAAGAAAATAAAAACTGGGACCAGGCCGCGAACTGGTTTGAGCTGGTGCCGGAAAAATCCAAGCTCTACCTGGACGCCAAGGCCCAAGCCATCTGGGCGCTCTACAACCAGGACAAGAAAAATGAAGCCCTGGACCTGGCCCGGAAAATGACCGGGGAGCATCCCGGGAAAAATGTAAGCTGGCTTACCCTGGCCGGGCTTTGCCAGAAAGAAGAGAAATACGACGAGGGCATCCAGGTCCTCCAGGACGGACTCAAGCACCTGCCCGAAGACACGGAGCTCGTCTATTCCCTCGCCATGTTCTATTCCCTGGTCGGCAACAATGACAAGGCCCTGGAACTGGCCCAGACCGCGCTCTTGAAGAAGCCGGAGGACCCCTCGCTTCTCAATTTCATCGGCTACACCTGGGCCGACACTGACCAGAACCTGGCCCAGGCCGAGGACTACATCAAGCGCGCCCTGGAAAAAGAGCCTGGCAACGGCGCCATCATCGACAGCCTGGGCTGGGTGTATTTCAAGAAGGGCCGGTACCAGGACGCTCTCAAACTGTTGAACCAGGCTTTTGCCAAAATCCCGGACGACCCCGAAGTCACCAAGCACCTCGGACAGCTCTGGCTCAAGACCGGCGACAGGCAAAAAGCCCGACAATATTTCGAGAAGGCGCTCACCCAAAATCCGCGCGCGGCGCAAAAAAGGGAAATTGAAAGCCTGCTCAAGCAAACCCGATAAAGAGTGAGGTCCAGAATGAAAAAACTCTGCCTCCTGCTTGTTATCCTGGCCGCAATCGCCCTCGGTTCATGCAAGCCCAAAAGTCCGGCTGCTCCGGCGCTCGAATCCTCGTCCTGCCCGGCCAATCCCGAGTTCCCGGACGCAGTCGAAAAAGTTTTGCCCGGCCCGGAGGAAAAGCCGACCCCGGGCGACTGGCTGATTCGCAGGATGCCCTCCGAGCCCGGAACCCTTAACCCCGTCACCGCAACCGACATCTACGCCGAATATGTTGACATCCTGGTGCTGGAACCCATGCTCTATTTGAACCCGGCAACCCAGGACTTCGAACCGCTGCTGGCGGAAAGATACGAGATAAGCCCGGATAAACTCGATCTGACTTTTTACCTAAGAAAAGATGTGCGCTGGCATGACGGCCAGCCCCTTACCGCAGAGGATGTCATCTATACTTTCCAGCGAATCATGGACCCCAAAGTGGACTCCGCGGCTCTCCGGGTGTATTTCAGCGATTGCACCGAGGCGAAAAAAATCGATGAGCACACCGTGCGCTTCCACTGGAAACAGCCTTATTTCAAAGCGCTTGAGACCGTGGGACAAACCATGTTCATTATTCCCAAACATGTCTTCAACGACTCCACGGATTTCAACAAGCACCCTTTCGCAAGAAAACCCATAGGCACCGGCCCGTACAAGTTTGCCTTCTGGGAAACCGGTAAAAAAATCGAGCTCGTAAAGAACGAGCAATACTGGGGCAAGAAACCCTATTTTGACCGCATCATTTTCAAGGTCATTACTGACGATAATGTGGCGCTCCAAGTATTCAACCAGAGCGAACTGGATGTCGTGGCTCTTACCCCCACCCAGTGGCTCAAGCAGACGAACTACCCGGAGTTCCTGAAAAAAGCCAACAAACTCTATTTCGACTACCCCGCATTCGGATATATCGGATGGAACATGAGAAGGCCGCCCTTTGATGACAAGGGGGTGAGGACCGCCATGACCCTTCTTCTTAACCGCCAAGCTATTTTAAAAAATATTTTCTACTGCCTGGGACAAGTGGTGAGCGGACCGAATTACATCAACACCCCCTATTACGACCCCGCGGTTAAACCCCTTCCTTACGACCCCGCGCTCGCCAACAAACTCCTTGACCAAGCCGGCTGGCAGAACAGAAACGCGGAAGGAGTCAGGACCAAGGACGGCAAGCCTTTCAAATTCGAATTCCTTCTTCCCGCCGGGAGCGAGGACACGGAAAAGATTGCGACCATTTACAAGGAAGACCTGGCCAAGGCCGGCATAATCATGGAAATACGCAAACTGGAATGGGCGGTGTTCCTCCAGAACATCCAAGACTTCTCTTTTGACGCCTGCACCCTGGGCTGGGCCTTGGACGCCTTTCCCGACCTCTATCAGATCTGGCATTCATCCCTGGCAGATGTCAAAGGCTCGTCCAATCATGTGGGCTATAAAAATCCTGAAGTCGACCGCCTGATCCAGCAGGCGCGCCAGGAATTCGACAAGCAGAAACGGATTGAGCTTAACCGCAAAATCCACCGCATCATCGCCGAAGACCAGCCCTATACCTTCCTGTTCACCTTCAAGGAACTGGCGGCTCTGGACAAGCGAATCACCAATGTAGCGCCATACCCCATCCGCCCCATCTTCTTATACACCGAGTGGTTCGTGCCGGCCGGAAGGCAAAAATATACCGAGGGTAAAAAGCCGGCTCCATGAGAGCTTATTTTCTCCGCAGACTGGTCCTGATGCTCCCGACCATGCTCGGGATAACTCTCGTCACTTTCCTCATCATCCAGCTCGCGCCCGGCTCGCCCGCGGAACTGAAAATCCGCGCCAGCCAGACCGGAGCGCTCGGCGAGCAATACACCAGGGAGGTCATCGAGCAGACCAAAAAATTATACGGCCTGGACAAACCCATTCATATCCGCTACCTGATCTGGCTCAAGCAGGTGGCCACGCTCAACTTCGGAGAGTCCTACAAGGACCACCGGCCCGTAATCAAAATCATCCTCGAACGCATCCCGGTCTCGCTCCAGTTGAGCATCACCTCCATCTTCCTGGTCTACCTGCTCGCGATTCCCATCGGCGTGTTCAGCGCGGTCAAGCAGAGAAGCGCCTCGGACCGCGTGCTCACCGTGATTCTCTTCATCCTATACTCGCTCCCCAATTTCTGGGCGGCCATGATGCTGATTCTGTTCCTGGGCGGCGGACAGTTCTTCCACTGGTTCCCGGTTTATGGATTAAATTCCGAGGGCGCCTCCGGGTTCGGCTTCTGGAGGTTCCTCGCGGACCGCGTCTGGCACCTCGCGCTCCCGGTCGCCTGCCTGACCTACGAGGGACTCGCCTTCATCTCCCGCCAGCAGCGCGCAGCCATGCTCGAAGTGATTCGCCAGGACTACATCCGCACCGCGCGCGCCAAGGGCCTTCCGGAAAAAATGGTGATTTTCAAACACGCCATGAGAAATTCGCTGATTCCCATCGTCACCCTCGCGGCCGCACTCTTCCCCGCTATCCTCGGCGGGTCGGTTATCATCGAGAGCATCTTCTCCATCCCGGGCATGGGCAAGCTCGGGTTTGACGCGATTCTTGCGCGAGACTACCCGGTGATTATGGGAGACGCCACCATCAGCGCGTTCCTCACCCTGCTCGGCATCCTGGCCGCGGACCTCACTTACACTCTGGTTGACCCCAGGATAAGCTTCGAGGCCAAAAAATGAGCGGACAGTTCAAATCCGCGTCCTTCTGGAGCATGGTCTGGGCCAGGTTCAAAAAAGACCGGCTGGCCATGGCCTGCCTCTTCCTGATTTTCGCGCTCTTCTTCATCGCCCTGTTCTCGCCCCTGCTCGCCAACAACAAGCCGCTCATCATGCGCTGCCAAGGCAGGATTTATCTGCCCGCGCTCATCAACTACCGGCAATTCTCCGCCGCCGATTTCAAAATTCTGGCCCGGGGACTCAAGCCTCCGGACTTTGCCCTGTTCCCGCCCGTGCCCTATTCGCCCACGGAATACGACCTGACCGCGGTGCTCAACCCGCCTGATTCCTCGCACCGGCTCGGCACCGACGACCGGGGAAGGGATGTGCTCGCGCGCATGGTCTGGGGCTCCCGCGTGAGCCTTTCGGTCGGATTCGTGGCCGTGAGCATCTATGTGCTCATTGGCATCGTCTTCGGCGCGCTCGCCGGCTTTTACGGCGGATGGGTTGATGTCTCGCTCTCCAGGCTCATCGAAATTATGATCTGCTTCCCAACCTTCTTCCTGATTATCACCATCATTGCCTTCCTTCCCCCCTCCATCTATAATATTATGATTGCCATCGGCTTCACCGGATGGACCGGAGTGGCCAGGCTGATTCGCGGAGAATTTTTGAAAATCCGCCAGATTGAATATGTGGAGGCGGTAAGGGCGCTCGGAGCCAGGGACTTGAGAATCATCTTCAGACACATCCTCCCGAACGCGCTCGCGCCCACCCTGGTGATTGCAACTTTCGGCGTGGCGGACGCCATCCTGATTGAAAGCGCGTTAAGCTTCCTCGGGTTCGGGGTTCCGCCCCCGACCGCGAGTTGGGGAGACATTTTGAGTCAGAGCAGGTCATATATCAATTTCGCCTGGTGGCTCGCGTCCTTCCCGGGCGCAGCCATCTTTCTGACCGTGACCATCTACAACCTGGTGGGCGAGGGCTTCCGCGACGCCATCGACCCCAGACTCAAACAACTTTAAAGGAACAAAAATGGCTAAAGACAATTCCAAAAAAGACGAGTCAAGCGCAGAGCTGGAGCTGATCAAAAGCACCCTCAACTCCAACCTGGATGAGTCCTCGGTGGACATCTTCAGCCAGGACCTCTTCGGCCCGGCCAAATCTCCGGCTCAAGAACCGCCATCGGAACCGGAAAAGAAGCCCATTGAGAAGCCGAAGCCAGGGCCTGAAAAAAAAGCAGAGCCGAAAAAAACCGAAAAGGCCGCTCCGCGGGAGCCAGAGGAGAGGAAAAAAACCGAGCCGTCCGCGCGGGAGCCGGAGCTTGAGGAAGAAAAGGATGTGGAGGAACTGGACCTCAACATTGAGACCGGGGAGCTTAAAAACCTGGCCGCTTCCAAGGAAGAAACTAAACTGGATGAAACCGAGGCGTCTCTCACCCAGCTCGAAAAAATGGGCGGGGACCTGCTAAGCGTGGCAGAAATCAAAAAGCTGTTCAAAAATATGAATACTATGATCGACCTTCTGACCCTGGCCATGGTCAGGCTCGACCGCCTGGAGAAGAAGCTGAAGGACAGCAAGAAATAAGATGGAGCCTTTGCTCAAGGTCAGCGAGCTTAAGGTCGGGTTCAGCACCGAGGCCGGGATGCTCTGCGCCGTGGACAATGTCAGCTTTGAGGTTGGCAGGAAAGAAAAGTTCGGCATCATCGGCGAGAGCGGGTGCGGCAAAAGCGTGACCGCGCTTTCCATCCTTCGCCTCATCCCGGAGCCTCCGGGAAAAATTCTGCGCGGCAAGATATTTTTCAACGGCGAGGATGTCCTCGCCCTGCCTCTCTCCCGCGTGCGCGGCATACGCGGCAAGAAAATATCCATGATCTTCCAGGAGCCGGTCGCCAGCCTGAACCCGGTGTTCACGGTTGGAAGCCAGATTTCCGAGGTCTTCCGCGTGCACGAAAAACTCCCCCGGCGCGAGGCCTGGAACCGGGCCGTGGAGATGATCAAGCTGGTGCGCATCCCGGACGCGGAGCGCCGCGCCCATGAATACCCCCACCAGCTTTCCGGCGGAATGTGCCAGCGCATAATGATCGCCATGGCCCTCGCGCTCAATCCCGAACTGCTCATCGCGGACGAGCCGACCACCGCTCTCGATGTCACCATCCAGGCCCAAATCCTCGAGCTGATCAACGAGCTTTCCAAAAAAATGGGCATGAGCCTCATCCTCATCACCCACGACCTCGGAGTCATCGCCGAAACCGTGCAGCGGGTCATGGTCATGTACACCGGCCTGTCCATGGAGCTGGCCCCGACCGAGGAGCTTTTTCAGAACCCGCTCCATCCTTACACCAAGGGCCTGATGGAAACCATGCCCGGAAGAGGCCTGGAAACCAAGGCCGGAAGAAAGCAGAGACTCTATACCATCCCCGGCCTGGTGCCTTCCCCGCTGGAACTCCCCAGGGGATGCCCCTTCCAGGAAAGATGCTCCCTCGTCCAATCCCCTTGCCGCGAAAAAATTCCCCTGCTCGAACAAAAATCCCCGAACCACTGGGTAAGATGCTTTGAGGTGAAATAAATGAAAGTAGACTCGAGAGATATTGAAATAATTGACGAACAGATGGTTGAGCTTTTCCAAAATATAAGCGGCGAGGAGAAATGGCTGCTTGCCTCCCAAATGCATAAGTCGCTATGCTCTCTATTGAGAGAATATATTAAATCGCAGAATCCCGACTGGAACGAGTCGCAAATTGAGAAAGAGATGGCGAGAAGGTTGGGTTATGGATCAGATTGATTTGCTAAAGTTTGTAGCCGAACTATTCGAGAGGCTGGGTATAAACTATATGCTCGTTGGTTCTTATGCCTCTATGTATTTTGGCGAGATGCGGAACACCAACGATATTGATATTGTCGCTGACCTTGAATCTAAGCATATACTGAAATTTATTGAAAGCTTTCCATCTCCTCAATTTTATATCAGCG
>Ga0315282_10012310_pt1 | contig 13109 bp, 8 predicted proteins | sample YL17G07_20_MG_FD_203693 | JGI IMG/M metagenome (GOLD analysis project Ga0315282, IMG submission 203693) | Sediment microbial communities from Yellowstone Lake, YNP, Wyoming, USA - YL17G07_20 | ecosystem: Environmental > Aquatic > Freshwater > Lake > Sediment | place: USA: Wyoming | collected...
CCAGCAGCGTGTCGTAAACCGCCAGCTCTTCCTGGACCTGGTCTTTTCGAGCCAGCGCGTCAGCCAGGAGCAGGGCAACGCGCACGCGCTCGGAGGACTTGGGAAAGGCAGACAGGAACTCGCGCCCGTCACGGATGACGGCGTCGCTCGCGCCGTAGTTCGCGTACACTTCCAGGAGTTTGGCGCGCAGGTCGGAACGCTGCGGCGACTGGGGATACCGGGAATCAAAGAGGGGCAGGAGTTCCGCGGCGCGCGCGCGATGGAAGTAGGCCACGGACGCGCCCTCCTGCTGCGAGTACTGTTGCGCGGGCCACTGCGAATTCAGCAAGAGCGAAAGGATGCCGTTGAGGAACCCCGGGTACGGGTCCAGAGTGCCCACATCCCGCAAGAAGGAGAAGTCCTCCGAGCCAAATCGCATCGGCTGTTCGGGCGCGGAGAGCAGCAAGTTGATGATTCCGCCCAGAGCCTTTTCAGTGGAGGCGGCGTCAGCCCCCGGAAGGCTGTAAAGCGCGTAATAGCAGCGGGCCGCTTCGTCGTAGTTATGCACTCCTTCGAATAATTGCCCAAGCGTCCAGAGTTGTTCGGAGGTCCATGTGGCCTGGCGGGATTCCATGCGGAGCCGGTACTCCAGGAGGGCTCGCTGGGCGTCCGCAAGATTGCCTTGCTGCTGGTAGTAGTAAAAGACTCGCGCGGCGGCGTTCAGGTCCTGGGGACTCGCGGTCACTGCCGCGCGCGCACGATCCAGGAAGTCGCGAAGCCGATGGCTATCCCGCAGGAGGGTGAAGTAATTCTGCACGAGTTCCGCCGGCCAGAGCGGTTGGAATGCATGGTCGTACAGGGTAAGGGCCCGGTCGGTCGAGCCGCGTCGATACTCGAGTGAGGCGTTCGCCCGTACGGGAAAGACGTTGTCGTCGGGGAAAGCCTTCTGGTAGGTGGCGATCAAGCGCTCGGCATCCGCGAACTGCTTGTGGCCAAGCGAGAACTCGAAGAACTGCGCGTAGACGGAAGGCTCCTTGGGGTAACGCTCGATCCAGGCACGGTACTGCGCCACGGACATCGTAACGGGAAGCGCCTGGGCCTGGATCACGGAGAAGATCCGCTCGAAGGCGCGCCAGGAGCGCTGCTGCGAGGCAGGCAACAGGCGCTCCGAGGGGGAGGAGGCCGCCTGCGCGGCAGTTGCGAGCGCCTTCACCTCTTCCAGCGGTCGGAGACGGCGGTGGTAAAAGTCTGCCAGCTCGAGTTGACCGCTGGCAGGCTCAGGAAGCAGTTGTGCCCGTTTCTGCCAGTCCCCTTCGGCAGCGGTGAAATCGAGCTGCTGTTCCTCGACCCGCGCGCGCATCAGGAACAGCTCAGCGTCCGAAGGTGACTTCGAAACGAATTCATTCAAAACCGCGCGCGATTCCTTGGGTGGGCGGCGCGCCAGCACCTGCCCGGAGGGCATGGGAACCGGCCGGAAGAAGACTGCCTCAAAGCGGCCCGCTCCCTCAACGTTCTGAACCCATTCCTCAAGGGCCCCACGCGCCGCCATCCCAAATCCCAGGAGAGTGACAACCAGCAAGGCGAGCAGGAGGCGCCTGTGGCGCAGGCTGGTCCTACGGCACCACTTCAATGGGCACCTCCTCACTGCCGATGTTGTGAGCGAAGTCCTCGGCGGTCACGGTGAGCTGGTATTTGCCCGCCGGCAGGTCCACCGGGATGGAAAGGTCTCCCGTGTTCGAACCCGCCTGCTGGTTCCAGGCCAGGTAAACCGGAGCAACGCCGTACATGCGCGCCACCACGGTGCGTGTCCTTTCCGAGGCGCGCACGCGCAAGCGCAGCGTTTCCCCTCGCCGGAACTGTTTCTTATCAAGCTTCACGCGCACGACGGGCGGTTGGCTGGCGATCACGAAGCTCTTCGACTCGCGATACACGTGGCCCACGCGGTCGCGCAAAATCAGGCGGACGAGATATGTGCCATCCGCCATGTCCAGCGGGGCCAGAAAACGAGTTTGCCAGATGTCCTCGTCGGCCAGGTAACGCAGTTTCTTGATCAAGCCGAAGGGGAACAGGGCGACGACAGAGACAATCGAGGGGTCGGTTTTTACGCGCAACACCGGGTCGCCCGGCCGGATGACGCGGGGGCGCAGCAACGCGCGCGGCGCTGCCAGGAAGGACGTGTAAGGTGTCACGAACTTGTATTTCCTCGCCAGGCGGATGATTTCGTCCACCGAGGCGAGGTCTTCACCGTCGCGCTCAATCTTCGCGAGCAGTGCGTCCACGCGCGCTCTTGCCCAGAGGCGGGGCAGGTTGGGATGCTCCAGGTTTTCCGTCGGTAAGGGAACTGTGGCGCGCATTTCCACCGCGCGGCCCTCTCGCCCTCCCCGCACGCTGAACTGCGCGGAAGGCCCCGGCCTCCTGTACTGTCCCACCCACAATCCCAGCGAACCCGGAAAGACGGTGTCCTCGAGCGGGTAAATCAAATCAAAGTTTGCCGCCGGCGTAGGGGTGAGCCGCAATTGCGCGAGGGGATTGCGCCCAACCTTGTCCAGGAAGGCGTGAAGCTTGAAATCGATGGGCTCTGTCGAGCGCACCCACTCCACCACGCCCTTATCACGGCCCAACATGCGGAGGAGAGGCATGTTCGCGTCGTCTCCCACGGCGAACACGTAAGTGCGGGGCCGCTCGCCCTCCGGCAAAGCTTTCCATTTGCGTGCGTACCAGGCCCCCAGCTTGCTGTTGTTGATGGCGCCGCGCGTCGTATCGCCATCGCTCAGCAGTAACAGGTACCGGTCTCCTTCGCCCCCGGACTGGGTGAGCGCGGCATCGAGCGCCTGCTCCAGGTTTGTCCCGCCGCGTAAGCTGCTCTTGCGGACGAACTCCAAGGCCTTCTCCACGCTCGCCCTTTCAGCGGGAACAGGCTGTTGGGTGAACCAGCTCATTTCGGTGTTGAACAAAAGCAGGTTGAAGCGGTCGGCAGGCCGCAAGGAGTACAACAATGTTTCGAGCGCCTGGAAGCTGCGGTCCAGCTTTTCCCACTGCATGGAGAGCGAAGTGTCGAACAGGACGGTCACAGTTCGTGGAACGCTGCCCGCCACGGCGGGTTGCGAAGCGCCGGAGCCGGACTTCGAGCTGGCCGGAGAGAACAGCGCGGACGCCTCGAAGAACCCCGGCTCATACACTGCTCGAAGCGGGGCGGTCTCGGTGGGCGTCGGTTGGGCCGATTTGGGATAACGATAGGTGAGCACTTCAAGTGAGTCGGCGCGGGACTCGTCGAAGGCGTACTTGACGGCGAAATCTTCCTGGAAGGTGACATTGCGGCCCTCGAATGTGCCCTTCACCAGGTTTGGTGCGCGCTCGCTGATGGCCAGGGGATAGGTTTTGCCCACGACCTCGAAGTCGCGGAGGGCGTGTTGAGAGCGTATTTCGAACCTGATTGAAAGATGCCCGGCCACCTGCGTGTGGTAGGCCTCCGGCCGCAGCGGCACGGCAAAGAACGACTTTAGATTCTCGACGGGGATGCTTTCGTGGTACTCGATCTCCATACGCTTGGTGCCGTAACCCGGAATGGGCACAATGCGCGCGCTGAAGACCGCGGTGCGGCGAGCCTCGTCCGCGCCCCGTTCCCCCATTTGCAGCAGCCCGGGATCAATAGCTTGCCACTTGAGATTGCTGTAAATCTCTTCCGCGCGCCGCCGTTCGAGGATGACCCCGGGAACGCGCGTCACGCCGTCCCAGACGGCGAAGTCGGAGACGGTTGCCCGACCGGGGAGCGCCAAGATGTAGTTGCCCTCCAGCACACGCTGCACGTGGCTTGCGTAAACCTGTTGAACAAAGACGCGGGCGTCACCGTTGTCGATCTGGATGTCGATGCGCATTTCTTCGAGCGAGAGGATGGCAGGGTCGGGCTGCTCGCGGTCGGACGGAAGCAACACGCCGGCATCGCCATAAGCCCAGCGAGCCATTACGAAGGCAACAAGAACTGTCAACAGTCGAATGGTGGCTTTCATCGAGTTGCCAGAGTCTGCTCAGGGATGCGGGCTAAGCCGTTGTCAGTTCCAACGTAAACGTAGCCGCCGCGCGCGGCGACGGCGGTGACATTGGCTGAGGGCAGGCCGGAGGTAATCACTGTCCAGCGTCCGGTCGCGCGGTCGTAAACATACAAACCTTTGCCCAGCGTTCCGGCGTAAACGCGGCTCTCGGTTGAGATCATGGCATTGGGGTTGACGTTAAAAGCTCCCGTGGCGTCCGCGAAAACCTGCCAGTGGCCGGTGGCGTCGAGGCGCAGGATGCCGGCGCCATAGGTGCCGACAAACCATTCGTCGCCCAGGGGGACGATGGCGGTGATCCAGTTGTGTTTGAGCCCGGAATTTGCGGTGGTGTAGCTGGCGCGCACCTCGCCGCCGTCAAGGATCGATAGCCCCCCGAGTGTGCCCACCAGCAAACGGTCACCTGCGGAGGCCAGCGAATAGACGTGATTGTTCACGAGGCCGTGGAAAGCGTAAAGGCTGCGAGTTCCTGAGGCGGTAATGAACGTGAGACCCGCGGGCGTGGCGACGGTCATCCCTTCGGGACCAAGCGCGACGTCGGTGACGTGGTCGGCGATCAATCCCTCGGAGCGGCTTAGCACCTGTTTCTGACTTCCTGCTGCGTCGAACAGGACGAGACCGTTGGCCGTGGCCACCACCGCGCCTCCGCGCTCCGCGTCGTAGACGATCCGGTTGACGCAGAACACGTGCTCGTTTTCGAGGTGGGTGGCGCGCGCCCGACCCGGCTCGACAATGTCCAGGCCCCGGTCGAAATACCCTACCCACAATCGGCCGGCAGGATCGAAGGCCAATGCTGAAATGTTGCGGTCCGCGAGCAGAGCGTCTTCTCGCGCCAGCACGCGCTGCCATCCGCCCGTGTGCTCGTCAAGGGAATAGAGACCTCCTTCGGCCAATGCGTAGAGCGCGGCGTCTGTCGTCAACAGGCGACGGACCTGGCCGGGAAGCTCCTGGCCACGCGGGCGCGATGACCAGGCTCGCCCGGCGCTCAAAAGCACTTCCAGAGTGCCCTCTTCCATGGTGCCGACGACGAGCGTTTCACCGCGCAAGAGCAGCGAACGCGCGAAGAACCCGGAGGCCAGCACCCGGTTGAAGCGCCCGCCACGAAACTCCCCCACGCCCATCGGAGTGCCCACGTACGCTCGTTCACCTTCGACGGCGAGCGAGAGAACCTGGGGATCGGGTAGGCCCTCCGCCTCCGTGAAGCGATCCACTTGCCCCGCGTGCCAGTGCCACACGCCGCGATCCTGGGTTCCCACCCATAAGCTCGACTCGCCACCCGCCAGGGCCGTCACACGCGCGTCCGAGAGGGTGGGGTGAAACCGGCTGAGGTGTTTCCCGTCATAAACAAGCACGCCCTTCCGGGCAGTCCCCAGAAGAACGTGTCCGGTTGAAAGGGGGAGAACCGCGGTCAATTCGCGATAGGGCGCATCGCGCGGAAGCATCTGGCGGAAGCCCGTTCCGTTAAAAGCCAATAGTCCCGCGCCCAGCGTGGCCACGAAAAGTTCGGGTTCGCTGGCGTCTGCGCCCACGCCGGTTGCGAGGTTCTGAAGCGGAGCCGCGGGGAGCTCGAGTCCGACGCGGTAACGCGCCACCAGCTTGCCATTCGGGTCGAATCCCAACAGGCCCGCCGGCCCGCATATGTACAAATGGCCGTGAAACAAAGCCGCGTCATCGAAGACGGCTGGCGCGCTGATCCACTCAACTCCAGCGGGGAGGGTACGGTCGAGACGGAGAGATGTAAAAGGTATTTCCGCTTCCTCCGCCACCTGTTCACTAGCCCGGCGCAAGGCGCGCGAAGCCTTCCAGAACGTGAAGCCTGCGTACACCACAAGAACCAGTCCCACCGAGGTCAGTGGAACCTGCCATCGGCCTTTGAACAGATGTCGCATGGAAGAATGCGTCCATATAAATCACAACATTGCGACACTTGCAATAGGTGGAGTGGTGGCCAGCTTGGAAAGCTCCAATGACGGAAAGACCGTGGTCGACGCAGTGTGGAATTCTCGTCCAAGGCAAATTCCCTGCACTTGGAAAACCTGCGCTGGGGCTGATTCCGGAAAGGGCCAGGCAACTGCTGGATGCGTTGGCAGGCGTGGAGGGACTCGAACCCCCGACCCACGGATTAGAAATCCGTTGCTCTGTCCACCTGAGCTACACGCCCTTTCGAAACAAGGGACGCGCCTTCCAGAAGTGTAGTTGAAACCGCAGGGACTGGCAATTGTTTTGACCTTGCGCAGAGAGGTGGGGGGTCAAACCTGGATTTGCCGTTTGCGCCCGAGCAGGGCACACCCAAACAACACAACCGTCGCGGCGAGATAGCTCCAAAGTGTATGGTCTGAAAACAACTTCGGCGAGGTGAACATGAAGTCGAGCCCTGGGACATGGTTCAGCGGGCCGGCGTACCACCAGATGGTATACACGACCTCAAACAATTTGCTCGTGCCGCTCCAGACCCCCAACGCCAGAGCCAGGGTGGGAATAAAGATTGCCCCGACCGAAAGGCCCAGGAGGCCGGTCCAATCGCCGGCCAGGATGACGCGCAGTGCCACGCCGGCCCCTGTCAATAGAGCGACGATGACTCCTGCCAGCCACATGGCCGGAAACTGCCGGCGGACGGGATACGCCGCAGAGAAGATCAGTTGATCGGTCTGGTGGCGCGCCTCCCGCGTCCCCATGGCTGACCACAAGAGTGCCGGCCACAGCCAAATCCAGGGCAGCAGGTCTTGCCGCGCCGATTCCGCCGGGCTGGCCAGCGCCGCGATGAGCAACCCGGCAGCTCCCGCATACCACCACCAGCGCTGGCCTTTCAGCATCAGGCGCAGCTCGGCCAGGAGCAGCGTTCCCGAGCGAAATTGCGCAGGCGCGGCGTCGAGGGGTGGCAGGTAAAGGCGCGTCTTCAAGGTCCCGGCGCCGTTTGCCGGAGCACTCGATGATAGGGTGATTGCCTTCGCACGCCGCTCACGCCAGCCGCTGAAAAGGCGCCGCCGTGTTCGCTCAGGGGAGGGAGCGCGGTCGCGAAAGAGGCCTCGGGCCGGGTCGAAGCGGTCGAAGAATGCTGTGGCGATCAGAAGGAGGACAAGCGCCACTGCGAACCAGTAAAGCCGCATCGAGACCAGGTCGATTCGCCAGGCGAAGCCTTCCCAAAGGAAAGACTTATAACTGTGAAGGCCCGCCAGGATGCCGATGCCCATGCCGCCGTGATAGTCGGGGAGCTGCGCGTAGAGGCCGACCTTCATATACGACTCCAACAGCCCGAATCCCAGACAGTCGGCGAACGCGTTATGTGCTTCGGGGCCGTAAGCCAGCAGGAAGATCCACAGGAAAAAGTACATGACGTTGCCGAAGCCGCCGCGCAGGCCGGGAAGGGTCTCAAAAAAAACCGCCAGCGCCGCTACGAAGGCCAAGGCCGGCAAGGCGATCAGCAGGAAGGGCGCGAGCAGCGGCCAGAGTTCGACGCGCAAATCCTGTCCCGCCCAGAACTGTCCTACTACGGCCGCCACGGCCAGCACGAGCACGATCACCGCCATGACCGCGAGGTTACTGAGCCCTTTGCCGAAAAGGTAGTCAAGCTTGTCGATGGGCGTGGTGGCCAGAATCTGGCCGACGCGTGTCTGGATATCGCGGTCCACGGTGTTCTTCACGACATAGAAGCCGGCCAAGGACACAAAAATTGTCGCGCACATGGCCATCTGGAGACCAACCCAGGCCGAGTTATTCACGCCCCGGTAATCCCCAAAACGGAGTTTGACGTCGTCCACAATGACGGCATAGCCCAGATACACGGTGGCCGCAAGCGTAAGGAGGAAACTGTAGCGCCGGACACGTTCCAGGAAGTCGGCGCGCGCGAGATGGTAAAGGATCCGAACGGTGTTCATGCGTAAACTGCCCTGCGATGGGCCGAGATGTGACGCAGGTAGGCGTCTTCCAGCGTGGGCGGGACCGGCTCGGCGTCCGGGTCAGGCTGTTCATCATCAACCAACCGCGCGTGGACGCCGTCGCTGCGGTGGGTGGCGGAGCTGATGAGGAAGCACTCTTTGGCTTCGGCGAGCGCGGCGCTGGGGATGACCCATTCCCAGACTTTGCCCTCCACCGATTGCAGAAGCGCCTCGGGCGAGGCGTGGGTCACAAGTGTGCCGTTGGAGATGATGGCGATGTTGGTGGCCGTGGCTTCGACGTCCGAAACAATGTGCGTGGAGAGGATCACGATACGCTGGCCGGAAAGTTCAGAGAGCAGGTTGCGGAAGCGCACACGCTCCTCGGGGTCGAGGCCGGCAGTGGGCTCGTCCACGATCAGGAGCTTCGGGTCATTCAGCAATGCCTGGGCGATGCCGATCCGCTGCTTCATCCCGCCGGAATAGCTGCCCAGCGGACGCTTGCGAACTTCCAGCAGATTCACCACTTCCAGCAGTTCGTCGATGCGGCGACGCGCGGTACGCCCCCTGAGTCCCTTGACAGCCGCCAGATATTCGAGAAATTCCACGGCGTCCAGGTTGGGGTAAACACCGAAGTCTTGTGGCAGGTAGCCGAGCTCAGCGCGCAGCGCGTCCGGCGAACGGGCGATGTCCACCCCGTTCCAGGTAACGCGGCCCTCCGTGGCGCGCGTGATGGTGGCGAGAATACGCATCAGGGTGGTCTTGCCCGCCCCGTTCGGCCCCAGCAATCCCAGGACGCCGGGCCCAACTTCCAGGCTGAAACCTTTGAGCCCCCAGATTCTTCCGTTATAACGTTTGCTGACCTTCTCGATTACTAACCTCACAGTTCCCTCGTCCTCTCACATGGCAGTCGAGCGCCGTTACTACAAACTACGAGCCAGTGGTACGTAAAGTTCCGGTTGCCGGGAATGACAAAATGCCACAGAGTCATGGAGACACCGAAGCATCAAAAGCAACAAGGTCCCACAGTGCTGTGGACGGGGCTTTGTCAGGAAAGGAATCTGTGAATTGAGCGAGTGAGTGTTTCCGTGGTTCGATGTTGGTTCAAGGTTTGCAAAAGCGGCGAGGTTAATGGGGTGGGTGACGGGATTCGAACCCGCGACGTCCAGATCCACAGTCTGGCGCTCTACCAAACTGAGCTACACCCACCGCAAGCGCGCGCTGCGCGGACGAGCCGGCTTCTTACCTTTGTAACATCCGGCAGGGAAGAGTGTCAACAAGAGCCGTTCAAAGTTGACAGATCAAAGTGCAGAGTCACACGGCACAACAGCAGAAGGGGAAAGGCGTTACGTGCCCGGGTGACCTGTCCTGCTTCGCCGCGAACCCCGGCGCTACCAGGGCTCCACGGCGGGGATTTCCTGGAGTAGCAGCGGTCTGTGACCGCACGCTCATTCGGTCCGGCGCTTATGGAACGGCGCGGCAATGGGCTGCGCGCAATCGCAAAGGAAACCCAACCTTAATGACCTCAATGGTTCATGGCAAGCTTCAGCCGAGGTTGGGGCGTGCGTCGTTTCCATCCGGCTTCTGTCGAAAAAAACTGGTTTTCCCGACAAATCGGAGTATAGTCAGCAAGGCTCTTAGGCAATCCCTTGAAAATCCTCCTCTACAATCCGGACAACGGTGTTACCAAGAATTACATGCCGCATCTCTGGATGTTCCTTCTGCAATCCCTTACGCCACCGGGTCACGAAGTATTTCTGGTCGATGGTAACGCGCAAGCCATGACGGAGGAGAGGCTCGTCGAATACATCCGTGAGAACAACATCGGGTTGGTCGGAATTGGCGCCATGACCCGCATGATCGCGAAGGCCTATCGAATGGCGGACGCGGTGCGCGCGGCAGGAGTCCCTGTGGTGATGGGAGGCCCACACGTGACGGAGGTCCCTGATGAACCGCTAGGGCGCGATGGCGGGCCTCGCCACGCGGATGCAATCGCGCTCGGCGAAGCCGATCAAACCTGGCCGCGGATCGTTGGGGATGCCGAGAATGGAACCCTGAGAGAAATCTACGCTCCCCTCGATGCTGCCGGCAAAGAGGTCAAGCCCTCGCTCCAAGACTATCCGGCAATTCCTTGGGATCGGATGGACCTGAGCCAGTTCAACATGATCCGGTACTTCCCCAAGCTGGCACGCAGCCTCCTCGCGCGCATTGGCATGACCTGGCAGACTTTCCATCTCATCCCGATTGAATCCGGGCGCGGCTGCCCTTACGGCTGTGAATTCTGCACCGTGACCGGTTTCTTCGGAGATTCCATCCGATTCCGCACGAATGAAAGTGTTGTGCAGGAGTTGTTGATGCTCAAAGCGCTTGAAAAGCGCCAGAAGGGGAAGGTCGCCGTCTTTTTTATTGACGACAACTTCGCCATCAACATACGACGAACCAAGTCACTCCTTCGGGAGATCATCGACCGCGGCGCTCAGGTCCCCTGGGTAGGCCAGATCAGCATGAACCTGCTGCGGGATGAAGAACTGGTTTCCTTGATCGCGGCGAGCGGCGGGAAATGGATCTTCATGGGGCTTGAGTCGATCGAGCCTCAAAACCTCAAGAGCGTGAACAAGGGCTTCAACAAGCCCGCCGAATACGCCTCAATTCTTGCGTGCCTTGCCCGCCATAATCTGTACGCCATAACTTCATTCATATTCGGCATGGATGGCGACCTCCCAGGTGTAGCCGAGCGGACCCTGGAACAGATCCGGTCCTGGCCGCCGGGTCTGCCCGTGTTTGGTTGCTTGACGCCTTACCCCGCCACGCCTCTCTACAACAAACTTGCCGCCAGCGGCCGTCTCACCAGGCCAAAACATTGGTTGGAGTTTAAGCCCTTCGCAATGGCGCACACCCCATCGGGCCTTTCTGTTGATCAAGTGAGTGCCGAACTGCGCCATGCCTGGGCGTCTTCCTATAATCCTCGGGCGAATGCCACGGCGGGGAAATGGCTGGAGGCGAAGCCCTTTCCAGATCGGGTCCTTCACCTGCTCGCCCGGCTGGCTTTTCGAGGGATTTATTTCCCGCAGATGACCCGCGGCGAATGGGCGAGGCTTCTCCTGAGGAATCGCCGCATGATTCTCCGGCTGGTGTATCAGGGCTTGCAGTTGAGTCTAAGACCCCGGCCAAAAGAAGTCGCGGGGGGGAGCTATCGATCTGGTGCGCCGTCTCCCCCTGTAGAGATCCTCTCAGGTGCTCAACCCGAGCGAGATTCACGTTCGGCCTGAGCCGCGTTTCTCCGTGTGCCAGCGCGGTCAGTCGCCACCCGCATTCGGCGCTCCCGCCCTGGCGGGTAAACTCCGAGCGCCGCCACAGCAAAAGCGATTTACCTGCCTTCCTTGTCTGCGGGGATTTCCTGGAGTTCGGTCGGCTGCTGGCAGCAGACGCAATCGCCGGGTTCGAGCGCTTCAATGTTACAGACTTCGCAGAAGTACCGGACCCTGTAAAGTTTGCCATCGCGGACGGTGAGAAAATGCCGGACCTTGAAGTTGCCGTCGGCCTCGATTGATCCTTCGGCGCGGATTTCGCGGTTTCGTAGCCGCTTGTCCTCCAGGATGTGCAAAAGCCAGCTTGTCCTGGCCGTGAGCGGGTAATCCTTTCCCGGTGTGCGCAAGACGGGCCCCGTGCCCTCCACCAGCAGTAGTTTGCCCTGCAAGGTCAGGGCCGGCTTTGTCTGATCGGTTTGGCCTAAGGCCGGGAGGGCGAAAACGACGAAGGCGAGCAGGCCATAGAAGAGCAAAAGCGAGAGTGGGGACTCGCGGCCTCCCACCCACCCTGTCCTTCGGTTGTCAGCAAGCATAACGAATTATAGAAGGCTCCAAACCAGGCTTTGGCGGGATAAACCCGCCGTTACAAAGAGGCGCATGCCATGCGCGCGCAGAAAAGACGGCGGTCCTCCCGCCCAGGCGGGCAGGCGCCGACCGCCGCTACAAGACGGCGCATACCATGCGCGGCTACGCTTCGAACTTCCCCACCAGGGTAATGGCGATAGGGAGGTCGCCTCCGGGGCCGTGCAACTTAAGCTGGAGATCCCAGTGCCCCTGGTCATCCTGGAACGCCGCGGGTGTGTCTTGGCCATCTTTCGCCGGCGCCAGGATGAGGAAGCCGGGATGTGGCGTGCCCGATGCCTTGCGGCTGAGGCTGACCATTTCGGCATAACTCAGGTCCTTGGTGATCTCAGTGTCGGCAGCGACGGGAGCAAGGAGCAGCGCGTCACGGTAGGGATTCACGCCCATATGATTGCCATCCTGGGGAATCAGCGCGTGCCGCAGGGTGTAGAAACCCGCTTTAATGGTCTGCGCGCGGTAGTCGGCTGTGTCCTGGGGAAAATGCAGGACTCCCACGACAGACCCATCACCCAGTGCGCCGTAGAGAACGTCCGAGGTGGCGCCAACTTGCTTGGCGGGGAAGTCTTTCCGCAGCCAGATTTCCGCCACTGTAGCGCCCTGGTCGCTCACCAGTTTTGCCCCCTGAGCCTGAAGCATGTCCTGGAGGGGCTTGGGGACATCCGGGGGCGGCGTGCCTGTCGCCTCAGCTTTGTAACTTTGTCCGAATGCGGCGGTGGCCAACAGGAGTTGAGCCACCCACAGCCAGAGAAGAATCGAACGACGCCTCATATCAGTGCCTCCCCTTCATTTACTGAGGGTGACAAATTATAGTGACGACCTTGGCTGTAGCGGCGGTCTCTGACCGCCGGTTTTTCGGGGCTGAGGAGTCGCCACGGCGACCCGCTCAAAAGATGACCGTCAGTATAATTTTTCAATGCCTATAGGATGATGAAAACACCAAACGGGAAGCTTGCGTGCGCAGGCTTCCCGTTTTGGCAGGTATCTCGGCGGTCTGCCGCCGATTGAAAAGTCGCAATGTTGAAAAGCGAACGTTGCGTTACAGTAAATCCCCGCCGTGGAACTAAATGTTGAAGCTGCCGATGAAGGCGCTGCGCTTGTCCACCCGGTTCCACACCACGCCCAATCCCTGGCCCGTATACGTCTCGCGGAGTGTATAAGCGGGCGTGGCATGGGCCAGCGTGACGAGAGGGGGATAGTAAACGAACTCGTTGCCGCAGATATGATCCCCGGCGCAGAGGCTGCGGGTTTCGATGCGGGCGAGCTTGCCAGCCTCGAGCGTCGCCGAGGCCGTGTGGCCATTGCCGATTTCCAGTTTGATCGGG
>Ga0315282_10012311_pt1 | contig 13109 bp, 10 predicted proteins | sample YL17G07_20_MG_FD_203693 | JGI IMG/M metagenome (GOLD analysis project Ga0315282, IMG submission 203693) | Sediment microbial communities from Yellowstone Lake, YNP, Wyoming, USA - YL17G07_20 | ecosystem: Environmental > Aquatic > Freshwater > Lake > Sediment | place: USA: Wyoming | collected...
ATTATATAAAGATTGGCGAATTTACATAGCAAACCCAAGAAACGGGTGCGTTTCTGTTTGGTGGTGAGTTTCACCCACCCCTGACCCCGCCCCTCGAGGGGCGGGGAAAATAGCGAAATTAGGTTTGCTCGGGCACCTTCGTGCCCGAGCAAACCCAATTTCGCTTTGACTCCCCCTTCCCACTTTGGGAAGGGGGCCGGGGAGATGAGTCCACTACAGGGCAAGTTCCAATAAACTTAAACGCACCCCAAGAAACATCTCACTCAAATACCCGGCAAAGGGCTAACTGATATATCCCCTATAATCCTTTCCAGTGGTTTTCACCGAGAGAGTCCGTCTTGCGGATATTGTCAACGCACAGGCGATTATTCTCCGCCATTTGATTCAATTAGTGTAATTCAACCTCCATATTGCTTCTGTACCCTTTTAGCGCAATCCAATAGGTTGGAGTTCTGACTACAGCAATATGGAAACCAGAAGAGACTGACTAACAAATAATTCTACCGTTTGACAGGATGTCCGAAGTGTCTGATGCCGGATCGTAGAATTCCTTTGATACCTGTTACGGCGTCCTGAAGGAAAATGTTTGAGACCATAGGCTGGGCCCGTTGACTCCTTCAGCGCGCACTCGCCAGTACAGCACTTTACGTAAAGGTAAATCTTTGGTTGGCACATAGGACGTCCCGCTGGCTTTGGTGTTAACCACCATACTGCTGAAAGTGCTGGTGGTCGATATTTGGATGGTATAGGAGCTTGCCCCTGTTACCAGGTTCCAGCTAAATGTGGGCCGGGAGGTAGTCAAAGCCGGGTTGGTACTATTGGCTGGTGATATCAGGCTGGTTGGCAGCATGGCCGCCCGGAAATAACTGGCACCCGACCAATTGCTGTAGTTCTCGTTGCTACCGAAGGCCTGAACTCTCCAGTAATACTTTGTGTTCGGTGTGAAGCCCGGCGAGCTTACCGGATAAGAGGACTGGATTGTGCTCTGGTCGATCACCATACTCGTGAAGGCAGAATCGAGCGCTACCTGGACCTGGTAATGGGACAGGCTGACGCCGACCGGTAAGGTCGAGTTGCTCCAATCCAACAGCGGAGTATAGTTCTTCAGCAGGCTATTGGCTGACGGGTAAGATAATTTGGGTACGCTGGGCGGGTTGCCGGTCTTGAAGCCGAGACGCCCCTTCGGCATGTAGATGTAGCTGCCGGTGTTTGTTTTAACCCGCCAATAAAGATGCTTGTTTGACGGTAAAGCTTTTCGGACGGCATATCTTGTGCTGCTGGTGCTCGCGGTTAATATCAGGCTGGCAAAATTGCTGGTCGTTGATACCTGCAGGGTGTAGGTTTTTGCTCCTTTAATGGCTGGCCATTGGAAAATGGGTCTGGCAGTCTGGATTTGCGATCCGTCCATGGGGGTAAAAGCATCTACTGTGATCCTGTAATTGCCAGCAACCCCCTGATAGCCGTCAACCACAAAGTAATAGTTGTGGTCGGCCAGGGCGTTGAAAACAATCTTAGTCCCATAAGCCAGCCCGTTGGTTGCGTTACAATTGCCGGACCCGCCATCGATCAGGAAGGCCTTTACCTTTACAGTGTTATCCCAGATATTCACTGCCACAGTGGCTGGCTGAGCCGTGTTAAATAGATAGGTGAATTCCGGTCCGTGCATATCCCAGCTGATGATTGGGTAAGTATCGATGTTGTTGGTAGAACCAGTCCCACCATTGTTATTGCTGTCACTCGCGCCCAAAGAGATATTCTTGGCTTCCACGCACACTCCCGGGGTCTGGCTGACGACTTTGAAAATCAGCGGGCTTGACGTGCCGCCCGCCGGAGGCGGGTTGTAGACTGTGATGCTCATCCAGCCGGGATTGACAGCCAGTTGAACGGTCACCTGTGCCGTTAGCTGTGTGGGGCTGACGAAGGTGGTGTTCAGATCTATCCCGTTCCAACGCACCGTTGAGGTGGAGACAAAGTTCTTGCCATTCACAGTCAGGTCAAATGTGCTTGCCCCCGCTGTCAGGTGATCCGGCGATAGGCTGGTCATGGCCGGCAACGGGTTTTTGATGTTGAAATTTTGGCTGGCTGATGTACCTCCACCCGGGCTGGGATTGAAGACCGTAACGGGTATGGTGGCTGCCTGGGTCAAGTCCGCAGCCGGGATCACCGCGGTCAACTTTATGCTGCTGACGTAGGTGGTGGTAAGATTTGTCCCGTTCCAGCGCACGATTGCGCCGGAAGCAAAGTATGTTCCGTTGACCGTCAGGGTCAGGCTGTTAGAATTGGCCAGCGCCGAGGTGGGAGAAATCGATGTAAGCGTTGGCACGCGGTAGTTGACCGTAAAGGTCTGCGCTTCGGACGTGCCGCCGCCCGGGGTGGGATTGGACACCGTGATATTAACTTCCCCGGCCTTTTTCAAATAGGACGAGGGCACTGAGGCGGTCAGCTGGGTAGCGCTGACGAAGGTGGTGATCAAGGCTGTGCCGTTCCACTGCACCTTGGAAGTTTTTAATAAATTTGAACCGGTAACTGTCAGGGTAAAACTGCTGCCAGCGATCAAGGCAGTAATGGGACTGAGGCTGGTCAGAACGGGTACCGGGTTATTGATGATAAAGGTTTTGGTTGAAGAAGTGCCGCCGCCCGGGCCGGGGTTGTAGACGGTCACACTGGCCGTAGCGCTGGTGGTAGTGTAGCTATCGGGCACGGCTGCGATCAATTCGGTGCTACTGACAAAGGCCGTGACCAGGCTTTTGCCGTTCCAGCGCATCACCGAGCTGCTGAGGAAGTTTGTTCCAAAGGCAATCACGACCACCCCTTTTGTGCCCGCCATGGCATTGGTTGGGCTGATACTGCTGATGGTGGGGACCGGGTTATTTCCATGCAGCCAGCCGGTGATGAGCATCCAGGCCTTCACATGCCAATTCGCTACCGTCAGTGTTTCCATTCCATTGCTTGGGCTGGAAACATTTTGTTCGATGATGCTAACGGTGCCGTTGCCGCTGCTTTCAACATTGGAACCGGTCACGACCGAGGTATGGCCGTAGGTTGAGGTAGTGCCGTAACTGAGCACGTCACCCGCTTGTGGGAACTTACCCATGGTGTCATTGGCTATTTTTACAAGCTGTACTTTATCGGTACTTTTGGGTGTGTAATTCCATACGACGTCCTTACCATTGCCGGGATAAGGCAGGATGCCATAGGCCAGGTAAAGGAAGCGCATGGATAACTCCACGCACTGCCATTCCAATTCTCCCCACAATCCCGGGGCAAATTGAACCACCCTCACTGTATTGATCGGCCCGCAAGCTTTTACACCGCGGTATATTCCACCCAGGGCGTAAGAGCCGGGAAAATTATTCTTATCGCAATCGCCGTTCCACCAGGATGGAAATTGCAGATCTCCGACGGCCTGTACAACGACTCCAGCGCCTGGTGGCGGTGGATTGGGCGCAGCGAAATATTTGGCGCTGGTGGAGGGGCTGGCGATATCCTGGCTGCTGACAATCACTTGTGCCAGGGATTGGATCAAGGTGTTGATGATGTCGTCAGCCGGTTGGTTGACGGTTATTACCTCTTGTGAGTAGCGAATGATCCATAAGCGCTTCCCGGCATCCGCCACCCATTCCACGATCACTACATTGCTGGGGGTATCCCCGTGGATTTTTAAACTCACCAGGCTGGTGATGCTGCTAACCGAGCTGCTAAAAATTGATGCAGCGGGTCCCTCTTTTACCTGCCCACCTTGCGCAATGCGGGCATCTTTCAAATCCTGCTGATACTGTCCGGCCAAACCTGCCGCGGCAGTTGGCAGGGTCTCGGTGCTAACCTTCAAGCCATAGGGAATTGCCGTGATCGAGAATTCTTGATAAGGATTCAGGGTGGCGGCCGTGGCTATCTGGTCTGAACTGCTCGGGTCAGGGATGATAAAGTCACCAGGCAAAATGGGCGCGCAGACTGAGATCGTTATCCCATCCAATCTGACGGTGGCAGTTTTTTCACCGCTCTGGCAAGCCGGGCTTGATTGCGATTGTACAGAACTCGCCGTTACGGTATCCACCGGCGGGGTAGCGCTGAGGGTGGCCGAAGGTGACGCTTCGTCCAAAGCTGTTGCCGAAATCTGGCTGGTTGAGGTAGGAACGGGGGGTAGAGAGGCAAGATCCTGTGTAGATGTAGGGCTTTGTGGAGACGCAAGATCTTGCGTCTCTACAGCCGTTGCCGATGGCGCATCTGCCGGTGTATCTGTAAGGACCACGCTCGTTCCCGTTGCGGGTAGTTGGGCTGTTGCCGTCTGTGTTTCCACTTCCTGGGCGCGGGCTCCGACCATGGGTAATAAAGCGACCATAAACATGGCAAGCAGCGTAATGGCGCAAAAAATGCACCCTAAGGTGCTTTGCGTACCGAAGGTACCTTGCGTATGAGCCAGCTCATGATTGGAGTGAGCGTGATGCATAATTGTAAGATTCCCTCACTGGAGATATAAATTTGAAAGATGCGCTGGTTGAGTTATACCGATATGTCCCCGACTCTGTGCAAAATGTGTGCCATACAGGACAAAAAAACTGATTTAAAATATTCTTATTTTAATGTTAAGTGGAAAAGAAATGCCCTCGCCTGCATTTCATAATTGAAGGGTAGACTGACTTCGCTTTATCCCTTACGGGCGCGGCGTGCCAGTAAGTATGCTGTTTGATCATATGAGCCAATTGTCTTGTCATCAAATGAATCATCGCCATATACACAAACGCTTCGCAGGTAGCTGGCTGTCGTCTACTCCTATATACGGCATAGAAAGTGTATATTCTGTCTATCGCCACTATATACGGGGTAGTATTTTATCCATTTTTACCATCTGTTATGCGGTTTCCAGGCTAATTGCAGCAGAATTGCAGCAGCGAAGTCAACCCTCCGGTACAACCAGCCCCTTTAACAGCATATGTGGCGGTCAACAAGGTTGATACCGCCACATATAAGGTGATCCACCAGGGACTTGAACCCTGAACCCACTGATTAAGAGTCAGTTGCTCTGCCAATTGAGCTAGTGGACCGCTTTTCGAGCACGCCGATTATACCATAATTAAGCAGGCGTAATCAGTTTATCTTTTCACCACCCTCTTTGGCCTTATAATACTTTTTGGTCCCCCATGCGCCTCAACGCCCTCTTTCCCGGCATCCCTTACGCCTTCCGCGCCAATTTCTTTCACCTGGTGATGGATATTGCCTGGTGGGGCGTGTTCAACGGCAGCGCCGCCATTTTCCTGCCCGTTTTTACCACCCGCCTGGGCGCCTCTGCCTTTCAGATCGGCATTCTCACCGGCATCCCGGCTGCCATGAACATCCTGCTGGCCTTTCCGGCCGGGTTCATCAGCCAGCGCTATCCGGTATTGAGGGCCAACCTGGTGGTGGCCGTCCTCAACCGCATGCTCTTTTTCCCGTTCATCCTGCTGCCCTTCTTCCTGCAATCTAATGCTTTGGTGCTGGCGATCCTGCTCAACATGGTGTTGATGAACATCCCCGGCGCCTGCACCGGCATTTTAGGGCCGGCCTTCCTGGGCGAGTGCGTCCCGCCCAACCTGCGCGCCCAGACCGTCGGCATCCGTTTTGCCGCCCTGGCCGCCGTCACCATGCTCACCAGCCTGCTGTGCGGGCAAATCCTCAACCGTGCGCCCTTCCCCCTGTCTTACCAGGTGGTCTTCTTCATCGGTTTCATGGGCACCGGCCTCAGCGTGTTCCACCTGACGCGCATCCGCTCCTACGCCAGCCTGAATCTGCCCGGCAAAGAACTGGAGCTGGCCGCCCCGCCTCCGGCTGCCTCCGGCCAGGGCCATCTGTGGCTTGGGATACTCAAAGGCCCCTTCGGGCGGGTACTGGGCATCTTGTTCTTCAGCCAGTTCTCGCTCAACCTGGCGGCCTCGCTCGCCCCGCTTTACCAGGTGCGCGGCCTGGCGTTGAGCGATGGCGCCATCAGCCTGGGCAGCGCCATTTTCTGGGTGTTATTCTTCTTCGGCTCCATCCTCAGCGGCCGCCTCTCGCGGCGGCTCTCGTTGAAGCGCATCACCAGCCTTGGGATCATCCTGGTGGCGCTGAGCGCCGTCCTGTTCGCCTACAGCTTCCAATTGTGGATTTACGTCATCTGCCAGGTGGTGAGCGGGCTGGGGTGGGGCCTTTTGACCGCCGGGCAGTTCAATTACGTGCTGGCCCGCACCCCTGCCTCCGGGCGCACTGCTTACCTGACCTGGTACAACCTGGCCATGAACTTGGCGCTGCTGGCCGGCGCGCTGCTGGGGCCGCTCATGGCCGACAGGACCGGCATCTTAGAAGCGCTGCTGCTGGTGGCAGCCCTGCGTTTCGTCGCCGGGCTGGCCATTCAAAAGTGGGGCTGAACGGGGTTCAACGCTGCGTGATGCGCTGCAGCCAGAATTCATTGAAGCGCGCCCCATCTACCTTTGTCACCACCCGCACCGGTTTCCCGGCGGGGTCGATACGCTCATAGAGCCAGCCATCTTTTTCTTCGATCAACAGGGGCAATTCTTCGATCTCAACCCCCTCATTCCAACCCAGCGCAATAGCGCAGGCCAGCGGATCGTGCTGGAAATTGATGATGTCCCTGGGCAGCCCGGCGCAGGTTTCTCCAAAGCGGGTTTCATTCTGCTCATCAACCGCGAAGGCCTCCGCCTGGCGTGCCAGCAGTCGCCCCAAATCTCCCGCCCGGCGTAAATCGTCCAGGTAAGCCCTTCTGAGCGCCGTCTCAACCGTCACCGAGAGCGGCACCAGGGTTGGGTTGGATTGTTCAAGGACGTGCTTCGCTGACCTGACATCCACCTGGATGTTGAAATCCATCTCGTTGCCCCAGGCCGGAAAACCTGCACGAGTAGGGTAGACGTACCCCCCCATCAGGAAGAGCCTGGCCTGCATCAAAATTCCAGGGTACTGCAGGTCGAGCAGGTACAAATTCGTAAAGGGGCCGATCCCGACAATCGTCGCCCCTTGCTCGATGCTGCGCTTGAGAAGCTGGAGCGCCTGCTCGATTGGATTGGGCGAAGGCGGGACCGGTTCCGGCCAATAGCGCTCCTCAACCGGAAGGCCCAGGTAATAGCGGTAATATCCTTGCGAAAGGTCTGCCCCGGCTGCCACAGGGATTTCGTTGCGCCCTTCGACCTCCAGGGCATAACGCACATAGCCGGTCCTGCGGCCGCCCTCGTCGCCGGCCACGGTAATGCCGGTCAGCTCAACCCCCGGCCAGCGCAGCAGCATCGCCAGGGCGCAGATATCATCCAGGTCACCCCCCAGGTCCGTATCCAGGTGGATTTTATGCAAAGTCATTAGTCCTCCAGGAAAGGTTGTAAAGCATCAGGGATATCGAGCGCGAGCTTTTTACGAAAGTCCTGCAGCAGCGTCCGGTCTAACTGGGGGTGGATGGTGTGCGGCGAGGAAACCGAAATGCCGGCGATCAGCGTCGCTAAAGCGGCCGCCGCCTCGGGCGCCAGGCTCAACGCCGCCGCTGCCATCAGCCCCGCCAGGTGGGCGTCCCCGGCGCCGGCCGAGCTTTTCACTGCCACCGGGATGGCCGGGGTGAAGTGCAGCTCTCTGCCATCCCATAACCAGCTCCCATTTCTGCCGGCGGTGATCGACAGGACCAGATCCGGGTTCTGGCGCTGGCCGGCCTGGATGGCCGCATTCACGATGCCCTCGGTCGGCTGGTCTGAAAACTCGCCCCCGCTAAAGGCCGCCGCCTCTTCCAGGTTCATCCCGACCAGGTCGATGCTCTTTACAAGGCCATTTTCAAGCACATAATCCATCTCGCTGGCCACAAAGGATGCCGCCCGGTAAAAAGCAAAGCTGGTGGCTTTTTCCAACAGGTATTTACGGGTGGGCAGCGGCACTTCCGGCGCCGCCAGGACCATCCCCTGGCCGCGGTAGCGGGCGAATACCTCTTGCGCCGGGTCGATATCAGCCGGCTCGACCCGCTCACTGGCCGAATTATCCACCGTCAGATTACCTCCCGTCCCATCCGGATACAGGAAGCAAATTGAATTTAAGGTCGAGGCATTGGCATCCTGCGTCACAAAGCAGGTGTCGAGACCGGCCTGCTGCATTTCCTCCAGCAGGCGGCCGCCCAGATCATCCTGCCCAACCTTGCCAATCGGAAAGACCGGAAATGCCTCACCCAGCAGGATTTTCACGTAATGCGCAATGATGTGCAGCTTGCAGTAATCGCGCTGGTCGAGGAAATGCCCGGAACGGCTTTCCTCCCTCCCCAGGGTGTGGTTGCCGTTCAGCCTGAAAAAAGAGCCGCCGCCAATCCCCCCGGCGCCGATCATGGCTCGATAACGTAATTGATCCGGTTGGTAGTTTAATGGTTTCATCTATTAATGGGCTGCTTCCGGCCGTTAGGCTCCCAAATCCCATTCGGGGTGCTCGCTTATCGGGTGCCGGGCAGTTTCGACCGTGGCGGTGATCAGCGCATCCGGGTGCTCTTGCAGCAGGGTCAGCGGGTATTCGGCGGTCAGCGGGCCAAACAACGCCACCCGCAGGGCGGTCTGCTTCCAGGCGCCGGTGTCGCTGAAAACTCTTATCTTCCTGGAAGGCAAGATTTGCTTCATCCCCAGCGTGACCGACATGGGTGGCGCAAACTGGTAAGCCGCCCCAAATGACCGCTGTGCGATCGCCAGCAGCGTGTCGATGTTGTTTTCCTGCACCCTCACGGTCGATTGGCGCACGTCGTCGATGGTGACGTGGCTGAAGGGGTGCCGGCGTGCCTGGTTATAAGCCACGTGTCCATCCTGGCCCCAACCGCCGTAGGTAATATCGATGGGGGCTACCGCAATCTGCGCTGCAAGTTCCTCCATATTCTTGACTTCCAGCCAGCGCCGGTTTTCTTCAGGCACGCCCAGATCCGCATCCACCGGGTCGTAAAAATGCGCTTCCATAAAACCCCGGAAGTTGCAGGGGTGCTGGCGCGGCAGCGGCTGGCCCTGCCAATCCAGGCTTTCGTCCATGTGAAAAACGACCAGGTTTTTCAGGCTGACCCGCTCCTGGTTCACCAGCGCCGTAAAAGGCGCATACCAGCAGTTTGGCCCGCAGGGAATGATGGCGCGCGTCGCTTCATTCCGGGCGTTATGCGCCTGGATCTCATCCACCAGCTCGCGCGCCATGATCTGGCCCATTCCGGCGGCATCCTCACACAAGCGGAAAGGCACCTTGCGCTGCGGGTGGTTGGTCAATTCGTTATAAGGGATCTGGCACCAGCGATAAAGCTCTTGCTTATTAATTTCAGTCATCATGATCTCCCCGGTAAACCTCCTGGTTGAATTCGTTTTCGATAGGGGCAATTATAATTGGGATCCGAATTCTAAGAATGTAGTGGGCTTATTGCTTTCTCCCCTTCCCTAAAAGGTAAGAAGCCGGGGGTAGGTTCCTATCATGGTCCTTGACTTGCGCAACCTGGCAGTTTTGTAGAATGGAGTATATTCTAAGGTCTGGAAAAATTATTCGGGAATAATTTTAATAAATCCGCCGTCGTTTAGTACCTTGAGATAATCCAATCTGTTATTTGAGCAAGTAATCATTCCTTTAAAAAAACCTAGTTTAAATACTAGGATTTCCTTTGCCATGATTGCTAACAAACTATCGTCCAAGTCTTTTCTAGAACCCCTAGAAAATCCCGTGGTGGCTATTTTCTTATTATTGTAGAAAAATGCTATTCTACCGTGTTTTGTTCCCTCTACTTCCTCAAACTTAAATTTTGAGAGAAGAGTATCTCTGATAAGTTGTTTGTCCAGTGGCATGATCCCCCTAGATTATGTTTTCTTCGTTCAATATTGCCCTTAAGTAATTCAATTGATTTTGTAAATTAGGTGCTAATACTGCTTCGGTTTCCACTAATTCTTTGAAGTAATCGAACAACATATTAATAAAATCGTTGACTCCCCGATCACATGTGTCACCCACCCCGTGGGTCATTATTTGAGAATTAGTGACAATCCAATAACCTTCTGGTACCTGCTCTGCAATAAGATCAATTGGAATCTTAAAATATTTCTGATCTGTATCAACAACCATTACTCGACAAGATGGCCGCCTATCAAGAAATTTCTGATCAAAAACCGAATTGGTTTGTACGGGAGGATGAAAGGCAAAGGTATTTGAAAGTTGCATAGTGTTTAAAAGGGCCATAATTCTAGCCTGCTTTCATTTTCTGGACGTAATCTGACAAAACCTGAACAATATTGGCCATAGCAATAGGGCTAATAGCTAGTCGAATCTTGGGTGTTATCATCAGTTCTTTGAGGGGCTTCTCTGCATCAAATATTACGGGCATACATAATTCACCAAACACCACATAAAATTCATTTCCTGTAAAAGTGACGTTCATTTGATTTACATATACAGATTCTAATTCATTAGGTGAACCCCAAATTAATTGTACATTATGGAGTTCTTTCTTATTCTCGTTTTCTTCTGGTTGCAAGGTTTCTTTATCCATATTACCTTTTATCCCCTTTTTATTACTTGAACAAAAATTCTTTTCTCAGAAAATCATTATATACTATTTTACTTTTTTTGCATTAGAAACATTTCATGAACTCCCATTCTCAAAAGCGATTATATGACGACACTAGTGCGCGATAATGAAGCCACCGAAAAAACTCCCCCTGACCATTGTTGGGTATGTAAACTGTAGTAAATAGAAAGCTAAAGGAAAGTCTGGCATGTTAGCCAAGAAAAGTAAGTCTAGCCTGCGTTTGGGGTTGGTCCTGGCATTTATTGCCATACTGACACTCAGCTGCTTCAGCCCTACTGCTACGCTGCCAGCCCAATCCTCTCTTATTCCTGCCGCCGAGTATCCCACGCCGCAACCATCGCCCCCCGTGACTGTTACAGTGGATATTGGTCCAACCCAAATATCACCCAACGATGGCATGGTAATGGTGTATGTGCCAGCGGGTGAGTTCCTGATGGGCTCGGATAAGGTCAAAGATAACCAGGCAGAAAAAAACGAACTACCACAGCATACGGTCTACCTGGATGCCTTCTGGATCGACCAGACCGAGGTGACCAACACCATGTATGGCTGGTGTGTGAAGGATCAATTCTGCCCGCTGCCACCTTCGAGCAGTTCCGAAAAGCGCTTGAGTTATTTCGGCAACTCGAAGTTTGCGAATTACCCGGTAGTCAATGTACTTTGGAGTGATGCCCAAACTTATTGTAGCTGGGTTGGACGTTGCTTACCCAGCAAGGCGGAGTGGGAAAAAGCGGCGCGCGGCACGGATGGGCGCATATACCCGTGGGGGGACGTCATTGATTGTGCGCATGCGAATTATCACGGCTGCACGGGTGATACCACGGCGGTGGGCAGCTATCCGGCCGGGGCCAGCCCATATGGCGCGCTGGACATGGCGGGCATTGTTGAAGAGTGGGTGGCAGACTGGTATGATGCAGCCTATTACCGGAATTCCCCCGCGCGTAATCCGACAGGGCCTTCTTCCGGTGGTCAACGCGTGTTTCGCGGCGGCTCCTTCCTCCAATATGACTTTGCCGTACGTTCAGCCTGGCGGGTGGGGGAATTTCCACACGACCCGGGTACCCTTCACGGTTTTCGGTGCGCCTCCTCGCCTTGATCCTTGTTTTCTTTGGTTTTACTCGTTTCTGAGTTCAAAAACTTTTTCTGGTTACATCCAACTCCGGTTTCCAGATGCTATCTCAATCCTATTTCGCTAAAACTGACGTAATGTTACAATTGATCTTAAAGGAGTTTACATCAATAATAGCCTCCTTTTATGCCTAAAGACACTTACCCATTCCAATCTATTTCTCTATTTGCCTAAATCCATTTCGGGGGCGTAATGACAATTCCAGATTTCCAAACCATAATGTTGCCATTACTAAAATTTTTAAGTGATGGCAAAGAACGCTCAATACATGAGATAGTCGAAGGACTAGCCAAAGATTTCAAGTTATCAATACAAGAACTTGACGAAATGCTTCCTAGCGGTGCGCAACCAGTTTTTTATAACCGGGTTGGATGGGCAAGGACATACCTTAGCAAATCGGGATTATTGAATGGTCGAAGGAAATATTATCAAATTTCCGACCGGGGGAAAGAGGCATTGAAAAAGAACCCGGCAAGAATTGACATGGCCTTTCTTAATCAGTATCCCGAATTCCTGCAATTTCGTGAGGGAAAACCGAAACCACCACCTCCTATAATTAGATCCGGATCGATTGAAACACGCACCCCAAAAGAAATTCTTGAAGATGCATATCAAGAAATTCGAGAAGGTCTAATTCAAGAATTATTGGCGAATGTGAAGAATTCCCCCCCTTCTTTTTTTGAACATCTGGTTGTGGAGCTTCTGGTTAAAATGGGATATGGCGGTTCAAGAAAGGAAGCGGCTCGGGCTGTAGGTCAAGCTGGCAATGGAGGGATCGATGGGATTATTGATGAAGATAGACTCGGATTGGATGCTGTTTACATTCAAGCTAAACGTTGGGATAATGTTGTTAGCAGGCTAGAAATTCAGAAGTTTGTCGGGGCTTTGATGGGGAAAAGAGCAAGAAAAGGGATATTTATCACCAATTCAAGTTTCTCGACTGAAGCGCTTGACTTCGTTTCAACAATTGACTACAAAATTGTGTTGATAGATGGGAAGCGACTGGCTGAATATATGGTTGACTACGATATTGGCGTCTCGGAAGTATCCACATACAAGTTAAAGCGGATAGATTCGGATTACTTTAATTTCAACTAAAAATTTTCAAGCTTCCGGCAAGCTTCAAACAATGCATCGAAAGCGATTCATTTGCTCCAGGGAAACCCTCGCTTTTCAGAGGGTACCCCCGCCAGTCAGGGAGCATTACTTTTCTCCCCTTCCCGCCTCGCACCCAGGGTGCACCCGCAGGAGTGGGAAGTGGCTGGTTTTGAGCACCTTCTCATTTCAGGATTAGTATTTGGTTAATAGCCTCCATCTTGCAACCTGATTACCTGATTTTGATCAGCAACAAAGCAAAGCTGGACATATCTCGTGCTGTCATGCCCGGCTTTGCTTCAATTTGTAGATTTATGAGGATTTCCTTATAAGTCGCGGAAGCAAAAAGATTTCCAACTAGATCAG
>Ga0315282_10012312_pt1 | contig 13108 bp, 11 predicted proteins | sample YL17G07_20_MG_FD_203693 | JGI IMG/M metagenome (GOLD analysis project Ga0315282, IMG submission 203693) | Sediment microbial communities from Yellowstone Lake, YNP, Wyoming, USA - YL17G07_20 | ecosystem: Environmental > Aquatic > Freshwater > Lake > Sediment | place: USA: Wyoming | collected...
CGCCTGTCTGATAGATTCTGAACATGGGCCCCCATCCATACGTGCATGTGGTGCCATTCTCCGTCAACCCATTTGTCAAATCATATTCGAGGGTGGCGTTGGTCGTCTGCGGACTTGTTGGCGGCGGAATGGCGGTGTTTGGAGGGAGGTTGTCTCGAGCTACGACGTAGATTCTGCATTGAAAGAGCTTGTCGAGATACAAGTATCCCAAGGCCGGGTTGTCGAGAGGCTCTACGCTTGGAGTGAACACCGCAACAAACCCGGCCTGTTGATCTTGATGGGTCACAAACAAGGCACAACCCTGAGGTGTGCTGTCTTCGATTGGCGGCAGGAAGATGATTGCGCTGAGCCTGCGCTGTGTTCCATCAGCGAATGTGACAGTGATGTACAGAACGCCCAGAAGGAGGGTCACATTGCCGAAAGATTCCGGACTTGGGCTGCTGAAAGTCACTCCATCGATAGAGATCGGAGTCTTGAGACCGATCGCGCCTGGGATACCGCCGCCGTACACAAGCCTAGTGATCTCGACAATGTCATAACGGATTCCGCTTCGGCTCACTATCCTGCCTCCATCCCACATCAGATCGCCCGCATCGCCCGCGTCATTGCATCTAGTGAAAGGCTCCAATGATCTCTGCTCAGAGGGCCTTCCTGCATTTGCTAGAGTATCGAGGGTTAGCGCTGATTGAGCAGCGAGAAGGCATAGAATCACGGCGACTGTTGCTGCTTTCAACAGCGTTTCGTCGTTGAATGAGGGTATGGAGCGCTTTCCTTAAGCGTTTCTGAACTACTCCTTTACCGTCGAGTTCGCTCAGTCGAATGGGTCGGTCAGGACTGACATCGCGAGTGACAGGAAGCGGAGACTGATAGTCCATCGAACGAGGAGGCCGGCAGAAGGGCCTACTCTGCGTACAATGACAAGGGCCAAGATTACGATCATACGGAGAGACGGCCACAAATGCGAGGAGAAGGCGTCATCTGCGGATACTTTGCGGACATTTGGCGTAGTCTTTGTCCACAGGGATTTTGTTGGTTCAAAACGTGAAATGTCACCTAACCGGGCCCGCCACATCATTCCGGAAGCGAATCTGTTTTCTGAATGATTCACGTGTTCTACTCTTCGAACGAATTCGCGGGCCGCAACCCACCGCAATCCAAGGAACGGCCGCATAGGTAGGCGATTTATCTCGGAGTGGGACGTGTTTACTCAGTGGTGGCATGAGGCCGGACGCGTTCGCAAGAGCAACCAACGTGCGAGAGAAAGCCGAAGTCTTTGCGAAGCAAGGGTTCGAGAGAACGAGTAATGGGTTACTCCAACTCGCAGAGGCGATTGCCAAGGGACAAGCAATCGGGTCCAAAGATGTCACGAAAATTCTCTTCACCTATAGAGACGAAGTGCACTCGAAGGGCAACGACAGCTTTCTGACCCTCCACGATTTCATTCAGAGGATTGTGTTCGCTGCGCTCGAGACTCTGAGAGAGCGCTATGGCGACAAGTTGGACGAACTGCTACCTCGGATCAGGTCTATGAACAATGCCGCAACAATCGCGGGGGAAGCGGCAAACCTGATCAGCCGTTCGAATCCAAGCAACAAAGAACGTTTCTACGGAGCTTGTATGATCTATCTTTGGATAACAGAGGGATTGTTCGATGAGGCCTGCCGATTGCTTTACGCCTTGTGCAAAGCTTCCATTGGTCAGAATACTCCCTTGGCTGCTCTGGAGAAGCTCTCGCTTCGGACGATACGCGTTGGAATGCGACAACTCACTAACGCTGAGTCGGAGACTCTGTTTCTCGGTTGGGAAGATAATCATCTTCGTAATGCAATAGCCCATATGCATCTTGAGTATGATGAGGCCACGGGGAAGATGCGGTTCATTGACGGGGCTTACGATCGCAAACTGTCACTTAACGAGTTTTCCGAATACTATCATCTGACATTGGGGGTATCGACGGTCTTTCTTCACATAATGATGATTTTGAGAGCGCGTGACATGGCGATGGCCACAAATCCTTTCCAAGTAGACGTATGAGAGCAGCGAGTCGGACCGGGCTTCAGACCTAGAATGAGTGTTCCAAAGGAGTTGGACAAGCAAATGACCAGTCGAGAATTCGACGCTTTGTCGGCAAATGAAGTGCATAAGGAGGAGGTTATGAGGAAATATGTAATCGATGAGATGTCGAAGTTCAAGGACTTCAATGAGGTTCGCAAGTTCGCAAAGGCGTTAAGTGCGGATCAGACCTCCAGGCTTGCTGAATGGCTCTCTACGTGGAGAAGGAACAGGATACACGACACGATTCTAAGGGGACCAGACAAGTGGTTCGTGGAGTACGTTGACATTTCAAGCATTAAGGTAACACGTGTGAACGAAGGAGTGAATTCCCTCCTCGAGAAGCATGCATGGCGATTAGAGAGCCTCTTGTCCGATGCAGCGATCTGTCAACATGCAGAATTCAAAGACCAAAGTGTCATCCATTCTAGGAGTCTGATCGCGGTGAAGGAAGGAAAGGACTTCTTCATTCTGGACGGTATCCACAGAGCTGTCAGGCTTGCGTGCGATGGGTGCAGACGCTTTGAACTAGTTTACTTTGAAAGATAGCTGCCGCTGGCGAACTTCCAATGATGTCGGCAGGCATTCCTAAGAGCATTGCAGTTACGCCATCTAATGTTGATCATCAATATGCACTGATTGCGCGAGAGAAGAAATCGTCACTTCCCGAAAAAGCCACGTCAAAGACGTTCCAAGTGATTCAAGTCTTTTCAGACCATTCAAGGGTTTTCAAGCGACTCAAGACTTGAATTTCAAACTATCCGCATTCAAGACCACTTTGCGATCTACTGATCATAGCTGTCTTCGAGATAATCTACAAGCTCTCCCAGCTTTGCGAGGATGAAGTCGGTTGCTGCCGCACTGAAGTGTTCGTAACACATATGCTGAGCCTCTTGGCGGTCTCGAGGTCGATGTTGTCATATCCTATTCCTCTTCTCGCAATGAGCTTCAGCTTCGACGCTCTTTTAAGCACACGTGTTGTGTAGAGTTCCTGACCTGCGATTATCGCGTCGTATTCCCCGATTAACTCGAGGATTTCGTTCTCCCTGAGCCATCTGTTTTTCGTGTTGTCAAAGTATAAAATGACTTTATACTATCCGGTTCTTTGGGACTCCTTCATTTAGCAAGACAGCTATCACGTTGTCTGCAGCAGTCCTATCTATGCTATCAAGACTGGTGTATGTGAAGCCAGCAATGTGAGGTGTCACAACCACGTTCTTCATCCTGAGCAATTCATCATCCACGGGTGGTTCTGTGTCAAATACGTCGATCGCTGCGGCTGCCAGTATGCCTTTCTTGAGTGCGAGTTTCAAGTCATTTGTCTTCACCACATTCGGTCTTGCGGTGTTCACAAAGTAGCTACCTTTCTTCATTCTCGAAAACAAATCATAGTTGATCATACCCCTTGTTTCGTCAGTTGCGCGAACGTGAATTGTAACTACATCTGCTTGTTCGAATAACTCGTTCATGGACACACGCTTCAGGGTTTCTTCGTCTACGTACGGGTCAGAATAAATCACGGTGAAGCCAAGTTTAGTCGCAAGCTTCGCCACCTCGCGCCCTATGTTTCCTAAGCCTAAGATGCCTATGCTGATGTCGTGGATGCTACTGCCGAAGAAGTCTTCTCTCTTCCAGAGACGTGTGGACTTGTATGTATCTGACCTTAGGAATTCGCATGCGAATACTGTCTTTCGAAGCAGATCGAGAATAAGGGCAAGAGTAAATTCCGCGACGGCATCATATTCCTCGTGCACTGGAGTGTTCGTGACACATACGCCGCGCTTCCTGGCGGTTTCAAGGTCAATGTTCTCATATCCTATCCCCCTTCTCGCGATTATTTTCAGCTTCCGCGCCTTTTCAAACACTTGCCTTGTGTAAGGTTCCTGACCTGCAATTACTGCGTCATATTCTCCAATCATGTCAAGGAGCTCGTTCTCCCTGTACCATCTGGCCTTTGTGTTGCGTGCTACATCGAAGCGTTCTTGCAGTCTCTTAACATGCTGTTCTGAGAACCATTCATCCGCTATTAACACCTTGTCTGCCATATTACATCTTGCGAGGACTTGTGTAAGATTGCTATCAAGTTTTGTTTTTTCTTAGCAAGGTACCTACTCAATCCTTCGAAAGGCTAAGCCATTCATCGATTCAGCGGGGAATGCGTCCCTGAGAAGGGGAGAGCCAAGCTCAAATGAGCCGTCCTCAGGCCTGAAACCTATCGTGACATCCTTTACTGCATCCAGCTTTGCACCAATATCGCTCGGCTTGTGGAACAAGCCGAACCTTCAGCGGAAAACCGATATTATCTCTGACTCTCATATGCGAATAATCGCGTAACTCTGGAAGACCACTGCAATGTCTCTGTCCGTTGGTGGAACATCATTCACCACCTTGCCATCTATCACGATCTCACCTGCGTCTGGAGTCTCAAATCCCGCTATACAGCGAAGGGCCGTCGTCTTTCCGCAACCAGATGGCCCAAGAATTACGAGAAGCTCTTTGTCATTTACCTCCAACGTAAGGTTGTCACTGACCTTTGTTGAACCAAAGCTCTTCGTGATTGATTTCAGCAGGAGATCGGCCAAATCTGAGCTCAACCAAATTCAAGAGTATTTTGACTTACAAGTATAAGTGGAGCCATCACTGCCTTTGGTTGGGTGCATTCCCAGAGACAAACTCATCAAGCTCAGACAACTTTTCACAATACTTTTGCAGATCGTTGTGAATCTGCAGGTACGTCTCGTAATACTTGTGATAAAGCAACTTGGCTTCTCTCCTTGGTTTCACGATTCTCGCGGGCCTCTCATTAAGCTCCATGGCCGCCTTTCTCGCGTCGGTAAAAACTCCGATTCCCGCTCCGGCTAGTATCATGGTCCCAAGAAGTCCGAGCTCACTTTGGCGAGGTATGAGGCATTCTTTTCCGTAAACATCTGCTTTAATTGAACTCCATATCTTGCTCTTGGCCCCCCCACCACCCAGTCTGAGATCAGTTACGGGCTTACCTAAAGTTTCAATTGCTTCAAGATACCTGTTGAGTGCATAGCATACTCCCTCCATCATTGCTCTGGCAATGTGACCTCTCGAGTGGGCTAGAGTTAGACCCACAAGGGCGCCTCTAGATTGGGAGTTTCCAAGTATCCTTTCCCCCATGAAGCTGGGATCGATAACTAATCCGTCGGCACCTATGTGAATGCTCTCGGCCTCCATGTCTAGCTTAGCATAGGATAATGAACTCTCGTTTGTTGATTTGCTTTCTTCGTAAGGCCTGAGGTTGTCAACGAGCCACTTCAACAACGCTCCACCCGAATCTACGATGCCGAACGGAACCCAACCGTCGATTACATGATGCAAGTTCAAGATTCGTTCATCCGCCAGAAGTTTCCTACTATAGCTAGCGATGACTGCAGCAGTTCCTGTTATTTCTACCCCTGCTCCCTCCGATACAACGCCCGCACCTAAAACAGCACACAAGAAGTCACCTCCTCCGGCCACAACAGGGATTCCATAAGGGATAGGAAGCTGTGATGCTGCAATCCGAGTGACTTCGCCTACAACTTTCTGAGAGGGATAAATTGTCGGGAGCTTGTCCTCATCGATCCCGAAGGCGTCACAAAGGAGCGGTGACCACCTTGCCCGATTGGCTTCATATAGACTAGTTCCTGATGCTTCGGACCAATCAGTAGCGCAGACGTTCGTCAGTCGGTATACTACGTAATCCTTTGGCGTCAGGAACTTCCATGTCTTCCCATAGGAGCCTGTGTGTTTTTTTAGCCAAAGAATTTTCGGCGCTGTCCACGCGGGATTCAGGATGTTACCGGTGATTTGTAGTAGCCGATTCCGTCCCACCTTCTGTTCTACCTGTTGACATTCTTGATCGCTTCTCTTGTCGCACCAAAGGGGTACCTTTCGTAGAACAAGCTTACCACGATCATTGATGGGTACAGGAGCGTGCATTTGGCCACAGATTCCGACGGCGTCTATTTTGAGAGGAAAAGAATGAATCTTAGAAGCTAATCTCCTCAGATTGCGTCTAACTGCGTCCCACCAATGATTAGGATTCTGCTCTGCCCAACCTGGCCGAGGATAGATCGCGTCATATTGCACATAGGAGGACGCGACTGTTTTGCCATTGGACGCGAATACTGCTGCTTTGCAGCCTTCGGTGCCTATGTCAACTGTTAGTATTCTTGCGTTGGACTTCAATGGATTGGTCTCCTCGAAGTGATGAGAGACTTAGACAATGCTTATATTTTCTTTTCCTGATTTCTTTGTACGCAAGCTCTGTTGTGTCGTGAAACGATTCTACTGGTGCAGGCCTCTCTTCTCGGAGCTACTAATGTCTAAAAGTGGGGTTCGTCAGGAAATACAGATTTCGATAGGGAACCACCTAAGAGCCCCTGAGCAACTTTCAGTTATAATAGCGCATTCAAGAGACTTCAGAGAAATCAGTATGAACTCTCCGAAATAATGCCGTCACTCTCTTTGGTTGTACGTCAAATGCGTCTAATTTCCCGCCTCAGCTAGAAGTCTATCATAGAGTCTCTTGCTCATTTCGGCTGGAGTATCTGGATCGGTTGTGTATAGGAATCCCATTTCGACAGAAACGTGACCTGAATAGTTAATCCTCTTCAGCTCTCTGAAAAAAGCGCCGAAATGCATTGTACCAACATGGGGAGGATCATGTGAGTCCAATCGTCCGTCATTGTTGTCCCAGTGTACGTGGGCTATCTTGGAACCAAGTCTTCCAACGTAGTCCATCAGAGATTCGCTCATGACATTTACGTGGCCAGTATCGATAACTGCTTTCAAATTTTCGGATCCTACTTCTTGGATCATACGAGTAATGTCCGATAGTGTACAAACGATATTTCCCTCCAATAGTGTCAAGTGTTCCAATCCAAGTATCACGCCTTCTTTTTCGGCCAGTTCCACGCACTTTCTAAGACCTTCAACGGACCACCTCCACGCGTCAGTGGGATCGACTCCATACAGAGCCCTCCCCGGGACAACTACGACAACCTTTGCTTCAAGGTCCTTTGCCATACGCACTGCGTCGCAGATGAAACTGATCGTATCATTTCTGACTTCTACGCTAGGATGGGCGAGACATAGACCCAGAGTAGGTCTTAACTCAGGATTATACGAGGATATTTCGAGCCCGTGGTCTTTTGCCATTTTGACCACTTCTCGTCTTTTCTCCTTCGAGTAATTTGCCGGATAAGCTCTGCCGAACTCGGACGCGGCGGATAACTCGATACCGTCATAACCCAGATTGCTTACTCGTTCTATTGTCTCACCGATACTGTAGTTAACGTAGACGAAGGTACCTATGCTTAGCTTCATGTTTCTCTTACGAAGATGACCAACTATTAAAACGAATCTAGATAACAAAAACGCATTAATGGGCCCTTGCAAATCAGAATCATAAAACTTGAGCAACGAACTGCGTGATCAGCTGACGTGAAGGCTCCTTCCGCCTCTCTCTAATTCATACTCGATTTCCACTGCCGTTCTGACCCGTCTCGTTGCCTCCCAGTCGGACGCTGCGAGGAAACGCGATTTCCATCTCAATAATGTCTCACGAAGTCACCATTTAATTGATTGTCTTATCGATTGGCGATGAATATTCCATATCATGGATGAACAAGCTCACCATTGAAGAATGAGCTTGGATTCGCAGTCACAACAAGGGCTTGAAAAGAGCGCGAATTATGGAAATAATTCGCCTAATAGAGATATAAGCTGGTCAGCAGGTGACTGATAGATATCCGGAGACGGTCAGAAGTGCCTGCCAGCACCAGTAATGTTGATACTCTTGAAACCACGAAGCCGGAAGTAATCGTAGATGTGAATCCTGCAACCTCTGAGATTATTGGACACGTTCCAAAATCTAGTGTTCAAGAGGTCAGCCAAACCATCGAAAACGCTCAAAGGGCTTTCCAAGAATGGCGCAACTACCCTTACCCAGATCGCATGCGAATCTTTGCTCGATTCGCTGATCTGATTCGCAAGGATTCTGAGAATCTGGCCGTCCTGCTAACCCAAGAACAGGGCAAGACTCTGAATGAGGCAAGGAAAGAAATCAACGAGGGTATTAGGGCAATCGAACTCTTCTCTGGCGAAATAGGCAGAATGAATGGGGAGAAGATCGAATCCGATAGGAAAGGATTCATAGCTTACACTCTACGAAGCCCCCTCGGCGTCACCGCCATCGTAACACCGTGGAATTATCCTGTCTCCATCCCACTATGGAAGATCGCGCCATGTGTCATGTCGGGGAACACCGTTGTCTTCAAACCTGCCAGCTTTACTCCAATCACAGGGACCAAGATCGTGGAACTCCTGCGTGAAGCAGGTATGCCGCCTTACGTAGTAAACTGTGTCCTAGGAGATGGCAGTTCAGTGGGCGACTCACTGGTCCGCGATCACAGGGTCAAGGCTGTTTCCTTCACCGGTTCTACGGAAGTTGGTACCAGAATAAACAAACTGGCCAGCGAACACCAAGCGAGGGTGCAGGCCGAAATGGGGGGAAAGAATTCGTGTGTAGTTCTTGAGGATGCTGATCTCGAGTTGCTCACGAAGGACTTGGTTTCAGCGGCTTTCGGTGTTGCGGGACAAAAATGTACAGCCACGAGCCTGCTTATCGTGACGGAAAAGATTGAAGCAGAAGTTTTGAGACGAGTGCTTAAACTTGTGGAAAACATCAAGGTCGGCAACGGAATGAACGAGGGCGTAACGATGGGCCCAGTCGTTAGCCAAGACAGACTCGACTCGATTCTGCATTACATTGAACTTGGAAAGAAGGAGGGAGCCAAGCTCATGGCTGGCGGTTTTCGATTAAAGGGGTCAGAATATGACAAGGGATTTTTCGTAGCCCCAACAGTATTCAAAGACGTGTCCATGGACATGACAATAGCTCAAGAAGAGATTTTCGGCCCAGTTCTCTCCATCATACCAGTCAGTACTTTTGAAGAAGCCATTGAAGTGGTTAACAAGAGCAAATATGGTCTCTCGTCATCAATTTACACAAGAGACCTGACGAAGGCGTTGGACTTTGTTCAACGGGTCGAAACCGGAATCACACACGTGAACATCCCTACAAATCACATCGAGTATCAACTTCCCTTCGGAGGCATAAAGGACTCGGGCATCGGCCCTCCTGAACAAGGCAAGTCAGCGATAGAGTTTTTTACTGCGAGTAGAACTGTCTACGTAAGGTATTCGTGGTAGCGGCTGCATTGGCAAAGGTAACGGTTAGCCATCTGGTCAAGCGATTCGGGGACACCGTAGCCGTCAACGATGTATCGCTCGAAATCGAGGACAAAGAATCGATAAGTTTCCTTGGTCCATCCGGTTCCGGTAAGACGACTCTGCTAAGATGTATTGCTGGACTCGAATCACCTGAGTCAGGAGACATTTACATTGGAGATACTCTGGTCAACGATCTCTCGCCGAAGGAAAGAGACATAGCGATGGTTTTCCAGAACTATGGGCTTTATCCTCATATGACTGTATATGAGAATATTGCATTCCCCCTGAAGATGAGGAAGCTGGCAAAACAGGATATTGATCGTAAGGTCAAAGAAGTCGCCGAGCTACTGCGGATCACTCATTTGTTGAGTCGGAAACCCAAACAGACCAGCGGTGGTGAGGCGCAGAGAACAGCTCTTGGAAGAGCCATTGTTAGGGACCCGAAAGTCTTCCTTATGGATGAACCACTCAGCAATTTGGATGCGAAGTTAAGGATTTACATGAGGGCTGAGATCAAGAGACTTTATCGAAAGCTGGGTGTCACTACCATCTACGTGACACACGACCAAGCTGAAGCGATGACAATAGCAGATCGGATTGCAGTAATGAACAATGGATCCATTCAACAAGTGGGTACGTCTGAAATCCTTTACAACCGTCCCGCGAACGCTTTCGTTGCAGGATTCATCGGGAACCCGCCCATGAACACTATAAATTGTGGTTTGAAGACCGAGGACAACCACATGTTTCTAGATTTTGGGGTAGCTACATACAAGATTGATTCGATTAGGGACGTCATTCGGCAAGCCAATGAAAATCAGGAAGTGATTCTAGGGATCAGACCTGAGCACATACGTATCTCCGCAACGAAGTCCGAGGGGATGGAGTTGGAGGTGTTCGAGGTAGAACCATTGGGAAGCGAGGTAATAGTAAACCTAAGGATGGGGGACAATCTCATCAAAGTCAAGACTAATCAAACGCACCTTAAGACGGGACAGAAAGCTTGGGTTAGTTTCGACGAAGATAAGATCCATCTTTTCGACAAGAGCGGAGCCAAAGCGATTATCTGAGTTGTCCATCACTAGTAGCGTGGCTGCACAGAGCTCTTGGCTCCTCAATCCCTTGAAATCGGCAAGTGACTTGACGAACCCTCCTTGATTGCAACGGAGGGCCTCACTCTCCAACCCCACAAAAGACAGACAAGCAGCGACAGAAATATCACTCTAGCCCTGCGGTTTGAATCTTGTTATATTTCCCTATCCAAGGTTGCTTAGCAAGAGCCCTTTGGTTGGTTCCAACAACTTATCAAACTGGTTACTAGGTTGAGGTGATAGGACGAGATGCTTGACCCCAGCATCAATGTATTCTCCGACCTCCTCTTCGCATTCTTCGTAAGTTCCAGCTACCAAGTGCCCTTTTTGACCTGAATGAGACAAATAGTCTCGACTCTCGTGAATGCTGCGAAGTACCTGCGTCACTTCCTCTCTTTTCTTACGAGCAACAAGCCTCGTACAGAGGGCAACATCTATATCGGACGCCTTCCGCCCCACTCGATCTATTGCCTCCCTTAGCTTGTTTACCATAGTTGAGAAATCGTTCAAGCTCAGCTCGTAAGGTATCCAACCATTTCCGTATTTTGCAGCAATTTCAATGATCTTGTCTGACGTTCCTCCAAACCACAGTGGGGGCAAATCACTCTTCGGTTTCATCACCGCTGCATGAACATTGTAAAAATTGCCTTTGTATTCGACCGGCTCATGAGACTTCCAGGCGAGTCGAATCAAATTCACCTCTTCCTCAAGCCTCTGAATTCTTTTCTCATGGTTTTCGAACTTCATGCCAAATAATGGAGATTCTTCACGGTACCATCCCGCCCCTAGACCAAGTATGGTTCTGCCAGCCGATAGCATGTGGACAGTCTGTACGCGCTTGGCCAATGCGAGAGGAGGAAGGAATGTTGCAGGTGTCACCAAACTGCCTAGCTTAATCTTGTTGGTTACCACAGATATCGCAGACAGCAGTGTCCAACAATCAAATACTGCCTTATTCTTGGGAAGCATCCAATGATCGTTTTCCCAGAAAGAATCGTATTCCAAACGTTCAGCTAGTTCAGCGACTTTCACGTGAAAGCTAGGGCCCTTGGAGAGATTTACCTCTTCGGCCACCTCACTGTCTTGTTGTATAAACACGCCGAATCTGATGTCTGTCATGATCAGCGGGGTTAGCACATATCTGATTGTTTAATCTTTTCATACAGCAATAGACTCTGTTAACCCAAGGGATTGTGAGTTTCTCGCGGGCTTTTTGGTATGAGCGGCACGGCCCTCAGGATCGTTGTTTTCTGGGCTTCTAGAATCCAGAATGGCGAGGAAAGAGGCTCTGCCGGCCTCCGGCACCGCGGCACATCCACCACTCCAAACGAGACAAAACGGCTTAAGTTAACACAGCCCAGCAATACTCCTTGAACTAGAAATGCGTGTGAAATGGCCACACTTGTCGCGCCGTCGGTAACAATGGCGGATATTTGCAGAGTCAAGATTCTCTTGACAGCTCAGCAGCAGAATGAACGAAACTCTCCACTCTCGTAATGCATTCTTAGAGCACCGTGATCTCATGTGAAATTGGCGTAACAGCTGGCAGGTCGCTTTCCTCTACTCGATCCAATTCTGCTAGCGTGCGGTAAACCTTAACAGACCCCTGAATCATTTTGAAAATGACAAAAGATGACAAAGCCTTTGATTCTAGTAACTTCACGTTCCTTTGGTAAGTTCGTTGATGATGGTCTAAAGATCTTAGAAGGTGTAGGGCAATTACGGTTTAATCGATATGACCGAGCTCTTACAGAAGAAGAACTGGCTAAGCATTCGTGCGACGTAGATGCGATAGTCTTGGGCGCAGATCCTTGTACTTCACAAGTTATTGATGCATCAAAGAAACTTAAGGTCATAGCAAAGCATGGAGCAGGGTATGATAACATAGATCTGAAGTCCGCCACCAAGAGAGGAATACCAGTAACCTATGTCCCCGCCCTAAACGCTGACAGTGTTGCTGATTTTGCTATAGGTCTTCTAATAGCATTAGCGAGAAGAATACCAGCTGCTAATTTTTCTACGAAATCAGGCGAATGGCGAGGAAGTTTGTTCGTCGGCAAAGAATTGAACGGTAAGATCCTTGGTATTGTAGGCCTTGGGGAAATAGGTTCAAGGGTCGCTCGTCGTGCATTGAGTTTTGGAATGAGAGTTATTTATTTCGATATACGAAGGCGTCAAGATTTGGAGGAAGAGGGGGTCTCGTATACCGATTTGGACGGTCTACTCTCCAAATCTGATTTCATATCTCTACATACGAGTCTCACTAGGGAAACCGAGGGAATGATAGACCGATCCAAATTGGAAAAAGTCAAGCGTGGTGCTTATCTAATAAACACTGCGAGGGGAGCGTTGATCGATGAGTATTCAGTGGCCAAAGCTCTGAACGAGGGGAGACTTGCCGGAGCAGCGTTGGATGTATTCGCACATGAACCACCCGAGCCGAATAATCCATTATTCGAGTTAGATAACGTCATATGCACACCTCACATTGCGTCGTACACGACCGAAGCGTTTCAGAAAATAGATTCGGTTCTTGCAAACGATGTTGTACGCGTGCTAAGTGGCGAGAGGCCGATCCATTGTGTGAACCCGGCGGTCTTTGAGAGTTATAGTGACTAACATAAGTTTTTAATCGTATTCTTTCTCCTCTTATCCATATGAATGTGAGAGTTCTGGAAGAGGCTTACAGACAAGAGAGGAATCCGAAGGTCAAGGAC
>Ga0315282_10012313_pt1 | contig 13106 bp, 10 predicted proteins | sample YL17G07_20_MG_FD_203693 | JGI IMG/M metagenome (GOLD analysis project Ga0315282, IMG submission 203693) | Sediment microbial communities from Yellowstone Lake, YNP, Wyoming, USA - YL17G07_20 | ecosystem: Environmental > Aquatic > Freshwater > Lake > Sediment | place: USA: Wyoming | collected...
ACGGATTCGGCGCCGAGGGCGAGGAAATCGGCGGCCTGGCGGTAGCTCATCGGGCCGCCATTGCCCGAAATGCGGCAGCCGAGGCCGGCCGCTTTAGCCAAGGTCAGGTAGCTGATGGGCAGGATGCCTTCGCCGGAGAGCCCGACGACGATCCCTTCGTCCCAGTCCGCTTTCGCGCCCGGCCGGAGGGCGAGGCCCGGGAAGGAGTTGGCCAGCGTCACGCCGGCGCGATGTTGCGGGTGACGGGTAAAAACGGCACGAGCCGCCTTGAGAATCGGGGCGATGGCCGTCACAGCTCCGGTCAGTTTGAAAAGCTTCGGCACGTCCGGCTGCGATGCACCCGACAGTACCCAATTGATGATCTCCGAGGTCAGGCCGGCGTCCTGGGAAACGATGTCGCCGCGAGTGCCGTCCCCGCCCTGGGGGCAGGAAAGGCTGTACTCGATCGCCATGGCTCCCGCCGCTTCCAGTTTGCGCGTATTGGCTTGCCAGACCGCGCGGTCGATCTCAGCGGCTCCGGTAACCGGGCCGCCGGTCGAGGCCATAGTAAGCCGATCTGGGAACTCTCGGCTGAGTGCTTCGATTTCGCGGCAGACGCGGTCCAGGGCGTGCCCTGAGACGTTGTCGCAATTGCCGTACGTGCCGGGGCTGAGGACGAACATGTAATTGGCGGGGATGTGAATCGGCGCGCCGTCGAAGGCCGTCTTCAGGACACCGCCTGCCCAGCCCGCCCGGTAAGCCGAGCGAAGTTGCTCCGCGCCGTCGCTGGCCGGCGAGGCCGAGAGCAAAAAAGGCGAGAGGATCGTCCGGCCGAAGAACTCGGCGTGAAGCGGCACGGGCAGCAAGTCGCGGCCGGGCATGATGATCCGACTCTTGCCCGCGGCCTGCTTCGGACGCGGCCTGTGGGCGAGCCAGTCGAGGGCGCGTTGGGCGGCGTTCTTACCGGAAGCCACGGAGGATACCACCGTTCCCGGCCCATCGGCGATGTCTCCGGCATAGAAGAGCCCGGGGATTTCTCGCACGGCGAGCCGGGAGCGCCCGCCGATGGCGACGATGATCTCATCGCAGCTCCGGGAAAATGGCGTTTGACGCGGATCGGCGGCCACCCGGTCCGGGCGGAAGGCTACGCCCCGTGGCAGCCGCATCGGCTGAATACGAACGGATTTCTTGCCCGCATGGGCGTGGATCGCGGTCGCAGCGGAACGGCCGGTAATCAGCACGCCGGCCTGCAACAGTCCGGCGCGCTCCATGGACGTCAGGGGCATCTCCCCGGGAGTCTCGAGGCAAATCATTTCGACCGAGGCGCCGAGGCGAGCTGCGGTCTCAGCGCAGTCAGCGGCCACGGATCCGCCACCGATCACGACGATCCGGCGTCCGGTCAGAGGCCTACGGCTCGGCATAGACAAGAACCTGATCCAGTCGAGCGTCCGCTCCTCGCCGGGAATGCCCAGGCGCAGAGGCTGGTCGAGTCCGGTAGCGACGACGACGGCGGCGAAGCCCTGCTCTAAGAGCACCCGCGGATCGTCAACGGGCCGGCGGAAACGGATCCGGATGCAGCCTAGCCCAGTAAGATAGCGGATGTCCGAGCGCAACACTTCTTTGTCGAAGCGGTAATCGGGAATGAGGTTGACCATGCCGCCGGCGCGGGCTTCGCGCTCGAAGATCTCAACGACCAATCCGTTTTGGGCCAGCAGGGCCGCGGCCGCGAGCCCAGCCGGGCCGGCGCCGACCACGGCGGCGCGCCCGCTATTTTCCGGCGCAGCCGGGAAACAAGGCATGACCTTCAGCCGCTTGGCACGCCGGATGATCTCGGCCTGCACGGCTGGTATGCGAACCGGTCGGTCCAGAGTCTCCTTGACGCAGGCCTGCACACAGAGCCGTTCGGGGCAGACAGCGCCGCACACTCCGCCGAGGGGGTTGCTGCCCATGATCAACGCCGCGGCCCGGCGATAGTCGGAGGCCGCGCCGACTCGCGCGGCCATGATGAAATCGGCCGGGGAGCAGTCGGCTGGGCAAGCCTCGCGGCACGGCTTCTCGCGGCAGTATTCGCACTTTTCGATCTCGGCCTTGAGCTGGGCCTCCGTCAGAAATTCGCGCTTATTTCTCATGCGTATTTTCCGCGCCGATCGGCTTCGGCCGACTTATAGGATACGACATTTCCGCTCCGCGAGGCTTTGGACCCGATATCGTGTTGAAGTCCCATACCACTACCGCAGACAAGCATAAATTCCGGGCTGGGTGATGTCAAGGCGATACGTTCCCTTGATTTATTTGGGCCGGGAATCTACAATTCACGATCGCGGTCCTCGTGACAGGCCCGAAGGAACATGGCTGATAGAAAAGCGGAATTGCTGGCTGCGGCCAGGCTCGCGCGCGAAAGGGCCTACGCCCCTTATTCGAACTTCCGCGTGGGCGCGGCCGTCCTCGGCGCCGGGGGAGGGATCTTCAGCGGTTGCAACGTCGAAAACTCCTCTCTGGGGCTGACCTGCTGCGCCGAGCGTAACGCGATTTTCGCCATGGTCGCCTCCGGCGAGACGGAGATCCAAGAGGTCCTGGTCATCGGGGAGACCGAGGAGTTTCTCCCGCCCTGCGGCGCCTGCCGGCAGGTCATCGCCGAATTTGCACCGCCCTCGGCCGTCATCCACATGTGCGACCGCGCGGGCGCCTGCCGCGACATCACCGTCTCCGAGCTGGTGCCCTACATCTTTCACTTAAAAAAAGGATTTTAGCCGGACCGCGATACCGAAGATAGTCCATCAAGAAGAAAAATGATGATCGATTTGGACAGGGAGACGCTGGTCAAAATGATCGACCATACCGAGCTCAGCGCCCACTCCGGCGAAAAAAAGATTGCCAACCTGTGCAGCGAGGCGCGCAGCTTCGGCTTCTATGCCGTTTGCATCAACGGCTTTTACACCCGCTACGCCCGTGAACAGCTCGCGGGCAGCGGCGTCCTGGTCTGCACCGTGGCCGGCTTTCCGCTCGGAGCCGGCACGACCTCCGCCAAAGCGTGTGAAGCCGGGGAGGCCGTGCGGAACGGCGCCGCCGAGATCGACATGGTGATCAACGTCGGCGCCCTGCGCGACAAGAAGCTCGATCTGGTCCGCGCCGACATTCGCGCCGTGGTCGAGGCCAGCCGGCCGGCGCTGGTCAAGGTGATCCTGGAAACATGCTACCTGACCGACGAGGAGATCGTCACCGGCTGCCATCTATCCGTCGAAGCCGGGGCCAAATTCGTGAAAACCTCGACGGGGTTCGGGGCCTTCGGGGCCTTTGCGGCGCATGTGCGGCTCATGCGCCAGACCGTAGGACCGGAGATCGGCGTCAAGGCGGCGGGCGGGATCCGGAACTTCAAGGACGCTTGGCGGCTTATCCTGGCGGGCGCCTCGCGCCTAGGGCTGAGCGCCAGCGTGGGCGTCGTCGAAGGACTGTCGCTCTTGAAATTCGCTCCGGCCGCCTGGCTGGAGGAGGAGATTCCCTGCCACATCTGCCCTTCGCGGTTCGCCAACCTCGACAAGCAGCCCAAGGCCGTCTACGCGTATTACAAAAAGAAGTGCCTGGCCTGCCCGCACGTGGAAAAATACAACATGTTTTACGAATAGAGAAGACAAGATGAACGGCTGGATGGGCAAAATCGTCAAGATCGACCTGAGTCGGCGGACGCAGGAAACCATCGTCGTAGGCGACGTGATACGGCGCCAGTACCTCGGCGGTCGCGGGCTGGGCGTCAAGCTGTACAGCGATCTGTGTTCGAGCGCGACGGACCCCTTGGCGGAAGACAACGCCCTGATCTTCATGACCGGGCCGCTGACCGGAACGATGATGACCTCGGGCCGCTACCAGATCGTCTCGCGCTCGCCGTTGACCGCGACCATTTGCGATTCCAGCTCCGGCGGCAGCTTCGGAGCGGCTCTCAAGGCGGCGGGACTCGACGGCCTGATCATCCGCGGCCGGTCCGCGAAACCCGCCTATCTGTCGATCCATGAGGGCGCGGTCGAAGTGCGCGATGCCTCGGCTTTTTGGGGGCTCGACACCCAGCAAACGCAAAAGGCCATCCGGGCGGAAACCTCGTCACAAACCTCGGTGGCATGCATCGGTCCGGCCGGTGAAAACCAGGTCCTTTTCGCGGCCGTCATGAACGACAAGGACCGCGCCGCGGGCCGCGGCGGCATGGGCGCGATTATGGGCAGCAAAAACCTGAAGGCGATCGCCGCCGGCGGCAGCCAGCCGGTGGCCGTCAGCGATCCCGCGGGGTACAAGGATCTGGCGGCCCGCGTCGATCGTATCGTCGACAAGAATCCGGTGACCGGCAAATCGCTCCAGGTCCTGGGCACATCGGTCCTGGTCAACATCATCAACGCCCACGGTATGTTCCCGACCGAAAATTTCCGGCGCGGCGTGTTCAACGACGCCGAAGGCATCAGCGGCGAAAAGATCGCCGAAACGTTACTGCAGCGCCAGAGCGCCTGCTATAAATGCCCGATCGGGTGCGGCCGGACCACGCGAACGAGAGATAAGAACGGCGAAGGTCCCGAATACGAGACAGTCTGGGCTTTCGGCGCGCACCTGGGCATCAGCAACCTGTCCGCCATCGCCGAGGCCAATTACGCCTGCAACGAGCTGGGCGTCGACACCATCACCATGGGCGGCACCATCGGCTGTGCCATGGAGCTCAGTGAAACAGGCGCCTGGAAGGAGAGCCTGCGCTGGGGTGATGCCGGCAAGCTGCGGGACTGGGTGACCGATACGGCCTACCGGAGGGGGATCGGCGCCGAGCTGGCCCTGGGCTCGAAGCGGCTGGCGGCGAAATACGGCCGCCCGGAACTGGCCATGCAGGTCAAGGGCATGGAGATCCCGGCTTATGATCCGCGGGGCGCCCAGGGCATGGCCTTGTCCTACGCCACGTCCAACCGTGGCGGCTGCCACATGCGGGCTTACATGATCGCCCCCGAGATCCTCGGCCACCCCGTCTTCCTGGACCGTTTCTCCTCCGCTGGTAAGGCCGAGCTCGTGGCTTTGTTCCAGGACGTCTCCGCCCTGGTGGATTCGGCCGTCCTTTGCCGGTTCCTGCAGTTTGCCTTGGGCATCTCCACCTTCACCGAGATGCTGCGGGTGGTCACCGGCCTGGATTTCAGCGACGAAGAACTGATGAAGATCGGCCGCCGGACATACACCCTGGAGCGGCTGTTCAACAACCGGGCTGGTTTTGGCCGCGGCGACGACACCCTGCCGCCTCGCTTTTTCAACGAGGAATTCCAAACCGGGTCGTCGCGCCACCGCCTGGTGCGGCTCGAGGGGATGCTCGACGATTATTACGCCGTTCGCGGATGGGACCTGAATGGCGTCCCGTCGCCGCAGACCCTCGCGGACCTGGGGCTTTAATGGCCGGGACAATCACGGTCAAGTTTTACGGCTTGATGCGTCTGCGCATGCGGACCGCGGCCTTGGAGATCCCGAGCGATGACCTGACGATCATGGAGCTGTTGCGCCTGGCGGAGGAGAAGTCCGGGCAGAGCTTCCTGGACGAACTGCTGGACTCGGACCATGGGCTGCTGACCGGAACCATCATTTTGGTCAACGGCGAGAATATTCGTTCGCGACAGGGCCTCCAGACGCGGGTTCACGCCGGCGACAGCGTCTGCCTCTTTTCCCCCGCCGCCGGTGGCTGACATGATGACCAACGGAATGTACGAGATCATTTCCAAAAAGCGTGACGGCCTGGAGCTGGACCGCGACGAAATCTCCTTCGTGATCTCCGGCTGCGCCAGGGGCGAAATCCCCGATTATCAGATCGCCGCCTGGTTGATGGCCATTTACGTCCGCGGCATGAGCGAGCGGGAACTGGCCGATCTTACCGAAATCATGCTCGCTTCCGGCGATCGCATCCCCCTCGACGAGGTGCCCGGCAAAAAGATCGACAAGCACAGCACCGGGGGCGTGGGCGACAAGATCAGTTTCATCGTTGCCCCCTTGGTCGCGGCCTGCGGGTTGCGGGTGCCCATGCTCTCCGGCCGCGGGCTGGGCCACACCGGCGGCACCCTGGATAAGCTGGAAGCCATCCCGGGCATGAACGTCCTTCTCACCCCCGAGCAAATTCGCGGCGTGCTGGCCGATACGGGAATGGTCATCTGCGGCCAGACAGACAACCTCTGTCCGGCCGACAAGAAGATTTATGCTCTGCGCGACGCGACGGCCACGGTCGGCAGCATCCCGCTCATCGCCTCCTCGATCATGAGCAAGAAACTGGCCCTGGGCACGGACGGCATCGTCCTGGACGTAAAAACCGGCAGCGGCGCCACTGTGAAAGACGAAACGGATTCACTGCGCTTGTGCCGGATCATGGTCGCCCTCGGCGAAAAAAACGGACGCCCTACCATGGGCGTTATTTCCAACATGGATCAACCCCTCGGTTGGGCCGTGGGCAACAGCCTGGAGATCATCGAATCCGTCGAGGCCCTGAAAAGCCATGGCGCCGAAGATATCATGCAGGTCACCTATGCCCTGGGCTTTTTAATGCTGCGGGCGGCGGGAGAAAAAAAGACCTACGTCGAGGCCGTCCAGAGGTTCCGGGAGGCCATCGCCTCGGGCCGGGCCCTGGACGTATTCCGGCGTTTCATCGCCGCCCAGGGTGGCGATCCGCGGATCTGTGACGATTATTCTTTGCTGCCCGCCTCTCTACACCAGGTGGAATTTACGGCTCCGGCTTCCGGTTTTATAGCTGCCATTGATGCGTTCAGTGTCGGTATGGCCGCTATAGATGCGGGTGCCGGCCGCCGTAAAAAGGAAGACGCGATCGGCTTCGGAAGCGGTTTCGTCTTCCACGCTAAAGTCGGCGACAAGGTCGAAAAAGGCCAAAAAATCGTGACCGTCCATTGCGACCGTCCCGAACAGACGCCGGCGGTCCTGGAACGCCTGGGTCGGGCGATCGAGGTCGGACCCCGATCCGTGGCCAAGCCGAAAATGGTCTCGTATCTCGTGGACAAAGACGGCGTCCACCCCTGGCCCTATTGAACACGATGGAGGCAAGATACAAAAGCGTTTTTATTGACGCCGACGACACCCTCTTCGATTATCCCCGGGCCGAGCGCGCCGCAGTGCGGGCCTGCCTCCGCGAATTCCGCCTTCGCATCGAACCGGGAATATTTCTCGACTCCTACCGGCGCCACAACCGCGACATGTGGCAGGCCTTTGAGCGCGGGGAGATCGACCAGGGCACTTTGCGCGTCGAGCGCTTCCGCCGCCTGGCCGTTGAGCTCGGCCTTCCAAACCTGCCCGTGGACAGGATCAGCGCCTTTTACCTCGACGCCCTATCGCGCCAGCCGCAGCTGATGCCCGGAGCCCTAGTGACGGTCCGGGCGTTGGCCAAGAAGTTCCCCCTGGCTCTCATCACCAACGGTATCGCGGCGGTCCAGCGCCGGCGTTTCGCCGCCTCGCCCATCACCCCGTATTTTCAGGCCGTGGTCATTTCCGAGGAGGCGGGCGTCGCCAAGCCTGACCCGCGAATTTTCGCGCCCGCCCTGCAAAAGATCGGAGTCGAGGCGGCCGAAGTGCTCTATGTCGGGGACAGCGTGACCTCCGACATGGCCGCCGCGCGCAACGCCCGGATGGATTTCTGCTGGTTCAACCCCGGTCTTTTGCCCATACCCGACGGCCAGGCCCCGGCATTCATCATCGCCGCTGTCAAAGATCTTCCCGGCTGCCTGGGCCTTTAGAAAATATCGAAGAGGGCGGAGGGTTACCCTAAAAGGATCCCGGCCAGGGTGGCCGTCATCAGCGTGGCCAGGGAGCCGCCAAGGACCGCCTTCAATCCCAAAGCCGCGATGTCTTTCCGGCGGTGAGGCGCCATGGGGGAAATGCCGCCGATCTGGATCGCGATCGAGGAGAAGTTGGCGAAGCCGCACAGGGCATAGGTGGCCATGGTGACGCCCTTAGCGCTTAGGACTCCCTGCTTGATCAGGCCGACCAGGTCGATGTAGGCCACGAATTCGTTCAAAACCACTTTGGTCCCGATCAGGCTGCCGAAGCGGAACGCGTCGGCGACCGGCACGCCGATCCCGATAGCCAAGTAGCGCAGGACCACCCCGAAGATGAGCTGGAGGGAGAGAGGCCCGCCGAAATGGGCCGTGAGGTAGGCGTTCAGATGCAGCAGGTTGCCCAAGCCCACGAAAAGGTAGTTGATCAGGGCGATGAGGGCGATAAAGGCCAGCAGCATAGCGCCGACGTTCAGGGCCAGGTGCATGCCGTCGGCGGCGCCGGTGGCGGCCGCCTCGATGACGTTGGAGGCGTTTTTTTCGACCTTGAGGCTCACCGTGCCCTTGGTCACGGGGGTCCCGGTCTCGGGGTAAAGGATCTTGGCGATAACCAAGGACGCCGGGGCGGCCATGGTGCTGGCCGCCAGCAATTGGACGGCGAAGTGCAATTGGGCCTCGAACAAAGGAATTTTCTGCACATCGGCGAGGGCCTGGCCGAGCATCTGGATATAGGCGGCCATCACGCCGCCGGCGATAGTGGCCATACCGCCGATCATAATCGTCAGGATCTCGGAATTGGTCATGGCGCCGATATAGGGCCTGATCAATAGCGGCGCTTCGGTCTGGCCGACAAAGATATTTGCCGTGTTCGAGAGCGACTCGGCTCCGCTCGTGCCCATCAACTTGGCCATAAACCAGGCCATGCCTTTGACCACCCTTTGCAGGATCCCCAGGTAATACAGCACCGAGGTCAGGGTGGCCACGAAGATGATCGTCGGCAGCACCTGGAAAGCGAAATAGACGCCCAGGCTGTCCGGGCCCGAGTTGACGGCCAGCCGGCCGAAAACGAACTTGGAGCCCTCGGCGGTGAAGTTCAGCAGGCTGACGATGGCGCCGCCCAGCCAGGAAATCAGCGCCTTCGGCCAGCCCAGCGGCGCGAAGAGTCGGCTCAGCCGGTCGCTGTAGAGGATGAAGATGGCGAACACCACCTGGATAAGGATTCCGCTCGAAACCAACCGCCAGCTGATCCGTCGGCGGTTGTTGGAAAACAGAAGGGCGATCCCCAGGATCAGGCCCAAGCCTAAGACTCCGCGGAGGAGCGAAATCACATTCATCGGTCACCTGCGTCGAGCTTTAAAGAGGATACGTCGGGGCCGCGGAAATGAGTTATTGTTGGGTCCCGAGATTCGGAATTCGATCTTCCCCTCATTACGCGGTCGTTTCACCTGTATTGCTTTTCTACCTTCTCGTAGTATTCGATGATCTGGTGCGTATATTCCCTTTTTTTGATGTAGGTCCCGGGGAAGAAGCTGCGCTTGAAACCGTAGATGATGAAATTCTTGAGCTCGCGCGGGGTGATGTCGAAGGCCCGAACCGCTTTGAGGATCTCGGCGCTGACCGTGGTCTGCGATACGGTGCGGTTATCCGTGCAGAAGGTGGCCGACAGCTTGGCCTTGCGCATGAGACCGAACGAGTGATGGGCGAGGTCGCGGATGGCGGGATTGGTCTGGAGGTTCGACGTCAGGCAGACCTCGATGGTGATGCGCCGGTCGGCGATGAACTGGACCAGGTTGGCGACATAGGCCTTCTTGTCCTTGATCTCCGGGCTCTTGATCATGTCGGCGTCGAAGAGATACACGGCATGGCCGAGGCGGTCGGCGTGCAGGTCGGTGATGGCCTGGAAGATGCTTTCCGGCCCGTAGGTCTCGCCGGCGTGGACCGTCTTGTACAAAAAATGCTTGTGGGCCAGGGCGTAGGCCGGAGCGTGGTCTTCGGCCGGAAAGCCGGCTTCGACTCCGGCCAGGTCGAAACCGACGATGGGCAACTTGAGTTTCGTTTTCGCCTCGACAGCCGCCCGGACAAGCTCCTGCGAGGCCAGGGAAAATACGCCTTTGCGCTCGGAATGGGCGTGAACGTTGAGCACGGCATCGTAATAATGGGAATACCCGTAATCGAACATGCGCAGGGCGCAGGCGATGATCCCGTATTCGAAGGGCGGCTCGGCGCCCCTGCTCACTTCGACCCGGGCGTTGAATTCCTCCTTGGCCCGGGCCAGACCGCGATGGAGGGCGGCCATGGCGTCGATGCAGGTCATGCCGGCGTTCTGATGGAGCTGCGGCGCGAAGCGCACCTCGATGTAGCGCACGCCCTCGGCCTGGTTGTCCCGGGCCAACTCGTAGCCCACCCGCTCAAGGGCCGAGGGCGTCTGCAGCACCGCCGTGGTATACCGGAATCCCTCCAGATATTCGGGCAGGCTGGAGTATTTCTTCTTGAAAATCAAACGGCGCAGTCCCTTCTCGTCATCCGCCGGCAGCTTGATTCCGCTCTCTTGGGCCAGCTCGATCAGGGTTGACAGGCGAAGCGAGCCGTCGAGGTGCAGGTGCAAATCCGTCTTGGGGATCTTCTCGACGAATTGCTTGGTGATGATCATTTCGCTTTTCTTCTCCCGATGATCCGGGCGATCTCGGGCTTGTGGCGGGCGATCTCCTCGGGGCTGAGGCCCTTCAATTCATGGGGGAAGACGAGCCATTTGTCCGTCTCATGGACGTAGTAATCGGGCCGCCGCTCGGTGAGGTTGTTGCCCGGTTTGAAAAAGACCGTGGCTATGCGGATATCGCGGGGCGTGTTGCTCCGCGAGCGACGGAGAAGGGAGTCGATAACGGCCTTGATGCTCAAGCCGGTATCGTAGACGTCGTCCACGATCAGCAGGCGGTGCTCGGCGTTGGCGTTCTGGACGATGTAGTTCAGGCCGTGGACTCGGATGATCTTGCCCCGCTGCTCGATGCCCTCGTAGGATGACGTGCGAATGGCGATGTGATCGCTGGAGATTCCGTTGTGTTCGAACAGCTCCTGCACGGCGATGCCCACCGGTGTCCCCCCCCGCCAGATGCCGACGATGAAATCGGGAAGGAAGCCGCTCTCCAGGACCTTGAGGCCCAGGCGGAATGAATCGTCGAGCAGCTCCTGCGCCTTGATGTACCGCTTTTCGGCGGAGGCTTTGTCCCGGCCGGTCTTACGATTCGTCATGGGTTCCTTGGCGGAGGCGCTGGCGGATCAGAGTCACGACCATGGCCGTTGAAACCGGATTGTGGCCCTCGGGAATGATGATGTCGGCGTACCTGCGGCTCGGCTCGACGAAAACGATGTGCATGGGCCGGACCGTTCCCAGGTATTGGTCGATCACCGATTTCAGGCTGCGCCGGCGCTCCTCGATGTCGCGCCTCAGCCGGCGGATGAAGCGCAGGTCGCTGTCCGTGTCCACGAAGATCTTGACGTCCATCAGATCGCGCAGCGCCTGTTCGCAAAAGATCAGGATGCCCTCGATGATGATCACCTTGGCCGGTTTTTTGATGACGCCCGTCTTCAGGCGCGTGTGGGTGGAAAAATCGTACACCGGCATCTCGATGGAGCGTCCAGCGATCAGCTCTCGGAGATGATGCACCATCAGGTCGGTTTCCAGAGCGTCGGGATGGTCGAAATTGATCCTCGCGCGGTCGGCCAACGGCAAATGGCTGACGTCCCTGTAGTAGGCGTCGTGCTGGATCACCACCATCTGGGGATGGTTGATGGCGTCCATGATGGCGTTGGCGATGGTCGTCTTCCCGGATGCCGTGCCGCCCGCCACCCCGATGATCAGCGGCTTCGTCCTCATGGCGGACATGGTAGCACAACTGCATCGGGGTAGGCAAAAGGCCGATTTTTTGGGGACATTTCAGGCAGGGGATCGGAATGAAATAAATTCATCGTTTAGAGGTTGATTTTCCGTATTCTCTATAATATCATCCTCATAAGTTCATTGACATGGAGGGCATATTTTGATGAAAAAAAAGTTTTTCGCGGGCGTCTTGAGTTGTCTGATTCTGCCCGGTCTGATCGTGGCGCAGGGCGTGACCAGCGCGGCCTTCAGCGGCACGGTTACCGATACCGGAGGAGCGGCCCTCCCCGGCGCGAAGGTCATCGCCTTGCACGTTCCGACCGGAACCGTCTTCGAGACCCAAACACGCGTCGATGGGCGATTCGACATCCCGGCCGCCAAGGTCGGCGGACCGTATATCGTCACCGTATCCTTGGCCGGGTTCAATTCGCAGACGCTGGAGAACATCACCCTGAGGCTGGGTGAAAACCGCGGCCTCACATTCAAGCTCGAGCAAGCCCGGATCGAGGTCGGTATCACCGTCACCGCCCCGAATCCGGTGATCAGCCAGTCGCGCACGGGCGCCGCCCAGAACGTGAGCACGGCTGTCATCGAGAGTATGCCTTCGATCAGCCGCACGTTCGGCGACTTCACCCGTCTCTCTCCGCAGGTCGACTCGGGCGGCAGCGGGGCTTTCAACGCGGCTGGCCGGAACAACAAATACAACAGCATCCAGATCGACGGCGCCGTGAACAACGACCTGTTCGGCCTGAGCGGCAGCGGCACGCCCGGCCTGTCCGCCCCGGTCTCGCTCGACGCCGTGCAGGAATTCCAGCTCGTCCTCGCCCCTTATGACGTCCGCTACGGCGGCTTCACCGGGGGCGGCCTGAACGCGATCACCCGCTCCGGCGCCAACTCCTTCTCCGGCTCGGCCTACTGGTTCGGCCGCAACCAGAACTTCGTCGGCTACGGACCCGACAACTACAAGTACGGCGACTTCTCGCAGTCGCAGTACGGGCTCCGCCTGGGCGGGCCGATCGTCAAGGACAAGCTCTTTTTCTTCCTCAGCGTCGAGTCCGGCCGGCAGACGAACCCGACGACCTATGTCATTAACGACAGCGGTGCGAACAATGACTTCGGCGGGGCCAACATCAGCGTCGCCGACGCCCAGCGCTTCGTCGACATCCTGAAGAACAAGTACAACTACACGACAACGGGCTTCGGGAACGGCTTCAAACAGATCCTGGCCAACAACGACAAGATTTTCTTCCGCCTGGACTACAATATCAACACCAAGAACCGGCTGACGATCCGCAACAACTACATCAGCGGCCTGCAGGACAACCCGCCCTCCAAGCAGTCCAGCACGGTCTTCGCTTTCGGCGACGACTACTACCGCCTGACGAACAAGACCAATTCCACCGTCCTGCAACTGCAGAGCACGATCAGCAACTCGGTCTTCAATGAGCTGATCCTCAACTATACGACGATCCGCGATTTGC
>Ga0315282_10012314_pt1 | contig 13105 bp, 9 predicted proteins | sample YL17G07_20_MG_FD_203693 | JGI IMG/M metagenome (GOLD analysis project Ga0315282, IMG submission 203693) | Sediment microbial communities from Yellowstone Lake, YNP, Wyoming, USA - YL17G07_20 | ecosystem: Environmental > Aquatic > Freshwater > Lake > Sediment | place: USA: Wyoming | collected...
AAAACCCCCATCCCCTTCTCTTTTACCCTCAAGGAGACCGCCCCCTCTACCGCTACAAAAGATTTAGCTGTGACTGACATTATCTTAGATGAGGAGACAACAGCGAGCGAACTAAAATTTGATGTCCTGGTGAAGAATCAAGGAGGGACGGGGATTTCAGCGACTCGTGTTAATCTCTATGTCAATGGTGTGCCCGTTATTCCTTACCAGGTATTGGACTTCATTAACACTGGCGAGACGAAAACTTTAAACTTTTTATGTGGAGCGAGTCAAGAAAAGATAGTCACGGTCAGTGCGGCAATAGATTTTCCCGACGATAATATGAAGAATAATATGCTTACTAAGACCTTTACTTTAGCCCTGGAGTATAGGCCGTATGAACTTTGGGAGGTCTGGGAAATTATTAAGAAGTTTATAAAGGACCCGACGATTTTAAAGGAGCTGGAGGGTTATACTCTGAGTGAGGTAACGCTTATTCCTGAAGGAGATGTTGCAAGGGAGTTAACGAGGCTTAAAGAGGGGAAGGCGAAGGTCGTTGGCGTGGAAATAGAAGTGGTGAAATGATGGAATATGGCACTCTAAAGAGTGCCCGACCAATGGGCGACCGCAAGGGTCGCCCCTACGCGTGGTCGGTCGCCCTTTAGGGTGACGGAATTGGCACTCTGAAGAGCGCCCAACCAAGATTAGAAGCAAGATGGCAAAGGGGTGGAAAAAGTGAACAGGCGGAAAAGTAAAAAAGTATTTCCTGTATTGCTGGTATTTCTCTTCATTTTTTCATTTTTATACATTTTTTCTACCACTTGCTGGGCCGAGGAGAAGACAAATGTTGCGGCTGTTGTAACTTCTCTCTCTGGGACTTTGCTGATTCTTCCTTATAAAACTGAGAAGTGGGTAGAGGCGACAAAAGGAATGTTCCTCTACGAGGGCGATGAGTTGAAGACAGGTGCAAATTCTAAAGCGGCAATTACTTTTGCTAATGGCATAGAATTGAAGATTAATGAAAATTCTACATTTACCATACAGATAACAGAAGAGAGGGAGATGAAGAATGCTATTGACCTCTTTATTGGTGAGATTTTCTCAAAGATAATGGTAGAAGGAGTCAAATTTGAAATGCATACGCCTGTGGCAGTGGCTGCTGTGAGGGGGACGGAATTTAATTCTAAGGTAAAGGAGGATAAACTTACCACTTTTCTGGTATATAAAGGGATTGTGGAGGTGTGGAATGAGCTGGGAAGCGTGACATTAACTAAGGCTAAGAGGACGGTGGTGCGACCGAATCAGGCTCCACAGCCACCCGAAGAAGTCGACCTTGAACTTGAACCCAAGTGGCAGGAGGAAGTGAAGATAGAAGGGAGTTTAAAGATAGAATTGGGGTCTTTCGAACAGGTGGCTGGTCTTCCCTTTGAGCTTACTATTGAGGCTCTGGATAGTAATGGCGAGCGAAATCTGGACTTTGAAGAAGAGGTTCTTCTGACCTCTACATCAGGGACAGCGGAGTGGTCTCTGGATGGGGGGAAGAGCTGGGGGATTTTTCCGGTAGAAGTGGCATTGGAAGGGGGCAGGAGAGAGGTTATGTTGAAAGATTCCCGTTCTGAGAAATTGACTGTTTCAGCTACATATTCTGACCTCGATTCAGCAATTAGTAATATTAGTATAGTTCCAGCAAAGGAGAAAGATTTGATTCTCCAGATTGAAGATAAGGAGGGAAAGAAGAATCTGAGGTTAAAATTTAAAAAATAGAAAAGGAACGACCTTGCTTTCGCAAGGACTCCAGATAATCGCGAAGCTTCGCTTCGCTACTCCAGATTGTCGGGCTCGGGGACGAGCCCGACTACCGTAATCGCTTCGCTACTCCAGATTGTCGGGCTCGGGGACGAGCCCGACTACCGTAATTGCTTCGCTACTCCATTATTGAAAAATGGCCCTTGTATTCGGTGAATACAGGGGTTTTTTATTGACATAATCTATAAAATATGGTAATTTAAAACACATAAATGGAGAATACCACGGTGTTATTCTCACATAAAACTTGCCTCTTGTCGACAAGTAGGGGTGCTCGACTCAATTCGCTTTTTCACTTTCTTATCTTTTCTCTATGTTTTCCTATTTATTTATCCCTTTCGCCTTCCAGCGCCTCTGGTTCTTATGTGGGAAAGGTTCAATTAGCAGTTCCTTCGCCCGACCCGGTTAAAGCGGGAGAGACACTGACCTTTCAGGTAATCTTGGTAAATACAGGGACAGAGAAATGGATAGCCGGGGAATATTCTTTGAGAGCCGAAATCTATGATGCTGATAAGAACTATGTTATGAAGACCGACCCTGTAATGGGTAAGGTGGAAGTTGAGGCTGGGGGTACTGTTTCACTTTACATTCCGTTTCAGGTTCCCGGAAACTATTCTGGCACCTACTATTGGAGAATTTCTCTCACCTATTTGAATGAGATTATCTTCTACAGCGATTATTACGATTTTAGCGTTATGCCCATTGCGGTAGCTCCCCGAGCTGCCTTGCCATTTAAGATTGGTGGGAACTTCATTACCTCTTATGAGAATAGTTCTCGTGAGGAGTGGAAAGATTATACGGGCAATATCAGTCTTAATTTAATCGGTCGTTTCTTTGATAGAGCTTTTTCGTTAAATGTTTATACATACCATACCATTGAGGATAAGTTCGACCTGGATACAATCCTGTTCAACTATTATGGACCACTTTTTAACTTATCGGCAGGGGATATTATGCCCAGTTTCTCTCCGCTAACTCTATACGGGCTGGGTGCGAGGGGAGGTGCCATAGTTAGCGAGGGAAGGTTCTCCACTGACCTGGTTATTGCCCGCTCGGAAGAGGCAGTTAAGGGCTCAACTTCTACGGATGGGACTTTCTCTCGCTACGTCTATGGAATTCAGGAGAAGGTGGAATTGCCGCTAAATTTTGCTATCAATACTTCTTATGTTTTCAGTGACGACAATGAAAAATCCCTGGATGAGAGCAAGGACGAATGGGGACCAAGTTTGACTCCAGTCAAGAATGGAGTAGTAGGGACGGGTATTAATTGGAAATCGGCAGGGGGCATAGAATTGAACGGTGAGTATGCTTACAGTAATTACTGGGAGGATACAAAGGACTATCCAAAGGAGAAAGTTAGCGATTATGGCTATAAGTTCGAATCATCAATAGAGAGGGAAAAATTCTCTTTTGACGCAACTTATGAAAGGATTGAACCTGACTTTTTCTCATTAGCGAGCCCTGAGGTTACCAATGATAGAGCAGGTTACGAAATTCTTACAGATTACGAGGGTTTGGGTTTTGCTGGCCTTTCTTTGGGGTTTAACGAGTATAGGGATAATCTCGCTCAAGACCCGTCAGAGGTCACCTCAACCCAGTCCATCTTCACGGGAGCTGTAGAGTTTGATATAGGTAAATTGCCAGATATAAGCATAGGTTACTCTTTGAATCAAATGCTGGGTAAGCCGCGTTCTGCACTGGAAAACAACACTCAGACTTTCTCTTTAGGACTTTCCCATAGTTTGAAAAACCTCACTCTCTCCTCGAACGGACAGCTGTCCGATTTTCGGGATAAGACCGATTCTTCTCACGGCCTTTCTACCCTTACAGGAAGCTTCAATTTGACGAGTAGCCTGACTCAGTTGCTCTCAATTACTTCAGGGGTCACTCTTACTCGGACAAAAGACTTATATGACCAATCTATAGATAACTCCCAATCCTATAGCCTTAGTGTAAACTGGGCAGTTATCCCCCAGAGGTTTACAGTCTCCACATGGGGAACTCTGGTTATCGCAAAGAGTAACGATGTAACAACGCCGGCAGATAATGCTACTACAGATGCGAGCCTTGAATTTAGTTATAGTTTTAGAACGGGGCTAACTTTAACTTTAGGATACGAGCTGGATCTGTATAGAGATGATGAGGATTCTTCAAATAACTACGAAGGTCACGGATTTATTACCAGACTTAGCCTCAGTTTTTAAGATAGGTAGCCGTAGGCTTCAGCCTGCGTTTAAATTCGCAACCTGAAGGTTGCGGCTACAGAGTAGATTACCGATCTAACGTAGGGGTCGGATTTATCCGACCCGTTTATTAGGGTTTGATAAATCAAACCCCTACAGTGAAGGGAATATGTTGACGGATTATTTGAATAAATTTATCGGAAAAATTTGGAGACTAATTTCTCCTCAGCGCGCTGGGCTACTTTTGAGTTTGGCTGTGGCGGGAGTAGTCGCTGTTCTATATCTATTGAGGGTGGGTGAGTCTTTTGAATTGAGAACTCAGGATTATCGCTTCCAGCTCAGGGGTGAGAGGAAGATTAATCCTATCATACAGATTGTTTTTATGGGAGATGAGTCGACTAAAGTCCTGGGAAGATGGCCGTGGCGAAGGAGATATCACGCAGCTCTAATCCATGCTCTCTCTCAGCATATGCCCCGAGCTATTGCTTACGATGTGCTGTTCACAGAGCCTGCTTCCGATTTTCCAGAAGATGACCGCTTTCTTGCTAAGGCTACTAAGGAGGCAGGAAATGTCTATTACCCCTTCTTCTTTACTATGAAAGAAGAGAAAGAAATGAAAGGTGAGACGGGTCCTCAGGTTAATATAGAGGAGTTTGCCTTGAATTATCAAATAAGAAAGGAAGATCACTTCCTTCCGGCAAGTGAGGCAACACTTCCCATAATAGAGCTGGCAGCTAATATGAAGGGAACAGGTTTTGTTAACGTCATACCCGATATGGATGGAACCACCCGTAGAGTCCCTCTGGTAATGGAGTATCAAGGAAGACTCTATCCTTCCTTAAGTCTGAAACTTGTTTCCGATTATCTGGGTGTGGAAAAGAATAACATTAGGGTAATACCAGGACGATATGTTGAATTGAAAAGTTCTCGGCTGGGAAATATAAAGATACCGATAGATATGGAAGGGCAAATGTTAGTAAACTACCCGGGTGGTATGGGAAGTCTCTGGACGAGCGACTTCGTTCAAGTCTTGCAGTCATACAAGCAGGCAGAAATCGGACAAGAGCCTGTCATCAGGCTTTCCGATTTCAAAGACAAGATAGTTCTCGTTGGTCTCACTGCTACTGGCTCGAGTGACCTGAGGGCAATTCCCTTTGCTCCTACGTATCCCCAGGTAGGAGTCCTGGCGAGCACAATAAGTAGTATTCTAAACCAGAACTTCTTAATTCCTGTATCCAGAGGAACAAATGTTCTCCTCCTTTTCGCGCTGGCGATAGTAATGGGAACTTCAATTCCCCGTGTGAGACCATTAAGAGGAGCACTCTTTGCCTTCTCTCTTCTAATATCCTATTTGTTTTTAGCCTTCTACTCCTTTAGCCAGAAGTCTTTGTGCTTGACTATTGTCTATCCAGGGACTATAATCTTTTTCAGTTATCTATCTACTATCATTTATAAGTATGCTGGTGAAGAGAAGGAGAAGAAGAGAATAAAAAGCATTTTTCAGAGATATGTTTCTTCCCAGGTTGTGGAGGAGTTGTTGGCAAATCCCGATAGGGTTGTTCTGGGTGGGAGAAGGAGGGAGGTCACTATTCTTTTTGCTGATATCCGCAACTTTACCAGGATGGCAAGCGGCATGGCTCCCGAAGAAGTGGTCAGTATCCTGAACGAATTTTTTACTATGATTACGGAAGTAATTTTTAAATATCATGGAACTTTAGATAAGTACATAGGAGATGCTGTTATGGCGATTTACGGCGCTCCCATCGAAGTGGACAATCATGCCGAGAAAGCATTGGGGACTGCGCTGGAGATGCAAGAAAGGATTGAATTTTTGGGGAGGAAATTTCTTGAGCGAGGAATTGAACCAATCAAAATAGGCATAGGCATTAATACCGGAGAAGCTGTTATAGGAAATATTGGTTCTCTTCAACGGATGGAGTATACTGCTATTGGCGATTCAGTGAATCTGGCTGCTCGTCTGGAGGAGGTAGCAAAGCCTGACCAGATTCTAATCAGTAAAGATACTTACCGAATGGTGAAGGATATCGTTAATGCGAGAGTTTTGGAACCGATGGCTCTCGCAGGGAAAGATGAGTTAATTCAAGTATATGAGGTTTTGGGGTTAAAGATAGGATGAAGGGATAGTTTTCGGAGTCGCTCGGTCAGAACCTCGCTCTAATTCCGCCAGCGCTGGTGCGAAACCTGGCGGAATTGAAGCTCCTGAAACTATCCCTTCATCCTTGGGGGTACTGAGAGGTGGGGATAGTTTTCGGAGTCGCTCGGTCAGAACCTCGCTCTAATTCCGCCAGCGCTGGTGCGAAACCTGGCGGAATTGAAGGAACGGGCTCAATAAATTGAGCCCCTACAATCGGGCGCCATAAATGTCGCCCCTACAGTCTTCTATTTTTGGCTAAAAATTCTAATGCTTGCTTTACCAAATTCCCTCGCATTGGAGGAGGAAGTGGCCTTGTTTTTTGGCTAAAATTCCAATAGCTCTTCACAAACTATCTTTCAAATTTCTGGGGAAAAGGGGTTGGAAAAGTGGAAAAGGTGGAAAAGGGGTCAGAGTCATTTTTTGCTCGAGATTGCTTCACTCAGTTCGTCCCGATTTTCAATCGGGAACAATTCGGGAGAAAAGGTTAAAAAATGTTTATTTTTTACAGGTTGCTTTTGGCTCATGTAATTGCTGACTTTCCTTTGCAGTTTACAAGCATATATCGGTTCAAAATTAAATCTCCCTTAGGCTCTTTTCTCCACAGTGCAATCTTTAGTTTACTTGCCATTCTTTTAGTTTGGCCTTGCTGGAATTTAACCAGAATGTGGGAATTTATATTCTTCCTCTGGCTGATTCACGGCATACAGGACTGGCTGAAAGTAGTGATTTTTGAGAAGTACCGTATGGATAATGTCTGGATATTTCTCCTTGACCAAACTCTACATTTAGGTTTTCTCGCTATGCTCTTTCCCTTCGGCCTGGCGAAATTGACTCCACCAGAAGCTCTTTCAAAAGTGGTTTCTCTATATAATGACAACAACGTGATAATATATGTAATTGCTTTTATATCTATTGGATTTGGTGGAGGTGTTCTAATCTCTTATATTAAGAATCTGTTTTACAGGGCTGGAAAAGTAGATTTGACTTCGCCTCAGAGATATATCCAAGTTGTTGAGAGGATGCTGATAATGGGCTTGATGTTGCTGAAGGGGTATTATTATCTTGCTATTCCTGGAATCTGGATAATTCACGGTGGATATGTCGCCCTCAGAAAAAAAAGGGAAGAACGATCTCGTCTTTCTTCTCTCTTTGACTTGATTTTCAATACTGCTATAGCAGTTGGTATACCATTAATTCTAAGGCTAAACTGATAAGAATAACTTATATATCTTCGTTCAGATAAATCTGAGCCTTAAGAATTGGGGGAACGGCTATGGAGAAAGATATTTCTCTCCTGGAAGAGACTATAAATAGATTGAACTTTAGATTCGAAGCTTTACAGAAAATTACTCAATTAATTAACTTAGCCAGCAACCTCGAGCAAGTTTTAGACGAGGTGATGAGACTAACAATTGAGCTGGTTAATGCTCAGGCAGGCGTTATTATTCTCATTGACCAGACGACGGGAGAATTATCTTCCCACATCACTATTGGCGGTCGACCCGGAGAAGAATTGGTAGAAAAACCTAAGTGGAAGCTGGATAAGGGAGTTATGGGGGCAATCTTGAAAGTAGGTGAACCTGCGATTATTTCTGATGCTTCACAATATCCCATATTTCGGGATGAGATAAGCAAAGTAGCGGGATGCACTGTGATAAATGCAGTTTGCGTTCCCTTAAAAAGGAAAGATAGGACTTTAGGGGTTTTAGAAATATTTAATAAGAAACCACGAGCTGAAGAATCAAAAGAAAGCGATAAAGGTATGGCACCTTTTACCGAGGAGGATCAAAAACTTATTGTATCTCTTTCCAATGAGATAGTAATAGTTATTGAGAACGCAATGCTATTTAATGAGATAGAAAGAAAAGTTGTGAAGTTAGATAATCTCTTGAAAGCCACTGAAGCTATAGCCTCAACTCTGCAGCTGGACCCTCTCTTGGATACGATTATGGAACTGGGGATGAATGTAATGGATGCAGAAGGCTGTTCGGTGCTCCTGATTGATGAGAAAGAGAAGAAGTTGCAGTTCGTGGCAGCCAGTGGAGCAAAGAAAGAGGAGATAAAGAAGTTAACTCTGGATATTGGAGAAGGTGTAGCAGGTTGGGTTGTACAGAACGACCAGCCTCTCCTAATTGAGGATGTTTCAAAGGATGCCCGTTTCTCAAAAAGGGTCGATGAGGTTCTAAGGCAAGAGACCAAATCGTTAATTTGTGTTCCTCTTAAGGTTAAGGAGAGAACTATTGGTGTAATGGAAGTTATTAATAAAAAAGGTAATAGGACTTTTACCGAAAGTGATACGGCTTTATTTAAACCGCTATCGGCTCAGGCGGCTGTGGCTATTGAGAGGGCGAGGCTTTACGAAGATTTGGAGGATATGTATATTTCTACAGTAAAATCATTGGCGGCAGCTATTGATGCTAAGGACCCTTATACTCGTGGCCACTCTGAGAGAGTAACGAGATTTTCACTCCTAATAACGAAGGAGTTAGGTCTAGATGAAAAAATACAGAAAGACGTGCAGCTATGTGGACTGCTGCACGATGTGGGAAAGATAGGTGTTCCAATCTCGGTTCTTAGAAAGAAAGAAAAGTTGACAGATGAGGATTGGAAGGAGATTCGTCGCCATCCGGTTTTGGGAGCTGAGATAATTTCTCCTATTAAACAACTGAAAGAACTCATTCCCAATGTTCGTCACCACCATGAAAGGTATGATGGAAAAGGTTATCCAGATAATTTGAAAGGCGAGGAGATTCCCTTGATTGCAAGGATACTTGCTGTGGCAGATACTTTTGATGCCCTGACTTCGGAGCGTCCATACAGAAATGGTCTTTCAGATAAGGAAGCGCTTGAGGAGATAGAGGTTTGTAAGGGGACTCAATTGGACCCCGCGTGTGCAGATGCGTTCTCAGCAGGTTATAATAAAAAATTTGTTATAAAAGAAGAATAGAATGGGTAATGGGTGACGGGTGATGGGTAATGGGTGATGGGTAATGGGTAATTTGAAATTTGCAATTTGTATTATAAGGTGGAAAAATGAAAAGGTTGTTTAGTTTTAAAGGAGGAGTTCACCCTCTATACTTCAAAGAGCTTACTTCTGGCCAGCCTTTGGGAAGGGCGTCTCTGCCTAAGAAAGTGGTAATTCCGCTCTCTCAGCATACGGGTAAACCGGCAAGACCCGTAGTTAAAGCTGGCGATGAAGTTAAGACCGGACAACTCATTGGTGAAAGTGATGGGTTCATCTCCTTGCCTGTTCATAGTAGTATCTCCGGGAAAGTAGTCGATATCAAACCCTGGCCTCATCCATTGGGTCATACTGTGCTCTCGGTCATAGTTGAGTCCGATGGAAGAGATGAATGGATAAGTGATTTAGCAGTCCATGAAGATTATTTTCGCCTATCTCCTGAGGAGCTAAGAGAAATTATTAAGAATGCTGGTGTAGCGGGACTGGGAGGAGCGGCTTTTCCTACTCATGTTAAGCTCACCCCGCCAGAAAATTGCGAGATTGATACCATAATATTGAATGGTTGTGAATGTGAACCCTATCTGACTTGTGACCATAAGTTGATGCTTGAGTACCTTCGAGAAATACTCGAAGGACTTAAAATAATTATGCAAATAGTCAATGCTGATCGAGGTATTGTAGGAGTAGAAGCCAATAAAACCGATGCCATTTCTCTTTTGCAAAGGGAGATAAGGCGGGAACCCGGTATAGAGTTGGCTGTGCTCAAGGTGAAATATCCTCAAGGTGCGGAAAAACATTTAATTGATGCTATTTTAAAGAGAAGAGTTCCTCCGGGTAAGCTGCCGCTCGATGTGGGAGTAGTAGTAGATAATGTGGGGACAGCCTTTGCCATAAGGCAGGCGGTTAAAAGAGGGATTCCACTAATTGAGAGGGTTGTTACGGTCACTGGTTCGGGCATTAAACAACCGCAAAATTTATGGGTTCGCTTGGGGACACTATTTTCGGATGTGGTCTCACACTGCGGGGGACTGGTGGGAAATCCGGAGAAAATAATTGCTGGTGGTCCTATGATGGGGATAGCCCAGTATACTCTCGATGTGCCACTAGTTAAAGGTACTTCTGGAATACTAATATTAAGTGAGGCCGAAACTTTTCCTGAAGGAGACTGTATACGTTGCGGCAAATGTATCGATGTATGTCCTGTTAACCTAATGCCTACGATGATAGCCCAAAATGTGAAGCATAAGGATTGGGCGAGTGTAAAAAGATACAGTCCCTTCGACTGTATGGAATGCGGGTCTTGTGCTTATGTGTGCCCGGCGAAGATTCCACTGGTCCAGTATATTAAGTGGGGGAAGGAAGAGTTGGGGGAAAGATAGGATGAAGGGATAGTTTTCGGAGTCGCTCGGTTAGAACCTCGCTCTAATTCCGCCAGCGCTGGTGCGAAACCTGGCGGAATTGAAGCTCCTGAAACTATCCCTTCATCCTCAGGGTGTTAAGAGGTGGGGATAGTTTTCGGAGTCGCTCGGTTAGAACCTCGCTCTAATTCCGCCAGCGCTGGTGCGAAACCTGGCGGAATTGAAGCTCCTGAAACTATCCCTTCATCCTCAGGGTGTTAAGAGGTGGGGATAGTTTTCGGAGTCGCTCGGTTAGCTGCACAGATTGAATCTGTGCCTACAATGGGATTTGTAGGCACGGTTTTAACCGTGCAAAAGATAGGCTTGAAGGAGGAGTCGTCCTCATTTTTTGGCTGAAATTCCCAAAGCTTTGCACAAATTGAATCTGTGCCTACAATGGGATTTGTAGGCACGGTTTTAACCTGCGTCTTAAAATGCGGACTAAAGTCCGCTACTCCAGGGAAATTTTGTAGGCACAATTTCAAATCGTGCGGGTTTTAATGGCAGAGCGAAGCTCTGCTATGGAGAAAAATGGAAGAAGTTATTTCTCAAAGGTTAATTGTTTCTGTCTCCCCACACATCAGAGCAAAGGAAGATGTCAGAACGATTATGTCTGATGTAATCTTTGCGCTTTCTCCGGCTTTATTTACTTCCATTATCTTTTTTGGATGGCGGGCACTTCTGATTGTTTCAGTAAGCATCTTCTTTTCTGTAGCAAGTGAGTTTTTTTGGCAGAGGTTGTGGGGAAGGAAAATTACAGTTGGAGACCTGAGCTCTATTGTTACTGGAATGTTTTTAGCTTTTGTCTTGCCTCCCTCTTCTCCTCTCTGGATGGTGGCAATAGGTTCATTTGTTGCAATTATTTTGGGAAAGCAGATTTTTGGAGGGTTGGGATACAATCCGTTCAATCCGGCACTGGTGGGGAGGGCTGTCTTATTAGCTTCTTGGCCGGTCTATATGACTACCTGGATAAGACCTTTTGATGGGGTAACAACTGCTTCGCCTCTGGGAATAGTGAAGATGGAGTTAGGTGAGAGGTTGCCATCATATTTAGAGATGTTTTTAGGCAATAGAGCTGGCTGTTTAGGTGAGATTTCTGTTTTAGCCTTGTTAGTGGGAGCAGCATACCTTCTATATAAGAAGCAAATTACCTGGCACATTCCAATAGGTTATATTGGAACGGTTGGTTTAGTCTCTTTTCTGTTTAAGAGAGATCCCTTATTCAACATTATGGCTGGTGGGCTTATTCTGGGGGCTTTCTTTATGGCTACCGATATCGTTACCTCGCCTTTAACCAAGAAAGGTAAGCTGGTATTCGGCATAGGTTGCGGGCTTCTAACTGTATTGATTAGGTTCACGGGAGGATTTCCTGAAGGAGTCTGTTACTCTATTCTAATTATGAATATGTTAACTCCCGTAATTGATAAAATTACTGAAACCAAAAGTCTTCGATAGTTGAAAAGCTAACACACTTTAGTACAAACAATAAGAGACAGATGGTTTGACGTAATCCATAATTACCGCAGGATTTCCGATGAAAACAATTATAATGAGGAGTTTATTGTTAACCGTTGCGACGTCCTTGGCAGCCTGGGCACTTTCTGTGACCTATATGAACACAAAACCCAGAATAGATGCTTATGCTGAACAGGAAGCAAGGAGAGCTCGCAAAGAACTTCTACCCCAGGCAAGCGAGTTCAAGCCTATAACTATCGGGGAACAGGAATACTTTATTGGATATGACGAGAGAGGAAAGCGTGTGGGTGTGACCATAAAGACAAGAACACGCGGCTATTCTGGGCCGATAGAAATGCTTATGGGATTCAATATGAAAGGAGAGATAACAGGGCTGAAAATATTGCAGCAGAATGAGACTCCAGGATTGGGGTATAGAATTACGGAGGATTGGTTTATTAAACAATTCGTTAAACTGAAAGCGGAAGATTTGAGTTTTAGAAAGGGAGATCCTAAAGGGAAAATAGAGGCAATTACGGCAGCGACTATTTCTTCCCGGGCAGTACTTGAGGGGGCTAAGAAACTGTTTGGTTTATATGGTGAGTTCTTGGGATATTTAGAGAAAATAGAGATTCTCAAATATGTTCCTGATGGGAGCTACACTGGGGAAGGGAAGGGTTTTAGCGGGACGATTAAGGTGACAATTAACGTGCAAAATCACCGGATAGTAAAGATAACTATTTTGGAACAACAAGAAGTAGAAGAATACTGGTCTAAAGTTAGAGAAAAAATACCTAAGGAAATCTTGGGAAAGCAGAATATTGATGTGGATATGGTTAGTGGAGCCACTTACTCGAGTAAGGGATTGATTGAAGCGGTAACCGATGCTCTAGAAAAATGGATAGAGTAATGCAGGATGAAGGGATAGTTTTCGGAGTCGCTCGGTCAGAACCTCGCTCTAAATCCGCCAGCGCTCTCGCAAAACCTGGCGGATTTGAAGCTCTTGCAACTATCCCTTCATCCTCAGGGTGTTAGGAGGTGGGGATAGTTTTCGGAGTCGCTCGGTCAGAACCTCGCTCTAAATCCGCCAGCGCTCTCGCAAAACCTGGCGGATTTGAAGCTCTTGCAACTATCCCTTCATCCTCAGGGTGTTAGGAGGTGGGGATAG
>Ga0315282_10012315_pt1 | contig 13104 bp, 12 predicted proteins | sample YL17G07_20_MG_FD_203693 | JGI IMG/M metagenome (GOLD analysis project Ga0315282, IMG submission 203693) | Sediment microbial communities from Yellowstone Lake, YNP, Wyoming, USA - YL17G07_20 | ecosystem: Environmental > Aquatic > Freshwater > Lake > Sediment | place: USA: Wyoming | collected...
CGCTACGATATATTGCAGTACTGTTCAACGTCTTTCAAATCTGGCAACAGCGTGCTAGTGCGTTGCGTAATTCGGGTTTTAACAGGTTTCATTCGGTCAAAACATTAGGCTATCTTCTCGTCAAAAACATGTAAATGCACGCCGACAAAAAGCTAACACCCATTTAAACCCATTTTGGTCCGAAAGAGGCAACAGCCTACAGCGCCTGCGTCGCAATAGTATCGTTCCTTCGTGAAACACGAGGCATTTGGCGTAACAAATCGTTTGAGTGTTCTCTACAGTACTACAAGAAAGGAGCCAGAACCTTTAGTTACTGACGACTCATCACGGAGGAGGTAGATCCGCATTTCCTACTTGACGTTGAGGCAAAAGGTTCTCAAGAATTCTCACAAGTGATCGTGCCGAAGCCTCAACTTTAGATGATAGCCCTTCGCCAAAATCGGTTTCCTCAGGCTGAATCAACAGCAGGCCAATCTTCGCTCCCGTCGCCTTTGCAAGGTATTCACAGAAGAGCCGTATGGGAAGCATGTGCGTCGAAAAAGCAGGCAAACTCGAAAGCCTTTCAGGCTTGACCAAGCAGGCTTCACCGGATTTCAGTTCCAGAATCGCTGCGTCAACCAAAAGGATATGCGACGGTCCAAAATCCTCTATTTGCTGAATGAAACTTTCAGGGACAGCCTCACACTCGATAAGCATGACCTCCCCCGAAACTTTCCCCTGCAACCCTTGGACAATTCTAACGCCGACAAAATCATCCATACGTATTGGATTGCCAATTCCGGCCACTACAACCTTCTCAGCGCCATCAAGCCACTTTTCCAGCTCAACTTCTATGTCACACTTCGTACTTGCCACCCCAAAGTCGCCAGCAAAAACGGTTGAAAAAGAAAAGATGGAATCTATCGTTGCAGCGTTCTGAGAAGTTTCTTCTTGCTATCATAGATGTTGAGTGTAAAAGGCATCTGTCCAACTGCGTAGTGCGTGGCACATGCAAAACATGGGTCGTATGCTCTGAAAGCCATTTCCACCCTGTTAAGGACGCCTTGCTCTACCGTACCGCCGTGGATTAAGCCTTTCGCTGCGTCGCGTATAGACATGCAGATCGCAGGATAATTGTTCGTCGTAGCGACGATCATGTTCACGTCTTTGATCAGAGCATCTTTATCAAGCACGTAGTGGTGAAACAGCGTACCTCTGGCTGCTTCAACAACACCCACGCCTTCGCCTGGCTCGCCTAGCTTGGCTCGCACGTTTGTACTCGTTATTTCTGGGTCTCTTGACAGGCCTAATGCCCGTTCAGCAACGTACAGCAGCTCAATCAGTCGCGCCCAATGGAACGCTAGCGTACCATGCACTGGTTTTCCGCCTAGCGTCTTGTACATTTCATCATATTCAGCCTGCGCCAAGGGCGTTGCCATGCCGCTGGAAGCGTTTAGTCTGCCCAAAGGGCCGACGCGGTAGATGCCGCTGTCCAGTCCGCAGGTCAACCCCTTGTACCCCACCCTCTTCAAGAACGGAAACTTTGAATACGTCCACGGTTCAACGTGCTCAGCCAAATGTGCAAGGTAGTCTTTAGGTTCAAATTTCAAGAACTCTTTGCCATTCGGGTCGACAACCCGGATCTTGCCATCATAGAAGTTAACCTTGTTATTCTCGTCGACAAGACCCATATAATAAGTCTTCATCGTGTAAGCGTCACTCTTGATCATGTCAACGTACTTGCTGTTTCCCAGAACTATGTCATGGAAAATCTTCAGCGTCATCTTCGCGAATTCCAAACTTGAGGCAGCCATCTTTTCGATTTCCTGCCTGCCCTCCTCGCTCAGAGGCTTGGAAATTCCACCAGGCAAGCCAGAGACGGGGTGCGTAGCTTTTCCGCCTAGAATCTCAGTTATCTTCTGGCCATAAGCCCTGTGCTTTATGACCTCTTTCCCAACGTCCATGCCCGCCTTCTCGATCACGCCTAGAATATTCCGCTTCTCAGGCGGAGCGTCCGGACCGACGATAAAATCTGGACCGCCCAAATAGTAGAAATGCAATGTATGATCATAAATGATGTATCCACAGTACATGAGTTCTCTGAGTTTCTTTGCTGCAGATGGAGGTTCCACGTTGAATGCGGCATCCAAAGCCTTTGTAGCCGCAAGATGGTGAGCCACTGGACAGACCCCGCAGATCCTCGTCGTGAGAATCGGCATGAGCTCGGCTCTTCTTCCAACACAGAACTTTTCGAAACCTCTCAGTTCAGGAATCTTCAAGTAAGCGTTTTCAACTTCACCTTCATCGTTCAGGAATATGGATATGTTTCCATGACCCTCAAGTCTCGTGATCGGGTCAATCGTTATTTCCCTCATTCTTTCATCACCTTCCGTCTAAGAATCGAAGATGGCAAAGAGTACATGTAAAACGTTCCGACGGGGTCCTTGATCTGGCTCATAAGCTTCTCCACATCCTCTTGACTGTAATGTTCCTGCTCATCTTCCAAACCCAATATCGAAGCTAGAGCACTCATCATGGCAGCGCCCTGCTCTGGCGCGTTCGGGCATGGACCACCGCAGCCTGTGCACGGCATATCGACCTTCAAGCATTGCGCTCCACAACCGCTACGCGTCGCTGGACCCATACAGATGATTCCCTGTTCCAACAAACAGATTTCGGGGTCAGGAGCCTTTTCATGAACACGGTAAATCTTGCTGATACGTTTATTCCCCTTCTTACGTGGACATTCGTCACAAACAGACTTCAAAGGTGCTAATACAGAACCTTTCGGCGGCAACTCATTCTTCGCAATGGCTTCAACCGCGTTAAGTATCAGTTTTACAGGCGGTGGGCATCCAGGAATATAGTAATCTACCTCAACTGTCTGGTCCAATGTCTTCACTGTATCGTAGAATTCTGGAAGTTTCAATGTGCCTTCTTTGGCTTTGAAGGATGTTTGAGGAAGTACGCCAGTAGGATTCGAGGTCGACTTGCTCTGCAGATACACCTTCTCAAAGATCTCCTTGCGATCACTCAGATTTGCCAGTCCCGGTATGCAGCCCTCTTGTGCGCACGAGCCGAATGCCACCAGTGTCTTGGCTTTCCGTCTCAGCAACTTGGCCATACGTTCCTGTTCTTCGGTTCTGACAGAACCGTTGAAGAAGCAGACATCAATGTACTTGTCAGGCATAGCCTCAACGTCCTTGTATTTGATGTCCATGGCTACTGGCCAGAAAACAATGTCGGCCATGTTCACAACGTCAAGGATCTTCTCGTTTATGTCCAAGACAGCAATTTCGCATCCACCACAACTTGCGGCCCAGTAGAAGGCTAGTTTCATTTTTTCTTTAGGCATGTACTTTTTCACCCTTACGCACTCGTTCGAGTATTTTTGAAGTGTTCACTCTGAGATCGTTGAAAGCTAATTCTTCAGGCGGGATACCCATCGCCAAGCCCAGCAACTGCGGATAATGCAGCACAGGAATTCCATATTGCTCGTTAAACATCTTTTCAATACGCAGCTCGTTTGTGTCATACATTATGTGACAGAATGGGCAAATCGTAATCAGAGCCTGTGCATCCACCATTTTGATGTGATTGAGCTTGTCCCTCGCAAGCTGTAACGCGATCTTGTCATTCACGCCTACGCTTGGAGCCCCGCAGCATTCTGTTTCATCCATATAGTCCAAGCACGTTGCTCCAGTTGCCTCGATCAGTGTCTTGAGAGTTTTAGGATTTTCAGGATCGTCAAATCCGATATACGCTTTAGGTCTCAAAATGTGGCAACCGTTGTGCTCGGCGACTTTGATCATTGTAAGCGGTTTGACAACGGCGTCTTTGATCTTTTCTAGGCCGACATCCTCGATCAACGCTTGTATTAGATGCTTCGCGTTTATGGTTCCCTCGTACTCTAGTCCAGCCTCTTTGAGATGCTTGTTTATCTCCTGCCGTAAGGCTTTGTCTTCCTTCAACATCTTGTTGACTTTTCTTAGTGTTCCTGCACAGCCTGGGCATAAGGTTATGATATCGAGCCCTTTCTGCTCTGCCATAGCGAGGTTTCTGGCTGCCAGTATGAGCATCATCTCATGGCTCACAGGATCCAATGGGAGACCGCAACAGTTGAACTCAGGCATCTCAACAAGCTCCACGCCTAGCTTCCCAAGAATTTTCCGCGCAGAGATCTCGAAAGATGCAACGCGATAGGGAATAGCACAGCCGAGAAACATGAGATATTTAGATCTTGGCATCTTACTCACCTTTCTTCTCCATGTGCTTGAGAAGATGTACCTCGCAGAGCGTCTTCCTTATGCTTTCAGGGTTGCCTTCCGGCAACGGTGGAAGCCCTAAGCTTTCCCTTTTCTTTACTCTCAATTCTGGAATCTTGTAGGCATAACCCGACTCAAGTATGCTTGCGCATTGCTCTTTGAATATTTGTGGGATGTAACCTTGCTCCGCTGCTAGGTTTCTGAGCACACGTATCACGTTGGCAACCTCAACATCCTGTGGGCAACGGTCTGTACAAGTGAAGCATGATGCGCAAAGCCAGAGAGTGTCGTTTTTTAACACTCTGTCCTTGAGTCCAAGCTGTGTCATGCGAATTATCTGCCTCGGTCTATAGGTGTCGCTGAATCTTGCAATTGGGCAGTCTGACGTGCACGTTCCGCATTGGAAACAGCGCAGCAGCTTCGCGCCCCCATGCATCTTGGTAACTTCATACTTGAAGTTGGGATCGATCTCTGAAGCTTTGATTGACTTCTGCACGTTCTCGGTCATCCTAATCAACGACCTCTTTAATTTTAACAGGGTTTGGACCCATCTTCCTAATCTGTTCAGTCATATCTCGTACTACTGAAGCGAACTTGTCTCCTTCGCTTGCGCTAATCCATTCCAACCGTAAACGTTCAGGCTCGATACCGAATTCCTTTATCACGTTCTTAAGCAGGGTTATCCTTCTCAGGGCTTTGAAGTTCCCGCTGATGTAGTGACAGTCTGAAGGCAAATGACAACCTGCTACTAGGACGCCGTCGGCACCGTCCTTGAAAGCTTCCAGAACGAAAGCAGGGTCTATTCTGCCGCTGCACATCACCCTGATTATCCTGATATTCGGTGGATATTGTATCCTGCTTACTCCAGCCAAGTCCGCGCCTGCATAACTACACCAGTTACACAGGAAACCGATTATTTTTGGTTCAAACTGCTTATTTTCAGTCATGTCTTGGCCTCCCCTAAACATGCTTTAACTTGGGCAAGCATCTCTTCATTCGTGAAGTGCCCCATCGTGATGGCCTTGGTTGGACATGCTGTTCCGCACGCACCGCAACCCTTGCACAAGGCTTCAAGCACATGTGCGATGGGTTTGCCGTCCTTATCTTTCATTTCTATGGCACCGTACGGACATAGATATTCACAGATTCTGCATCCACTACATAAATCTTCGGACACCTTCGCAACGATTCCTTCCATCTCAAGCGTCTTTTTCGACAGTATCGTAGTAGCTCTAGCCGCAGCTGCACACGCTTGAGCAATGCTCTCTTCGATGTATTTTGGTGAATGAGCCATTCCGCATAGGAAAACCCCTTCGGTTGCGAAGTCTACAGGCCTTAGCTTCATGTGCGCTTCTAAGAAGAAGCCGTCCTTGGTGATGGGTACTTTCAGCATCTCAGCAATGCGCTTGTTGTCCGCGTTCGGAATCGTTGCTGCGCTCAGCACGACCATATCAGGTTCGACTATCACGTCCTGTTTCAAAACAGGTTCCCAGAACGTCACATGAAGTCTTCCAGCTTCGTTGGTGACGACAGGTTTCCTCGGGTCCTCGTAGTTGACGAAAAGGACGCCTTTCATAGCCGCGTCGCGGTAATAGTCTTCTTTGAAGCCGTAGGCTCTCATGTCCTTGTACAAGACGTAAACATCAGTGAGCGGGCTTAGCTGCTTGATCTTCAAAGCGTTCTTGATGGCTTGTCCACAACAAATCCTCGCGCAGTTCGGCCTCTCCTTGTTCCGAGCGCCCACACATTGAATCATGACTACGTTCTTGGCTTTGAAATCACCCTTGGCAAGCTTATCTTCCAACTCGTGCTGCGTCAGCACACGTGGGTCCTTGCCATACAAATACTCAGTGGGCTTGTATTCTGTTGCTCCAGTTGCCACGATGACTGTACCGTGCTCGATCTCTTTCTCTTTCCCGTCAGCAAGCCTTACTTTCGATTTGAAGTTGCCCACAAACCCGTAGACATCAACAAGTTCAGCTTGAGTGTAAACATGTATCCTGTCGTTGTTCTTCACTGCTCGAACCATCTCGTCCAACCGTTTCTTCGGGTCGTCCTCATCTCCCAGCAAGTAATGAATTGTCCTTAGATGCCCACCAAGCTCTTTCTCGCGTTCAACCAAATGAACATGAAAACCCTGCTTGGCCAACTCCAGAGCAGCAGTCATCCCTGAAACCCCGCCTCCGATGACCAAGCCGACCTGGGTAACGCTTATCTGCGGTTTCTCCAGCGGCTTCAGAAGCTTGGCCTTGGCAACCACAGACCTTATCAGGTCTTTGGCCTTGTCTGTCGCCTCCTTAGGCTCATGCATGTGCACCCAGCTACACTGGTCACGAATGTTAGTCATCTCAAACAGGTACGGGTTCAACCCTGCTTCTTGGACAGTCTCCCTGAACAGCGGCTCATGAGTTCGCGGCGTGCATGAAGCCACGACCACGCGGTTGAGACTGTTCTGCTTGATCTTCTCTGCGATTAGTTTCTGCGTGTCCTGAGAGCAGGTGTACAAGTTGGCTTCAGCATAGACAACATTTGGCAGAGTCTTGGCATATTCCGTTACTTCAGGAACGTTCACGACTCCACCGATGTTGATTCCGCAGTGGCAAACGAAAACGCCGATTCGTGGCTCCTCGCTGCTCACATCCCTTTCAGCAGGGTACTCCTTCTTGGAAACCATCGTGCCCCTTTCAGACGCAATAACGCCCATGGCCTTGGCAGCAGCACCACTTGCCTGTGCCACGCTTTCAGGAATGTCTTTCGGCGCTGAGAAAGCACCGCAGACGAAAACGCCGGGCTTCGATGTCTCCATCGGAGAGAAAGGTTTTGTCTCGCAGAAATTGTATTTGTTCAACCTTACGCCCAAGCTCCTAGCCAGTTCCTCTGCCTTCTTCGGCGGCGTCATCCCTACCGAAAGGATTACCATGTCGAACTCTTCCATCTTCGGTGTCTCGTCCTCAACGTAGTGCAGGTACAGATTGTTTGTGAGCGGGTCCTCAGTGACGCTTGCGACGCGAGACCTGACGAAACGTACACCATACTCGTCTTCAGCACGGTTACGATAAGAATCGAATTCTTTGCCGTAACAACGCATATCCATGTAGAAGATCGAAGCATCCAACTTGATTGGCGAATGCTCCTTCGCAATAACAGCTTCTTTGATTCCGTACATGCAGCAGGCAGCTGAACAGTAAGTGTTACCGAGCTGATAGTCTCGTGAACCTACACATTGAATGAATGCAATGCGCTTAGGAATTTCACCGTCGGATCGCCTCAAGATAAGCCCTCCGTACGGGCCGCTCGCACTTAGAATGCGTTCAAATTCAATGCTGGTCACTACATTCGGAAATCTGCCGTAACCATATTCGCTCTTGAGCCTTGCGTCGAACGTTTCAAAACCAAGCGACAGAATAATTGAACCCACTTTCAAAGTGGTCTCACTGTCTTTCTGGTCATAGTCGATTGCTCTCGCCTTACAGATCTCGTAGCAGGTTCCACAGCCTATGCATTTTTCACGGTCAATCTTGTACTTCAACGGGACAGCCTGCGGATACTCAACATAGATCGCACCCCTTCGGCCTAAACCTTCGTTGAACGAATCAACCGCTTCGATTGGACATTTTTGCGCACAGAGACCACAGCCGTTGCATTTGTCTTCGATTATGAAACGACTCTGTTTTCGAATCTTCACTTCGAAGTTGCCAGGCTTGCCGCTCAATCCCGTCACTTCAGCATTTGAGACAATCGTGATGTTTGGGTGTCTTCCAGTGGCAACAAGCTTCGGGGATAATATGCACATTGAACAGTCATTAGTGGGGAAAGTCTTGTCAAGCTGCGCCATCACTCCGCCAATGCTTGGACTTTGGTCAACCAAGTATACTTTGAACCCGGAATCTGCCAAGTCAAGTGATGCTTGTATGCCGGCGACTCCGCCGCCTACTACTAGAACTGCTCCAATTTTTCCGTCTGTCATTTTTTTATAGCTCCAAAGCCTTGTAGAGGGGAGTAGCTCCTTCAATGTGGTCGACAGCTAACAGGTTCTTCCTTCGCATGTCCACGACGTGATCAAGAACCTCATTTCTATCCAGCCCTGTGGCTTCAGCCAAGTCTTTCACCGACATTGGCACATTCCTTGTCAGAAAATGAATCTTGTAGCGAAGGAATTCCTCCTCAACGATCTCGTCAAGCATTGCATCATAGTCTATCTCCGGAACTTTTTCGCCGTAAGTGTTGACGCTTTCAGTCAACTCCTTCTCTCGGCCGAGCAGCACGCGCATTCGGAACTGAGAAGCAGCGTTCTTGGCAGCGATAACATTGACTGTGTAGCTGGATTCTGCGTCAGCCCTTTTCAGTGGAGAAGACGGCAGCTTTGAAATTTTTGCAGCGAATCTTGTGATGCAAGGGTTTAGGTTTTGGTCTTCAAAGGGTGAAGCCCAGACGAGTTCCAGCCGCTCTGGTTCCAACCCTGAAAGCTTCAGTAACCTCTTCAGGATCTTGACTGCAAGTTCTGCGTGAGCATTACCTTCTTGAAAATGGCAGTCCGGCGGTTTGCAACCGGCAAGCATGACAGCGTCAGCACCTTTCTCAAACGTTTCCAGAATGCTCACAGGATCGAGCCTGCCTATGCATTGGACTCGTACTACATTCACGTTTGCAGGCGCACGACCTTGTCGTCCGCAGAAGGAAAAATTGCAGCTGAAACAGACTATTCGTGGTTCCTCATTCGTCATTTCAAACTACTCCTTGCAGCTGGCCGTTGCCAGTAGTATGATACGGTCATTCGTCATCTTCTCCATTGTGATCGCCTGTTCAGGGCATCTTGCCGCACATATTCCGCAGCCTTTGCAGGCGACTTCGTTGACTTCAGCGATGTTGTCCTCGTTTTTCTTGATGGCTCCGAACGGGCAGACTACTGCGCAAACGTTGCAGCCGATGCACAAGTCTGCATTTACCACGGCCTTATCGGCATCGCAGAGTTCAGTGTTGCCGAGACACTCGGCACATGGGCCGCAGCCCAAACAACGGAAAGCTTCGAACTTTGCATTCTGTTCAAGCTTTTCCATATATTCTGCTGCTTCGTCAAAATTCAGCCTTGGTTTCTCGACTCCCGACTCATATCTGCGCTCCTTTTTCTTGACGTGCCCCCAATTCTTAACCCACGTCGTCTCTTCGATGCGCTCCTCCCTTTCATGATGCAAATCTTGTCCAGTCAGATAAAGGTGAATTGATGTAGCCGCTTTTTTTCCAGCGCCGACAGCCTCGATTATGCTTGCCGGTCCTGTCGCAATGTCTCCCCCTGCAAAAACGCCTGGAATCTTTGTTTCTAGAGTCTGAGAGTCGACAGTTATCAAAGGATTTCTGGTTTCTTTGCTTGAAAGTTCAGGAGGAATGCATTTGGCTTCAGCAACCTGGCCGAGAGCAGGCACTACGGTATTCACTGAATATTGATGCTCCGAGAAACTTATTGGAACAGGCCTCCTTCTACCGCTTTCATCAGGTTCGCCTAGACGCATGCGCAAGCATTCGATTGCTTTGACTTCGCCGTTTTCACCTATGATTTGTTTCGGCGCAACCAAGAAATGGAATTTGACGCCGTCCTTTTCGGCTTCAGCAACCTCACGTGGCAAAGCAGGCATTTCCTCACGCGAACGTCTATACAATACTATGACTTCTTTTGCCCCAAGCTTCCTTGAAGTTCGTGCAGCATCTATTGCGCTGTTCCCTCCGCCGACAACCGCCACGCGATCGCCAACCTTAACAGATTTTCCGAGCGTGACATCCCTCAGAAAGTCAACCGCGTTGATAACACCCTTCAAGTCTTCACCTGGAACGTTCAGCTTCATACCTTGCTGGGTTCCGATGGCTATGAAAATGGCGTTGTAACCGTTCTCGCGTAGGCCGTCAATTGTGATGTCTTTCCCAAACTCTACTCCTGTCTTTATTTCTACACCTATGTCCTTGATGTATGCGACCTCATTGTCTACGACGAATTTTTCAAGGCGAAAGTCTGGAATGCAATACCGCATCATGCCTCCAGGTTCAGACATGCGTTCGAAAACGGTTACTGGGTAGCCGAGCTTTGCAAGTTCGTAAGCTGCCGCCAAGCCTGCTGGACCTGCGCCTATTACTGCTACTCTTTCGTGATGTTTCTTGAGTATTGGTTCAGCTTTCACTCGTTCTTCTTCGCGCTCAATGTCGGCGACAAATCTCTTGAGCGATCTTATGGCGACTGCTTGATCGACATTTGTCCTTGCACATGCATCCTCACATGGACTGAAGCAGACTCTTCCACAGATGGCTGGAAAAGGCATGTCTCTCCTTATGATTTCCACTGCATCTTTGAACTTGCCTCTTTGAAGCAGAGAAACATATGCCTGAACATTTACGTGCGCTGGGCACGCTGAACGGCACGGAGGGAACATCTTTACATTTATGTTACTTTCGATTGCCATTACTAAATCAGCTTCTGAGGTCTACCCATGCAGAAGCGAATATATTAACGGATCCGAGTTACGTTTGAGTGACACATGAGTGACTTGAGTATATAGAACAAATGCAACAAAAAAAGTAGAAGAGGGGTTAGTCGCGCAACCTACCTTCCAGTTTGCTTACCAGTTTGGTGTATTCCCTTGGACCTAGAAGGCTCTTAAGCTCCTCTTCTAGCATCAGAGAGTTGTTGGGCTTTATCTCAACTATCCAGCCTTTGTCGTAAGGATCATCATTAATGGTCTGCGGAGCATTCTTGAGACCTTCGTTGACTTTAACTATCTTACCACTTACGGGAGCGTAAAGGTCGAACATGAACATCCATGTTTCGGCTACACCGAAAGGTTCCATCCTGTCGACAGCCTTTCCGACAGGCTCAGTCATGATGTTAGCTATGCCTCTTAGGTGTCCTTGTGCGTAGTCAGAGACGCCGACGCGTACGTTTCCTTCGGGCGTTATTTTGGCCCACGTGTGTTTTGGTGTATACAGTAGCATCTCAGGTGTTGAAAGAATCTCTTTGCGTTTCTCAACGGATATTCCCTCAGCTCGCAAAAGATCTTCTAATCGCAATCGGATCGCTTCCGAAACAAATTCGGATATGCTCCGGTAGCGGCCTGTCCTGATTGCTTCTTCAATCTCCTTTATCAATTCTTGTCTTATGCTCACGGTTTTCCATTCGGACATTTTCATCAACCTCCATTACACTTGAGTTATATATAACTCACAGGCAATATATATACTTAGTGCATATAATGCATATAATAGTAAATACCATGCAGAACCGTCCGAAATTCATCAGGCGACAAGCGCGACGGCGCACAGAAGCGACCCGCTTCAAGGCAGTCACACTTTTTTTCTGCCAAAATCAAACCTGTTCCAGATCCGCTCGTGAACGTAGAAAACTACAGTCTTCGTCAAGAGTTCGGTAGCACCCACACTTCCACTCAAGACTAGATTTCCAGTGAACATGAATACCAAGAATATTGTTGTAATGGTCGCAACTATTCTCCAAGAAATTGCCTTCACCAAACTCCTGAGGGGCCTTTCCATCGACAAGTCTCCTTCCCGAATGCTCAACCAAATGAAACACGAATGCAATAATTAGCTTTTCCATCTACGACACTTTTTTCCATGTCGAGATTCGAGCTTTTGCAAATCTTCAGATTTGATTGATAAATAGCAGAAACGAAAAAATATACATAGTACATATGGAACTATATAAACTAAATTCCTTGAGTCGGTGATTTTTCTGGAAAGCAGAAAAGTACAGAAAGTAGGATATTCAACCATGACAGTCTCCCTTCCAAGTAAATGGGTAAAGGCGAACAATATCAATGCTGGGGATCTAGTTTTCCTGATGCCTGAAAAAGACGGAACATTAAAAGTCATGCCAAGCCGGATCGCCCAGAAAGAGGAAGCAGAAGAATACATAATCAACAGTTCAGCTTGTGACGAACAAGGCATGCTCGAAAGAATAATCGTTGGAAGTTACATGCATGGCCGCGATGTGATCAGAATAACATCTTCGAATAGAATAGACAAGACGCATGTGAACGAAGTCCGGACGATCATCCGCAAACTGATAGGTCTAGGGATTCTGGAAGAGACTGCGAAGGATATTCTGCTACAATGCTCGGTTGACCCAGCCAAGTTCAAACTAGACATGTTAGTGAGACGGTTATCCATAATTGCTTCAACGATTTTGTCTGAAGCATTGCAGGCTTTCCTTGAACAGAACAAAGCCATGGCGGAAGAAGCAATCAATCGTGAAGACGAGGCAGACACAATCTATTACTTGGCTATCCGATTGCTACTATCTGCGCAAGCAAAATCTGAAGTAGCAGAACAGGTAGGGGCAACAGACACTCTTTTCATTCCAGCTACCCGCTTGATACTACAATATCTAGAACTGATCGCAGACTATGCGGAGGACTTCGCCAAGAAAGTAGTCGGTTTCGAAGCTCACAGAGAAAAACTCGACGCAGAAACTGCTGAGAGAATCTACCATCTTGGCGAACTGAGCCAGACGATTTTCCAAAAGGCTCTGGACTGCGTTTTCACACGAGACCTCACGATTGCAAACGGAGTACTCGAAATGAAGAAAGTGCTCACTACAGAGGCTGACCACCTCATGCAGGAAGCACCCGAAATTCCTTTCCTAAGAACCATGATCTCCTGCTTGAACAAGATTGCTGACCTAGGCGCAACAATCGCCGACATAGCCATAAATAGAGCATTAGAAGACCCAAGCAAATACGCAGGAAACATCATTCATACGGTAAAACACACGCGAATTCTGCCTCAGCCAACAAGAAAAAAAGCGTAGCTTCAAAGCATGGTTTTAAACTACAAGTGACACAACAAGCCTTAAGAAGAACAA
>Ga0315282_10012316_pt1 | contig 13103 bp, 13 predicted proteins | sample YL17G07_20_MG_FD_203693 | JGI IMG/M metagenome (GOLD analysis project Ga0315282, IMG submission 203693) | Sediment microbial communities from Yellowstone Lake, YNP, Wyoming, USA - YL17G07_20 | ecosystem: Environmental > Aquatic > Freshwater > Lake > Sediment | place: USA: Wyoming | collected...
GATGAGGCGGTATAGGTTTCATATCCCTCATCTTCAAGTATTGTCTTGAGGATATCTCTCTGGAGGGGTTCATCATCCACAACGAGGACTATAGCCACCTTATTCCTCCTCCTAATAACCCCACCCTTCCTCCCCTTACCTTAAGGGGAGGTGAGGAGGGGTTAATTCAACGTTTGGGTAGATCTAATTGGCAAAGATATTGTTACAGTACTGCCCTTACCTTCTATACTCTGGAAATCCACTTTGCCGTCATGCTCCTCAACAACCCTTTTTGTCATAGCAAGCCCGAGACCAAGGCCTGTGGTCTTAGTCGAGAAAAAGGGTTCAAAAAGCTTTGGCATATTCTCCTTAGAAACGCCGGTACCGGTATCCTCAATAACAACAGAGGCTCTGCTGTCAGACGCATTTGTGCTCACAGTAAGGTCTCCCCCTGCCGGCATCGCCTGAAATGCATTGAGAATAATATTAAATATACATGTTTTAATCAATTCGGGGTCTAAATAAAGTTTGGGAAACTCTCCACATTGATAATGTATCTTAATGCCGTCCTTTTCCGCCTTTGCCCATATCAGTGCTATGATCTCATTGATAAGACTACCCATATCCACCTCTTGTAAACTCAGTTTAAGGGGTTTTCCATAATCCAGGAAATCTCCCACGAGTTTGTTAAGGCGCTGTATCTCATGTTTTATGCTTGCGATAAATGATTCGAACTTTTCCTTTTCAACATTTTCCAGAGGCGCATATTTTTCTCTTAAATGGTCTATCGAAAGGCTTATAAAATTCAGGGGGTTCCTTATCTCGTGTGCAATACCCCTTGCTAACTGTGCTATCCCGGAAAGATGTTCAGCCTCGCGCAGTTTTTCCTCAAGTGCACGCTCCTCCCTGAGTTTCTGAACCATAAAATTAAAACTCTGTGTTAGCTCTCCTATCTCGTCCTTTCTGTCTGCAGTAACGTTCAGTAGTGTGAGGTCCCCTGCTGCAACACGCCGTGCAGCATTAACTACATTATGAATTGGTCTGGTATACATCCATGAAAGAAATACTGCGATAAGAATACCCAGACCAAAGACTAAAGAAGTTGCGACTATCCTTTTTATTGCATTACTCTTGAGATTTTCAGAAAAATCTTCAGCATTAATCTTTAGATGTATATAGCCATAATGCTCATTGCCGGCAACAACAGGCAGGATGACATTATAGACCTTCCCCTCTTTAGAAACAGGCTCTCCAAGTTCTGCCTTTATGATACGCTCCTTTTTCTTGGGGCTAACCTCCTCTCCAACATTCATCGGGTTAGTACTTGCAATAATCTCATCGGTATTACTGATAATCGAGATCTCTTTTACGCCCTTCGCATTTAGCTTCTGGAGGTAATGTTGAAGCCTCATCTCATCTGTATAGCCGCTGCTTGTGACCTCTTCAACGCCAACCTGTATTGCCTTTGAAAGCTCTGCCGTTTGATTCTCAATTTCTGTAAGCAATGCCTTTTCGGACTGCGAGTATAGAAATAGTAAAACAGAGACGAGGATGAAACTAAGGAAAAGCATCATCCCTATTAGTTTTTTATTTAAGGAGAGATTGAGGAAAAAATTTTTAATAGACATCAATGATATTTTATATGTAATACATATCTATAAGTCAACGTAATGAATTGCCAGAATCGTTACCTCAAATCAAAACTGACCTGCGGTATTAATTTATTTTTCATCTCTTTTTTAGCTTGTCTTCAGCTTGATACTCCAGTACTTCCAGACATTTATATTATTTCGTCAGGTGTTTTTAAAGTTAAGTCACCGAGGTTTTTAAAATCATCAATATTATAGGTTACAAAATTTGATCCTGGCATATTATATCAAATAAATTCGTTAAGTTAAAACACACTTCTGACTTTTGAACTATCTTTGGGCTGAGGCAAGCGAGGGCGGGGGTTAGGATAAAAAATTACTTCTACAGAAGAAGTCCAAACGTAACAGCTTCTTCCTGTAAGTGTGATTTCAGAATTATGCCCTGCAATAAAGTAATTCAACCAGAAACCGATAAAATAAGTTACCACTTTGTCTTAATTCAAATTTGGAGATCCTAGTCTATTTTACGTACCTACCTAAATTAGTAGTTTCTTTTTATGTATCAAAGGCGGATAGTTAGTTAATTCACTACAAAGCCAGCCCCTTCGCGATGTCTCTATATTACGAAATATTTAGCACTGTGGGTGGTATTAATTTTGGGGGAGGGTACCATAAAAGAGGAATGCTTGTCTAATTTAAGATAGTTTCGAAGAACATACTCTATAAATGTAAGGTTAATATGGCCCGTAAGATTAGTGATAGAACTCGTCAACTAACTAAAAGATGTCCATATTCTTTTAGATGTTTAGGCGATGAGGCAATAGATATGTGCACGGTTGAGAACTGTATCGAGGGGAACGGTTGTTTTCTTAAGACTGTGAAATTTCATAGGTGCACTTATCAGATGTCGTTTGGACATTCAGTAATTTGTAACTGCCCCACAAGGTTTGAACTTTACAAAAACTACGGCATATGAATCCCTAAGTATTATTTACGGCTTTCTCCCAGTAATCATTCATCTTCAGACTCCTCTCAGATTGAAGCTTTGTAGGTGTTATGCGCACCTCACGAACTTTATCCGCTATGCAAATTTGATGAAGTAGTTAAGAAAATATATTTTACGTCTACCTAAAAACAAAAACGTTTCTAACACCTGCAAGTCCGCACTTCTATCATGTTTCTTGTAATATAACGTTGTTTCTTACGTTGCATAACGATAGTTTGAAAGAAGACAGATGAATGGGAAAGACGAAATAAGGGGGACATCCTATAGTCCCCTTTGTATGTTAATGGTAGAAACCTCGCACAAAGTCTCATCACCTGCACAGGGAGACTTCCTCATTGACGGCAGATACACTTTTGAGATCGGAGGAAAGAATAAAGACTTCTCCCAGATCAAAGATATTAAGAATTCTTTATTGGGGGTTGATAATACTGAGATTGGAGTAGGGAACAAAATACCGTTATGGCTCTTTGGATTTCTCTATTAGAAAATGAAGATCCCTTAGTCATAGACAACCAGAAGTACAAGCTATCGGGAAGATTTAAAGTTGATATGCTTTGATTATTTGTCTCGTTAATAGTCAAAGCAGGTTACGATCAATGCTTGAACGTCATAGGTGCACATTTCGTATGGTAATCATCATTTTTCATCGTGTGCTCAGTATGAAAAGCTGAAAGGAAAAGGGAGGCGATATAATCTGATAACCCTTCGGGCAAAATTCCATTAGATAGGGCATCTTTCCTTGCTTGCTAAGCTTCCTGTTACCGGGGTTTTCATTGATTTCAACAAGTTACATCTTGGTATCCTTCTTGCTTTTTGAAAATGCGGGAAGGGGGTGAAAAAATGGCAAAGATATTACGTTGTAGTGACATGGGCGTTAAATGCGACTGGGTCGGTCGTGCCGCAACAGACGAAGAGCTTTTTAATTTGGCAACAAAACATGCTGCGGATGAACACGGTATGAAAGAGATTCCAAAGGAGCTCTGGGCCAAAGCAAAGGCAGTAATTAAAGATGAATAGCGACAATTGCGTCACCGATTAAAAGCCTCTAACTAATTCAATAGTTAGAGGCTTCTTTTGTGCATCTGTGGAGGAGAACAGCAAGCGCGTCGCTTTCTTTCTCCAGATAACATATTTTCAAGCCTTGGCTCTAACACGCCATATTAGCCTCATGGAAATCTCCACGCAGTCCCCCGCTAAGGCTCCGAAGGTGACGTATCCGGGTATGGCGTAGAATAGCCCGAGCCTGGTGGCGGAGGAGGTGGAGGCATAATTCTCCGGGAACGGCGAGACCGCGTCACCACCCCTGGAATCTCGTTCCCTTTGGCATACATGCACTGCGTATACGCAATATCGTACCGCCGCTGCGCCTGCCATCCGTAAAATTGACCGGCGTTGGCGCCTGCGGAAGTTCCAACAAGAAGACCACTGCCGGCCCCGATAGCTGCGCCGGCACCTGCATGCCCTGAGGCAGCACCGATGGCTGCACCGAGACCCGCGCCGATGGCAGTGCCAACAACAGCGCCTGTGGCGGTATTCTGATTGACAGTCTCCTGAGGGGACAGCCCGATCTGCTGCGCTGCCCATTGCCTGCAAATGGCGTCATCAGCCTGAAATTCCTCAAAGGTCTTTCCAGAGCCTGGCAGGGCCATAACACTGGGACCGCTGGGAACGGTCGCACATCCGGCCACCGTCAACAGGGCCAGAGATAAAAAGATGACTATGTTGATTATGTTGCGCTTCACCATGTCTTCACTCCTCCTCGTCCGGTGGAGCTGGCGGAATAACTTTCAGCCAGCGTTTATGACATTTTTTTATATACGGATAGTAGCCCTCAGGATCCCGGCAGAAATACCAGTAATATTGTTCCTCCGGCTGCGGGCTCGGCTCGACATATGCCGGAGGCTGCTGCTGGATGACCGGTTCGGTATAATATGGGTAGTACGGATAATAGTACGGAGAACCCCACCACCACGGACCCCATCCACCCCATCCCGGCCCGAACCAGATACCCCCACCATGGAAGTGACCGCCACCACGAAAGTGACCGCCGCCATGAAAGGTACCACCATCACGTGCATAGCCGGGGATGGTGATCGCAAAGAGCAGTACCAAAACGACAAGCACAAGACATACTGCCTTTTTCATTTCCATCTCCTTCTCCTTTTGTGTGGAGGCTTTCCTGTTCCTTCCTCCACGATTAAGAAAATTCTTATCCCTCTTCCTTTATTATTTAAACATTCAAAACAATGAAAAGGTTACAAAAAAACAGGAGCATCCTGGCAATAGCCAGTTTTTCAAAAGGGTACTTCTGTATGTCCATCTGCTACTATCTTGTCAAGGCAGATGCTGTCTGTTCCACCTGCTTCCAGGTTTTGTCAGGGTCATACTTTTTCATCGCCTTTGCAATCTCTTTCGTCTTTGGCCCGAGATTCGTTTCATACACAATGCCCTCCTGGTTCACCGTGAAGGTCATGATCCCGGACACCCCATATTGAGCAGGGTATGCCACTAATCCAAACCCCGATATCATCTTGCCGTTGGTCACGTATTCCAGTTCACCCCCGGGGGCGTTACTGCCCTGGCCTTTCAGGATCTTGAAATAATACCCGTAATATGGCTTATGCTTCTCGCCTTTTTTCCCGACAGTGTATCCCTCTTCCGTGGCACGGGCAAACAGGGGCCCGAGGGGACTCCTACCCTCTCCCGGTGCAGCCTCCCAGTACAGACCATCCTTCTTGCCCTTGTGACTCACAAAATGTTGAGCGTATTGCAGTACTCCATCACCATTACGGTCCTTGGCGGCATATTCGCGCTGCGCATCCACATACGCCAGAGCAACCTGGATGGTATTTAATTCGTTCCTGCCTATCCTCCGGTTTAAGATCTCCTGCTTTCCCTCATCAGTGGAGAAGACCCATTCCTGCCCTGATTTCACAATGGGAATAGGAAAAGAGCACTCGTCTTTTCCAATGACAGGCAGCACTGTCTTGTCGTCTAACTTTGAAAACTTAACCGAGTCCCCTGCTGTCTTGACAAACCGTTCACGGGCACGCCTGTCGGCAACCTCATCCCCTGAGGATATGATGTCTTTGCCTTCAGGTCCGAAGATGGCCAGTAATTCCCCGGTGTCATTGTTCCTGGCGGCCTCCACAAGCGCTTTGAACGCGTCTTCCGGGGACTTGAACTTCTCCTGCTTCGCATCTTGAGCAAAGGCAAAAAAACTGAAAGCAGTTACCACAATTATGGCGGCCATGAAAATTGCTAACCCATAACGGTAAAGGGAAAGTTTTGCTGACTTTGTTATATCTCTAAACATTGTTCTCTCCTCCATGTATCAGGTATCCGATCGTGATCCAAATTAATTGCCACAGCCGGTACAGGCGACGTCCATTAAGACATTACACACTCCCTTAGAAACGTCCTCGCCCATGGAATCCGCTGACTCCGCCACCTCGAGAACTTCCCCCACCACTGGGTCTTTCACCGGTAGTTTGGCCACCACTGGGTCTTCCACCGGTAATTTGGCCGGCACTGGGTCTTCCACCGGTAGTTTGGCCGGCACTGGGTTTCCCGCCGGTAATTTGGCCGGAACTGGAGCGGCTACGGAATCCACGGTCGCTCGAAGACCGCTCGAACTGGCTACTACGAGAGCGATCAAAAGCACTCGGACGTGTTCCGATAGAAGGTTGTCCTGACACGCTATAGCCTCGAAATTCCCGATATGACCCTGTAGCGGCACGTCCCCGGCTGGTATTGAGGATTGCTTGTGCCCCGCTTTTTGCGGAGGGTCTGGACCATGCTGTGCCTCCTGTAGCAGGAAACGTTCCGCCACGAGCTCTGTTCGCCGGGTCGATGCGGGACATCTTGCCTGTTTTGGGATTAACGAAATGATTGCTGATGAGTTTCTCATGGTCATGGTCATGACGGTGCCTGTGCCGGTCCACATAAACATCAAAGTCTCCCAGGATAAAGAACCCGGGGAACCAGACATTCCACCACCAGAACGGATAAGGCACCCAGTCATACAAGTATGCATAATCAGGAGGCGGAGCATAATAGGTGACCACAGGAGGTCCCTCATCATAATAATAATTATTTTCGACTGTAGAGTCAGGATAATTCGGACCGGTCGTCTCTTCAGCACCTTCGCCCAAAGTAGCCGCTTTCACAGACATATCATACTCATTCATGACGTCCTGAAATGCTTTCAGCGCCGCTTCTTTGCCTACGGCTATTTTGCCCGACTCTGCCGCCTCACCAACGGCACTCTGCAATTCGTCGACAATATCCGGTGTGACCGGGTAATCGGCAATCCAGCCGTTCCTGGGTGTGATACCGACAGAAGCCAATCTACTCTCCGCCTCGGTTTCGCTCTCCGGTGTACCAAGGTTAAGCGCTTCAACCAGTTTCACAGCCAAATCGCCTTCACGAATGAGGGGCTGTTCCAACAGCGGTTTGCCGGCTGTTGTCTGCTCCGGCTGTGCCATTGCAAGGCCGGGCATCAGGAGCAGACTGCCTACAATGAAAAAAAATACTCTAATCAGTTGGGTTTTCATAACGATTTTCTCCTCTTTCACACTGACACCTGGCTTCATATAAATTATATTATATCATATCATTATTTCAGCCCATAAGAAATTGTTTGATAGCAGGTGGTATGCGCACTTAAACAGGGACGATCATGCGGCGCGGCAGATGAAGGAATTGAAAAAACAGAGGGAAGACTAAATTACCCATCTCTCCTCCATATCTATTACTATAGGATTCCACAAGACCAGTCCGTCGTGAATGAGTTTAACTGTGCATATCTTGCTTTTTTGTGAGCATCTGTTGCAGAAGAGAAAAAAAGTCCCCCCGGAGGGTTGCGTAGATGGAAAAAGCCCTCTCCGCTTTGGGGGAAAAGGCACGGAGAGGGCAAAATCAAGGTTCCGACACCATCTTCTGAATAGCCTTAACCCGCCGGTGTGTGCTGTGGAAACTGTGAAGTATAAACTCTGTAGAAGGTAGTGCTATAGAAGTTATGAGTGAAAGATTCTTGCGATTGATTTTTGAAGGTTTCTCACAGGAGTGCGCAAAGCATCAATTTTCGATATCTGTTTAGTACCCCTTGAAGCAAACAAAACAGGGTTCGATCAGGGACGTCAGTTTCCATTTCAAAGAAATATTGTCAAAAGCCAGCAGGGTATTGAATCCAAGGAGAAATACGCGTTTTCTATCAGGATGTTGTGAGGCGGAACAATGTCGTGACGTCAGATTATCGCTTTCACCTACGAACGAATTCGAAAAACCTCAGTGTATCTCGATTACTCCCTATACTTCGCACGAATGAGTGGGCCTAAGTTTGAGGTGGGCCAAAACAGAATCTTCACGTCCTATAGAATTAATCCAATGACTCTATACCCCCGTTATTAATGTCTCTCCATCCTCCTTAACGTCTTTCTTGTGAATAACCAAGTCTTTGCCCACAAGTTCAATTTCATCGAACTCTAATGTGCCGACATGCTTGTCGTCAACGAACAGACGAGCAACCCACTGCACATTGGATTGGTGCACGGCCTTTTCGATTCTCAGTTTCACTACCATTTGTCGCCTCCTCCGATGGTGCAACCACCTTGCCGCGGGTCTACCTTTTCTGTCCACCCGCTATTCCCCGCGGCTGCCCTAAAAAAACCAAAGTTCCAAAGCTGCAACGATACCCTCTCGGCGGGCTTGGCTGTGTTTTTCTGCTTCCCGTCGCTTGCCTATTCTTAGCGAGAGGAAGGCTCTTATCTACTTTCAGAATAGAGAATACTTCACATAAAGTCAATCATGAACAGGCTGTTGATTATTGACATTTGCTTTCTTTGCGTATTACCTCGATAACTTTTTCCACTTCTTCCTATAAATTGTCCTTCTCCTTTAGATACCTTTAGATACCTTGTGACTACATCTGGATCTTTTTGTATAACTAAAACAGATTCGGGAAAAGACCAAAGACAGAACTATGTCATTTGGGAGGAAGTTGTTGAGTTCAGTGCTCTCACAAGAAATTAAACCTGTTCTCAAAAGCGTAAAAGTGCCTAAGTGCGCCGGTGCAGAAGCTAAAAGAATACAAAAAAGCAGGATAGCAACGTTTGTCTTTAAGCCGACTGGCCTGCAAATTCCCGTACGTGCAATATTTCCTTATTGCTCATTAATCTGATGTCATTTACATTCAATGTAAGGACTGCAATTGTTCTCCCTTCGGCGGTTATAAATTCAACCTCAAAGGCATCACCGTCACTATAACAATGCACTACTGCCCCAATATCACCTTTTTAAAGTTCATATTCTTCAATGTCATGCGTCAGAACAACTGAATCTAATTCTTTGATCATAATTCTGTCGTCCTTATGGCCGCTCATACAGGATAGCGGTCACAAAACGCGGACGCACTTGGTCTTTATCATTAATTAATCTCAAGACAATCAATCCTGTTGCAAAGTTTTTGTTACTCTCATTATTAGGAATAACGTTTTGAAAAATAAAGATAAATTTATTGACTTACTTACTAAGCCCCTTTGATACAAATCCGTCCAGTTCCTCCTCTATACGTCCATGCCGTATTATGCAAGTGCTATTAACAGTATATTATAAAATCTCCCCTTCCCCCTCTCGGTTGCGAGTCGTACCGACTTTACCAAAGAGGGGCATAACTTTTTTATAAAACAAACTCTCTTTGCGATGCTGTTCTTTGCTCTATGCGCTTTTTTTCTGGTAAAATCCTTTATGTTTCTGCAACAGCTAATAAATGGTCTTACCCTTGGCAGTGTATATGCGCTCATTGCACTCGGTTATACTATGGTCTACGGCATCCTCGAACTCATCAATTTTGCCCATGGTGAGATTTATATGCTCGGCGCATACCTTGGCATCATCTTCCTCGGCTTTTTTACTGTTATTGGCCTGACATCCTACAGCCTTCCCCTCGCCTTGATACTAACCTTCCTTTTGTCAATAATCTTTTGTTCTTCATATGGTTTTACAATAGAAAAAATAGCCTATAAACCTCTGAGGAACGCTCCGAGGCTAAGCCCACTCATAAGCGCGATTGGTGTATCCATATTCCTGCAGAACTATGTGATGCTGACACAGGGTGCTACAGACAAGGTTTTTCCGAATCTTTTTGGAATTGCCGGATTCCAGTTCCTGTCAGTGAGGATGACCTACCTGCAACTTTTCATAATACTTACATCAATAGTACTGATGATATCTCTTCGTCTATTTGTGAGAAAGACAAGGATGGGTAAGGCAATGAGGGCGGTTGCACAGGATAAGGTAATGGCCTCTCTTATGGGTATCAATATTGATACGGTTATTTCAACAACCTTTATTATCGGTTCAGGCCTTGCTGCTATAGCAGGGCTTATGGTCGCTATGTACTACGGCCTTGTCAACTATTCTATCGGCTATATCGCAGGCATAAAGGCTTTTACCGCTGCAGTTCTTGGCGGGATAGGCAGCATACGGGGTGCGATGTTCGGCGGTATCCTGCTCGGACTTGTTGAAAGCCTTGGTGCGAGTTACATCTCGAGCGAATACAAGGATGCCTATGCATTTATTCTTCTGATCATAATACTCCTCGTCAAGCCAGGTGGGCTTTTTGGCAAGGCAGAACTGGAGAAGGTTTAGAAAAGTGATAAGTTCAAAGTTCAAAGCAAAAACATTACTCACCAGTTGCATCAAATTACTATTATTGACAGGGCAGATGTGCTGAAAAAGACCGTCCAGCGACTCCTTAGAGACCTTTTGCATGGCCAGCCAGCCTCTATCCAAAATACACTTACTGTAAGATTTGCAGTCATGTGTATCATAATAAATTCCTTTCGCTTTGACGGGGTTTTTCAGCATGTCTGCCCTGTCTTTTTTGCAACGTTTAGGATTACAGATCAATGAAGCCATTAATAATTGCATTATGGCTGTCTTTACTCTTTTTGCCATTCAAGGGGTTGTATGCTGCTTTAATCCTTTTTGCAGTTCTTTCAATTTTTATTGTAAGTCTAAAATTCCTTTTGTGTTATAAAAAAAAGCTGGAAAAAATTTCTCAGATTTTAATCAACAAAATACGAGTAATCGGAGATTCGCCGAGGCGAAAAAGGCTATTCCCCCCTTACCCGTCACTCATTACTCGTTACGCATTGCTGTTACTAATCTTTATACTTCCATTCTTAGTTAGGGATTATTTCATTGATGTGGCCATTCTCGCGGGTATCTACATTATACTCGCACTCGGACTGAATGTTGTAGTCGGCTTTGCAGGCCTTCTGAACCTCGGGTTCGTGGCATTCTATGCTATAGGCGCTTATTCATATGCACTCCTGAATACAAAATTCGGACTTGATTTCTGGTCAGCCTTGCCTTTTTCTGTAGGGCTTACAGCAGCTTCCGGATTTCTCCTGGCAATACCCGCCTTGCGGCTGAAGGGAGATTATCTTGCGATTGTTACACTGGGTTTTGGTGAAATAGTACGACTCATCCTGAATAACTGGGATAGTGTGACGAGGGGACCAAATGGTATATCAGGCATTGCTCCTCCCTCGATTATGTCAATATCTTTCGGAAAACTCTCTCACTACTATTATCTTGTTCTGTTATTTGTCATCTTTACTGTTTTTATAACAAAGAGAGTCCGTTCCTCAAGGATAGGAAGGGCATGGATTGCTATAAGAGAAGATGAGATAGCCTCCTCTGTCATGGGCATAAATACCACCCTGTATAAGCTCTATGCATGTGCTTTCGGTGCATTCTGGGCTGGTCTTGCAGGAGCTATCTTTGCAGGTAAGATGCAATTTGTATCCCCGGAAAGCTTTACATTTATGGAGTCAGTCCTGATAGTATGCATGGTCATCCTCGGTGGGCTCGGCAGCATTATCGGTGTGACCCTGGGTGCCGTCATTTTAGTTTTACTACCTGAAATATTACGTGAGGTTCAACTTTACAGGATGCTTGCGCTCGGTGCAGGGCTTGTACTACTGATGATATTCAGGCCACAGGGTTTACTCGGAGGGAAAGGTGTATCTCTTAGAGGTTAGGGGACTATCAAAACACTTTGGCGGTATAAAGGCCATTCAAGAGGTAAACCTCAAGGTAAAAGAGGGTATTATAATGAGTATAATAGGGCCGAATGGCGCAGGAAAGACAACAATCTTTAACTGCCTCACCGGCCTTACAAAACCTACAAAGGGAAATATCTATTTCTCCGGCACAGAACTTACCAGCCTTGCCCCTTACAACATTGTCGGGCTTGGAATATCAAGAACATTTCAGAATATCAGACTCTTTAAAGAGATGACGGTTATGGAAAACGTTATGGTTGCTCAGCATCGCAGGACACGTTCAGGTCTTATTGGCTCAGTCATCCGGTGGAAAAGTTTTATTGATGAGGAGAGGGTTGTAAGAGAAAAATCTATGGAATATCTTGAGTTCGTAGGCCTATTAGACTATGCCAATACTATTTCCTGGAACCTCCCTTACGGTGCACAGAGAAGGCTGGAGATTGCAAGGACATTAGCAACAGAATCATCAATGATATTGCTTGATGAACCTACAGCAGGGATGAACCCGCAGGAAACATCAGAGGTTATGAGCCTCATAAAAAATTTAAAGGAACTCGGCAAAACAGTCTTGCTGATAGAGCATGATATGAAGGTGGTTATGGGAATATCTGACTGGATTGCTGTACTCAATCACGGCGTAAAGATTGCAGAAGGACTCCCTGCTGATGTAAGGAAAGACCATCTGGTTATAGAGGCATATCTTGGGAGAGAACATTAAAAGACAGTCAATAGTCATCAGTCATTAGTCAAAAAACAAAAGACTGCTGAATTATTATTACTTATTATGCTTACACTAACAAACATCCACACATTCTATGGCCCGATTGAGGCATTAAAAGATATTAATATCGAAGTAAAACAGGGGGAAATTGTATGCCTTATTGGGAGCAACGGGGCCGGCAAATCAACGACACTTATGACAATATCAGGTATCCTGAAACCCTCCTCAGGTAGTATTCAGTTTGAAGGAAAAACTATCAATGGATTTCCCCCACACAGGATTGTTAAGATGGGTATCAGTCAGGTGCCTGAGGGTAGAAGGATTTTCCCCAAGCTTACAGTAAAAGAGAATCTTGAGATGGGTGCATATTCAAAGTTCAAAGTTCAAAGTTCAAAGTTTAAAGTTCAATTGGACAAAATCTATGAGCTATTCCCTGTTCTGAAAGAAAGACATAAGCAGTTGGGGGGAACCCTGAGTGGGGGAGAACAGCAGATGCTTGCAATTGGCAGGGCCCTTATGCCCAGTCCCAAGCTTTTGCTCCTTGACGAACCTTCCCTGGGTCTTGCCCCTATCATCGTAAGCAAGATATTCAAAACGATAAAAGAGGTTAACAGGGAAGGTGTTACAGTCCTCCTTGTTGAACAGAATGCCCGCGCAGCACTCAAACTGTCAAACAGGGGTTATGTGCTTGAAAACGGCAGAGTTGCAATGCAAGGAAAAGGCGAAGACCTGAT
>Ga0315282_10012317_pt1 | contig 13102 bp, 7 predicted proteins | sample YL17G07_20_MG_FD_203693 | JGI IMG/M metagenome (GOLD analysis project Ga0315282, IMG submission 203693) | Sediment microbial communities from Yellowstone Lake, YNP, Wyoming, USA - YL17G07_20 | ecosystem: Environmental > Aquatic > Freshwater > Lake > Sediment | place: USA: Wyoming | collected...
TGGCGCCCGCCAGATCCACGGCGATCATGTGCGGCCCCTCGCCGCCGATCGCGGGATAGCCGACGCCCACACGGCCCGCTTGACCGTTGAAGGTGATCGCGGTCTCGTCGGCCAGCTCCTTCATCCGGTGGTGCCACTCCAGCACTTTGCCCCACAAGCCGGCGTCGGGCGGCGGAATCTCCAGCGCGTCCATCTGCTCGGGCGTCGCGATGGTCGGGCAGGCCTGCAGCGTCTCGTTCTCCGGCCAGACGATCTCGGCCCCGAAGGCGCTCGCGTTGACCACGTTGTCGAAGTAGGGAGCGACGTGGATGGCGGGGCCGTGGCAGGCGATATCCTCGGGGATGTTCTCGATGCGGTACTTGGCGAATTGCAGTTGCCAGTAGTACTGGCTCTCGACGTCCTTGAAGAACTCCGCGTAGTTGATTCCGAAGAGCGGGGCGAAATACCGCGGCACCAGGCAGAAGCCCACCGGCACGCGATCCGCGTACGCGAAGCGGCTCCGGGCCTCGACGCGCTTGCGGCTCAGCTCCATCCTCTCCGGGGGATAGTCTATGTTCAAGCGGAACCGCAATTGGTGTGCCTCACATCGTACGGTCGTGCACTCAGATGTGGCCCAGCCCCGCCTTCGCGTAGGGGCACAGCATGCTGTGCCCACAGGCTACGGCGCGCAGGCGCCCCTTGGGCTCCAAAGCGCGTAGCGCGGCGGAGGCTCGGCTGGAAGGTGGCGTGCCCCCTCTCCCTGCTTACGCACGGCTCCTCTTCGGCGCCCGTCGCTAGATGTCATTCCGAGCGTAGCGAGGAATCTTGGCCGCGTCCACCTTGAGCTTGTCGAAAGGCGGACGCGCCTCAAGGTGGGCCTGAGCAGGCTTGCCCGCCTCAGGCGGATTGTGCAACAGCCTCTTGTCCGTGGTCTTCGGCGCCCGTCGGGCCGTATCCTCGCCCGGCCGATCGTGGGCCCGCTCGGGCGTGTGCGGACACACGGACAGGGGCGGCACCGGCGGTCACTCAGCCAGCACAGGAGGCCGTCAAGGCCGAGGTCCTGCGCCGCTGCGCGCTGTACGGCAAGGCGGGGAAGGCGCAGGCGCCCTGTCCAGCAGGCCCGAGAACTTGCCCGAGACGACCGGGAATTCAGACCCGAATCCCGGATCTCGTCGGCCAGCACGGCGGTGGTGCGCGCTGGCCCGGTGCACGCCATTCACAAGGACCGCCGTAGCGGAAGGGAACTTACTCTAGACTGGCGAACACCCGACAAGAAGTCCGCGCAGAAGCCATTGGAGGAGTTGCCACGTAGGTACAGCTCAACCGTCGCGGACCACGAGTGGAGGTGTGAGCCCGATGCGCATCCTCCGTCTGGACGTCGAGAACTTCCGCTGCATACAGTCGTTGACCCTCTATCCTAGGCCAGGCAGGAACATTCTGATCGGACCTGCGAACTCTGGGAAGACCACGATCCTTGAGGCTTTACGGCTCCTCTTCGCGCCAGAATACTCCTATCTACGCGAGGAAGCGTTCTCCCGATTCGATGTGTTCAATCTGACGCGATCCCCGCGCATGACCGTCAAGATTGGGGCGACCCTGGAATTGACCCCGGATCAGTGGCAACACTTCCCAGAACTCGAGGAGCCTTACGACCCCGAGACCTCTTCCTGGGAGGCACCAGCTGAGCATAAGAGCATCGAGGCCTTCGACCAGGGGAAGATCGCGCTCCGCATCGCGCTCTTCTACCAGTGGGACCGAGCGGATCCTGAGGACAGAGCGGTCGCCTTCTTCCCCAAGTTCGACCCTCCCGGGTCCGAGGAATGCCGGAAAATCACGCGTAAACACAGGGATGTCCTGGCCTTCTGGTTCGCGCCATGCAATGATCCCGTATGGGATACTGCAAGTCTCTCCATCCGTTCGCAGTTGTCGCGCGCTGCAAGAGCCGCGGGTTGGGATCCGCTAGGCGCTGCCGGAATCCCGCAATTCGTAGAGCAAGTTGTGAGGCAGGTCGAGGAGACGGCCGACGGGCACCCAGGCTGGGAGACACTCAATAAACTTGTCCAGGACATCTCAGATCGAATCCGAGCCATTCTTCCCAGTCTGCCGCCGGCTGCTTCCATGGGTGTCACCGCAGCGCTCACGGATGCATGGGCGCAGCGCATGTTCGAGGTTGGCATGCGTGACTCGACTCAGCAGCCGCGAATTCCCGTGAGCCGCCAAGGCACGGGAACGCAACGTGCGGTTATGATAGCCGCCCAGGCCGCATGCGCGGGCGCGGGACCGAACGGCAATGGCGCTACTGCGGCGGGCATTGTAGCCATTGACGAGCCGGAAGTCGGCCTGCACCCGCAGGCTCAACGCGCTCTTCTACGCAGCCTGTGCGAGCCCGCCAATGGCGTGCCGCCCCAGTCCTTTATCGCCACACACTCCCCCGCGGTCTTGCAGGCATACGGCCCGAACGATGTCTGGGTTCTCCGCAACGATGGGAAGGTAGTCCCTAAGGGACTGGAAGACGAGGGCGCTCCGCCCGATGCTGGTAGGGAGCAACTCCGCAAGAACGCGGAGCGCCACTGGCAGGTTATCGCGCCAGCGCTTTTTGCACGTGGTGCGGTCATCGTCGAGGGCGCTACGGAGGAAGGCGCTCTCCCTGAGTTCGACAAGTGGGCGACTAAGACCACCGGGAACTACAGAGGCTTTGACGGCCATGACATTGCGCTAGTCAACGCCGGCGGTATTACCAACATCGCAGGCATCCTTCGCGTGTTGCGCTGGTTCGGAGTGCGCGCCGTCGCAATACATGACTTCGACCGGGCCGGCAACGACGAAAAAAGGGACAGGGAGCACGGAGAGAGGCGACGGCAGATACACCAAAGTGCCGATCTAGTCCTCCACATGCCTGATGATGACTCGGCGCGTGACTTCGAGTCAATGATGGCCCTTGGCACGTCGCCCGACGCCATGCGCGAGGTGCTTCGCTGTTGGCGTGATAACTTCGACCCCCGCGAGGACACCTTCGCTCAGTGGCTACTGACGGGATTGCCGAATGAGCTACGAACAAATGCAGATAGCAGTCTTGGCGCAAGTCCTTCGGACGACGACGTCATCGAGTACCTTGTCGGGTTGCACCAAGCGAACGATGCGGTCGCTCACGATGTTCGAGAATGGTTCGCCGGCCGTTGTGGCGCAGGGCCGCAGCCTGACTCGCAGGCCCAGTGCATTTTTCGCAAGAGCACGCGCTACGGGAGGCTTTGGGCAGCGGCCTGCGTAACGGCGAAGTCCGTACCGCCTGGGATACAGGATTTGTTCCGGCATCTCTTGGACTTCGTGGCCGCACGTTGCTGTCCTCCCGTGACCGGAAACGCTATGCCCCTCAAGTGTCGGCAGTGTGACGTTCATGCAGAAAACCTGGAACGCGGAGACGATAGCTCAGATCCGTTCGGCTCTGTTTGAGCAGCGCCATCGCACAGTACTGATCACGGGCGGCCCGGGTTCCGGCAAGACCAGGCTAACCGTACACTTGGCGACCGAGGCCGCCCAAGCTTGCGTGCGCGAGTATCAGCGTGTCTTGATTCTCACGTTCAGCGTAAGTGCTGTTGACCAGATTGAAAACGAGATGCGGAACTGGCGGAAGGCCAATCCAGGGTCTTCGCCCCCCGTTGAAATCACAAATTACCACTCACTATATAAACGCATCCTCGATGCCTACGTGCGGTACTGTGGCGTTCCGCCTAGGTGGCGAACCTGGCTCCCGCACGAGGTGGATGACGCCGTTCAGCCACTAACCTCGAAGGCTGGTAGCCCGCGTCGCAGACGAGACAGGCGAGAGGGGTGGGAACTACTCAACGCTACCAGCATAGTTGCAGGGTTAATGGACCCGCCGTTTGAGTCAAGCTGCGGGAGCGAAGTATTGGCCGACGCCGATCAATTGCTACGGCAACACTACGCTCAGGGCCTGCTGCACTACGATAGCTGGCCGTACTTCGCGCACACAATCCTTACGCAATCGGAGGTCCTTCGGGGTCACGCAGGGGCAAGATACCCCTTCATCTTCGTAGACGAATTTCAGGACACCAATGGCATCGAGTGGGCCTTCATTCGAGAGCTAAGTCGTGATTCAGTTCTGGTGTGCATGGCCGATCCGAACCAGGCCATCTACGTATGGCGAGGCGCCAAGCCTAAGAAGAGACTGGAATGCCTGCAAGCCGACAGGGCCTTGTGGCCAACGCGTAAACTTGAGCTCGAAGGGTGCCCGCGTACCGCGAGCCAGCCACAGCTAGCCGAGTTTGCCCGTGCCGTAAAGCGTGCCTGCGACCCGCCCCTCCGATCCGCGCCGCTCCCGGGTCTTGGCAAGTGTGTTGTCGTGCGAGGGGTCATGAGATCAACCGGTGAACCGGAAGGGGAGTCGGGGCAAGAATGGCCAAGGGCTTATGTGTGTGCTATAAAGAGCGAGGTGCGTGTGGCCGCCGTCGCCGGCAGACGTGTCGCGATCCTGTGCCCGACCTGGGCGTTGTTGCGCTGCGTATCTGACGGGCTGTCCACGGCATACGGGGATGGTCGCCCGCTACGTCACGTTATCTTGGGACTCGACGAAGAAGTCGGTGCTTTTCTTGGTGCACTTGCGTGCGCCTTGACCGGCCGACTGCAGGTAGAGCCAGCGCCTACAGCCACAGGCACTGCAAAGCTCGCGTTGGAGCGGATGCAGCGCGTGGCGGTCCCGCGCGACTTCTCGAAATCCTGGTTTGGGCCAAATGCCGACGCGCTGACCCCCACGAATGTGAAGCGGCGCGACCGCGCCTGCCAGGCGTTGCAGGTGTACCTCTCCGGCTCAAACGATCCCACAGCCGCGGCGCGAGATCTGTCAAGTCTTGCCAAAGGCATGCGGGACGCGATGAAGCACGGCCGAGAGAACCACTCTGTTTGGCTTGCCGACGCGTTCCTTGCGGAGCCCGTTGAGCGATGGTGCAACGCGGTCGGCGAGTTCGTTCGACGCAATGCCGATGCAGGCGCTGAAGCGCTGGTCGACGCTGCATGGCAGGCGGTCGAAGGTTGCGTAGCGCGAGAGCGGCGCATGATAGCTCGCGCGAGGGTTCTCGTGATGACGGCTCATGCTGCGAAAGGCAAGGAGTTTCACGTCACGTACGTGTGCGGCGCCAGCAGAGGGACCCGCCACATGGACGTAAGCCAAGACCGAAGGGAATGTGACGAGGTTCGAAACCTGCTCCATGTGGCATGCTCTCGCTCGACCGAGAAGGTTGTCATCCTTCACAAGAGGGACCAGCCCTGCTGTATACTCGCGCGGCTGCTCGGTGCATTGTGTCCTGGCGGTCGCCCGTGCGATCGCGCCCCCGCCACGCGCGGAACCGACAAGAGCAGCAATGTTGGCCGCAAGTGAACCTACCCACGCACGAAGCGCTACCGCCCGCTCACTCCGCCCTTCCCGCTGGCACCCGGTAGCTGTGCACGGGTGACCCGCTGGCGAAGGGGATGAACGTAGTCCGCGGTCCGGAGTCCGCGGCTAATCGCTGATCATAGTCATCCACAGATCCTACGTCGCCAAGGCTATGTAGGACAAGTTTACGCAGATTGGACAGATTAGCGAACAGGCCGGGTCGCCCCGACGTTCTATGACGATCGGCGCCCACTTGTCCCCCCATAGCTCTGGCCGACATCTCGTCCCCCGTAGCTTTGGCGAAAGAGGAAGCTTCAGCGACGTCGGCTTGGCGAAGGGGGACTTGTCCCCCGTAGCCTTGGCGAAGGGGGATCCGCGGCTAATTGCTGATCATCGTCGTCCACAGATTACGCAGATTGGACAGATTGCCGAACAGGCCAGGTCGCCCCTACGTCCACAATCTGCGGAATTCCCGCAATCCGCCGCCGCTTCCACCTGCGCTTAGGCTAAGGTGGACAGGGACGCTAGGGCGGACAAGTCTGCGGATAGCCCTCCGTACGGCGGGGCCAGCCTCCGTCGCTAAAGCTATGGAGCCTGAAGCGGCCCCGCCCTACAGTCCAGCGGCTGATCCCATTTTGCCTCTGCGCTCTCCGCGCCTCTGCGGTTAGACCGTTCAAGGGATTGCGGGGGCGGGGTGCGAATTGGTGCCATGGTCGTGCCCGGCGCGGTCCGCCCCACGCGCAGATTGGAAACCCTTCGACACGCTCAGGGCAGGTTCTGCGCGACCATCCAGATTGTGGTTCCGCGTCACCATGCAGAGGGCGATGACAAGCATCGCCCCTACAAGAGACGCAGGTTGAAAACCCTTCGGGGAGGCTCAGGGCAGGCTCTGCGCCACCAGGCGCTGGCGCGTGGTCAGGAGGAAACTGTGCAGCTGCATCCCGCATACACGATCAACGGAAAGCCCGTGCTGGGCACGTACGGCCAGACGGATCTCGACGCTCTGAGGCTCGTCAAAGAGGCCGGGATGAACCTCGTCTTCGGCGGGGCCGACCTGCTCGACACCGCCACCGAGCGCGGCAAGTTCTGCCTCGACCACGGCATCAAGGTGATGTACGGCATCGCCGGGCACGTCCACGGCAAACCCAGCCTGAGCGACGACATCACTGCAACGCAGACCGAGATTCCCATCCACGCCGGCGCGCCGCTTCCGCCGCCGGGGCCGGTACAGATGGATGATGAGTTGATCCGCTACCGGGAAGCGACTCCCTCCGCGCTCATGGGCTGCGAGCGCGGCGTCGACGGCACCTCCGCCGCGCCCCACCGCGCGGGCACGATCCTGTTCTGGCCCGCGCCCCTCGCCGAGGAGGTCGCGCGCATCCATGATTCGCCCAACCTCTTCGGTTACTACGTCATAGACGACAGCCCCGGCAACGCGTTGTCCGCGCTGCGCGGCATGTACCGCACGGTGAGGCGCGTGGACCGCGAGCGCCCGCTCTGCGGCGGGTACAGCGGCGCCACGACGCTGCACAATTTCGCGGCGGATGCCGCCGATGTCCTGATGATCTATCACTATCCGCTGCTGAAGACCGGCTACGACCGCACGATGACGAGCTATGACACGCAGTGGATGCTCACCGCCGCGCGCGAACGGTCGCCCGGCGTGCCGTTCTTCGGCATCTATCAGGCGTTCTGGGGTGGCGATTGGAACAAGCAGGAGCCGCTCACCGCGGCCGAGGTGCGCGAGCAGATGGAGGACTTCGTGCGCGAGGGCGCGTCGGGCCTGATCGCGTTCTACCTCGCCCCCACCGAGGGGCCGCTGGGCGGGTGGAACCATGATGCCGACATGCACCGGATGGTTCGCGAGGCCAATCATGAGATCCTCAGCACGGGCGGCCTGAATGTGGCGGCGGAGCCGGAGGAGATGGCGCGCATGCGGTTCCAGCCGGCGGGGCATTGGGCGCACCCGCGCGAGGTGCCGGGCATCGTGCCCGCGTGGCATGTCCTGGCGCCGTTCGATGACACCGAAGGGAAGAAGCTCGACTCGATTTTCCCGCCGGAACAGGGCATTGACCTTCGGGCCACCTACGCCGGCAAGGGCCGCGCGATACGCTGGCTGACGCACCCGACAAGCGCCGGCGCAATCGGCCTGGTGGAGCTGTACGGCGAGGGCGAATACCTCTCCCACTGCGTGGCCTATGCGACGTGCACCGTGACCAGCCCGCGCGCGCAAGAGGTGCAGATGCGGTTTTCGAGCGACGACGACGCCATGGTTTGGTTCGACGGGCGGCAGGTGTGGCGGCACGACGGCCCGCGGGGCGTGCACTGGGATTCCGACGTGGTGCCGGTAAGAATGCCGGCGGGAGAGACCCGCATGCTGGTGAAGGTCTACAACGACGTCGGGCAGTGGGGCTTCTTCATGCGGTTTACCGATGCGGCGGGCAGGCCGCTGGAGGGACTCGCCTTCTCGCCGGCGGCCCCAAATCGCGAGGCCGCTTGATGAAGCATCGAGACCGGTCGAGCGCGTAGTTCCGTGTAGGGCGCGCGTACCCACGCGCGCCAGTTTGGCGGGGCTGGGTAGCCCCGCCCTACAGCTTCATAGCCATCCCCGCCTATCCGGACGGCGGGCTTGGAGCTTGCCCTGAGCGAAGCCGAACGGGTAAGCCCGCCCTACATCCTGTAACCGGCGTGGGTGACATTAGACGCGGGGGCCATACACGAGGCCCCGGTGAAGGACGGAGTGATGAGAAACAGCCTGTTTCGTCAGTGGTTCGCATTATTGGCAATAGTCGCCGCCTCCCTCGCGGTCGCGACAACCGCGCGCGCCCAGAGCATTCCCAAGCCCATCGGCGAAGAGGCCTACCAACTCCTCACGGCATTCTACGATTACGACAAGGGAATCCCGCTCGATGCGCGCGTGGTGGACCTGAAAGAGACGGACACGAGCGTGCGGCGGAAGGTGGTGTTTCGAAGCGCGCGCGGTTTTCTGGTGCCGGGATACCTCGAGTTCCCCAAGCAGGGTAAGCCGCCCTATCAGTGCGTGCTGCTGCTGCACGGCTGGTCGGGCGCGAAAGACAACTGGTGGGATGACGACAACTACATCAGCGGCGGCAATGCGCGCGAGGCGCTGCTGGAGAAAGGGTACGCGGTGCTGGCGCTCGACGCGCAGGGCCACGGCGACCGCATCGCCGAGAACGACTACGACGTCGTCAACCTCTACAACGAGCCGGGCGCTCCGCCACGCAAGAACTACTTCACCCTGCGCGAGATCGTCACCCAGACCGTCATCGACTACCGCCGCGGCCTCGACTATCTCGCCGCGCGCGGTGACATCGACATGGGGCGCATCGGCCTGCTTGGCTACAGCATGGGCGGGTTCCAGGCCGTGGCGTTGACGGCCGTGGAGCCGCGCATTAAGGTCGCGGTGGGATGCGTCGTGCCCGCCTCCTGGAGCCAGGACGCGGTTCTGGCGCCGAGCAACTACGCGCGCGGCGTCCGGGGCCGGCCTTTCTGCATGCTGATGGGGCGGCAGGACGAGCTGTGCAGCGAGGTGCAAGCGAAGGAGCTTTACGCGCTGATCGAAGGCCCGAACGCGAAGATCCTGTTCTATGACTCCGGCCACCGGCTGCCGGTGGCTTACGTCCCCGACGCGGTCGCCTTCATCGCCGGGCACCTGTAAGGGCGTGTGGGTGAAGATCCGGCGGGCGCCTGCCCGAGCGCGCCGTGACTCCCGGGGGCGCGTCGCAAGGTCACGGCTTCACGACTGAACTGACGGAGGCCCGCTTACAGAATCCCGCGGTTGGTGAAGATCTGGCGGATGAGGGTTCCATGCGCGCTGGCATTGAGGTTCTGGTCAGCCAGGATGATGGCCTCCGCGCCGTCGCTGAACTCGGACATCGGCGTCAGGTAGAAGTGGCTCTCGATGACGATCGCATCCGAGGTTGCGGCGCCCAGCGCTTCCCGCATTTGCCACAGGCACGCGGACCAGATCTCCCCGTCATCGTGCACTTCGCCCACCATGTCCTGAGGATAATGCTTTGTACTGTCCACGCGGCGCAGATAGGGCGGATTCCCCGAGCTGTACGATACCGCATCCCATTCGGCGATATAGACCCGCCAGGCCCAGTTCGCCTCGGCGTATCGGGTCGCGGCCAGATAATCTCCGAAGCCCTCGCCCATCGCGCCGCCTTCCTCGGTCAGTCCGAAATTCGGAACCTGGTTATCCTGGATGGCGTGGCCGTATTCGTGCATGATGACGTCCGCGTCTTCGGCGTCGTCCACTCCGCCTTTGCCGTAGGTGATGACCCCGGTCCCCGGGCTGTACCACGAGTTGTCCAAACCAGAGCCGTTGACGTTCACCGGCTGCGGGCGCTTGTTGGCATCGGTGAACCCGAGGGACTGCAGGTAACGCTGGCAGGCGTCAATATGGTAGTACACCATGGCCTGCTCGAAGCCACGATCCGACCGCGTATAGTCGTACGTGAAATCCCGCTCGTATGCCTGCTTCTTCGTCGGCGCCGTGGTCACATAGGGTCCGACCAGACGCCCCGAGCCGTCCAGTCCGAGCAGCGGGCGCACGAAGAGCTCCTCGGTCAGCGCGGGATAGTCGCGGTCGTGCTTGTCGACCAGCGTCGAGTTGCCGGAGGTCGTCACCGGGTTCGGATCGAACACCGTGCCCGACCCATCCACGAACTTCAGCAGATTGCGCCCCAGCACCGCCTCGCCGCTGACGGCGTCAATCAACACCTCCCAGTCACCGAGAGGCTCCCACGCCGGTATCAGCACTCTCCAACACAGCCGCGCGGGCTGCCCGCCGGCGTACAGCACCAGGCTTGCGTTCGCGCGCCCCCTCAGCGCCCCGCTGACGCCAACCGCAGCGTCCGCGAGTTGCATCGCCATCTTCGCGCCGAACCGCGGCGCTGATGCGATCGGCTCTGTGACCGGCGTCACCGTGCTCTGCGCCAGTTGCAGCTTCAGATCCTTGTTCAGGTGAACGGATACCTGCGCATCCCAGACGGGCACCGGCGTCATCGCGCCGAGACGCCGGTCGGAGGCGCCCGCGCCCGGCGGCGACCACACCTGCCGATAGCGAACATGGAACCCACCCGGACTGGATTGCGTGGAGACTAAGGAGAGATCGGAGATGTCGGCGGCGACTCCGAAATGCCGGTGGTTCGCCTTGAGGAACGCATCCGCCGCGGCCGCCGGCGTCTTGCCCAGGGCTGCGAGACCGCGAGATACGACTTTCCGGGCGAGCCCGGTGGCGGCATCGAAGCGAACGGCGGCTCCCGGAATCGCCTTCATATCGGCTTTGGAAAGGGACGGCCCGATGGCATGCCGCCGAGCGATCCCGGCCTGTGCCATCGTCGGCTCGACCTCCGGGGCCTTCTTGGCATACAGGGGTGCGGCAAAGCCCAGCAGCGCAACGAGCAGCAGCCATCGAAGTGACGCGCGCATCGCAAGACCTCCTTGCAGCGTGAAGCTGCATGCGCTCGGAGTTTCGGTCCTGCCAATCTTTCGCCGCGCAAGGTCAACTTCCCTGGCCGCGAGGGTGACACATGGCATTCCGCCGGCGGGGGGCACCTACCTTGCCCGCAACTTCACGCTCGCGTAATGCCACAGCTTCGGCACCTGGATCACCGCCCAGCCGTCGCGTGCGGTCACTGAGGCAGAAGTTCCTTCGTCCGGCGAGAGAGTCGTCACCTCGACCTCATCGCATCCTTGTGGCAGGCGTATTCGGAACCGCAGATCCTGCGCCGGGGTCACCACATCCGACTCGGCGTCCAGATCGTAGTTGACGAGGTCGGCAAAGATCGTCTTTCCGTCCTCCGATTGCCAAGCGAACACTCCGACTTTCGAACTGACTTCCCGGGCGTCGAGAAGCGCCGATCGCCCCACCATCTGCACGATCGCGCTCAGGCGATCGCTGCGCTCCTTCTCCCGGAGGTAATACTCCATCCCCACCGGGTCGGGCGTCCACAGGACGGTTCCGTGATTGGCGTGTATCGTGGGGCTGGCGTCCGCCCGCATGTCAGCCCCCACCAGAGGCGCGAGCAGCGACTTGGTTCGCCTGCGGAAGAAGCCCGCGGTGCCCTTGCGAATGCCTGTGGGCCCCGTGATAACCAGCCGCCCGCCCCCGTCGACCCATTTCACCAGCACCTTCAGAGCCGCATCGTCCAGGCACTCCGCATCGGGGATGATGAACGCGCGCAGGCCCTCCAGGCTTTCCGCGCTGAGCTTCCAGTCGGTGACCACGCGGTACGGAATATGGGCATCGATCATCGCCGTGGCGAATCCCCAGTGGCCGAAGGAATGCGGCTGGCGATCGAAGTCGGGCGGCCCGCCGGGGGCGAGCAGCCACAACTGGTTGTCGGGCGAGAACAGGATCCCGACCTCCGCCATCGCGCGCCGCCGCCCGAACTGGGCCTCGTGGCGAGTGACGAAATCGTTCCACCACGCGACGGCCTCGGGCGTCCCCGGATAAGCGGGATTGCCCCCAACATCATGAAGGTGCTGTTGGCGAAGGCCTCTGCCATCAGCACCTTGGCGATCTCGGGGCGGCCGCGGTGTTTCTCGTACGGTCCTTGCAGGTAGTAGCGCGCCGCAGCGTACGGCCCCTTCTGGTGCTCCAGCGCCGCCCGATACACGACCGCGTACTTGCCCAGCGGGGGGATCATGATGCCGCGCGACCCGGTGGTCAGATGCCAGCCCGGCGTCTGTTCGGAACAGACCATGTCCGGGTAATCGTCGCGCACCCAGCCCAGGCCGAAGATCGGCATATCGTTGCCGGTCACCACGAAGTCGGGCCGTCCCGCCTTACGCGCTTCGTCCTTGATCGCGTTGTAGAAGCTGCGCAATCCTTCCCGGCCCACCCGCTGTTTGAACACCTTGTACGCGTTCCACACCGGGTCATCCAACCACCGCGCATCGGTCCATTTCGGGTCGTGGAAGTTGGAGGGGTCAGCCGCTCCGAACTCGGATGCTTTCCGCTTCAGGTAACCGCGGACGGCGAACGAGGCGGGGTCGCTAACGCCCATGCGCCCGGGTTCATCCTTGCTGAACTCGGCTTGAAGGAACTCGCGGAAACGATGCTCGGACCACTCCCCGAAGGCTCTGCTGAACTGGCCGAAGTTGTCCCAGGGGGAGAAATTGTCGCACCACAGGCCGTCGGCTCCGAGCCGGATGATCTCGCGCGCCGATGCGCGGATGTAGTCGGTCCAGAACGGGGCCGCGATGTCCTTGCCGATAGAGATCTGACTGCAGTAGGCCGCGTCGCCCAAGTTCTTCGGGTGGAACGAGCGATCGCGGTTGTTCTTGTCGACGACCACGCGGTAGAGGCCATCGGTGGCGGCGCGCGGCTTACCCGTGACGGGGTCGGTTTCATTGGCCTTGGGCGGGAACATGTCCAGGCTCAGGTCAACGCTGCCGTTGATATCCTTGGAGCAGCAGGCGTCGTAGAGGCGGGCGCTGACCGGATACTGGCCGTCGGAAAGCCAGCCGACCGCCTTGCGCCCGTCGGGGTAGCGCGGCGCGGGGAGTCCGGTGCGCTCGCGTGAGAAGAGCGGCAGCGCGAAGTCCTCGTCATTGGTCGTGTTATGCAACCCCACCCAGCGAAATGTGTTCCCTGGCGGCGCGCCTTCGAATTCCCAACTCCATGCGTTGCGCACGAGGTTGGCGATGCCGGGGTGTCCCTCGAGCGACGGGTACGTTCCGTCGGGTCTGCGCTCCAGCTCA
>Ga0315282_10012318_pt1 | contig 13101 bp, 13 predicted proteins | sample YL17G07_20_MG_FD_203693 | JGI IMG/M metagenome (GOLD analysis project Ga0315282, IMG submission 203693) | Sediment microbial communities from Yellowstone Lake, YNP, Wyoming, USA - YL17G07_20 | ecosystem: Environmental > Aquatic > Freshwater > Lake > Sediment | place: USA: Wyoming | collected...
TACTCCCACTCAATAGTTGAGGGGGGTTTGGAGGTTATATCATAGACAACGCGGTTGACGCCGGGGACCTCATTGACGATACGGCTGGAGATGCGAGCCAGGACATCATAGGGGAGGCGCGACCAGTCAGCCGTCATGGCGTCCTCGCTGGTTACGGCACGGATGGCAACCAGATAGCCGTAGGTCCGGTAATCACCCATTACCCCCACGCTCTTGACATCGGTAAGAATAGCAAAGCTCTGCCATAGCTCATGGTATAGATTCGCCTTCTTAATCTCGTTCATTACCACCCAGTCGGCGGCGCGCAGTATCTCAAGCTTCTCCTTGGTCACCTCACCAATGATGCGAATGGCTAGCCCCGGTCCGGGGAATGGCTGACGCCATACCATCTCCTCGGGTAGTCCTAACTCCAGCCCTACCTTACGCACCTCATCCTTAAACAGGTTGCGCAGGGGTTCAAGCAGCTTGAGCGTCATCTTGGCTGGCAGTCCGCCAACATTATGATGGGTCTTTATCTTGGCGGCGGCGGTGCTCCCCGAGGAGGCACTCTCAATGACATCGGGGTAGAGCGTCCCCTGAGCCAGAAAATCAACCTTGCCTATCTTCTTGGCTTCCTCTTCAAATACCCGGATGAATTCCTCACCTATCACCCGGCGCTTCGTCTCCGGGTCAGTTACCCCCTTCAGGCGACTGAAGAAGCGCTCGCTGGCATCAACAAAGACGATGTTCATGCCCAGATTAAGGCGGAAGGTATTAAATGTCCTTTCCACCTCCTCCCGCCGCAGTAGTCCGTGATTGACAAAGATGCAGGTGAGCTGGTCACCAATCGCGCGGTGGACGAGGGTGGCAGCTACCGCCGAATCAACCCCTCCCGAGAGGGCACTGATGACCTTGCCCTTGCCTACCTGCTGCCTGATTTTAGCTATGCTCTCATTGATGAAGCTGCCTATTGTCCAATTTCCCTGGCAGCCACATATCCGATAGATGAAATTCTTTAGTATGGTCTTGCCCTCGGGGGTATGGGTTACCTCAGGATGAAACTGGAGACCAAAGAGCTTTTTATCACTGCCCATAACGGCAAATGGCGAATTTTCAGTATAAGCCAGGGCGGTGAAACCAGGGGGCAACTTCTCAATGCGGTCGCCGTGGCTCATCCATACCGGGGTGGTGGGGGGCAAACCGTGGAATAGGGGCGAATCTACATTGCTCAGATGGAGGATGGCATGACCATACTCCTGCTTTGTTCCGGGTACAACCTGCCCCCCCAGCTGATGAGTGAGGACCTGCATCCCGTAGCATATGCCCAGTATCGGCAGACCACTCTCATAAACATACGCCTGAGCTTGGGGGGCACCGGGTTCATAGACACTAGCCGGACCGCCGGAGAGGATAAACCCCTTAGGATTCAGTGAGGCTATCCTTTCCCAAGGGGCATCATAAGGCACCAGCTCACAATATACCTCACATTCGCGCACCCTTCGGGTAATCAGCATGCTATACTGCGAGCCAAAGTCAACGACGATTATCGTCTCGCGCTCGCCAGCGGGTATGGCCTCCCTCGCCGGCTTCTTCCCCCCTATCTCCTCGGCAATCTCAAGATAGGTGGAGACCTCAATATCGCCGCTAGCGGCTATCCGGTGGCTAGCCTTCGGCGCTGGCTTTGACTTGCCATTAGCCATAGATAGAACATAGCATACCACTGTGATATACTTGGGTCAAGAAATGACCGTGACCAAAAAGCTACTTTTATCCATCCAAAGGCAGGTTGAGCAAGGTATATCTATCCTCAAGGAGGGGGGTATAGTTGCCTTCCCGACAGATACTGTTTATGGACTGGGGGCTGCCGTCAATCTGCCTCAGGCAGTGGCGCGGGTCTATGAGATAAAGGGGCGACCCCAAAATATGCCCCTGCCTATACTCCTGGCTGATAAGTCCCAGATAGAAGAGGTCGCCGAGTTAGTGCCAGAAATTGCCTGGCTACTAGCCGAAAAATTCCTGCCCGGAGCCTTGACCATAGTGTTACTTAAATCTAAATCAGTCCCCGATATCGTCAGCGGCGGCGGTAAAACAGTAGCCCTCCGAATCCCCAACCACCCCATCCCCCTTGCCCTTGCCCGTGGTGTGGGGACGCCTATTATCGGCACCAGCGCCAATCTCAGCGGCAAGCCCAGTGCCTTGACCGCAGAGGAGGTCTATAACCAGCTAAATAATAAGGTAGACCTGATTATTAATGGCGGCAGATGCCCAGGGGGTAAGGAATCAACCATCGTTGATTTGACAGGGGAGGCACCCGTTGTTTTGCGTGAGGGCGCAATACCAAGAGAGGAGCTAGAAGATGCCTATTGCCATTGGCGCTGACCACAGGGGACTGGAGCTCAAGCAATTCATCATAAAACTTCTTACCCAGATGGGGCATAGCTATGAAGACCTCGGCACTTATACTGCTGACCCGGTAGACTACCCCGATATTGCCCAGAGGGTGGCGGAAGGGGTGGCTGGGGGTAAGTTTGACTACGGTATCCTGATTTGCGATACCGGCATTGGTATGTGTATCGCCGCCAATAAGGTCAGGGGAATCAGGGCTGCCCTCTGCCATGACGCCTTCAGCGCAAGCCGTGCCCGCCAGCATAATGATGCCAATATCCTATGTCTAGGGACAAAAGAGACGCAAAATAACGTGCGCCAAATCGTGGAAACCTTTCTCAATACCCAGTTTGAGGGTGGGAGACACCAAAAAAGGCTAGATAAGATAAGGGCGATGGAGAGGATATTTGACAATAAATAGGAACTATGCTATCTTATCTTGTAATGAACGAGCAGAATATCATATTGGTACTTATCATTATGAAGCAGAGCCCGTGAGGGGGCTTTACTGCCGCATGAGCCGTCCCCACGGGACGGCTTTTTTTATAATATAATAGGAATAAAAATATGAAAAGTGATACCGTTAAACGAGGTCTAGAGCATGCCCCCCACCGGGCTTTACTCCACGCCCTCGGCTGGAATAGGGCTGATATAGATAAGCCCCTCATCGGGGTGGTCAATAGCTTTAGCGAGATTGTCCCCGGACATATACACCTAAGAGAAATCGCCGAAGCGGTTAAGGCCGGGGTGCGCCAGGGCGGAGGCGTTCCCTTTGAGGTTAATACCATTGCCGTGTGCGATGGCATTGCAATGGGTCATTTCGGGATGAAATATAGCCTTCCCAGCCGCGAATTAATCGCTGACTCAGTTGAGATAGTGGCTGAAGCTCACGCCTTTGACGGCTTAGTCTTCATCCCCAACTGCGACAAGATAATCCCGGGGATGCTCATGGCAGCGGTAAGGCTAAACCTGCCCGCCATCTTCATCAGTGGTGGTCCGATGCTGGCCGGGCATCTGGAAGATAAGGGCAAGATGGAAAAGATCGACCTTAACTCGGTCTTTGAGGCAGTGGGCAAGGTAGCCAGCGGTAAAATGACTGAGGCAGAACTAGAAAAGCTGGAGGAGCTTGCCTGCCCTGGCTGTGGCAGTTGCGCCGGGATGTTCACCGCCAACACCATGAATTGCCTTACTGAAGCCCTGGGGATGGGATTGGTGGGCAATGGTACCATCCCCGCCGTTGACTCAAGGCGAAGGCAACTGGCTAAAAAAGCCGGAGAGCAGGTTACGAAGCTTGTGGAGAATAACGTCTGCCCCAGAGATATTGTAAATACGGACTCTATCCACAATGCCTTTACTGTGGACATGGCATTGGGTGGCAGCACCAATTCCGTCCTGCACCTCATGGCTATAGCCCACGAGGCAGGGATTGAATTCCCTCTGGCAAAGATAAATGAGATAAGTCGGCGTACCCCCCACCTCTCCAAATTAAGACCGGGTGGCGAATACCACCTTGAGGACTTGGACCGCGCCGGTGGCATTAGCGCCGTGATGAAAGAGCTGAAGGGTTTACTAAAGCTGGGGATAAAAACAGTATCGGGGAAAACAGTGGCTGAGCTCATTGCTGAAAGCCAGAATAAGGATAAGGAGGTCATTCGACCCATAGCGAACGCCCATTCCCCAACGGGGGGTATTGCCATTCTCTTTGGCAATCTGGCACCGGAGGGGGCGGTGGTAAAAAGCTCAGCCGTAGCCCCGGAAATGATGGTTCACCAGGGGAAAGCCAATGTCTTTGACTCTGAAGAAGAGGCGACCAAGGCAATTATGAATAAGAAAATAAAGCCGGGTGAGGTGCTCGTCATCCGCTATGAAGGTCCTAAGGGCGGGCCGGGGATGAGGGAGATGCTCACCCCCACCTCCCTTTTAGCTGGCATGGGAATGGATAAAGAGATAGCCCTTATCACCGACGGGCGCTTCTCTGGAGCCACTCGTGGGGCGGCTATCGGGCATGTCTCCCCTGAAGCCGCCAGCAAGGGACCTATTGCTATACTAAAGAATGGGGATATAATCAAGATTGACATCCCCAACTACCGGCTTGATGTTAAGCTTAGTGACAAAGAAATATTCAGACGCCTATCACAATTGGCTGAGTTTAAGCCGAAGATAAAAAGCGGCTATTTAAGGTACTATGCCGAGAGGGTAGGCTCAGCCAGCGGTGGGGCAGTCTTTAGCTAAGGGGGCAACCATGAAGATGAGCGGAGCACAAATGGTGTGTGAAAGTCTGGTAAGGGAAGGCGTGGAGGTTATCTTTGGCTTCCCCGGGGGGTCGGTTTTACCCTTTTTTGACACCCTACCCCATTACCCCCAGCTTCGGCATATTCTGGTGAGACATGAGCAGGGTGCTGCCCATGCCGCCGATGGCTATGCCCGGGCTACAGGCAAGGTTGGGGTATGCCTGGCGACCTCAGGTCCGGGGGCGGCTAATCTGGTAACCGGCATCGCCAATGCCCATCTTGACTCGGTACCAATAATCGCCATTACCGGTCAGGTAGCCAGACCATTTATTGGCAAGGACGCCTTCCAGGAGATAGATATTACCGGCATCACCCAGCCTATCACCAAGCACAACTACCTGGTCCTTGATACCGCTTCGATACCAAGGATATTCAAGGAAGCCTTCTACCTTGCCCGGACGGGGCGACCCGGACCACTGCTTATTGATATACCGCGTGATGTCTTCATCGAGCAGGCTGAATTTCACTACCCAAGCCGGGTTGAACTGCCCGGTTATAAACCGGTACTCCAAGGGCACCCCACCCAGATTAAGAAGGCGGCGAAGCTCATAAATGAGGCACAGCGTCCCCTTATTATCGCCGGCAGGGGGATAATCATATCCGGGGCATATGCTGAGCTAAAACAGCTGGTGGAGAAGGCGCAGATACCAGTGGTTACTACCCTACTTGGTATTAGCTGCTTCCCCGAGTCTCACGTCCTGAGCTATGGGATGATAGGGATGCACGGCATGGCTTACGCTAACTTTGCTGTTAACGGTGCCGACCTTATTATTGCCATCGGCATGAGATTTGATGACCGGGCAACGGCTAAGGTAAGTGCCTTTGCCCCCGATGCCAAGATTATTCATGCTGACGTCGACGCAGCAGAGATTGGCAAAAACGTGCGCGTTGATGTGCCCATTGTCGGTGATGCCAAGGCTATCCTCCAGCAATTAAATAAGCACACTACCACTGCCCAGCACACTGCCTGGATTCGGCAGCTTGACGACTGGCGCAGGGAACACATGGCAACAAACATCAGAGACAGCAAAAAGCTATTGCCCCAGTATGTTATTCGTAAGATATATGAAGTAACCCGCGGTGAAGCCCTAATCGTTACCGGGGTGGGGCAGAACCAGATGTGGGCGGCGCAACACTACTGGTATGATAAGCCGAATAGCCTTATCTCATCCGGCGGGCTGGGGACTATGGGCTTTGAGCTTCCCGCCGCCCTCGGCGTTAAGGTCGGACGCCCTGATGAGCCGGTCTGGTGTATCGCCGGGGATGGCGGCTTTCAGATGACAATCCAGGAGCTAGCCACCATTGTTCAGGAAAAGGCAGCCGTCAAGATAGCCATAATGGACAACGGCTATCTGGGTATGGTGAGACAGTGGCAGGAATTGTTCTATAAAAAGCGATATGTCGCCACACCACTCACTGGTCCTGACTTTGTCAAGATTGCTGAGGCATATGGTCTAAAGGGGTTACTGGTTAAACACAACGAGGAGGTGGTTCCAGCTATCCAAAGGGCAATGGCGGAGCTAGGACCCTTCCTGATAGACTTTAAGATAGAACCGGAGGAGAATGTTTATCCCATGGTGCCGCCGGGGGCAGCCCTAACCGAGGTCATTGAGGAACCAAAGAAGGAAGTAAAGGTTGCTAAGGTTACTGCTGATTCGGCAAAGCTTCCGGTAAGCAACATCTAGCCGGGAAAAGAGGTGAAGTATGACAAAACATACCCTAGTCGCCCTGGTCGAAGATAAACCGGGGGTGCTTAACCAGATGGCAAGCCTTTTCCGAAGGCGCGGCTTCAATATTGAAAGCATTGCCGTCGGGCAGAGCGAGGTGCCACATCTATCGCGCATGACCATAGTCGTCGATGGTGCCACTACCATGGTGGAACAGGTCAGAAAACAAGTAGATAAGCTTATAGATGTCGTCAAGGTCTCTGACATTACCAGCGATAGCATTGTGGCTCGGGAGCTAGCACTTATTAAGGTAAAAGCCACCTCATCCACCCGAAGCGAGATTATTGAAATAGCCGATATATTCCGAGCCAATATCGTGGATGTTGCCTCTGATTCGCTAACGATTGAGATTACCGGCGATGAGGATAAGATTAACTCCCTGCTCAATCTGCTTCGCAGTTTTGGTATCAAGGAAATAGCCAGGACTGGCCGTATCGCCATAACTCGGGGTAGCCTGGGACCAGTCCCAACCGAGAAGGGTGCACCCAAGACTAAAGAAAAAGGGGGATAACAGATTATGGCTAAGATATACTACGATAAGGATTGTAATTTAAAACTGCTTGTGGGGAAGACAGTGGGCATCATTGGCTATGGCAGCCAGGGGCACGCTCACGCCCAGAACCTCAGAGATAGTGGCTGTCAGGTAATAGTGGCTGAGGTCAAGGGGACACCGGGGTGGAAAAAAGCCCACGAGGCTGACTTCAAGGTGCTGACGGCGACCGAGGTCGCCAAGGAAGCCGATTTACTGGTAATGCTTGCCCCGGATAACCTCCAGAGAGGCATCTACTATGGTTCAATTGAAGCCGGGCTAACCAAAGGCAAGATGCTAATGTTCGCCCACGGCTTTAACATCCACTACCGGCAGATTATCCCGCCCCCTGAGGTTGATGTTACCATGATTGCCCCCAAGGGCCCTGGACCAATGCTGAGGCAGCTTTACACCGAGGGCATAGGGTTACCGGCACTGGTCGCAATCCACCAGGATGCCTCGGGTAAGGCAAGGGATATTGCCCTCGCCTACGCCAGGGGCATCGGTTGCACGCGGGCGGGGGTCATTGAAACCACCTTTGCCGAGGAGACAGAGACCGACCTCTTCGGCGAACAGACGGTGCTCTGTGGCGGGGTCACGGCGCTGGTCAAGGCCGGGTTTGAGACACTGGTTGAGGCTGGCTATCAGCCTGAGATTGCCTACTTTGAATGCTTCCATGAGCTCAAGCTTATTGTCGACCTGATGTACAAGGGGGGGCTAACCCATATGCGCAACTCAGTCAGCGATACCGCTGAGTACGGCGATTATACCCGCGGACCTCGGGTGATTGATGAGCTGGTTAAAGACGAGATGAGGCAAATCCTGGCTGAGGTCCAGGATGGGAGCTTTGCCAAGGAGTGGATTCTGGAAAACCAGGCAGGGCGTCCGGTTTATAATGCCCTAAAGCGCATGGATGAGGAACACCCGATTGAGCTTGTGGGCAGGGAACTAAGAGGGATGATGTCCTGGCTGAAAGGGAAGTGAAGAGAAAGTATGAGCAACAGCACCGATGAAATAGAAAACATCCGCCAGCGGCTAGAAAAAATAGAAAAAGCAGTAAATGAATTACATAAGCTTGTTAAAGACCTTAACGATTCCGTCAGAGGGGAACCGGTTAAGGAAATTAGCCAACAAGCAAAAGGAGAACCACTTAAGGAGATTGCCGCACACGCCCAAGGAGAAAAGGTAGATGATGCCGAAAGGGCGATGGAGATTGCCCATTACTATATGAAGAAGGATAGAACGGTAGCCCTGCCAATGAAGGCAGTGAGACGAGATGAGGTCTGGCTGGTAGATATAGATATAGGAGCAGTAAGGCTTGAGATAGCCACGGTTAAGGTAGACGCCAAGACGGGTAAGGTGCTGAGCTACGAAATAACACAGAAAAAATGAATAAGAACGAGGAAACTTACAATGGATAGGGTAATAATCTTTGACACAACACTGCGCGATGGGGAGCAGGCAGCGGGGGGGACATTAAACCCCCAGGAGAAGCTGGAGATAGCCAGGCAACTGGAGAGGCTTAATGTTGATGTTATTGAGGCTGGCTTCCCCATCAGCACCCCCGGCGACTTTGAGGCAGTAAGGCTTATTGCCAAAGAGGTGCGCAAACCTGTAATCTGCGCCCTGGCTCGCGCCCACCCGGATGATATTGACCGAGCCTGGGAGGCAATTAAGGAGGCTGAGCATCCGCGCATACACGTATTCTTGTCAGCCTCGGATATACACCTTGTCTACCAACTGAAAAAGAGTCGTGAAGAGATTCTGGAGACCTCTCGGGACATGGTAGCCAGGGCAAAGAAGTATACTGAGGACATTGAGTTCTCGCCGATGGACGCCAGCCGAACCGAACCGGAATATATCTATCAGATATTAAAAGCGGTTATTGACGCCGGTGCCACCACGGTAAATATACCCGATACGGTTGGCTATGCCATCCCTGAGGAGTTTGGCAACCTTATTGAGGGAATCATCAAGAACGTGCCCAACATAAGTAAGGCGATAGTCAGCGTTCACTGCCACAATGACCTCGGGCTAGCCGTAGCCAATAGTCTGGAAGCGATTAAACGGGGCGCCCGACAGGTGGAGTGCACCATTAATGGCATCGGGGAGAGGGCGGGTAATGCCTCCCTTGAAGAGATTGTTATGGCGATAAATACCCGCAACGACCTTTTCCGGCTGAAGACAAACGTCAACACCACCCAAATCTATAAAGCCAGCCGCTTGGTCAGCGAGCTGACCGGCTTTGTCGTTCAGCCCAATAAAGCCATCGTCGGCGCCAATGCCTTCCGCCACCAGTCAGGAATCCATCAGGACGGTGTAATTAAGATGCCGATAACCTATGAAATAATGAACCCGAAAACAGTAGGCATACCGGCGAGTAGTCTGGTGCTGGGCAAGCTGAGCGGGCGGCACGCCTTTAAGGAGCGCCTTGCCGAACTCGGCTATAGCCTGAGCGAGACGGAATTCAACCGAGCCTTCGCCGCCCTCAAAGAGCTGGCGGATAAGAAGAAGGAAATAACTGATAGGGACATTGAATCCATTATCGCTGAGGAGCTACGCACTGTCTCCGAGGTCTACCACCTTGACCGTATTCAGGTGTCCTGTGGCGATAGGGGTATCCCCACGGCTGCCGTCAGGCTTATTGGTCCTGAGGGCAAGGCTCTGGCTGACGCCTCCTTGGGCACCGGTCCAGTTGATGCCGTGTATAAGGCTATCAACCGCATAGTTAAGGTGCCTAATACCCTCACCGAGTTCTCGGTTAAATCGGTAACCGAAGGCATTGATGCTATCGGTGAGGTACTGATAAGGATAGAGAGCAAAGGGATAACCTATACCGGGCGCGGTGCCGATACCGACATTATTGTCGCCAGTGCCAAAGCCTATATGAATGCTCTTAACCGGCTATTAGCCACTAAAAGAAAGGCGGACTAGATGGGAACTGAAATTGAAATGATTCTTCGCCTGCTGCTAGCGGCATTTCTGGGAAGCTGTATCGGCTACCAGCGTGAGAGGGCGGGCAAGCCCGCCGGTCTGAGAACCCATATCCTCATTTGTGTTGGCTCTGCCCTTTTTACCATAGCCTCCATTCAAGGTTTTGGTGGGGTTAACCCGGCTCAGGTTGCCGCCGGCATAGTTGCTGGCATCGGCTTCCTTGGCGCTGGCGCCATTATACGTACCCGTGAGCATCTTGTCGGATTAACCACCGCGGCTACTATATGGGCGGTAGCCGCCATCGGACTGGCCGCCGGCGCCGGTCTATACATACTCTCCGCCATCACTACCGCGATAGCATTGATTATATTGCTTCTCCCCCACCCTATTGGCTGAAGCCGGTCCTAAACCCAATCTCTAGTCACTGAGAAAGGAGCTATATTGACCCTAGCGGAAAAGATACTCTCAACCCATGCTGGCAAAAAGAGGGTAAGCCCGGGCGAATTCCTAAATGTTAGGGTAGACTTAATTTTGGCCAACGATATTACCGCCCCCATCGCCATAAAGGAGTTTAAGAGAATAGGGGTAAGGCGAGTCTTTGACCCAAAAAGGGTGGTAATGGTGCCCGACCACTTCGTCCCCAATAAGGATGTTGCCTCCGCCGAGCAGGCAAAATTAATGCGAGAGTTCGCCTATGAGCAAGGAATAATATACTTTGAGCTTGGCGAAGCCGGTATTGAGCATGTGCTTCTGCCGGAGCAGGGCTTGGTGCTACCGGGGGATGTGGTCATCGGGGCTGACTCTCATACCTGCACCTACGGTGCTCTCGGTGCCTTTGCCACCGGCATGGGCTCAACCGATATCGCCGCCGCCATGGCTACCGGCGACATCTGGATGAAGGTGCCGCCCACAATCAAGTTCATCTACCACGGTCGTCTGGGGAAGTGGGTTGGGGGTAAGGACTTAATTCTTTACACCATCGGCAATATTGGCGTCGATGGGGCTTTATATTCGGCAATGGAGTTTAGCGGTGAGGCTATAGACTCCCTGTCCATGGACAGCCGCTTTACCATGGCTAATATGGCGATTGAGGCCGGGGCAAAGGCTGGTCTCTTCCGGGTAGATAATAAAACGCTTGAGTATGTAAAGCCGCGGGCAAAACGACCCTACACCGTATATGAACCGGACAAGGATGCTGAATATGCCAGGATTATTGAATATGATGTCTCGCGACTAGAGCCGCAGGTTGCCCTCCCCCACTCCCCGGCTAACACCAAGCCGGTAAGTCAAGTAGGGGATATAAAAATAGACCAGGCAGTGATTGGTAGCTGCACCAACGGTCGCCTTGAGGATTTAAGAATCGCTGGTCGGATATTAAAAGGGAGGAGAGTTCACGTGGGAGTGCGCTGTATTATCATCCCCGGCTCGCCTCAGGTCTACCTTGATGCCCTAGCCGAGGGTCTTATCGAGCTCTTTATCAGGGCAGGGGCAGTGGTCAGCCCACCAACCTGTGGTCCCTGTCTTGGCGGGCACATGGGGGTTCTCGGCGAAGGCGAGAAGTGCGTCTCCACCACCAACCGCAACTTTGTCGGGAGGATGGGTAGCCCCAAATCAGAGGTCTACCTGGCTAATCCCGCCGTTACCGCCGCCAGTGCTATAATGGGTAGGATTATAAGCCCCGAGGAGATTAAATGAAGATAGGAATTGTAATCTATTCAAACGACCCAGAAACGGTATGGAATGCTTTTCGCTTCGGGAATTTCGCCTTGAATCAGGGCGAACAAGTAAAGGTATTCCTGCTTGGCAAAGGCGTAGAGAGTGAGACGCTCGACACGGATAAGTTCAAGGTAACTGAACAGATACAAACGCTTGTTAACAATAGTGGGAAGATATTTGCCTGTGGCACCTGTCTTAAGATTCGCCAATCAGAAGGCTCTGAGATATGTCCTCTATCTACAATGAAAGACATGTATGAAATAATAAAGGAAAGCGATAGGATTGTTACCTTCTAGGGAGTGAGGCTAAATGGCTAAACTAAAAAAGTCCTGGCGGGAGAAACTACAGGACAGGCCCTCTTTCCCAAAGGTGCTCAGGCTGGAGAAAGGGTTTCCCTGCTACAATGCCGTGCACAAGATGGGTGCCGAGGTCGGTGATGAAATAGTACTGGTAAACCCGTCGGAAGTGGTGGCAATCATGGAGAAGGTACCAAAAGGGAAACTCATCACTATTGTTGAAATATGCAAGCAAATAGCCAAGAACCATGGTGTGAAAGGCTGTTGCTCTCTAACCACCGGGATTTTCATCATGACGGCGGCTAACGCGGTAGAAGAAGCAAGCCAGGAAGGCGGGTCATTAGATATACCCTACTGGCGAACGCTAAAGGTCGGCGGGGTGCTTAATGAAAAATACCCCGGCGGTGTCGCCGCTCAAGCTAAACGCCTCAGGGAAGAAGGGCATATTATTGAGCCAGATAAGAGCGGCAAGCCAAAAAGGGTAAAAGACTTTGAGAAGGCGCTCGTGGAGGGGTAATTTATGACTGAAGAAATGGCTGCGAAGGAAATCCCCAAAGAAATGTTGTCGTTAGCTGGCGAATACGCTGTTGCCAGCGAACTGTGCAGAAGGGGTCACTATGCCCAGTTAACTCTTGGAACAAGGAAGAAAACAGACATTCTTGTTGATACAGGAACGGCAATGTTGAGGGTTCAGGTCAAGAGCAAGCAGGGCTATGCATGGGTTTGTAGTGGAGTTTTTGGGGAAAACATAATTCTAGTTCTCGTAGACTATGCAGATAGACAACTCGACCAACGACCTGACTTTTATATACTCACAACTAGAGACTGGGCTAATTTCTTAAAAGTACCCTGGGTGAAAGAAAGAATTGCTGAAGGTACGGTTAAAATAGATAGTGAGAATCGCCCTATCTGGAATAGCAAAGGGAAGTCCACGTTTCGTGGATTTCGGGTAGAACCAGAGGAGATTGCTAAACACAAAGAGAAATGGAGTAAAATTGAAGCTCTTTTGAACAAGAAAAAATGAAACTCCTACTCAAAGACAAAATTCACAAGCATGCAAGTGGGGATTTAAAGGGGCGAAGCCCCTTTAAAAAACTTTCTTCCCTCTCCCCTTATGAAGGGGAGAGGGATAAAGGGTGAGGGGTTCTTAGATGTTAAAAGGCAAGGTCCATAAATACGGGGCTGATGTTAATACGGATGCTATTATCCCGGCGCGCTACCTGAATATCTCAGAGCCGGCGGAG
>Ga0315282_10012319_pt1 | contig 13101 bp, 15 predicted proteins | sample YL17G07_20_MG_FD_203693 | JGI IMG/M metagenome (GOLD analysis project Ga0315282, IMG submission 203693) | Sediment microbial communities from Yellowstone Lake, YNP, Wyoming, USA - YL17G07_20 | ecosystem: Environmental > Aquatic > Freshwater > Lake > Sediment | place: USA: Wyoming | collected...
TAGAGGATAGTTCATCCGCCTGTAATCCGCTTATGCTCCACCATAAATCTGAGATTTAGTTTTGCGCGATCTTACGTTTGAGCCGATTGGATGTGCTCCGTAGGAGTCAAAATTGAGGGCGAGAACAAGCGGCTAACTTATTTCAAAGCGCAACTAAACGATCCAATTGATAGGTTTGCTTAAACCTCCGCCGGAAACCCACTTATGTCGAGTTTGCGGCAAACCAATGGTTTTTCTGGATAAGGATGCGAGCCGAGGACACTGCGATAAAGACGATGAGGTCTTCTATACCAAGGAACAGCCGCACACAGAACCAAGACAGATCGCACCTTCTGATGGGCAGCATGCGCCACATGACTGGTTGAACGGGGCGCTGGATTTGCTTTCATAATCGCACTCATCTTAACGGGATTAACATTCTACTTGGCGGCGCTTCAAGTAGAGAATTGGTACCACCCATTATAGGGTGTCGCACACCCACAATCACTATCCGATCTCGCATAGGGTGGACTACACCCAGAACAGGGTGGACTCCACCCCAACGTTCGAAGGTGTTAGACATTTGAAAATGTGTGTTAGACATCCACCGACGCCTCGGCATCCTGTTCGCGTCTTGGGGTTGTGCACGGTGAGTTTGAGGGTGTCGCACACCTGTAATTGGGTGTACCACACCCACAATTCCTACCCAATCTCACATAGGGTGGGACACATCATGGAACACCTAGCATTCTACCCGCAACTTGGGGTTGTATGCAAAGAGCTTGAGAGCATCATACACAGATGATGTGGCGCCAGACAGCAAGCAGCGTCTAATCTCACGCCAACGCCGTTAAGACCGTATCATCTACGTTCAAACCGGCAATTTCTGCCTGTCCTAATCGAAAACAGGCCGCCACGGCATGGGAACAATTAGACAAGAATTATCGAAATCGGTGCTTGCTCATAATCTTGTCTTTGCGGTTCGTGCCGACTTCTGCTGATGCGGGGTACGCTTTGACATGCTCAGGAGCTGGCAAGTATGCGTTCTTTGAAACTGCTTAGTGTGTTGACGCAACTTTGAATTGTAGACGGTCTATAGCTTTCCTTCCTCATCCATAGTGCGAGACTTATTTTTCCTACGACGTTACTGGCGCCGGGGGTGGGATTTGAACCCACGAGGCCCAGAGGGCCAACAGCTATCTTGGCCCAGTTCTTTACGATCTCGAGGTTCAACGCCCTTATCTTCGCATCAATCAAAGAGCTCTGTCGCCTTACCTAGCTAGGCTACCCCGGCGCAGCGTAAACCCTAGTCAAAGTTTGTATTAAGCAAGGCTCCCACGAAAACGCGACTCCACCAAGCCTCGCCTGATGAATTGACGTGCGTAGACGTTAACATTTCTGCGATGTTCAGATTCTTGGAAACAGGTTTCCTAGGAAACGCCTCCTGTAAGGGTTCACCTTGCTTCTAAGAAGGTCGGTGAGCACATAGTAGCTTAGCTCGAAGTCGCTGATGCTATTGTTCCTGAACTTCATTACAGGCATACTGGACAGTGGGCTTTCCCAGATTTCATCCCAGGCGGCAACGGCGCCTACCATCCCTCGATCTCGGTTACGACCCTCCAACTCACTCTTGTCAACGATCAAAATTACGAGTAGCCTGATGACGCCGTCAACCTTGGGCCTGAGGAGAAATGAGCGCGTGGAATTCTTTGGTGCAGTGCAATCTATGACGACGCTATGCCTACTCCCTAACGCCTGATCACGCATCGACGCCAGACAGTTGTACGTGAACTCCTCGTCCTCTGACGGAGCAGCAGATCCGTAGAACATGCTCCGCAAATCGTCAACGCTGAGCCGAAGAAAGTTGGGATGATCCTGAACAAGCCTGCGGGCTAATACAGTCTTTCCAGAACCAGGGTAACCGCTGAGCACAATATTCCAGAGTGGCATGGCATCTCAGACTTATGTTGCCGTAAATGTCGAATCGACCGTAAAATACCTTGCAAAGCAAACGGCCGTAAAGACTTAACCGCCGTTGAACATCTTCCTAGATCAAGGGTGTTAGGAACATGAGCGAACGAGGTCTCGTCATGATTCCAGGGCCTACGAACGTTGATCCCGCTGTTCTCCGTTCTATGGCCACGCCAACTCTCTCACACGTAAGTGACACTTTCGCCAACATCTTCAAGGAAACAATAACGGATCTGGGCCGCATCTTCAAAACAACCGGTCTGATCCTGCCTTTGGCTGGCTCGGGAACGCTCGGTGCCGAGATTGCGTTGGCAAACATAATCGAAGCTAATGATAGAGTTCTAGCGATTTCTGGAGGTTATTTCGGTGATAGACTCGCAGAAGTTGCAGCCACTCTTGGAGCCAAGGTGGATAAGCTGGACGTTCCCTGGGGTTCCGCAGCCCACCTGGAAGAGGTTGACAGGAAGCTAGCGTCATCCGATTACAAGGCGATGTTGGTTGTGCATGTTGACACGTCCACCGGTGTCGCAAATCCTGCGAAGGAACTTGCGGCGTTGGCAAATAGAAAGAATGTACTGTTTGTTCTCGACACGGTCTGTTCGATGGGGGGAATGGATGTTCAAGTAGACAACTGGGGCATTGATGTCTGTTTCACCGGCTCACAGAAAGCACTTGCCATTCCACCGGGAATGGCCGTCAACTCATTCAGTCCAAAGGCCGTGAAGGTGAGAGAGGAACGCAAGAGTCCGATTGGAACGTATTATGGTGACATTAAACGTTGGTCGCCTATACTTGAGCACCCGAAGAGGTACTTCGCTACTCCCCCTGTGAACATGATCTATGCATTACATGAGACCTGCAAGATGATACTCTCCGAGGGACTCGAATTCAGGTTCGCGCGCCACGCGAAATTGGCTTCGGCGTTTCGCGCTGCCCTGAGAGCAATCGGCCTACGCCTGTTGTGCGAGGAGAAAGTCTCAGCTGACACACTCACAGTAGCATACTATCCAGACCGGATTGACGACATCGCTTTCAGGAAAACCATGGGAGAGCAATTTGGTATCGCAGTCGCAGGTGGCCTTGGTCCATTGAAAGGAAAGATCTTCCGAGTCGGACACATGGGCAACATCAATGCGAATGACATCATGGCAACTATCGCCGCGATTGAGGGATCGCTTGCAGAGCAAGGTTACAATTTCCAGAAAGGTTCGGGTATAGCAGCAGCGAATAGCATCCTGAGAGGAGTGTAATCTTGATGATGTTGCGTCAGATTTTTAGTCGCACTAATCCATCTATATGAAACTGAGTCGGTTTGAACGTCATTGTGAGTATTCCAACCGCACTACTGCAATATACCAGGATGACCTCGGAAGTTCATGTTGATGCCGCTACAGTGGGGGAAGTAGTGTCGAAGCTAAACCAGCAATTTCCCGGCTTGAAGGCCCTCATTCTGCATGAAAACCAGGAAGTCAGACGATACGTGAACATATTTGTGAATGAGGAAAACATTCGGTCACGGGACGGGTTGATTACGAAGCTTAAGGACGGCGATTACGTGCACATCATCCCGTCCATAGCAGGGGGAACTTAGCTCACAATGGTGTTCAGAAAAACCGACGTCTACATTCTTCTGGGAACAAGGAAGGGAGCCTTCATTCTGCAATCCGATTCAAGAAGAAGTAAATGGAAGATGAAGGGCCCCTTCCTCGAGAACTCTCCAGTCTTCCACATGGCGTTCGACAAACGAGACGGGAAGACGATATACGCTGCAGTAAACAGCGGCCATTTTGGGCCGACGATTCAGAGAACCAAGAACTTTGGCCGGAGTTGGGAGAACTCATTGAATCCTCCGCGCTTCGAAGGATCTGGTCTAAAGGTTGAGATGGTTTGGCATGTTGAACCTGGTCATTCCAACGAGCCTGACGTAGTCTACTCGGGGGTTGCCCCAGCCGCTCTATTCCGCAGCCATGATGGAGGAAACAGCTGGAAACTCAACGAGGGATTAAACAGTCACCCAATAAGACCTGAGTGGCAGCCAGGGGCAGGAGGTCTATGTCTCCACTCCATAGTAATAGACCCCTCAAACCAGAGACGAATCTATCTCGGAATATCAGCTGTTGGCGTCCTCAAGTCAGAAGACGAAGGCGAGAGTTGGGTCTTAAAGAACCGAAACGTGCGAGCGGATTTTCTTCCGACCAAGTATCCCGAGTTTGGCCAATGCGTCCACAAACTCGTAATGGATGCTGAGAACACTGAATACCTGTACCAACAGAATCATTGTGGCGTCTATAGATCAGAAGATGGCGCTGAAAATTGGAGTGAGATATCGAAAGGACTTCCGAGCGGCTTCGGTTTTCCTATGGCATCACACCCTCATAAATCTCGGACATTCTTCGTCGTTCCGGAGGAAGGAGACTTTTTCCGCGTTGCTGCGAATCGAGAATTCGTGGTGTATGGGACTAGTAACGGAGGCAAATCCTAGACGAAACATGGACAAGGGCTTCCTAACAAAGACGCCTTTCTGGGATGTTACCGAGAAGGCTTAGCAACCGACTGGCTGGACCCCGTGGGCATCTATATTGGCACCCGTACGGGTCAATTGCTCTCAAGTGTCAACGAAGGTAAGATGTGGCGAGTCCTAGCGCAGTGGTTACCCCCCATCTACTCGGTATCCACAGCCACTTTGACAGAATAGCAAGTGCTTTCGCGCGTCAATTAATCAAGAATTTCTGCTGAAACTATGCCGAGCTCTTAGACTGAACCGCTCCATCTCTGGAAGAGGCTTGACTCGACGCCTAAAGCATCGAGAATCTTGCCGACGACATGATTCAGCAGGTCGTCTATCGACTTTGGTTTATGATAGAATCCCGGACTTGCAGGCAGGATTATGACTCCGAGTTTAGCGAGCTTTAGCATGTTCTCAAGATGGATAGCGCTCAGCGGTGTTTCACGTACAACCAAGATGAGCCTGCGGTGCTCCTTGATTGCAACATCAGCATTTCTACATATCAGATTGAACGCATATCCGTTGGCAATTGCTGACAGTGTTTTCATGGAGCACGGGCAGATTACCGTCGCCTCGAATTCAGTTGAGCCGGAGGATATGTCGGCCTGAAGCTCATGCTCGGGCAGGAGCCTCCCTATTTGTCCAAGCCCTCTCAAGCCTTCGGGTGCTTCAAATTCCATTACTTTCTTCGCGGCATCCGAGACAACGATCGTCAGTTCTGCTCCTGTCTTCTTCAGTTCAGTTGCGAGTTTGACGCCATAGATTACGCCTGAAGCGCCGGTGATACCTAGGACAATTTTCAAGCTTGCACCACGATCGTTGAGAACTGCGAGCTCAGAGGGCTTTAAGCTCTCACCTTATATCTTATGGAACCAGAACCATCCGAGAGACCGTGCGTGACTCGCTCGACCGGTTCGAACAGCGATTTCGTGAAATGAGCCCATAGTCTATTTCAAAGACCATTTTGGTTTATCTCAAGATTGGTTTTCCAATCCGGTCTATCATTTTGTCCAAACCTTATATGACGCCGTAGCGTCAATCTCACAATTCAAATTAGGATTTGTGATCGATTTGAGAAGTTTCCTGCTAGTAAAGACCAAGCCGGGCATGGAGAGGGAAATCCTCGACCGATTCAAAATACTGCCAGAAGTTCGTGAGGTTCATCTCATAACTGGCAAGTTTGACTTACTCGTCACACTTGAATCCGCGGAGACTGAACTCGACCCGAGGGGAAGAGTGGTCGCGGTGGTTATTGACAAGGTGAGAAAGGGAGGAGGAATTGTGGACACGCGCACAATTATCCCGATTGACTCTCAGAGTCGTCCTATCCACACGTCCGAGCGACCCATGACTAAGGGTTTCATTTTCATTCAGAGTGAGACGGGTAAGGACAAAGAGCTGATGAACAAACTCTTGGAGATTCCGGAAGTATGCGGCGTTCACCTACTCTTCGGCAAGGCGGACGTGCTCGCTGAACTGATGGTTGAGAAAAGTTTCGTAAATCCACCGCCTCAACGGATAGCAGAGATTATTGAAACGCGGATCGCCAAACTCACCGCCGTGCATGATACCGACACCTACGTTCCTCTCGAATCCATAGTCAAGTGACCCCACAGCATTCACGCGTTCGACCCAAACCGGCAGATCGGCAGACTGTCGACGGATAACTACCGACTCTTGATGCATTCTCTTCTTACCATTTCGTAATGGTTCAAGATATGGAATATTCGCTTCTGCAATATTCTAAGACTCTAACTCAGGATCAGGACTAATTGGAGTCTAGTTCTTACCTGTAGACAACTTTGTTCTTGGTAGTTTGCGGCATTCTTCAAGTCGTTCGACTGCGCGCCGGAGATGTGGGATTGTGATCGAGCCACCTACGACGAGTCCCACGTTGAAGGCTTCGAAGAATTCAGGATCCGTTACGCCTTCCTCTACGCATCGTAGGACATGGTAGGTTACGCAGTCATCGCAGCGCAGCGCAAGGGATGCCACTAAACCAAGCAACTCCTTGACCTTGGATGGAAGCGCTCCGTCCTCGTACGCTCGAGTGTCCAGGTTGAAGAAGCGCTGAATTTGCAGATTGCCGGAGGCGAGAATCTTCTCATTCATTCGCTCACGGTACTTCCTAAACTCCTCTAGAGTTCCTGACATGAACGTTCTACTCAGATACTCCATGTAGGCCTATCCTGAAAACAGTTTTGCAGAAGGTGATACTTACTGCTGAACGCGAGCTTTTCCGTTCAGTGCATTCCAACTGAGATCCAGTAATACCCACCAGTTCCTACACTTATCACACTGCTTCCGTTGACAAACCAACTATAGTACGACCCTATGCTGGCATGCCCAGACGCCCTTGCAGTTAGCGAGTACGTGGGCGTCGACATCCTGAATGAGATTGCTACTTCGCCTCCGTATGGACTCGTTGCCGTACCTACAATGCGACCTGCCTGATCGTACAGTGAAACCCGCACGCTATCTAGGCTGCAGGAGTAAGAGTAGAAGTCAATATACACGGTATATTCCACCCCAGATCCTTGAGCTAATACGGGAGCGACGCAGGACCCAGTAATGAGAGTCAACAGCACGATTGTGATGAACCCCTTCATATTGCTAATCAACCTCTTTCGTGCCAGCTCATGCATTCGACAAACCGGAATGAGCCTAGGCCGCGGGTTGTAGAGAAACGACGCCGCCAGCGTCGTACCACTGAGCATTGGAGCCAATCTGAAACGTTCGATCTACGTAGCCCACGGCTGAGAACGTGATCCTACCGGAAGTTCCGTACGGAAAGGTAGTCTGCCATGACCCATCGGAAGCTGTCGAAGTCGATTGCGTGTAACCACAACTCGACACTGTGACTATTGCCGCTATAGGTCTCCCCGTACTTTCACTGTAAACGGTCCCGTAGAGTATACGAGATTGGGCGTTCACTGGCGAGAATCCTTGCGTGGCAATAATCAGTACGAGCATTGCAAGAGCAGGTATACACCATTTGCTTTTGCTCATTCCGCCCGCCTTACTAATCTAATCTGATTTGACCTATAAAAATCGACGTCACCAAAGCTTCAGTAACCTAATGGAATCAGCGGGTGGATTTCCTTTTTGACGTATACCGATAAGCCAATACGCCTAAGGCCAGAACAGCGATCACTCCAACAGCAGCTACCCAAATTGAGTAAATGGCTTGCTGCACAGTGGCACCTGGAACGCTCATAGGAAATTGCCCTTGTTCCGTTTGTTGCAGCCCGCTAGCGGTTGAGTATATGATTCGGATTAGAAGAACAACCTGTGGAACTCCGTCTGTTGCATTTGATGCCCGAATACTGGGGGGCATCGCCAAGTCGAAAGCCCAAATCGCGGACTGCAAATAGTCAAGATGGAAGTCGCCCATGTCTTCCGAATGGACAAGTTGCCATTTCCCGCTTAACCCTGGGTCGAGATATGCCTCGCCCCGGGTAAGGTTAACATCACCAGGTCCAAGATTCAAAATCTCCATCTTCAACTGAGCTGTCTGTCCTAAAGGAGCATAATACGGCCCCTGACCATATCCGATCATTGAAAGCTGGAGATGTTGCGCATCCGTAGCAAAGCTTGCTGAAATTCCGAAAGTGATGATTACTACGATGAAGACAAGGGCTGGATAGCGATAACGCATCATCAGCAGCTACACTGATGAAGGAATTGCACGGCGGCTTTTTACGTTTCCTAACATCCTTCATGTCTGTTTTGTCGGCGTTCTAGCTGCCATGCACCTAGCAAAAGCAGGTAAACTCAGAAACTGGAGTCTCCAGAGCACTCCATCAAGGGTTGCCCATGGACCAAGACTGGGTTCAGGCTATCACGTCGCCTCGCATTTGCTTTATATGCCCCAAGGCTGCAGTCCCTCTGCGCTCATTAATCCGCAATCTTTTAACAAACGTGCGACTATCTATGATGGAACGCAGTTGAACGATGTTCGTCGGTTTGTTAAGGGCATTGCTCTAGTTCTGATCGTTACCCTAACGCTGTTAGTTAGTGGCTCATTCGTGATTGCAACTTTTCCACCAACATACCCAGTCGGGAATTTCGATTTCACCATATCTGCGAGTACTACGCTTGTCAGGGCCCAGCCAGGTTCGTCCGCCGCTCTGGTCATATGGGTTAGTCTGTTTTGTCCGAATTCAACGACGACAATCAAATGTGATTCAACGGTACTACAAAGCGTGGCTTTGCAGAGTTCCGGTTGCCCGTCGGGTTCATTTTGCATGCTTGATAGAACGCAGGTCTTGGTGCCGCCTTTGTATGGCGCCGGCATCAACTTTCTAATCTACTCATTCTCATTCGCCGCTACTGGAGTGACTACGGTAACGGTCACAGGAACGGATCAGTTTGGGCACAGTCACTCAACACAGTTCGGCGTGATCCTCTGTAATTGTTGACTGCCATACAATCGTTGCACGTCCCTACGTAGGAAATCCGGCACCATCATCAATTCCCCTTTTGCGAACGTGACCGTGGACAATTGGAATTGCAGTGATGTCTCTGCTCAACACCGGCCAGTATCTTGACGTTTGCAAAGAGTGGGAATTTGATTTAGCTGGTTGAGTGAGGTATGTGAAGATGACTTGAATCAGGGTGGTCTTCGCACAAGTTGGCGATAGGCCCAGGCTGCATTCGTGTATCACGATTGGTGAACAAGCTGGTACTCAAATGGACTTGTGGACTCATGTGAGTATTGCAGTAGTGTGGGGGAGACTGGTTGGATTTCTCCAAAAGTTGTTGACACGGAGGATGAAAAGGTCGAAAGGTCCACTACCCTACCTACATCGCATTTGATGGAGAAATTGGTGACTTGTGATATGAGAGTGAGATAGAAGGTTACAATCCGATATCCGGAGTCCGCTGGAAGAGGGATGAGCTGACTGGCCATTTCATTGTACGGTCCGTAGTAACTGACTGAGACTAGAGCGTTCACTGCGTGTATCGTAACGATCACGGAGATGTCGAGGCGACCTCTGTTTCGGATCAGTACATGAGCAAGGTCTATTGTTCCGGGATAATTCTGAGTAGAGGCGTTGAGGCGATAGTAAAGACGGACTTGGCTGGTTCCTCCGAAAGTGTAATCGACTAACGGCCTGTTAGATAATCCGTACCAAATGTATCCGATGGCTATAGGAACTGAGATTAACAAGATCACAAGGCTCGGCAGAGCGAACCTCTTTAATCGATTCTGTCTTACTTTTTTTCTAGGCAATGACCATCTCACCGCGAGACCGTGTTCTACGTGTTGATCCTCTTAATCACTCTCGGCTATATCGATTCAGATAGCTTCACCCTTGAGAATGGAATTGGCGTGATTTGAAGCAAGACCAGACCGTTCAGTACGTTCTTGATCGCTACCCGCGAGCCATCTCTGTTTATGCCCTGATTAGCTCTCAACTACGTGTCCCAATTGCGTGGGACGGATCACGGAACCAGTCTCGTCAAGGGTCAGGTATTCCTCCTCCATAGGTTTTCTGGAAGAGGAGATTGCCTGAAGGATCATACCTTAGTAGGAAAACGTTAACGCCTTGACGATTTGGTCCAAAACTGTAAGTGTACCCCGACACGTACGTGTTGCCTGAACCGTCAACAGCCACACCATACCCATAATCACCTCTTAAGCCTCCCCAAGTTTTCTGGAACATTAGGGTACCCGAAGGATCGTACTTCAAAAGGAAAGCATTTGGGACCCCGAGGGTCGCACTAGAACTGTAAGTGTATCCCGTTACGCATACATTGCCCGCGCCGTCAACAGCAACACTAGAGCCATAGTCACTCTGCGTTCCTCCCCAAGTTTTCTCGAAGAGTAGATTGCCTGAGGGATCATACTTCAAAAGGAAAACGCTTGCAACTCCCGAAGTCGCACCGTAGGTGCTTCCGGTAACATATACGTTACCGCCGCCATCAACAGCAATGCCGGAACCGTAATCATTCTGTGCTCCTCCCCAGGTCTCATGGAACGACAGATTTCCTGAAGGGTCGTACTTCAGAAGGAAGACGTCTGATTGGCCAGCACCGAAACTTCCCGTTGACCCCGTCACGTATACGTTCCCTGAACCGTCAACGGCAACGCCAGAAGCATAGTCATTCTGTGAACCTCCCCAAGTCTTCGAGAATTGGAATTCGCCTGATGGACCATATTTCAGCAGAAAAACATCAGATTGTCCTGCACCATAACTGTCCGTGCTTCCAGTTACGTATACGTTGTCAAACCCATCAACAGCAACGCCGCGGCCAACATCATTGCCTGTGCCTCCCCATGGAATCTGGAATAGTAGGTTGCATGAAGAATCATACTTGAGCAGAAATACGTCGGGCTGTTGTCCACCGAAACTCTGGGTGGCTCCGGTTACGTATATGTTGTTTGAACTATCAAATGCAACACCGTAACCGAAAGTATCTTGCGGGCCTCCCCACGTTTTCATGCACAGCAATTTACCTGAAGGAGCATATTTCATGAAAAGAGCAAGCGATTGCCCTCTACCAAAACTGGCAGTTCCCCCGGTCATGAGTATGTTGCCTGAACCATCAACAGTAATACCAGATCCCCAAGTCTTTCCCGCGGTTAGAACTTGATCTGCCCTCACGGGCGCTGAGGAGAGGAGGATGATTGAGAATAGAAGGAATAGAGCTAGGGGCAGAACCTTTAGACAGAGCCGACTTCTGGAAGCCATATAATCACAAACCTACATTACGAGTTGGCAGATAGTAGTACACCAATCCTGCTGAAGAGTTCTCCTGCTCATGCGGGAACGCCAGTTACGTAGAAACTGTAAGGAGCGTTGCCTTCCCACGCGGGACTGCTGCTGAAAGTGGTTGGGAAACCGTCTGAGTATGGCGCCGCGAAGAAGTAGTTGGCGTATCCGTACTTGTAGTCATAGTCTCCGGTGTACGCGTAGTGGTAAATGGATCCGTACGTCTGTTTAGCTAGTGTGCATAGCCAATAGTCTCCCGGTTCGCTTATTGTAAGGTAATCTGACGAGAGAAGATTCCATGTCTGCCATGCGGGTCCCCAGCTAGCTGAGCCATGAAGACAGTAGCCGTTTTGCGTAGCGGCCACTAGGGATTGGCCTGCGGGGCTTCCACTGCCATCATCCTTGTAGACCCCGAACATCATACATTGACTGCCGTCAGAACCAGCATATTGCAGATAAATTGAAACTGACTGAATCACGATTGGTCCACTGATTGTGATTTTGGCGTACGCTTGAACCAAGTCCCCGCCAATGGTACCAGCCCATTGCTCTATGTTCTGGTCTCCGTACCTTGCTTCGGTGGCTCCCCAGGTTTGGGTTGCAATTGGCTGAGCGATAATGAAAACGGCTAACAATGTCAGATAGATGATTACGCGTCCTCTGCTGGTTGGCATCGAGATCCGTTTACACCTGTCTGTATATTCGTATTTTAACCCTATTACCTCGAAGCGAGATCATGGACATTATGTTGTGTAAGTAACGTTAACGATTAACCATCACGTTGCCGCGCTCATGACCGCTGGCAGGGCGTCATGAACCGGACTTACTTCTCTCTACGAGAAAGAGTGAAGAAAAGAGGAGAATGAGTTTAGAGCAGCATCTTCGCGAAGCGCTTGAACGCGAATACTCGGCTCGCATAGTTTGCGAAAGGCATCTGTACGTATGTTAGGGCTCTGGTTCCCAGTAGGCTTCCTAGGCTTAGCGTTGAGAGTACCATGCTGGACGTACCGAGGGCCAGTAACTGGCCTGAGCTTGTAGCGTAAGCGGCGACGCACATGAGTATGCTAGCCGTGAACCATGCGAGAGAAGGTCCAGCGGTCAGCTTTGAGATATGTAAGCGACGGTGGCGTCGAATTACTCGTAATGTAACGTGAGCGATTGGTGCAATGAATACTGCGCCTAGGAGTGATGCAGCTACGATTCCTGCCGTTAAAGCGCCTGCTTCTGGGCTGAGGGGCGCGATTAGCGCGTATGAGTAGTATGAGGCGTACAGTATGCCTATCAGCGGATACACGCCAACTTGGACTGCCTTGAAGATCCAGGGGTTGGTGGCGGCGGAGTACGATAATGACGGGGCCCAGGAATAGTACCAGTTGTTGAAGGTGAGCATGAATTCGCGGCCTGCCGTAGTATTCTGGATTTCGTTGTTGCGGAAGCCTCGGAGGAAGTTGGCGTAGGGCTCAAGCCAGTTGCCTGTAGTGACGAAGGCTACTGGGCAGGCGGTTGCGGTTCCCGACTTCGTGACCACAGCCGTGTAGGTTGTGCTGGAGGTTGTGGTTGTTGGAACCGTGACCCAGTTCGTGTTGGTGCTCGTCTCCGTGCCGGTTATTTGCGTTGAGAACGAAGTTGTGGTGATGGAAGTAGATATCGTACTGGTATAACTGTGGAATGTGGACGTGGTAGTGACCGTTGTGCTTGTAGTTGAGCTGGATATGATAGTTGAAAATGACGTACTCGTAGTCGAGGTCCCCGTAATACTGGTAGACGTGTACTGATAGCTTGTGGATGAGGATAGAAGCGGCGTGGAAACGCATCCATTAACGCCGCACGTCGTAGTAGCGCCCAACGCGATATTTACAGGAGAGCTGAAGGCCATAATGGCGCCTAGGATCGCTAGCGAAAGTATCATCGCCAACATGATCTGAC
>Ga0315282_10012320_pt1 | contig 13101 bp, 14 predicted proteins | sample YL17G07_20_MG_FD_203693 | JGI IMG/M metagenome (GOLD analysis project Ga0315282, IMG submission 203693) | Sediment microbial communities from Yellowstone Lake, YNP, Wyoming, USA - YL17G07_20 | ecosystem: Environmental > Aquatic > Freshwater > Lake > Sediment | place: USA: Wyoming | collected...
CGCGGGCGACACCGTCGCCTCTGCGGCTGGTCTCTTTGATGTCAACCTCGTACTCTTTGCCTTCTTCAACTGGCTTGTTGAAGGATCTGCCACCGGATCTTTCCTCGGAACTCAACAGATTCACCTCACGTCGTAGTCGTTCTACGCTAGGACAGGGAAAAGGAGCGTCGGCCTACACGCATACACGTTACGGCTAACAGCCACCCTTCCACTGTAGACCTAACTAAGTCGGCGAAGGATTATGTACTCCTTATAAGTGTTCGCACCGCAAACTGTTGAAAACCCTCGTGAGATCCTTTTTCAGAGAGAAGATATTGGAGAACGAGCTGAAAACAAGGAGACCCGCGTGAAGTGAGCGACCAAGATCCAAGTGAGATTGCCAAAGCTGTGCACAGAAAACAGGCATGGCTTCAACAACACAAGTCAATACGCCGTGTCGACATGATCATGGAAAGGTTAAGCAGATGGGCATCATACACGTTGTTCCTTGCAGCTACAGCTCCTCTTCTGGCATATGGCTTATTACGCTCACACCAGAACAGATCGAGAGAGAAGACATGATCAAGACCGTCAGAGTTCTGCATGACTACGATAGTCCATACCCGTCTGGACGATGGGCCCTGGAAAGAGGCCTCAAACTCATCCTGTATGCAGCAAGTAAGAAACTCCCATTTCTGAGGCGATATTGCCGAAGCGTTTATGATGAGTGCTACGAGCACATGTGGACGCTTCATCAAATAGACTCGTTGCTCGGAATCAAGAGTATCTTTGGCATCAATGACGATGTTGTGAAAGCTTACCCGGATTTGCAGCCAGACGTGCTCCGCGGGCATGGACTCAACGCGGTAAGACATTGGCATCGTAGCTCTAATGAGGTTCATTGGCATCCTGAACTGGATGTACCTCAAACCAATTGGTGGTTTGACATTCAGTATGCCTGCGGACAACGCAAGCCTCAGAAAGACGAGTGGTTAGTCTTCCACTGCGACTATCCACATCTCTTGCCCCACTACGTCCGTTGCCTCTATGAGCTCGTTCCCAGGCGACCTGACGAATCGGGTGAAAAGAAAGAATGAACACGTTGACCCGATACGCGTTCTCATATTTGCCAAGTACTGCGAAAATCGGGTATCTGAAATCAAGAGGTCATGTTGGACATAAAGCGAAGATAGGTCTTGGCTCACTAATACTGGCAGAACACGTCGAGATCGCAGATAACGTGCGAGTAGGGGTTGGCACACATATAATTGCTGAGACAATCAAATTGGGCAAACGTGTTTGGATCGGCCACAGAAATCAGATGCGTGTTCGCACTTTGGAAATGGCGGATGATAGCGAAATCACAAATGACGTCACGGTCGGAGGAATGGATTCTCCCGATTCGCGACTGTCTTTGGGCAAACGTTCTAGCATCATGGCACACTCTTTCATCAACACAACCTATCCCGTTGAGATAGGAGACGACGTTGGGGTGGGAGGCTACTGCAAGCTGTTTACACACGGCTCGTGGCAGAGTCCTCTTGATGGGTACCCGATAGAATTTGGGCCAGTGAAAGTCGGTAACGGCGTTTGGATACCGTGGGACGTTTTCATAATGCCAAATGTGACTATCGGAGAAGGTAGCACGATTGGAGCAAGAGCACTCGTTAGAAGCTCGATCCCGCCCCATTCGCTGGCAGTGGGAATCCCGGCGAAGGTGATAAAGTCTGCACCGGATTACCCGAAGCCACTGAGCCAAGAAGAGCGCCTCTGTTGGGTAACCAGGATAATGGGTGACATGCAACGATACTTCACTTGGAAAAGAGCGAAGATCACTATCAGGCAAGACCGTGCCCAAGGGATATGGTCGATCGCAAAGAACGGTGAAGATGATGTCTTGGTTCTCGACGACACAGCGGAAAGGATATCGGCCCCGCATGTAGCGCTGAAGAAAGGCACTGACACCTTGGACCTAGACAAACGGTGGCATCGTGAAATTAGCGATTTTCTAGGACGTTACGGAATAAGAACGCAGAATGTCAGAGGGGTGGACCCTGGTGCAATGTAGCTACGCAGTCATACTCCCGACATTGAACGGGATGAAAACAATCGAGCGCGCCATTGACTCAATCATGGGACAGACCGTCGCTCCAACTGCGGTATGCGCAGTAGATGGCGGAAGCAGAGACGGCACATGGCAACGACTCGTTGACTACGCCAAGGAATACCCCGAGGTTTTCATTGCGTGTAGGAACGACCTGCCTGACAAGCACTCCGTCGTGATCGTGCACCACTATAACAAGGCGCTTGACATTTTGCAGGGATTGGACATTGATTTCCAGTACTATTTCTTCCACGCGGATGATTGCGTGTTTCCTCGGGATTACGTAGAGAAACTGGCCGTCCGGATGTCAGAGGATCGGATTGATGTAGCAAGCGGAGACTGGGGCGTCCCACTCCCGCTAGACAGACAGAAAGCTCCGCAAGGTGCAGGACGGTTAGTCACACGCCGTGTCATGAAGGAATTGGGGTTTCGCTTTCCAACAATGTACGGCTACGAGAGCTGGCTACTACACAAGGCTGAACAACTAGGTTTCCGTTTGGAATGCTATACTGATCTCAGGTTTGAATTGCTCACAAGGTTCGGTATCGAGGCATGGCATCCTACTCCGGAGGATACGCCCGATATGCCGACTGGCGGGCACAGTTTCTACGAATGGGGCAGAGGAATGCGTCTGCTAGGATACCATCCACTCTATGTTCTTCTACGTCTATTCTCTGATCTGTTGTGGAATGCGTCTATCCCGAGGAAATATGCCATCAGAATGGCATGGGACTACTTCGAAACCTTCTGGAATCCGACTGTGAGGCTTGATCCGTATTGCAGAACAGACTACGACAAGGTGTACAAGGACCATATGACCGCAAAGCAGATCATCCGTGTTGGGTATGCGTTAGCATTTCCTGTCTCCAACCTTTCACGCCTTTTTCGGTGGAAGCAGTGCTCGCGAATTTGGTAATATCGGGCAATAGCGTGGCAAAACTGACGTGTCTGGCTGGTCAGCATATCGATTGACAAAGCCAATGAGAAAAGCGTTGTCAATGTAGCGGAGGCGAATATCGATCTGCGGAATAGCAGGACTAGTCGGCAACTGTGCCAGCAAGGACACACTACTCAGAATGCTTGATGCCATCAGGCACCGGGGACCTGATGAGACCGGAACCTACGTCGACGATGATATAGCCCTAGGATGTGACAGATTAGCAATCGTTGATGTTCAAGGCGGCGCCCAACCTGCAACGACTGAAGACTGCAACGTGTGGGTGGTCCTGAACGGCGAGATATACAACCACAGGGAACTCAGGGCTACTCTTCAGCAAATGGGACATCGATTCAGTTCCCTTTCCGACACGGAAGTCATTGGGCATGCCTATGAGCAATGGGGAGAAAGGATGCTAGGCAAACTCGAAGGTATGTTTGCCTTTTCCGTCTGGGACACGACAAAACGGATGCTAATGCTTGCCAGAGATAGAGTAGGGATCAAGCCGCTTTACTACACTTGCGCCAATCTAGACCTTGCTTTTTCGTCTGAAGCCAAGGCAATACTCGCCGCAGATGTGCTGGATGTCGTGACAGTCAATCCGGTAGCCGTCGAGCAACTCCTTGAAGTCGGGTATCTTCTGAGCTCAATGTCTATGTTCAAAGAGATCAAGCAGTTGCCGCCCGCGTCGTTCTTGAAGCTCTCTAACGGTCTCATAACCACCGGAGCATATTGGAAAACGGCGGGCCACAGAGACGATCATCCGGCAATCGAGGAAATCAGGAATGCACTGAGGAGTTCTGTTTTGAGGCAAACGGAGACTTCAGATGTTCCGGTAGCTGCATTCCTGAGCGGAGGGCTTGACACAAGCACAGTCGTCGCTTTTGCAAGCAAGGTCAGACCCGAGGGACTGCGCACTTTCTGCATGGGGTTTGGAGAGCATACTGATGAGTTCAAAGATGCGAGAGCAGTCGCGGAGTTGTTCGGAACGGACCATCATGAAATCCTCATCGACTCAAGTCAAGGCATGAAGCTTCTGCCAAGGATGATATGGCACTCTGAAATGCCGAAGGTCAACCTTTATTCCTGGTTTGTCAACGAAGCGGCAAGCAAATTCAGCAAGGTGTGTCTAAGCGGGCTCGGTGGGGACGAGATTTTCTGCGGATATCCCACCTCCGCACGTTTCAGAAGGGCCAGGCAAGTCTCAAACATAATGAGATTCTCTCCGCTCAACAGACTTGCAGCCTTTGCGCGTGTTCTTCCCACAGAGAAGGCAAGATATGCCCAAGCACTCAACAGCGAAGTCGAATCCTATTGCACCATAATCACAGGTTTCCCCCCACCGGACTTGGACCCCACAATTCCAGAATCGATAAAGGAACATTTCCAAGGCAAGGGTGATTTCGTAGAGAAAATTGTCCGTTGTGAATTTCATACCAAACTGCCACATGATTATCTCCTCGTGGAAGACGCCATGAGCATGGCCCACTCACTTGAGGTTAGAGTTCCCCTTCTCGACGATAGCCTAGTGGGACTGATGCTCGGAGTACCAATCAAATACCAAATGACATCAGACACAGGGAAACTTCTTCTTCGTTCCGCAATGAAGGGAATACTGCCGGAAAGCTGCTTCGCCAAGCCAAAGTGGGGCTTCAGTGTTGATGTCTACTCCTGGTGGAAGGGTGCCCTTGGTGAGTATGCAATGAAGTACCTGCCAGAATCCAAGACCTTGACGCAAATCGCTGCTAGATGGTATCCGAAGGTCCTTGAGAAGATACAGTTACCACCAGACCCGTCAAGAACGCGTTGGTATGCCATGGCCTGGACGATGCTCGGGCTCGAATACTGGAATAGAATGTTCATTGAAGAACGTGGAAAGCAGCCAAGTTGCCCTGACCTGTGACAGAGGATGGCTCGTGAGAATCTTGGCCATGTCTAAGGCTACAGGTCACAATTCACGCGACACCCAGAACGGCCGATACTGGGTCTGCTTGTATACACGAGACGGCGCCGCAACCCTAAGTAAAACGCTAGAATCGATCATGAAACAAACCAAGGAAGCAGAATTCATCGTTGCAGTAGATGATGGTTCCAATGACAGTACTCCGACCATACTCAGAAATTGCAGCAAGGTTGCCATAGTTAGGACTGAGAGTAAAACAAGAAACATCCTTAGAGCTCCTCGACTGATCAACATGGCCTATGCTAGAGCAGAGGACATAGGAATCCCCGAATACTGCATGATCACAGGAGACGATTGTATCTATCCGAGCGACTATGTCGCAGAATTGCTCAAGATCATGGATTCTGATCCCACCCTAGTCATCGCATCAGGCGGCTGGAATATGAAAGCGTCGCCTGATATGATGAGACTCCCCCAAGGCGCAGGGCGCGTTGTCCGCGAGTGTTTCATGAAGACAATCGGAGGTAGATACCCGGAAAGATACGGGTGGGAAGCATGGCTGCTGTACAAGGCGATGCAGATAGGCTATCGAGTATTGGCTGTGAGAGAGCTGCACTACACGCACGTCAGAGCGTATTCTGGGACGCAGACATTCAACTGGGGACGAGGCATGCAAACCCTAGGATACGATGTACTCTTCGTGCTCGCCAGACTGGCAAAGAACATGCTCTCTAGAAGTGAACCGTTGGATCCATCTGCGAACCTTAAGATGCTTGCAGGATATCTCTCCGGCTTCTTGCCAACTAGCGACTACTCAAAGCCCTTTGATAGTGACCTACGAGAGTTCATCCGACAATCTCAGCACATTAGACTGGTGAACACCATACGACTAGTCTTGACGTTAATCACGGAGCGAGTATTCAGAAGACGACCTTGACGAAGTCATCTGGGACATGCACTTACATTGCGGCACTGTTCAGAGCCGGCTACTCGACGCAAGTGACCTTCCTGCTACGGATCATCAGCGTTCCCGTGATAGGCTGGTACTATTGGTCTAGTATGTGCGACTTGTGGTGCTTTTGCCAAAACCGTCTGCCCCCCCCGCAGACTATGAGGAGTACTGTGCTGAGTATGAATAGACTTGATTCGGACGTGAAAGGAAATTGATTTGGAGAATAACACGGGCTGCTTCATCAAGGTTCGACGATCTATGGCTTGCTAGAAATTCAGACTTCTCCTTGGAAGCCCCAAGTATCCACCCTCTACTAGGGTTGTCAGTTTCTTCTCCAAATCACCTATTTCTGCTCGTTCTGAATCGCTCAGAAGCGCGCTCGATTCCGCAAGCCTTCGCAGGATCTTGAGCTGGGCCAAGACGGCAGGCATATAGGCCTCCCTTGTGTACCCCGGCGGGAGTTTGTATTGATATGGATTGGACTCAGCTGCTATGTCTAGCTCGCTAGTGAGCAGTCTACTTCGCTTGATATGTACCCAGCCAACCAAGACACATGTGGGTGCTCCTAGTACTGTAGCAACAATTGCAAACCATTCGAAATGCGGAAAAAGACTGAGCAACGTCGGCATGTTCCTGATTGCCAGATAGTAGAGAGTCACGAGTGTTGTAACATACCCGAGGAGGAATGTGAAGTAGGTCGAGTAGCCTTGCCTGAAGTAGTACCATGCGCGGAACAGCCAAGTCGCACTTGCAAAGCTCTGTAGCCTCATTCGCGACACGCTCCAAGTGTTCTGATGTAGGCTGACTGATAAATGATGGCGTCTGGGAATTCTCTGCCGGCCCGCTTCCTTCATGTGAGCACGTCCAACCTACGCGTGGATTCCTGCGCGCTCAGTCCACGCTAGACGAGGGGCCCTCACTTCATTTCCTGAGACCGAAACCTCGGTCGAACCGCTGCAGAACTGAGTTGTGATTCCCTTCCTATTCCTGTCAAAATGGCTCTGGACCAGGGGCGTTCAATCACTTGGTCGCACGACATCGAGGAGTTGCGAGAGCTTGCTTATCTCAAAAGCAGGTTTCTTGTCAGACACTCTTGGGCTGATAGCTCGGTGTGCTCCAGTTTTCATTCTGACCGTGGTCATCTTTCTAGTGTTTGCCACCGCGATCTCTTAAGCAAGGTCACAGCCGACGAAGACCGCCTTCTCTGGGTTCACGTCAGGTTTCTCCGGAGTCCTCTGCAGGGTGGCGGTTGTCATTTCCTCGGATCCAGTCTCTTCCCCCCTGCAATCTGAGAGAAAGGGTGTGCCACAGCCTTGATGGCGTGATCGGAACTAGGGTGACTGGCACCTTTGTCTTGTGTACTCAAATCTCGGGGGTAATACCTACACTGGTAACTTATCGGGTGGTCGGCGTGGCTGAAAATCTGGCTCAGAATGGAGCCATCCTTCAACCTCAGTTGAGGTCAATCCAAGGCGTTTAAGCTCTCTCTCAGTTTCATCTTGACGGGGAAGGCTCCCAAGTTTCTTTCCTAGGACTCTTTCGAGGTCGGTTAGGATCTTGGCGAGAATTGCATCAGATTCCTTTGTCAAGTTCCTTGCATCCTTCTCGCTTTGTCGAGAAAGTAGTCTCTTGCTTCATTCAATGTGGGCTGAAACTCACCTCTCCAATCGTTTATTGCTTTGAGTACGGCCGCGAACTTGCTAATTTCGCTATCGAGTTTCTTGTTGACATTCAGAATGTCTGCCTCAGTCGTTTCTAGACGCTTCTCAATGTTGCCAAGCTTTTCCTCAGACTTCAGGCTGACCACGAAATCCTCGTCGGTCTCTATCTCCTCACGGAGAACGGAGATGCATTCATACAACTGTCCGACTGCTTCTCTCACATCTTCATCAGAAGCCTCGCGTGTTCCTTTCAGCACCGCGATTAAGAAATGGAAGTACTTTTCCGCGTCAGAATCCGTCCAGTAGGCTTGTGGTCGGTTTTCTTTAGGCCACAATTGCCTGAACGGTGTTGAATTCAAGTAGTTTTCCAAACCAATGAAGCTTTCAATCTTGATCTTGCCTCTCATGCGAGCATCAATGAAGTTCAGAACCGTCTGCTTGTCTTGCTCTGAGATTCGCGTCACTTTTTCTTGTGTTCCTTTATCCATGCCTCGATCGCTTCCTCTACGAGTTCGGATACGGTTTTGCCGTGTCGTATGGCTTCGATCTTGGCGTCTTTCCAGAGGTCGGGCTTGACCTTTATGGATGTGGCTTCTCTTTGTACAGTTCAGCGAACTCATAGACGCATACGCTCAGACACTCACGCCGCAACTCTCCGGCGTATGGAATTGCGATGAGATGAAAACGAAGATGGCGCATGAGGAACCGATCAATGGTGAACGGTTCTACTGGCTGTGGAACGCGCTCGATAACCAGAGCCGCTACCTAGTCGCATCTCACCTTACGAGAGGGCAAAAAAAGACTGATGCTCATGCATTCTTCGAGGCCGCCAAGAAGCAGGCGAAGCGTGATCGGCAAGTCATATTCAGCGACGGCTTAGACTCGTACCGAGGCGCATACGATCCGGTAAGCATAGACAATGTTGGCAGGGTTGTCCACATAGCGAATGTGGGCATACGAAGCCACATGGGAAACCACCGCGTTGAATACATCCATAACACAATGCGCGAGCGCGAGAAGGTGATGAGACACTTGAAGAAGGCCAATTCAGCGGAGAAGGTGTTCAAGGGCTTCCGAGCGTACTACAACTTCGTTAGACCACACATGGCCCAAGAGAATCACACACCCGCAGAGATGGCCGCAATACCAATACAGCTAGGAACGAACCGCTGGCTAGACCTTATCAGACAAGCTGCAAGGCAAAGCGCCAAATATGAAAGACGGCACATTCAGTCGGGGCGACTGGGAAAGTAAAGTCGGGAGATCCGAAGCATCTCGACGTGTGTCTCATATTAATACAGGTGTATTAGAATGAGTGACCGCGCCGGACTGTGCTCACACGGTTCCATGAACTACGCCAACCACCCGATAAGTTACCAGTGTACCCTTGGAGAGGGGTCCGGACCCCGCCATCAATGCCATCCCTATTCTTATCAGCGATCGTGGTGCGCGCGGGTAAGGGACTCGTGAATGAAGGACTCCATCTCTAATGAGCTGTTTGACCAGGGTGTGTGCTTCGCTTCCAGATAGCCCTGCGGTCTTCGAGAGTTCCTCGCACAGCTTCAATTCATGAACGGTTCCTGTTTCGCGTTCCATCAATGCTGCAATGCTCAGGAGCGTCTGCATTAGGTCAAGTAGGCGCTTAGGCCTCTCGGATATAGTCACTTCTTCACGTGATCGAAGCATAGGCGCTCGCTTTGTGGGATACAGGGAAGCAGTAGCGCTGTGAAACGCCATTTCATCGGCTAGCTTGACCATGAGCTGAGAACCCTCTTTTTCATGTCCAGTCTGTACAGTTTGCTTTGGGGGGCCCGCCCAACTCGTCTCGTAGAATGAGGCCGCACAGCAAAAGGTGAGCTCGGCGAACCAAGATTCGCTGCTGAGTTCCGCCAAGACGCATCAGGATACCATGTTGAAGCACCAATGCATGCCTTTGAATTTCCACTAGTAGAATGCCAGATTGGGGGTCATGCAGCAGGAAGAAGCGACAGCTTAATGACCATTGTATTGTCCTGGAACTAGGATGAGTAAGAATGGTGCCTGGACAAGATATAGACGAACTACTGTCAAAGAATCAGTTGCGTGTTCTCCACGATTTTGACAGCCCGTACCCATCATACAAGTACGCCTTGAAGAGGATGTTTCAGCTCCTCCTCTATTGGCTATCAGCATCAAGGAAGTTTCGTTTCTTACGTGATTTCAAGTTTGTCCAGAACTGCTACCGAGAGAACTACGACTACTGTCTTCTTCTGGCACACTTGGACAGACTTCTAGGAGTCAAGGCGAAATGGGGCATACATGTTGAGGTGCAGAAGGTCTTTCCAGACCTGAAGAGTCGGATTGAATCGCTGGGTTTCCAGGTTCACGATCACTGGCATGTTCCGGTATCAGATGGCGTGGCCCCAAAGTGGAACCCCCCGCTCGACATTCCAAGAGAGTACTACTGGTGGGACCAAGACTATGTGAAGGGCAAAGTAAGGCCCAAACCAGGCGGATGGATCGTGTTCCATGGTGATTACCCTGAGTTCCTATTGTATTACTTGAGGTGCTTGAATGAGCTACCAAATCTTCACGAGCTTCAAGAATGACGTGAATTATGTGCGATACTATCTCCGGGGTCTGCTATTACTTTCGCCAGAGGAGAAGCGCACCTGCAAACGAATAGTCCTAATAGATGACGGCAGCAATGACGAAACACGATTGAGGTTAGGTTCGCTCACAGGAGACTTTCATGTAGACCTCGTGCCTGGAGTCAATAATCGTAGCTGGATACATGAGAACTTCAATCTTGCCCTCCAGAAGTTTCCAGATACGGATTACCTGATACGTTTGGATGCGGACGTTGAGCTCGAATCAGGATATGTGACATCGTGCCTAGAATACATGCGGGCGCATCCTGACTGCTACTCCTGTGGAGGAATAGTGCGGGACATGGCAAGCATGAAATGGGTTCGCAAGGCCAGCCTCATCCCTACAACGCCTTGGGGTGCTGCCAGATTCTACGTTGTTGCCAAGCTAAAACAGATTGGCGGTTTTCACGCAATGGTTTGGCGAACGCCGCTTGGATTGGTATATGATGAGGACGAGTCCACCGACAGGGTTGGAAGGGGACATGGCTTCAAGGTCGCAGTCGTGAATAGCGCGAAAGCTCGACATTGGAGGCCACTATCAAAGGCGGCAATCTACGCTGCAAACAAGAGGTCGGGAGTCTTCCGTTACTCTGTGAAGTATAGAGATTTCAGATCTTTGTTGGACACGCTCATTCTTCCCTCATCAGCCTTCTGGGACGAATGATGCACATGGAAAGATGGAAGCAGCACGGAATTGTGCTAGGATCAATCGATCACACGGAAGAATACTTCACTGACTTGGACGGCGTTCCTCAGGGAGCCGACCTCTCAGGCTTAGACATATTCACGTACTGGCGACGGAATTGGGTGAAGCGGCAGGTATCCGACGACACGATCCTGAAACGGAACATTCTAGCTGTCCTCCGACTGCCCGATTCGTATGATTGTTGGTACGGAAGCCTCGACAAACGTGTTCGACACGCAATCCGCACTTCGAGAACAAGCCTTGAGCAGTGTACCGTTGATGATGGAACAGACGCAATTGCCTCAATCTACGCGGAGATTGAAGAACGACAAGGGCGGCCTTTCCCGTTTCACAGTATTGATGCCGCTGAACTGGAAAGGATCATGGTCAGACGCAACGAGTCTGTTTTCTTTCGTGGCCTCGTAGGTGATAGGATTGTCGGCGCAGCGAGAGTGATACCGTCAATGAGCGAGGGCTTCGCTATTGTGGCATCCTTCATAAGTCGAAGCAGTGACTTCGATAAGAAACCGAATGATCGACTCCTTGCGGGACTCGTTGAGTGGGCGATTCAGAATCAGATACGGCTGCTCATGTACGACTACTTGGGTGATGACAGTCTAGGATTCTTTAAGCGCCGTCACGGATTTTGCCCCCTCCCGATTCCGCGATACGCCGTTCCCTTAACTATTAGAGGCAGCCTCGTTCTTCGTTTTTTCAGACGGTGGTTGCAGTGAGTACGGTCATTCTAGGATGGTTTGGGCATAACAATTTTGGTGATGAGCTAATCCTTGACTCAATGTTAAAGCACCTGGTGTCTGGTGAGGTTCTCGTTCTGTCAGATGATGCGGACCATACGACGCGGACGCATAATGTGCCTGCGGTCGAGTGGCGGAAATATCGAGTTCCCTACGCCACACGGTTCAGCGTTCTAGGGCTTCTCTGCGTGGATTGGGTGCATCTACTTCTCGCATTTAGAAAGGCAAGCTTGATCATTGTTGGCGGAGGTGGGTTGTGGAATGATGTTTTCCCGCTCAACATTCTCTACTATGTCGGCCTGCCTCTCCTACCCGCTCTCTTTGGAAAGCCAGTTATCGCCCTCGGTGTCGGCGTAGACAGCAAGCCGAGAAGAACATTATCGAAAGTTCTACTGAGGCTTGCAGGGATGTTTTTCAGTGGAATCTATGTGCGAGACAAGAGAAGCCAAAGATACCTATCAGACTTGAAGGTGAGGAGCGATGTACTGTTCGATCTAGCAACTCTTGGAAGCTATGTTCGGCAGAAAACGAGCGGAAACCTACCGATCTTTGCTTGGGCCATTTCCCCCCCAGCACTCGCTGGGCTAGGCTCAGTAAAACCAATCCTTGAATTGAAAACAGTGAAGCACGTCTTCATTTCCTGTTTTGACCCAGAGGACATCCCGGCCATCAGGCAGGTTAAGCAAGCTCACGAATGCGAGATAGTGACAAGCAACATGGAGAGAATCTTGCACGTTCTATCGTCAGCAGACACGGTTCTTTCGAGTCGGCTGCATCCGCTGATCGTCGCGGCCCAATTAGGGATTCGAACTCTGGCTCTGGCTCGTACGGAGAAAATCGTCTCCTTTCTAGATAATGAGAGAGATGAGGCACGAGCAATACAGTCGCCATAGGATCTGGTGGTACACATGATCTTCAAGCCGCAAAGATGACGACTCCGCTAGACCGTTTGTTCGACGAACCAAGGCAATTCAATGATCAAGGCATGTTACACGACCAAACGCATCCCTTTCATCGTCGATGATGCGGACTTACCGCTCGTCAACAGTTTCAAGTCGGAAGTTGTTGGTCGCAAGAATGGGAAAGACGGTCCAGTGAGAACCCGCTTCACCGTTGCGCGCCTTGTAATGTTGATGAAGGTGGCGATCATCTGCAACAGACCCCTTCGGCACAGCTTCATTACATCAATGGAAACATCTTCGATAATCGACGTGCAAATCGACACGAGAAGCGAGAACAATCACTACAACTGGCGACGAGGTGCCATCGCACGTTTGCTACGAAAAGTGAAATGTGCTCGAAACTGCGGGGGTCAAGTCACGAAAGTCGCCCGACACCCATCGAAACGATACATGTACCTATGTGAGCGACACCTAGCAAAAAGCTGAACTGGAAAGGATCATGGTCAGACGCAACGAGTCTGTTTTCTTTCGTGGCCTCGTAGGTGATAGGATTGTCGGCGCAGCGAGAGTGATACCGTCAATGAGCGAGGGCT
>Ga0315282_10012321_pt1 | contig 13101 bp, 10 predicted proteins | sample YL17G07_20_MG_FD_203693 | JGI IMG/M metagenome (GOLD analysis project Ga0315282, IMG submission 203693) | Sediment microbial communities from Yellowstone Lake, YNP, Wyoming, USA - YL17G07_20 | ecosystem: Environmental > Aquatic > Freshwater > Lake > Sediment | place: USA: Wyoming | collected...
CCCCCGGTTTAATCATGTTCGCGCCCACTGTGAATTCGTTACGGCGGCCAATCCCCGTAAACAGAATATCTGCCTGTTTCGCGATTTCGCCAAGCCCCTCAGTCTTCGAATGGCAAACGGTTACAGTGGCGTCTTCGTTCAGCAGGAGCTGCGACAGTGGCCTTCCCAGCAGCTTGGTTCGGTTAATTATTACCGCATGTTTACCCGCAGTTCTCACACCGTAATACCTCAGAATCACCATAACCCCTTTGGGCGTGCAGGGAACAATTCTCGGTGCCTTCTGAAACAGCAGGCCAAGGTTGCGCGGGTTCAACCCGTCTACGTCCTTCTCCACACTTGTCGCGGAGGTGGCAGCGAGTTCGTTCAGGCCTTTGGGCAGAGGAAGTTGAAGCAACACCCCTGTCACTTTCCGATCTTCGTTCAGTTCCCTGATGACTTTTCCCAACTCTTCCTGAGAGGAGCTCGCAGGGAGTTCAGTGCTATGCGAGTTGATTCCGACCTCCTGACATGCCGCGTGTATGTTCCTCAGGTACGCCTTGGACGCGGGGTTGTCACCAACGAGAATGGTCGCAAGATTAGGTTCTACTCGCTGCTTTCTTAGAACGCTGATCTGCTCCTTGACCTTTGACCGTACCTCTTGGGCCACCGGGCGCCCGTCCATCATCTTACCAGGCAAGTTTGTCAACTCGAAGTGACAATGGGTATTGTTGTTCCGCCTTAAAGAACAATAAAACTGATGGAAATCAACCGAAACGAAATTAGCCCTGACGGGTCACTTTCGTGTTGGTAATTTTGAAACTCGTTGAATGTGTCCCGAACTTCAGTGAAGGCCGAAGGAAAGAGGTCATCGATTCGATTGTTGGGGAAGCCAAATCAAGAAACGTGAAGGTGCTCGACATTGAATCCGACGCAGACCACAACCGATCCGTCTTAACATTTGTCGGGGAACCAGAAGCAGTCAAGGAAGCCGCACTGGCGGTCAGCGCAAAGGCGATCGAGCTCATCGATTTAAACAAGCACCAGGGCCAACACCCACGGATGGGCGCGGTCGACGTCATACCCTTCGTTCCCATCTCCGATGTCACCATGGCCGAATGCGTGCAGCTTGCGAAAGAGTTCGCGAACGATTTTGCCTTACGCTTCAAGGTTCCAGTATTCCTCTACGAGGAAGCTGCAACGCGTCCAGATAGACGGAACCTAGCCGACGTAAGGAAGGGAGAGTTCGAAGGGCTTAGGGATGAAATCGGAAAGAATCCAGACAAGAAACCGGACTTTGGTCCAAACGCGATTCATCCAACCGCGGGGGCTACAGCCATTGGAGCGAGACAGATTCTCATAGCCTACAACGTTAACCTAGCGACGAACAACCTTGACGTAGCTAAGAAAATAGCCAAACAAGTACGCGGAAGGGACGGCGGCCTATCCGCGGTCAAGGCTCTAGGTTTCGACTTGAAGGACCGGGGTATCGTTCAAGTCTCCATGAATATGGTTGACTACAAAGCTAGCCAACTTTTCAAAGCCCTCGAACTCACGAAGGCCCTCGCGCAACAGCAAGGCGTTGGAGTGCTCGAAAGTGAAATCGTCGGACTCGTGCCAATGGAGGCCCTGACTGATGCTGCAGAATTCTACCTACGGTTGCGGAGCTTCAACAAGAACCAGATAATTGAAAGAAGGCTAGGAGAGGCTCAAGGCAACAGGTTAATCGATCTAAGTTTGGCAACCTTCGGTAGTGAAGTAGCGTCAGACAAACCTGTACCCGGGGGCGGCAGCGTATCAGCATTCGCCGGATCCCTGGCGGCAAGCCTTGTGAGTATGGTCTCCCGCCTGACACTCAAGAAACCCGAACAAGAGAAGAACTCGAAAATGGCTGGAGAGGTGCTCGCGGAGAGCGAATCTCTACAGAAGGGCCTTCTGCTTCTAGTCGATGAGGATTCGCAAAGCTTCACAGCGCTAATGCAAGCTTACCGCCTTCCAAAGGAGAACGAACAGGAGAAGCGCAAGAGGGCGGAGGAAATCCAAAACCGACTGAAAGGAGCCGCAGAGGTCCCGTTAAAGACCGCTGAACAAGCATCGAGAATACTCTCCATCGCCAACAAGCTAGCTGAATTTGCGAATGAGAACGCGCTTTCCGACCTGCAAACCGCAATCTATCTCGCACACGCAAGCACGCTGGGCGCGATCTCCAACGTCACCATAAACCTAGCAAGCACAAAAGATGAGGACTACCGGAAACGAGTGCGAACGAAGGTTGAGGCCATCCAGAAACAGGCTGAGAAGGAAACCTCGGAAGCACTCTCCGCCATGGCTAGAAGAAACAGAGCCCCATGAACCAGATATCGAGATAAGAAAAACAAAAAGAAAAACGGGACTGCACGCCTGCCGCGCTCGACGGCCTTAAGCTACGTATTCAGTTTGTCCCGTCTCAGATCGAACATGACCAGTTTCTGCAAGCTTCATCTTCACTTTGCGTTTCTTCGCCATCTCAACTCACCTCCACACATCAACACCCGAACATTAGCCGTCTCAGTATTTATCGGGGCTTGGAGAAGAAGTCTAAAAGGGAGAAGGTTCCACATTTCTACTAAAGCGAAACGTTGAGGGCGTCAACAGCTCCACACAAGTGACAGCACGAGACTCTTCATTTCTTGCTGCCTGTTTTCTCGTACATTCTTCGTAAGGTCCACCTTATCGCATTCTTCAGTTCGAGGAGGCGGCGGTCGTCACCGTAATTCTGTATATGAATGACCTTCAGTCGACCGGCTTCCTGCTCAACATTGTAAGTGAGGATGTGATCCGGTGGAATAACCCCCGCGGAAGCCGCCTCCTTGTCTTTCCCTTGCATTGGTTCAAGAACCTTGGCTAACAGAAATGACCGGAGGGGCGGCGAATCAGAATCCAAGTTAACATTAGGCTCAGGGGTGACGTGTAGAGCGCCTTGTTCAATCTGAATGGATCCGATTCGCACGCCATCAACAGTCAAAATGGGGACACTATCCGCTGTTCTAGTGACGACGTTTGGTTTTGCCGCGGTCGTTTCAGTTGGTGTGCTGATTTTAACCGGTCTGAAACTTCTCTCTGCGAGGAGGGAATCTACGACTTCTAAGAAGGAGCGCAGGTATCCTACTTCCTCCTCCTGCTGCTTTAGGCGTCGCTCCAGGAAGGTCTTCATTTCAGCGAGTTTCTTGGTTAATTGTTGATCAGACGAAGACAAAACAACCACCGATACATTTCGGACCAGTTATTTGTAGCTTCATGAATTAAAGGCCGCCCATATAGGCTAGGGCTTCATTTGTAAGCAACACCGTCTTTGCTGTGAGCCTTGCTGCTCTCACAATTACTTACTTTCTCCTCCCCTGTTCCTCAATGAGTAGTACCAGACATAACCCACTTTAGTGAAACTGACTAAACCTAGGTTGATTCAGATTGTCCTCCCCTCTCAGCATGAGCGTCAAGAGACTTGGACAGATTCTCAAGGATGGTGCCGAAGACCAAGTCGGAGAAAGTGAGAGACGGCTTCAGACTGCAAGCGATAACTATTGGCCCCTCATCCGCGAGTTACTGGTCACTGAGTTCAGATTTGATCGCTCGTATGAAACTGCTCTAAAAATGTTTAGCGCAGACAAGGCCCGATTCGCGGCGGTGGACGGATCGGAAGACCAGAAATTGCTAGGAGGGCTGGCTGTGTTCTGGGCTGGCTCTTATGCCGCAACAGGGTCAATCACCTTTCACAAGGATCAGAAACCCGAGATGGAATACGATACAGGCTTCGTCGAAAGGGGTCAAGGTCTAGCAAGCTGTGTGCCAATCTACATCGACGCACTCCCCGAAGTTGACCCGCAATCAACATTACAGAAAGGGAGGCAGCAGCTCACTATATCCGGACCGATGACGGAGGAGTCGACCGTTGACAATTCGACGATTGCAGATTGGATAATGCTATTCTCAGAAATTTACCTCGCATACCAGCTTGCGAAAACAAAAGAGTACAAGATCATTCTTCTCGACAGGTCCCTCTCCGGAACTTTGAGCAACCTGGTATACGATACTGCAAAGCGTCCCCTGTGGAAACGTCAATGCGCAATCTTCGGTCTCGAGATTGATAACGTTCCAATCGACGAGCAAGACTTAGCCTACGGTAGATATCGAACACCAAAATTAGACGGCTCCTTACCACCACGCGGGGATTACCTCCGCTATTCCACGGTCTTCCTGTTGCAGAAAAGCAACAAACCGCTGAGCGTATCCGAGATTGCGAATGAACTGAATTACAATGCCGAAGATCAGATCACCCGATTGACCCGCTTCATCAAAAAGTCAACTCAGGAGGGCTACCTCCAAGAGTCTGATGGGAAGTACAGCGCGAACCCCCGGTATTCCATGACATGGAACCGCCTGCGAAAACTGGTCGAACTGTTCGGCGTCCGATTCTTTGCCAGTAGCAAAGGAAACCCACTCCGGATCTCTGATGGTGCTGAAACCCGGTGGGTGACAACGCTTGACCTTGCGTTCCTTTGCCTATTCGCTTTCAACCTTCTGATTGAAGAATCGCAAGGAAACCGCATTCTGCTGTTGGGCATTACGAAAGACACGACAGCAAGGGATCTCATCAGCCACCTTATTCCAGTATCACTTAATCAGGGAATTTGGACCCAAAGAGTGAAGCATGTGGCGACGACCGACCGAATGCTGCTGCAGGCCATCAGCATGTTTCATCACAACGAGTTACCCATACCTTGGGCTACGCTTGAGTACGACACTGCTTTTCAGACAATAGTCCCTGACTTTCAGCATAGAATGACCTACGTTTCTGGGGCGATCAGCAACCGCATCATCCTTGAACAACGGTTCGTGAAATCCTACATCCAACTCGACAAAGCCAAGTCTGATGACCAATTCAGAAGTAACGTCCTGTTCATTGACCGTTTGTACCATGATACCGAAAACGCTCCCACATTGAAACTCAAGCATGAATACGGAAGTACCACAGAGGAGATGCACCCTGTCCTTTGGGACTCGAAACTGTTGGCGAATCATGTCCAAGAGCTCGCCATGGTAACGCTGAAGGCGATGACACAGCAAAGCATCCCCGAGATCTTTGGGCACAACAAACCCCTGTACATTGCTGACAAGATCGTCAAGGAGCAGAGGGACCGCGCAGCAGAAATAGTCAAAGCCACTGGCCACTGGCTGGTAACCCATCCAAAGCTTAGGAAGTTTTCATTCTACATGAACACTTTTCGTGCAAGAAGGAGCGAAGTTGAAAGTGCAAGAAGAGCTTAATCGCCACTTCACAGACCTGAACGGTCGGTTCGACGCAAGATTATCGGCAGTTTTGGCCATAAGACGAGCTGAGCTTTCGGCTGAGACGACAGGCTTCTCAGCAAAATACGAATGCCGTGCGAAAGCACAGTACCAGAAAGACCTGATGGGCCTTCTCGAAGAGGGCATGCTGCTGGCGGTGCGCAACTTCAAAGCAAAGAAGCACGACGGCAACCGCTTCACGCTCCTCGAAATTTCGCGCATCGGACCAGAGCACTTCGGACTAAGAGGGCTCTCCGACCAGAGCTACTACCCCTACCAATTTGAGATAATCGAACAGAGTGTCTCAGACTGGGATACAGACGATAAGGCAACGATGATGATCCAACTAGCGGCCATTCCCCTCAACTATGATTTGATTCTGTCCGGCCTTGACCAGGAGTATCTGAAAGGCTTCACCTATCCAATTGTGGGTGAACGCGTATTCATCCTAAGCAAGAACACCATTCACAGGATGTACAACCGACGACTGCTCGAAGAATTTGGCCTAACTTGGAACGAGAATAGAATCTCAACCATTGCTGAAGCCCGTAAAGACCCAAGGATTGGCGTAATCAAAATGTTCCAAGAGGAGAAAGACCCGATTCCAATCTACGTCAGCTTCGAAAGGCTGGCCAGATATCACTTCGGGATCTTCTCTTTCACGGGTGGTGGAAAGAGCAACCTAGTCTCCAACATCCTACGAAGGATAATGTACCACCAGAAGACGACTAAAGTTGTCATCTTCGACATCTCGATGGAGTACCCTTTCCTGCTTCAGGACGTCTTTTCTAATACGTCAATAAGCAGCAAAATCATTACCGAGATCCCCGTCGCCGACGCTGAACACTTTAGGAAAATCATAGTGACTCCGAGAAAGTTCGAAAAAGCCGACGTCACGCCGACTTTGAAGTCGATTCTCACGATGGGTCGTGTGGGCCATTTCGCGGAAGGAAGCGAACATCCACCAACCTATGAAGACATACTTGAAGAAATCAAGCTCCTGGCCATGGACGATGTAAAGAAGGCGGTAAATCTAAACGCGATCAACCAAATCAGGCTTAAGGTGTTGCAATGGGTCAAGGACAAGCATGCGGAACGCTCACAGACCGTAACGCAGCCGTTTCTTGAATACTTGCAAACTGAGGCGCTAAGCATTCTTGACAGATTCAGGGTGTGGAAGAACAGTGGGCTCTACGCGTGGGCTTCAACACGATCTGAACTCGCAACACTCATTGAACCCGAAGAGAAAGTGAAAGATGACAAATCTTTCGGGAGTGAAAGAATAGTCCAGCTTCTCGAAGGCGACGTGAGGCTTTTGTGTCTTTCAATCGCGGAACCCAGTGTAATTAAACAGCTGGCCATCACGTTGACCTCCGACATGTTGCGACACAGGAAGCGCGAATTTCAGGTCGATCCACAGGTTCTCTTCGTCTTTGATGAGGCTCAAGAGTTCATTCCGGCCTACGAGAAGGCGAGGGGGATAGACTCGACTTGCACACAGCGCATAGAGACATTACTAAGACAAGGAAGAAAGTATGGGTTGGGTGGATGCGTTGCAACTCAGAGAATTGCGTACCTCAACACGAATGCCTTGCAACAATTGCACACATACTTCGTAGGTCCCCTACCGCGGCCTTATGACCGAAGCCTAGTGAGCAGCACGTTCACAATTGATCAGAGTATTCTTGAGAAGACACTAGAATTTGCTCCTGGCCAATGGTTGCTTTCTAGCTACATCGCGACTGGGATGGAGAATGCCCCCATATTCATAACCGCGGATAACTCGGAAACTGAGTTAGAGAAATTCATAACCGCAAGACGCTAACTGATTGGCGTCGATATCAGTCCCTGGAATGTGCCCCCTCGAATCGACTTAAATACGAAGGGAGCGTTGATTTGCGCCGGTGCCCGACCCATGGGTGACGGCTTTAACAACTCAAGCCTTGGCCCGTAGCTCACGCTCAGTAGACTCTGTGATACCGACAATTTCTCTAGGAGGTCTGTGCGTTGGATGAAGTCCCTACTATCTTGGATATTTTCTCAGGAAAACTCGACGGCGCACATGTTGTGCTCAAGGGGTGGCTGCACCACATACGAAGTGGCGGCGGCATACTCTTTCTTCAATTGCGGGACGGTACAGGCGTGATACAATGCACGTTAAAGAAGGATAAGGTGGATGCCGCGGAATTCGAGCGATTAAGCGCCACCCCCATAGAGAGCACAATCGAAATCTCAGGCGAAGTCAAGAAAGACCCACGCGCGCCCCGTGGCTATGAAATACAGGTCGAAAAAGTCACGGTGGCCTTTGCGGCGGAAGAAGGTTTCCCGATTGCAGCCGAAAAGAGTCGGCGTCTTCATGGACCAGATTTCCTTCTAGACCACAGGCACCTATGGTTGAGAAGCCAGAAGATGCAGGCGATTATGCGAGTGCGTGGGCGCCTGATTGATGAAGCGCGCAGATGGCTCATCGATCACGGTTACCTGGAAGTTCAAGTTCCAATACTTGTAACTGCGGCGGTTGAAGGGGGTTCGACACTTTTCTCTGTCAAGTATTTCGACGAGAAAGCCTACCTAACCCAAAGCTGGCAGCTGTACGCTGAAGCAATGATTTCTAGCGTAGGAAAAATCTTCACGCTCGCACCCTCATTCCGTGCAGAGAAGTCGAGGACTAGAAGGCACTTGACTGAATATTGGCACCTTGAAGTGGAAGCACCTTGGATGGAGCTCGATGGCCTCATGCGCCTCGAAGAGGAACTGGTCACCCACATGTGCCAACAGATTCGAGAGAAAATGCCCGAGGAACTAAAGTCCATCGGACGCGACCCTGAAGAACTTGCGAAGGTCAAACCTCCGTTTCCCAGAATAACATACGACGAAGCCGTTGAGTTGATCGGAAAATCAAGGCCCGGCTTCAAATGGGGAACCGACATAGCCTACGAAGAAGAGAAAGTGCTTACCGAACACTTTGCCCTTCCATTCTTCGTTAGCCACTTCCCGAAAACCGTTAAAGCATTCTACCACATGCCTGACCCGAAGAACCCCAAGGTAACACTCTCAACGGACTTACTCGCACCCGAAGGGTACGGCGAGATCACAGGCGGGGGCCAACGCATCCACGACCTAAAACAGCTCCTTTCAAGAATCAAAGAGGAAGGGCTGAGCGCTGAAGACTACAAGTGGTACGTGGACCTACGGCGCTATGGCACCGTCCCACACTCGGGTTTCGGGATGGGGGTCGAGAGAACACTCGCCTGGATTTGTAAACTAGAACACATCAGGGACGCAATCGCCTTTCCACGTTTGATAAACCGAATCTACCCATAGCCCCACCGAAGCTGCCGGCAATGTTGCAAATCAGGACGATGCGCTTCGAAGACATCCCATTTGCCATTAGGCTGACAAACCAAGAAAAATGGAGCGTCACACGTAGCGACCTCACCAGAATTCTGAAGCTAAATCCCGCGGGAAGTTTCATTGCCAACGAAGGCCCCCGCAGAGTCGGCCTAATCACAACGACGCGGTACGGTAGAAAACTTGCTTGGATTGGGAACGTAATTGTGGACAGAAAACACCGAGGAAAACGCATCGGACACTCGTTGGTCCAGAAAGCGGTAGAATACCTGCAGCGGTCAAAGGCCGAACACATCGCTCTCTACTGCTTCAACGAAAACGTCAAGTTCTATCGCAGGCTAGGCTTCGTAAGTGACGCCCCGTTCGTCAGACTGAGACGAAAACCGAAACCATTCCGTTCCACTCCCCTTGCAAGTGCCGCTTACCAAAGGCTACCCCTGCGATCGGTCTTGGCCAGCGACAAGAAAGCATTCGGCGCTGACCGATCGAAACTAATCCGAATGGTGCTTCGAACGAAAACTGCATGGTACCTCGGCTGCTCCAACGGTCCCAACGCCGGTTCTTACTTGCTAGTCAAGAAATTCAAGGATATGTTCGAGCTTGGGCCATGGGTCTGCATCGACCCGCCGAACGGCCAGCCAAGAGAGATGCTTAGCCTAGCCCTAGCCAAGACAACCGGAAAACCAGTCGAAGTATCATGCTTTCAACATCACCCAGCCTTCGCCCTCCTCGGAAAGAATGGGTTTCGAACGATGAGTCATGGTTACCGCATGTTCTTCGGAAAGATTCCTCGGATTGACAGGCGGGAAGCTAACTATGCACTAGGGTTCTTGGACAAAGGATGATTGTCGGGTTCAGTTAGGCAGCTTCTCGGATTAACGGCACTAGTTCCGGTGAAGGCTTCCCTAACTTCTTGTCGAGCGCAGCTTTAATCAAGCCGTAGTACGGCGGCGAAGGCCTAGCAGGCCTGGATTTGAATTCGGCGTGGAATTGGGTCCCCATGTAGAAGAATTTGCCAGGTAGCTCAAATATTTCCATCCTTCTCCCGTCCATACTCCGCCCTGAGAATACTCCTCCCGCTTTTACAATTCGGTCAATATAGTCAGGGTTCACCTCCCACCTGTGCCTGTGCCTCTCCGATACTATCTCGCGGCCGTATAGGAAGCTGGCAGTGGTGTTCGGTGTGATGCGCACTTCATGCGCACCCAGCCGCATCGTTGCACCTTTCGAATCCACACCCAGCTGCTCAGGCATGAGATTGATGACGGGGTAAGGGGTTTTGTGGTCGATTTCTGCGCTGTTCGCATTCTTGAGGCCGATGTGCCTGCAAAATTCTACAACGGCTAGCTGGAAGCCGAAGCATATCCCGAGTGTGGGGATATTGTTCTCCCGCGCATAGGACAGTGCAGCTATCTTCCCTTCAGTGCCGCGGGATCCGAATCCACCGGGTATTAGGACTCCGTTAAAGCGAGAGAGTATTGAACAATTGGAAGCATCCTTCTCGAACAATTCGGTTTCAATCCACTCAATTTCGACTCGTGCGTCGCAAGCTCCGCCAGCATGCTTCAAGGCCTCGTTTACGCTCACATAGGAATCGGCCAGCTCAGCGTATTTTCCGCAGAGTGCAATGCGAACAACTTGACTTGGGTTTGAGAGCCTGTCAACAACCCGCTTCCACGGCGTCCAATCGGCTTCGCGCTTGCCTAGAGCGAATCGCTCAGCTAGAAAAACTCCCATACCTTGTGAGTCAAGTTCGATTGGCGTTTGATATATACTTGAGAGGTCTGGCGATGCGAAGACTGCGCGCTCCTCGACGTTGCAGAAAAGAGCTATCTTCTTTCGAGGGTTTGGGTTAAGTGGCCCTTTGGTTCGGGCCACGATGAGGTCGGGCTGAATCCCTATTCTTCGCAGCTCTTGTACGCTGTGTTGTGTCGGTTTCGTTTTCTGTTCGCCTACGACATCTAGCACTGGAACGAGTGTGACGTGAGCGAAGAGAACTTTCTGATTTCCCTCCTCGAGTCTCAGTTGGCGTGCGGCTTCGAGGTAGGGGAGGCTTTCAATGTCTCCGACGGTGCCTCCTACTTCTACGATAAGAACGTCCGGGCGCGCCTTCTCCGCGATGCCCCTGACAACTGACTTGATTTCATCGGTTATGTGAGGGATGATTTGGACGCATTGGCCGAGAAAATCACCACGTCGTTCTTTGTTTATGACTGTGGTATAGATTTGGCCAGTCGTGGTGTTGTGGCTTCGTGACAGATTGATGTCGAGGAACCTCTCATACGTGCCCAAGTCCATGTCAATCTCGCCGCCGTCCTCCGTAACGAAGACTTCACCGTGGGTTACAGGATTCATTGTTCCCGCGTCAACATTCAGGTACGGGTCGATCTTCATTGCAGAAACTTTGAAGCCCCTGAGTTGCAGAAGTTTTGCGATTGAAGCGGTAGTTATGCCTTTGCCTATTCCGGACATGACGCCGCCGGTGATGAAAAGGTACCTCGTATCTGTCGGCATAACTGACACGAAGCAATCGTGTAACTTAAAGTTTCTCCGATAAGACATCACAGAAAATTCGAAGAAACGGTGAAGGACGCGAAACGATTGCTTTACTTCGGTACTTGAGTTTTGAGTTTCCTAATCTCTTGGTTTATGAGATTCAAAGCTATTCGAGCAGTTGATATTGCTTGGTCCAATGATTCCGAGCTCTCAGCAGCCCATATCTTAGCTGCGCCCTGAGCAGTTTGCGTTCCGAGTTGACTAAGGTAGAAGCTTCCGCCGTTTTCGAATACTAAGCCAGCGCTGGCGAGTCCGCGTACCGCCTCTGCCTCGTTCGAAGATAACTGCAGATCTGCTTTTGGTTTCGCAGTCTCGGCCGAGAGGGCGTTCGCTCTGAGGAGCTTCACTAATAGGCTCGGCCCAGCTGGCACGGTTTCTCCGAATTCGGACCTAGCCGAGTCCTGTAGTTTGCGAAGTTGCTCTATCCTCGAGACCGCGTCTGTGACCGTCGTGAGGCTCTTGGTTATGCTAAGGAATGATTGTACGACCGGGCTTTGCGCGTTCATTCGGTACAGGGTTACTGCACCAACGTGGCGTGAAGGCGCTATGGCTTTCATTCGTTCGAGGTCGTTCCACGCTCGGTAGAGTGTCGTTCGCCCGATTCCGGCCTTCTGTGCGATCTCGGTCTTCGTTAGTTCCTCTTGTGGCCGTTGGGCGAGTATAGTGAGGACTTTGAATTGCGGACTCTTCGATAGAACTTCCATGAATGCTGTAGCTTCGTCGGCTGCCATTGGTTGTTCAGGTAGCTATGGGAAAGAGGTTGGTATATTAATGTTCGCTTTCCCACACACTATAGTTTCATATGGAAGATGGATAAATCGGAGGTAGCTACCCATGCCACCCATGCCCGAAACGAGCGGCCTCGCAGACCTCGAGCAACGAGTACTCCTAGCCATATGGAAACTCAAGGGCATAGGAAAGAACGGGGTCGACGAGAACAGTCTACAAACGGAATTGCCGAATGAGACGGCTCAAAACCTCGCAGGGGCAATTAAGGCTCTCACGAACCAAGGCTTCCTCGAACAATCGAATTCTAGCGACCACAAATTCCTTTCGCTCACCCCCCTCGGCTTAGCCATTCTCCGCAAGCTCGAGGAGGATAGACTCCAAGAACTGAAATGAGACCAAGAGCATTATCGCCAGCCTTAGGAAGCAGACCACCAACAAACCAATTACGTGCGCCGGCGGACCCGTGGTCTGGCAACAGTTCCAAGCCTGAAACAAATATTGCGTCATAGTGCCTCGTGAAGGATTGGGCATGATTACCGAAGGAACCTATGAGTTCACTGCGCCGCGAGAAAAGCTATGGGAATTCATCACCAACCCTACCACAATGGGCAGGTGCCTACCCGATCTCAAGAGTTTAGATGTCGAGAATGAGAACAAGTTTACCGCGATCATCCGCGTCGGAGTCGGGCCCATAAGGGCAGACTTCAAATTCAGAATCGAAATCGTGGACAAGCAACCAATAAGTCATGTACGACTCAAGGCGGTTGGCAGCGGTTCAGGGGGCAGCATCAATTTGGACACCACGATCGAGCTTAGGGAAATTCCTGGAGGAAGTGCGATTTCCTACAAATCAGACGTGAAGGTGGGCGGTATGATGGCTGGCCTCGGACAACGAATGATGAAGGATACCGCGGATAAGACTGTGGCAGGAGTCTTCGAGTGCGTGAAGACGCAGCTTGGATGAGCCGTGCTCGCTCAGTTTGCGAGCGAACCCGCAGTGCGTTACGAGAGTTTAGACAAAGACGGCTTAAGTGCCGGTTCGCTTCATCTTGACAGTCGCAGCCTTAACAGCCTTCACGATGTTCAGATAACCCGTGCATCGACAGAGATTTCCGTCGATACCCCTCTTGATCTCTTCGTCGCTAGGATTCGGGTTTCTCTGCA
>Ga0315282_10012322_pt1 | contig 13101 bp, 14 predicted proteins | sample YL17G07_20_MG_FD_203693 | JGI IMG/M metagenome (GOLD analysis project Ga0315282, IMG submission 203693) | Sediment microbial communities from Yellowstone Lake, YNP, Wyoming, USA - YL17G07_20 | ecosystem: Environmental > Aquatic > Freshwater > Lake > Sediment | place: USA: Wyoming | collected...
GCAGGGTATGCGGAGTTATGGTTTTTTTGATCTCCGCGGCTCGGGCGCGTTTCCGCAACATTTTCCAGAATCCCTGGCGGGTGATCCCCCGCCCTCCCCGCCCGAGAAAAAGGGTTGCGCTGAAAGATCGCCCAATCCAGCGGCGCCGGGCCCCTTCCAGGTACTGCCGCAGCGCGCGGGAAGCGGCCTGTCCGATGGGGACGATACGTTCCTTCGACCCTTTCCCCCTGGCACGTAGGTATCCCGCCTCCAGATTCACGTCGTTCACTGACAGATGGATCAGTTCGGAGACCCGCAGCCCGGTGGCGTAGAGAAGCTCCAGCATCGCCCGGTCCCGGGAGCCCAGGGGCTGTGAGGGATCGGGTTGCTGCAGCAGGGTTTCTATCTCCGTCGGATTCAAAACCATGGGAAGTCTGGGTACAATCTTGGGCGTTCTCAGGCGGCGCAGCAGATTTTCCCCAACGGCCCCCTCCTGCAGGAGAAACTTATGGAATCCCCGGAGTGCGGAAAGGGTGCGAGACAGACTCCTGGCGGAGAACCTTTTCTCCCGCAGGTGTTTGAAATAGGCCATGGCCTCGGCGGCCGAGCTCTTCTCCACCCTCGAGATCCCCCGCTCTGTTAGGAAAGCAGCATAGCCTTGCAGGTCCCTCCCGTACGCCTCGAGGGTATTGCGGCTCAAACCTTTCTCCACGGTTAAATGGTGGAAGTAGCGGTCCAGCCAGCCATCCAGGGAATCGACCATTCGCCAAAGACCTCCTCAATTTCTGTTTCATTCTAACACACCGGTTTCTTTTTTCAATTTCTTTCTCCCCCTTGCAACCGGAATCCTCAGCCCATCTTCAACCATGGGCAAATCCATCGATTCCGGTTAAGGATTTTTTCTTTTCTGACCTCCGGTCTCTCTCTTTTTTTCTTACATTATGACTCGAGTCTCTACCCTCCGATCCCGGAAACGGCTTGAAAATTGCATATTTTTCCTTAATAATGGGAAATGATCAATAATCTTTTTGCAATTCGCTTTACAGGTACCCAATTTTGAATTTAACGAAGCTATTTCCCCCCGCGAAAGGAGCAAAGGATGGACATTTCTGAACTCTTACTATTCGCCCACAAAGAGGGCGCCTCGGACTTGCACATCAGCGCGGGAGAGCCGCCGATGGTGCGCCTCCACGGCGAAATTAAACGGATCGAGATGCCCCCCCTTAGCAAAGAAGACTTGCACATGATGCTCTATGATGTTCTCAATGACCATCAGCGGAAGAGATTCGAGGAATTCCACGAGCTGGATTTCTCCCTTGAACTGAAGGACATAGCCCGCTTCCGGGTAAATGCCTTTCGCCACCAAAGAGGAGAAGGAGTTGTCTTCCGGACCATCCCGACCAAAATCATGTCCCTGGAACAGTTAGGCCTTCCCCGAGCGCTCAGGGAAATTACCCAGAATGAGCGGGGTCTGGTCCTGGTGACCGGCCCGACAGGCTGCGGGAAATCAACCACCCTGGCGGCCATGATCGACATCATCAACAACTCTTTAAAAGGCCACATTATTACTATTGAAGACCCCATCGAATTTGTCCACATGCCCAAAAAATGTTTAATCAATCAGAGGGAGCTGGGTGAACATACCCTGAGCTTTGCCAACGCTCTGCGCAGCGCCCTGCGGGAAGACCCGGATATCATCCTGGTGGGAGAAATGCGCGACCTGGAAACCATCGCTCTGGCCCTCACCGCAGCCGAAACAGGCCACCTGGTTTTCTCCACCCTGCACACCAGCGGGGCCCCCAAAACGGTCGACCGGGTTATTGACGTATTCCCGGCAGAGCAGCAGGACCAGGTTCGCGCCCAATTCGCCGAATCCATCCAGGCGATCATTTCCCAGGTGCTCCTGAAACGGAGAGACGGCCGGGGACTGGTTGTGGCCCTGGAGGTCATGATCGGTACGCCGGCGGTTCGCAACCTCATCCGGGAGGGGAAGGTGGCCCAGCTTCCCTCCGCCATGCAGACCGGGCAGAAATTCGGCATGATCACCCTGGACCAATCGCTGAGAGAACTCGTGCTGCGGGGCATCATCAACAAAGAAGATTGCATTCACCTGGTCACCAGCCCGAGCGTTTTTAACTCGTGAGGAGAGAAAATAATGAGTACGAACATCCGTGAGCTTTTAGAGGAGATGGTCCGGCGGGATGCCTCGGACATCTATATTACGGTGGACAGTCCCCCCATGTACCGGGTCGAGGGCCAAACCACCCCCTGGGGCGCGCGCAAGTACTCCCCGGACGAAACTGAAACCATGGCCTTGGACGTGATGAACGATGTCCAGAAGAGGTTCTTCACCCGCCGCTGGGAGATGAACCTGGCGCTCTATTATCCCACCCTGGGACGGTTTCGGGTCAACATCTTCCGCCAGCGAGGCTTCTATGGCTTGGTTATCCGGCAGATCAAGATTCGGATTAAGACCATCGATGAACTCGGGTTGCCCCAGGTCTTCAAAGACCTGGCCATGGTCAAGCGGGGGCTGGTGCTGGTCGTTGGCCGGACTGGGTCTGGAAAATCCACCACCCTCGCGGCCCTCATCGATCACCGCAATTCCAACGCCACAGGGCACATCGTCACCGTAGAAGATCCCATCGAGTTCGTCCATCCCCATAAGAAATCTATCATCACCCAGCGCGAAATCGGCATGGACACCCATGGGTATGCCAGCGCCCTCAAGCACACCCTGCGGCAAGCCCCGGACGTGATTCTCATCGGGGAGGTCCGCGATCTGGAAACAATGGAAGCGGCCATTGATTACGCCGAAACCGGGCACCTCTGCCTGGGAACCCTTCATGCCAACAACGCCAACCAGGCCATCGAGCGGATCATGAATTTTTTCCCCTCGGAGAGGCATCTGCAAATTTACCTGCAACTCTCTTTAAACCTCAAAGCCATCCTTTCCCAGCGCCTGATCCCCAACGTCCACGGGATGCGGGTCGCGGCCGTGGAGGTTCTTCTGGACACGCCCCGGGTTAAAGACTTGATCCATAAAGGCCAGGTAGACCTTCTCAAGGAGGCAATGGCGCAGGGGACGCTGGAGGGGATGCAGACCTTCGATCAGTCCCTCTATGACCTTTACAAGAAAGGGACCATCGACTATGACAACGCCATCGCCTACGCGGACAGTACCAACGACCTGAGACTGCGTATTAAAATGGACGAAATCGGAGAGAAGAAAGCAGCCAGGGAAACGGGCCTGAAGTTCAAATCAGACTTTCATCGATAATGCTTTCCGCCAGCTTTTATCCCCTCGCCCTTCGCTCCCCCCTTGGAGACGGTGTCGAAATGACATAAGTGCATTCCCGCGCACTTGGTCGGCGCAAAAGCGGGGAGTGGAATTCCAGAAAAATCTTTATGTGGCGAATTACGAGACAATCTCTCGAGGGGGAGGGTTGGGGTGGAGTTTGTAAGACTTTTTCGCAACGGGAAATTTTATTTCAGGCCCGAAATAATTTTCCGCGAATTTTCCATCATGGTCTCAAATTCATCTGTCCCCAAACCCGCTCCCAAAGCTACTTTCAGGGCCATTTCCCGGGAGATCAGGTCTCCAATGCGGTGAGCGTCTGTGTTTAGAAGCAGGGGAGCGCCGACTTTTTGCGCCAGACGGGCTACATGCCCATTGGTCAGGCTGTGTCCCTGACGCGAGGTAATCTCCAGAAAAACTCCTCTCTCTCTGGCAAGGATCACTTCTTCTTCGGAAATCAAACCCGGATGCGCTAAGATATCCACCCCGGCATCGATGGCCTGGTGGTTTGTCCCCGGGACCACCGGTTCGACAATTGTTTCCCCGTGTACCAGAACGACCTGGGCCCCCAGGGACCGCGCTTTCAGGGTCAGAGGGGAGATGAGAGCCGGGGGAACGTGAGTGAGTTCGATCCCGGCGATGGCCCGGACTTTCCAATGGACGTTCAGGTCCCTGCAGACCTGGACCAGGCGGGGGACAATCCAGTCGAGGTTCGAGGTGTCAGCATGATCCGTGATCGCCACTGCCCTGCAGGGGATCATTTCCGCGCGGCGGATCAATTCTGAGGGCAGAAGTTCCCCGTCGCTGAAAAGACTGTGGGTGTGCAGATCAATCATGGAGTCTTTTTCTCCCTTCCATCTTCCAGGACTTATTCACCGCAGAGTCCCCTGAGAACAACAAAAAAATCTACAGGCGTTTAAACGTCAGCCAAAAGTGGGAGTGCTTTTCCCGTTGTAACTTCACCCTGCCCCCCAGAGGGTTGCGGCAAGATGCCGCTCCTACAATCTCTTGCAGAATGAGGGCAAATTCTGTTTTGATAGTATAGGAAATTCTTTTTGGGGATGCAAAGGATTTATCTTCAACGACCTTCTCGCTCAGGATTTTCGAGGGGAACTTCCCCACGAAGGCTATGGGCAAAGGCTTTCTTCACGCGCAGCCATATTAGAGAACCTGTCCGGGAAGGGTCCCCGGGGAAATTGACGATCCGGTTGGTCCGCGTCCTCCCCATGCTCTCCCCGGCACTTGCTTTACTCCGCCCTTCCACCAGGACCTCAACCTCCCTCTCCTCCCAGGCTTTGTTCTGCCGGAGGGTAATCTTCCTCTGCAGGGCCTGAAGCTCCGCCAGCCTCCGCTGGCTGACTTCTTCGGCGATTTTATCAGGGAAAAGGCTCGCCCGGGTGTGCGGGCGGTCAGAATATTTAAAGGAGAAAAGGTCGTCGAACTGCACCTGCTCGACCGTCTCCAGGGTTTTTTGAAAATCCGTCTCTTCTTCCCCAGGAAATCCCACGATCATATCTGTGGTAATGCTGATCTCGGGGCATGTTCGGCGAAGTCCCATAACCCTTTTCAGGTATTCCTCGCGGGTATATCCCCGGTTCATCTGTTTTAGAATCCTGTCGGAACCCGATTGCAAAGGAAGGTGGATGTGTTCGCAGAGTCGGGGAAGGCTGCCGAATGCTTCGATCAAGGCGGAGGAAAGGTCCTTAGGGTGAGAGGTAGTGAAGCGGATGCGCTCGATTCCGGAAACTCCGTGAATTGCTCTCAGAAGCCCCACAAAATCCAGTTCCCCCGCCCTCCCCTTCCCATAAGAGTTCACGTTTTGCCCGAGGAGGGTCACCTCTTTGGTTCCCCGGGAGGCCAGCAACTCAATCTCTTTGACAATCTCCCCGCTGGGCCGGCTGACTTCGCGGCCACGCACGAAAGGAACGATGCAAAACGAACAGAAGTTGTCGCAGCCCTGCATGATGGAGACGAAGGCTGAAACTTTTGAGGAAGATGGGCGAAGAGGCAGCGAAGCATAAGGATCGACCCTGCCGTTCAAAGCTGTAGCCGCAGCCCTTTTCCCGGATATTTGGAGGTCATCCAGGAGCTGGTTGATCCGGGGGAATTCTTTCGTCCCCAGGACAAAATCGACGCAGGGAAGGCGCTGCAAAAGATTTTCTCCTTCTTGCTGGGCTACGCAACCCCCCACACCGATGATCAGCTTTGGGTTTTTCTGTTTTAGAGCCCGGAATCGGCCTATGGCGCTGTAGACTTTCTGTTCGGGTTTCTCCCGGACACTGCAGGTATTCAGGAAAATCAAGTCCGCTTCCGATGGTTCCTCCACCCTCCGGTAGTTCCGCGTGGCCAGCAACTGAGCGACGCGCTCTGAGTCGTAGACATTCATCTGGCAGCCGAAGGTGAGAATATAAAAATTTTTCGGGTGCATGGGAAAAGTCTATTTTCAACTCTGAAGAATGTCAATTAAGATTTTCGTCCGCTGAATCCCCCGGGGGATGGCGTGATAAAAAGCCCCTGCAAATGGACCCGCGGCTTCCTCGTCATGATAAGTTTCTATTAGCACAAAATCGCTTGTCAATATTTATTTATGCCTGGCCCCATATCCTTGGTTATAGGCTCCTCTCTCGTTGACGAATGTTTATAACTCAGCTAGTCCCTTTGGGAACTTACCTCATTTCTTGAAGTCAGATTCTGTGAGGTTCCTGTATTTTCTGGTTTCAATATGTCGCACGTTCCACGCGCTGTTTATGTGGTGGTATGCATGTCTAAGGGAAAGCTCCAATTCCACCTCGAGTGGTTTTTTAGTAGAGGCTATCCGCGCCTCCAATTCTTCTAATTCTTCTCGGGCTTCCTTGATGTTCGACATCACTATTTTCCAATTTAATTTCTTCATGGTTTACCTATAACGACGCTCGTGATCAGCGGGGCGCATTACGCATCCGCTGGATCGCGTTGTTAGCACATGGCGTTTTCAATCTCGCCTCTGAATTTGATGAATACCGGCTCAGCATCTCTTACGAGGGGCTCCATACGTTCAGGGAAGAGGTTGCGAGCATAGCCGTGGCTGAAAAAGTGGCGGAAGGCGAGATAACGCTTCAAATCGCCCAATAGTCGGTTAGACAGGATTCCCTTTTCGACTGCCTCACCCAACAGGTCTCTATGCCAGGATTCCCCTTGTGGGACAGGAAATGCTTTTGATTGGAAGACCTGTTTCAGAACGTTTTCGATTCCATTGTAGAAATTGTGAAGCAGTGCTGCTACACCAGCAAGTTCAAGCCTGGAGAGAGTCGATAGCGGACGGTCAGGCAGGGTTGAGAGCGCACTTTCTATGGCCTCATACTCGGCTTCGATACGAAGACGGTAGTCAGGCATAGAGAAGTATGCCCTCCCGGCGGATGAGCTCTACGAAACGGCTCTCTGTGGACAAGTCGACGACATCGACCGGTTTTGATAAGGCAAAAAGAAGCTCGCCGTAAAAGGTGAAGAAGTCCTTTTCGTCAATACCTTCCACCCCGATGTCGATGTCACGGCTTTCACTATCAGGGGAAAGACTGGAGCCAAACAACACCACTCGCTTCGCGTGGTACTTGGCAGCTATTTCTTTAATTATTCTTCTGTCCCTATCAGCAATCATGCGCGTATTATATCATGCTTTAATGGAATTGGTCTTCATTTTCTGTGCTAACATGGCCATCAGCAGGAGTGGTATGCGATCTGCTGCATGGCGTCGTTAGGCAAGCACTTTCCTGTGATTTTGACTTTCCTCCTTTGTATTGGCACCCGAGGATGCCCCCTCGTTATACTCGCTTCATTGATGCTGTCACCATTTTTTCTGCCATTGCTGTTGTTCGACTGTAGACCATTTTATCAATAAAGGAGCTGTCGTCTTTGGTGCGCCGTGGCAAGTCAGAGTTGCATATTTCTTCTTCCACTTCTTTCCTAACCTGCTGCTCTAACATAGAGTTGACGAATTTGACTTGCTGATTGAAATATCTCTTAAATGTGATGTGGCCGAAAAAATAGCTGGCTATCAGAGCACCAGCCGCAATTGCATACCCATACTGATACCACAGTCCGGCTGCGCTTCCATAACGGGTGATGAACTTTAAAAGAAATGGCAGCATTGAACCTACCGGACTGCGAAAAAGCCGCGGTTTCTGGGCAACAGTAAGAACAATCATGCTGTTCTCTAACCAGAGACAAAAGAACGAAGCCACATATAGAAGCCAGAACGCCATGGTTTCCTCTTAAACCTTCTTTCCGGCCTTAGGGATAACCTTATCGCTACATTTCTCATACATCGTGTAGCGATGTTTCCCGTTCGCTGTCTTTGCCAAACCCGTAAGTCCATCCCTATCTTTCATCAGCTTTGGGGCAATCTTGTGGGTCTTCGGACATTTCCACTTTGCCACCTTGTCAACGTGGTCTCTTAGCGCGGCGAAAAAGTATCGGAATTCTTCTGGTGCCTTTGTCGATAAATCCTTCACAGAATCCGAGAAATGATAGAACAGGGTCTCACAGGCTACCTGTTTGCTCGGGGAAAGGTTAAGCTTCATCGGTAGTTCATGTCTCACGTAGTCTTCAAATTCGTGTTGAAGATGCATGACTTTTACCTCTCTTCCTTTTTCAAGGTCTAACAGATAGTAGAGAGAAAGATAATATCATGATAAGAGAATTTTACCTATCGTGGCATGCCTGATTCTTGCTTAACCTGCTAAAACAAAAATGGATTCTATGGTGAAAATCACGGATGTCCGCAATTCAACACCGATAGTCAAATTTTTATCCTTGACTTATTTTGTTTGTACTTTTTCCACCAACCCTAAAACTTTCTTGTCCCTCAGCGCTAATAAATGAAACCGCTTCTTGTCACACTAGCGGAACGATAATCCGCCGACCGTTATCGCACACCCATGAATGAACGGCCAAATAAGTTGGGCACCGTAAGAATCAGCGTACCCGGATTTGTCTGGGTGATCAAACTTTTCGGCCACGATACCCCCTTCTCCTCTCCCGAACAGTCCTGAGGGCGGGGGATTTTAAGAACTCGTCCATGGATACCGCAACCCGTGGGAATTTTGCCTGCAGTTCCCGGTCCTCGGTTACACATGGAACTTCCATTTCCATCGCCAGGGCAACGAACTGTCCGTCGTAGGCCGTGATTCCGTAGTGGGCGACGAGATCGATCACTTTGGCCGGGGACGGCTCGGATTCATTCTCAACCAGGATGCCCGCGACCCTTTGCCAAACTTCGAACGCATGCTCCGGCGTAATTTGTTTGGCTCTAATCGCAGTGGCCAGGATGTTCTGAAATTCATATCGCCACAGAACGGGGACGATCCATACCGGATCCTTTTGCTCAACCTGCTCCGCTTTCGACGTCAGAACACTGGTCAGGTTTCGGGCCGTGATGATGTTTGAATCCACCACAATCATGTACGACCTTCGCGCTTGGCTTGATCGATGAACTTCCCCGTCAGGAGCGTCCGAGTCCGCGCTGCAGGTGGGAACCTCACTGGCCGAAAACGATGCATCCTTTCTTCAAACACGAAAATGGCCTGCTGGGTCATGGAGCGGCGGTTTCTTTTCGCTTCACGCTTCAACCACTCATGTACCTCAGCGGGTATGTCTTTTAACAGTAAAGCAGCCATGGCGCTCCTCCGATACCGTTATGGTATAAATATACTATCTTGTGACGATACTGTCAACTAACTCCAGCAGACCCGGAGCCCGGAAAATCCCGAGTCCATGAGTTTCCTGTTTCCCCCGAATCCTCCTCCTGCCTCGCCGCTTTTCATTGCTTCAGATGGATTACCCCCTTGGGGGAAAAACCCATCGGCCTTGACAAGACAAAAATACAGATGCTATAGACAATAAAACATTGTATTAAGAATTTAACCCATATCACCCAAGGGCTGACAGACAGGACTGTTGGGTGTCCTTTCTGAAAATGCCAAGCAACATTTAGGAATCAAGATATGGAAAGAAAATGGTTTCCATCCTGGCCGAAGGAGATGCCGAAATTTCTGGATTTTCCGGAAAAACCCCTTTACGAGTTTTTGAGAGAAACCACACGCAAAAACCCAGAGCGGGTCGCCATCAATTTCTATGGCCGCGAAATTCGCTTTCAAGAACTCAATACCCGTACGGATCAATTGGCTGCGGCTCTCGCCGATTTCGGAGTGAAGAAAGGAGACCGGGTAAGCCTTTTTCTTGAGAATTCTCCCCAGTTCGTGGTCAGCTACTTTGGTGTTTTAAAGGCCGGCGGCGTGGTCGTGGCGGCTAACCCGATGTTTAAAGAAGATGAGCTGGAATATGAAATTAAAGATGCGGGGTCTAAGGTTCTCATTGCCCAAGATATCCTGTATCCTAAGGCTGACAAAATCAGGGATGCGGCTGGCCTTACCCACATTATCCTGACCAGCTATCGGGATTATATCCCCCAAAAATCTGCTCTTCCCTTACACGCATCCATGCAAGCGCCGAAAAGGAGATTTCCGAAGACCCTTGAGCTCCTTGATCTTTTAGAACGCTACCCACCTACGCCCCCAAAAGTCGAGATAAATCTCAAAGAAGACTTGGCCTTATTACAATACACCTCTGGAACAACAGGCCTACCCAAGGGAGCAATGATTACCCATTACGGTCTGCTTTCCAACACCGTTTGCTCGGCAGTCTGGCTGGGAATGCGGGAAGAGGATATCGTTCTTTCGGTATTACCTTTTTTCCATGTTACCGGGATGATTCACAGTATGAATATGCCCATCTACATGGGGACAACCAATATCATGCTCGCCCGCTTTGATCCAGAAACAGCCATGAGGGCGATTCACCAATACCATTGCACCACCTGGACTTCCATCACGACAATGAATGTAGCGGTGGTTAATTTCCCCGGGGTGGATAAATATGACTTGTCCTCCTTAAAACGTTGTCTCACGGGTGGGGCTCCGGTTCCTCAAGAAATCTTAGAGAAATGGAGGGTGAGGATCGGCCCGGAACTCTGTGAGGGATACGGGTTAAGCGAGACCATTTCCCAGACCCACATGAATCCGATTCACGCCCCGAGGTACGGCAGCATAGGCCTGCCCGCGTTTGGCGTGGAGTGTCGCATTGTAGATTTGGCAACCGGGGCAGACCTTCCTCTGGAAAAGGAGGGGGAACTATGGGTAAAGGGGCCGACCGTTATGCAAGGGTATTGGAACCGCCCCGGGGAGACACAGGAAGTCCTTAAAGATGGATGGCTTGCTACCGGAGACATCGCCCGCATGGATGAGGATGGATTTTTTTACATCGTGGGGCGGAAGAAAGACCTTATCAAAGCCTCTGGGTATAGTGTATTTCCCGCGGAGGTAGAAAATTTTCTTTACAGCCATCCGGCGGTTAAAGAGGTCGCGGTGATCGGAGTGCCCGATTCCTACCGAGGAGAGAATATCAAGGCCGTTATTGTTTTAAAGGCGGAATATTCCGACCGGATCAAAGAGGAGGAGATTGTTACCTGGTGCAAGGATCGGATGGCCGCCTACAAATACCCGCGTATGGTGGAGTTTGTAAAGGAGCTACCCAAAACAGCCTCCGGAAAAGTTTTAAAAAGGCTACTGAGAGAAAAGGAGGTGACCTTAAAATAAATGCTTCAAGATTAACCCTGCCTTGCCCACCTATAATTCATAAATGACCCGGCGCATCCGTTTAGTCTCGCTGCGGCGCCGTTTGCTCTCCAGCCGGCGAATTTTCGCAACGAGGGGCAGCTTTGTTTTTCGTCGGATTTTAGGCTTTTGGCTCGCTTTGCGGACGAGCTCCACCAGCCGCTTCATTGCATCCTGACGATTACGCTCCTGGGTACGAAATCGCCGGGCATCGATTATCAGCACGCCCTCTTTGTTTACCCGCTTGCCGGCCAGGCCGACCAGGCGCCTACGGATGTCCTCGGGCAGGGAGGGAGAGTTCCAAACGTCAAAGCGCAACTGCACAGCCGTGGAGACTTTATTGACATTCTGTCCCCCCGGGCCTGAGGCGCGGACAAATTCCTCCTGGATTTCGTCCTCAGCAATTGCTATTGTATCCGTTATGCGAATCATGCCCGATATTCCGTCAATCAATCCCATGTCCGATTTTCTTTATAATTGATTTTAGCACGGAAAATATTCCGGCGAAAATTCTTATTGATTACGCCATTGGAACGATTTATAGTTGAACATCCACATTATCATGAGTTCGCTTGTATGGAAGCGTGAATCCTAATGAAGCCGGGGTTGAAAGAGAAATTTCTCGGAGGGATGATCGGGAGTGCTCTCGGCGATGCCGTCGGAGAAATGGCTTTCCGCTACCCGGAGAGAAAACTCTTAGGTGCCCAGATTGGACGCCTGAAGGAACTCTCTTACACGGATGATACCGCTATGGCCATAGGTCTTGCTGAATCCATTACGAAACTGGAAAAAATCGATCAAAAAGACCTGGGCGATACATTCCGGCGTCATTACAGGCGGGAACCCGGGCGAGGGTATGCCCAGGGCCCTCTGGCCGTCTTTTCCCTGGTAGAGAGATTGGGGATTTCCTACACCGAGGCTGCCCGCCGCCTGTTCGGCGGCTTCGGTTCTTATGGCAACGGCGGGGCCATGCGCATCGTTCCCGTCGGCTTATTCTTTCACGACCATCCTCAAATTTACGAGTACGCCAGCGCTTCCGCCGAGGTGACCCATGCCCATCCGGTGGGGATGGACGGGGCAGCGGTGCAGGCCCTGGCCATTGCCCGGGCAGTCGGGCTGGACCCGGATAAACCCTTCCCAACGAGCCAATTTCTCCAAGAACTGGTCGAGGCAAGTCGAAGCCTTGAAATTCTCGAAAAATTGGTCCTCATCCAAAGGCTGCTGATCAAAGAAACCCCTCCCGATGAGGCGGCAAACCAGCTCGGAAGCACAGTAACGGTTCATGAGTCCATGCCTTTTGCTCTCTACTCCTTCCTCCGGTACCCGAAATCGTTCGAGGAATGTCTCTTCTCCGCCGTTTTGCACGGCGGAGATCGGGATACCCTGGGCGCCATGGCCTGTGCCATTTCAGGGACATATCTGGGCATAGATGCCATTCCGCCGCACTGGAGTGGAAAACTTGAAAATCGGGCTTATATCGCCAACCTCGCGGCCACACTGGCTGAAACCAAACTCCGATAGCATCCTGAAATTTTTTTTGCAGTAACGCCAATCCGGGTTATCCTCAAAAGCCGTTCGGTTTCTGACTTTAAACCCTGGTAGAGCAACTACAAAATAACAGTATTCCGAATTCCGATCTTCGTGGGGACGGCTTCCAGGTGCGACCGGAATTGAGGTCGCGGCAAGATGCCGCTCCTATATCTAATTGCAGCGATATTCAGGAATCGTTCTGTCAGCCATCTCGGGAATCATTCACCTATGTTTCTGGGATGCGACCCGGAGGGCATTCTTCAGGCGGCTGTATCAGGGTTGGAGGAAGAAGAGAGGGTCAAATGCCCCCGTCGTGGTTTTGAAGAGGGGCGGAATAAGGAATCACTCTGGATGGAGGGAAAGGGATAAAAAATTCCCATTCCGGAAAATCCGGGCTTGCACAGGGGCTTTGTTTTGTACAAAAGCATCCCGCAATGTGATTGTGTTTTTCACAGCCTGTTCACCCAACGCCACAAAAATATCTCCTCTTTGTAGGCCATCTTTTTCGGCGCGGCTCCCCTGCCGGACGTCAGCGACCAGAACCCCAATGGTTGACTCAAAGGAAAAGGATTGGGCAAGCAAGGGGGTAAGCTCCTGAACCATAAGTCCGTAGCGTTCTTCGACCTCCTTCTGCTCTCCAATGGGGAT
>Ga0315282_10012323_pt1 | contig 13100 bp, 15 predicted proteins | sample YL17G07_20_MG_FD_203693 | JGI IMG/M metagenome (GOLD analysis project Ga0315282, IMG submission 203693) | Sediment microbial communities from Yellowstone Lake, YNP, Wyoming, USA - YL17G07_20 | ecosystem: Environmental > Aquatic > Freshwater > Lake > Sediment | place: USA: Wyoming | collected...
CCTGGCGGGTATGAAGTTGATTTCTAATTGCCGGAAAAGCGTCCACTGATCCAGGTCACTCAGCACTTGGTAACTGCAATCTCTCACGAGCCGGAAATCTGGGTTTTGACGGAAGTGAGTAAAATGACGGGCAACCCGCGTGAGGAGATGATTTGCGGTGTTCAGTATGGCTAATCGAGCTGTTTTCCAGGGGAGTATGTTCAAGCTGAAGGAATCTCCTCACCTCCTAAATATGCTACAATTCGCTACCGTACAAAACTTTGGCAGGACGCAGACGAGCGTGGAAAAATGCATTCTTTGTGATCGATGCGCCCGCCTGATAACCATTTTGACTGGCGAGCAGTGCCGATCGGCTGACATGGTTGGTAGATTCTGGTGTAACTCTTAATCATGAAACAAGCCAAGTTCGAAATCCTCGGCGAGATTAACGCCTTGCTGCCCACCAATAAACGAGGGACGGGCTTCATATACACCTTTCAGGGCGAACAATCGGTCAAACACCTGATCGAATCGCTGGGCATCCCGCACACCGAAGTCGGTCAAATCCAGGCGAACGGCCACCAGATAGATTTTCGTTATATCGTTCAGGATAATGACCGAATTACGGTTCTTCCGATTTCGTTTAATAACCGCCCGCCAGTCGAAAACAACCTGGTGCCGGAAGCCCAACAAGATCGATTTGTATTGGACAATCACCTGGGCAGGCTGGCATTCTATTTACGTATGCTGGGCTTCGATTGCCTGTATCGCAATGATTACCAGGATGAATTGTTAGCTCATGTTTCCCACCAGCAGGGGCGCATCTTGCTCACCCGCGATCGCCGCTTGCTGATGCGTAACTCGGTGATCTACGGCTATCTGGTGCGCAGCAAGATGCCGCGCCAGCAATTGGTGGAAGTGCTGCGCCGTTACGACCTGTATGACCGGATCGCACCATTCCGGCGTTGCATGCGGTGCAACGGATTGCTCCAGGAAGTGCGCAAAGATGAGGTCTTCGACCGCCTGCAGCCGCTAACGCGGAAATATTTCGATGACTTCCGCATCTGCCCACAGTGTGGTCAAATCTATTGGAAAGGCTCGCATTACGAACGAATGATGCAGATCATTGGTCAGGTAGCTCAGCCCCAAACCGATCAAGTAAAATCCCAATCTAAACCCCAATAAAGCATTTGATTTGCTGAAAACCTAAGCGTTGGTTTTCCATTTCTGATACAATTTCAGCCAGATTAATAAACCGCTTTGAGATCAACAATGCCGCATTATTTCACTCTTGAAGAAGCCAACCGGGTTGTCGGTCAGGTGAAGTTCCTGATGAAGCGCATCCTGGAAATCCGCCGGGAAGTTCTAGAACACCATCCCGAGCTGTTACCGGTTTTACAAAATATCGGCAAGAATGGAGGCAGTAGAGTTGCCAGCCAGTTAGTGGATCAATTTCGCCTGTTGGAGAGTCTGGTAGGCGAAATTCAGGCAACCGGCGCATTGGTCAAAGACATCAACACCGGTTTATTGGATTTCCCAAGCTTGCGGGATGGACATGAGGTCTACCTGTGCTGGCAATACGGTGAAGACACTATCCAATACTGGCATGAAACCAACGCGGGTTATAGTGAGCGTAAGCCATTCTAAAATCCTTGCCATTTCAGGGGGTTATAAGCGATAATAGCCTTCCTACTCCGATGAACCGAACATTCATGACCAAACCGGCGAGGCGAACTGGGTTGCTCCTGGCCGCCCGCGCGACTTTTGTCTCTTTCAAATACCCCAACTACCGCCTGTGGTTTTTTGGGCAACTGGTCTCCTTGGTCGGCACCTGGATGCAAACCACCGCCCAAGGATATCTGGTCTTCGAGTTGACTCGCTCGCCGGCATACCTGGGATATGTCGGCTTTGCTGCCGGTGTGCCTGCCTGGCTGTTTACCCTCTACGGCGGTTTGATCGCCGACCGCATGTCGCGCCGCACTTTGCTGATTATCACCCAAACCACCATGATGACCCTGGCGTTCGGGTTGGCTGGCCTCACTTTCAGCGGCTGGGTTCAACCATGGCATATCATCGGGTTTGCATTCTTGCTGGGTATCGCCAACGCATTCGACGCTCCCGCCCGCCAGGCTTTTGTGCTGGAGATGGTGTCTCGCGAAGACCTGACCAATGCCATCGCTTTGAACTCAACCATGTTCAATTCGGCTACCGCGGTTGGGCCAGCCGCGGCTGGCTTGATCTACGCCTGGCTCGGACCGGCGTGGTGCTTCACCATCAACGCTATTTCCTTTGTTGCCGTGATCATCGCCCTGGCACTGATGAAGTTAGAGAAGCCAGCCCTGGCGGTGCGGAAAACACAACCGTTGCAAGACATAAAAGCAGGTCTGGCATTTGTTGCTGCTCACAAAACTGTGCGCACGATCATACTCAACCTGGGGGTCGTTAGCCTGTTTGGATTGAGTTTCGTCACTCTGATGCCGGCCTGGGCGGTGAAGATCTTGGGGGGTAATGCCACTACCAATGGACTGATGCAATCGGCGCGCGGCATTGGGGCTCTGATCGGCGCTCTGATGACGGCTGCCTTAGGCCGTTTACACATGCGCGGCCGGTTGCTGACCTACGGCAATATTGTCATGCCAGTTTGCTTGCTGGCGTTCGCTGCAATTCGCTTACTTCCTTTTTCGCTTCTAACTCTGCTCGGTATCGGGTGGGGCTTCATGGTTTACGCCAACAATGCCAATTCCCTCGTCCAGACCCAGGTGCCGGATGATCTGCGCGGGCGGGTGATGAGTATTTACACCCTCACGTTTTTCGGGTTTATGCCCATCGGCGCCCTACTTGCAGGCAGTATCGCCGAAAACATCGGTGAACCTCTCACCGTCTTATTGGGAACTATCGTATTGTTAGCAGCGGCCGGGTTGGTGATCTGGCGCGTGCCAGAATTATTCCGCCTGGAATAGTCTCTCGGAATAATCTAACCGGCAGATTTAGATGAAAAACTTTGTATTGGGTTTGTGTTCCTGATCCAGGCTCGTTAATGTCATTGGCATCCATTTCCCAGCAGGGTCTTTCACCCAGCCAGAAACACCCAGCTTCGCTTGGCGCAACAACAGTATGGCTCGACAGCAACGGCGGAACAGACGAGATACCTTTTAATTATCACGCCATTTCTGGCAAAACGCGCCGGTTTTCGAGCGGCGAAGCCGCTGTCGTCTGGAGCCGGTGTTAGCCCGTTTCTCTTTTCCACTAAAGCCTATATCTCCCAATTCCAATTTGTGGGATGGAAGTCAATTCTGATATGTTTAACTAAAATGTCTGTTTCATATTTCTTTCTGTAGTCGGCTTTCATTTTCCAGTCGTCAATAGCCCTTCCTTCTCTGCCGCGATACTTATGGTCATAATTCTCTAAACTTGTGAGATAGACTTCGGCGTAATCCGTTGCCTCTATGTAAATCGCTATCCAGGGTTCGCAAGCAAATGTTTGGCAAGCATCCATCACCTTTTGCCGATCATCCTTTCCTCCCTGATATGAGAAGATATTTACAGATTCGTCTTCTTTGCCAATGATGCGAGTGCGCGATTTCACTGAGATTCCGAGTCGCTGATTGTTCGATGGGCGATAAGCAATTATATCAATTCCTGTATGGTCGACTATTGCAACCTCGAAGCCTGAACGTGAGAGCCAATTGCATATCAGGTTTTCTCCAAAGTCACCGATTATCTTTTGATGCCGTGAACTCTTGACGATTTCCATACCTGCCTCAACAATATGTTTTTTTACTTTATGAGTAATCAAGAAGCCGCCCAACGATTAAGGATTGATGTGGCGACTGAAGAGAAAGTTGAAACTCCGACTCTATGCACCGCCACACCAATCCTAGTTGAACTATGGTAGCCCATAAGCTACCACTAAGCCACACGCTCCGAGCCAATATCTCGATCAGAAACCGGTTATTTGGAGTTTCATACCATCTCACCCTTCCCTGCATTGTCCCGTTGTCCATATTAGCCAGTAGACAAATCAATTTTACATCCATCAGGCCCTTTTTTGCAAGCGAGTCAACGTCTGTCGAACAGCCTGGGCATGAATTCGGAACGTGAAGGTATGTGCGTTTGCAACTATCGCCAATGTCTAGGAGTCTGCGCTGTGAATGGTGTGCGCATACCGGGTGGGAATGGGTTGGCAGGTTCATGGAGAGCGGCATCCTCTGGGTGAAACAGTCCGCTGGAAGAGCATAATTTTGCCAAATTGGGGCCGCAGCAATGATCGAGGTGGTAGATCCTCAGGCTGCCCCGCTAGCGTCATGCCTCTCACATACGTTCGAGACAAGCCAGCGGGATGGCGCATAGGCGACATGAGGACGCCTGGCTGCTCCTGTGGTTCAGGGAGAGGTAGAGGGTAGTCATTTGAGTTGACCGGTGCCGGAAGTGCGATACTGGAAGGGAACCTTGGAGGTGGACCTATCGCCGGTGTCATCCATGGCTATCAGGCAGCGATTGAGGATAGCGACCCGAAAACCGTAAGGCGCCAGGTACTTCAGAGCAGTGTGGCCGTTACCGATCCGTTTGCAGTGGATGACCCACTCCTGTTCTCAATCATTCGATAGGATGGTGTTGGCAAGAGGGGTTTCTTGTCTTTGAAGATCTTGGAGAGGGTTTTCACGGGCAGCAGGAAGTTGTGATAGGCTGGCAACCAGGTCAGTTGATTGGCTGACAATCCACCGGTCGGGATTAGATAGAGTATATGGGGGTAATAAGCCAAGTTACGCGACCAGGCCTGCCCTGGCGGGCTAGGCCAGGGAGCTTGTCGAAGGGTGTGGATCACGCCCACCATACTGATCTGTCTACCGACGTAACAGGTATCTTGGGCTGCTATTGCTTTGTTTGTTGCGAATACTAGAATTGGCAGCCCACAGCAAGAAGTTAAAGAAGTTCGGGCTCGAACTCCATATTCGCTAAATCAGGTATTGCTCCTATTGCATCGAGTGTCTTGCTAATGAAACCACGCGCCGCGCTTGTCAAAATGATATCGAGGATTTCTTCATCAGACACGCCATGCTCGTGCAACTCATCAATATCATGTTTGCTTACTTGATATGCCTGGGTAACAACCTTCTGCGCGAAAGACATCATAGCAACTTCCTGGGGTGGAAGATCAGCATTGCGGAAATCTTTAGCGATTGCCGCCATTTGATCCACGCTGAAAAAATTATTACGGAGCAACTCTCCATGTGTAAGTGTTCAGTATGAGCATTTGAGCGCTATTGCTTATGCGAAAGTTGTCAGCTCATAGCGACGCAATCTCATTTTGGATCGGATTGCACCAATGAGTTTCGCCCAAGCCTCAATGACCTCGGGCCGTATGTTTTCTAGCTGATCTTCCGTAATTATCTTGAAGAGCGTCATGATGATTCTCCTTGCTGATTATCAAATCAATTATGACGGATTATTTTTTGTCGCCGTTTTTTCGCTCTGGAAGACCTTTTGGGCAAGCAATCCTTCCCGCCAACAGGCAACCAAACCTTTGGCGTCTAGATAGCCAGAATGTAAATTCTACAATCGCACCACTCCGACTCCCGGTGTTATCCGGTTGGTTTCAATAGATGCGCCTGTCTCCTGGAGAGAGATGCGCCAATTATCAGCATTAACCCAACCAGCCCGGTCATGATCCAGGCGCTTGCTGCAACCATTGGAACGTTTGCATGTTTGATGGCAATGCCCGCAAATGCCCAAATAATGACCAGCATGTAAGCTACATCGCCCCGCGTGAGGCTTACGGCAGATGCGATGCTTGCAGCCACAACCAGCATAATAACGGCCCACGCCTCAGGACTGACGCCCCATCCATCCCACTGCAGATAACTCAATACCGCGGTGATGTTGGCGATGGTCGCGACCGTAATCCAACCCAGGTAGACGCTAAAAGGGATATTCACACACCACTTTTCAACCGGCGCAACTTGAACTCGCCCGATTTGCAGGTGGAGATAAATCCCAATCAGGAAAACCAGGAGAAGGAGCATGACCACCACGCTCAAGACAAAATACTTATGAATTGCAGGATTTGATTCATGATAACCGGATCGCGGCGAATATCCAGGCTTTCTGAAAACCATTTCTCGATGGAAACTACCTCGTCATCCTTCTCGGAAAGGATAATTGCGGCAACAACTTTGGACGCAAAGGTATCATCCGGTCCATAGTAAGCGATAGTAGCGAGTGGATATCCTGTTTTACGGTGAGCTTTTTTCTGGATCCAATAGGAGGGATTGCTTGGCAAAGGTATTTTTTCTGAGGTTGGAATTTCACTTCGAAACACTATGCCGCGATACACTTGACCCCCTCCAGGATTTAGATTAAAATCATTTTCACAGTTGGGATTTACCAATCCCCTGGTTGTGCCCTCGTAGCTCAGTGGATTAGAGCACTTGCTTGCGGAGCAAGGGGCCGCGCGTTCGAGTCGCGCCGGGGGCGCCTTTTCGTTGGAGCGGTTACCCCCGCTCCTTTTTGGTTATCATCCTTATGACGACTCTACTCGATCTGGTGATCATCGGCAGCGGGCCAGCTGGCATTTCCACCGCTCTCCACCTGCTTAAGATAGACCCTTCTTGGGCCAGGCGGTTGCTGGTGCTGGAAAAAGCTACCCACCCGCGCCCTAAACTGTGCGGCGGTGGTTTAACCCGCCTGGGTGTTAGAGTCTTGCAAGAGTTAGGGTTCGAATGGCCCTTGCCACTTCCTCAGGTCTACATCGAAGACGCCCGCCTGGTGTACACCGGGCGCACGGTACATGTGCGCGCCCGCCCGGAGTTTGTGGTCTTCCAACGAGCCGAGCTGGACGCATACCTGGCTGGGCAGGCTCGCCAGCGAGGAGTGGTTATTCACGAGGATGAACCCGTCCAATCCTTCACCCTGGGTAAACGAAACGTGACCATCTGCACAGCGAAAGCTACCTACCAGACTCAGGCGTTGGTGGCAGCCGACGGCTCCAACGGTATTACCCGCCGCACGCTAAACAGGAGCGAACGTCACGAGCGAGTGGCTCGCCTGCTGGAGGTGCTTTACTCGGCGATAGCAACTAGCGATGGTCATGCAGGGCGCTATGCCCGATTCGACTTTACCCCCACCAGCCAGTCGCTTCAAGGCTATTCTTGGGATTTTCCCACCTGGATGTATAATCAGGTGGGTCATAATCGGGGGGTGTATGACGCTCGCATCGCTCCAAAGCGGCCTCGCACCAATCTTAAATCGATCCTGAACCAAGAACTGGGCTTGCCAGAAACCGGCTCACAAGCTGGTAAGCTGGCTGGATACCCCATTCACCTCTTCAGCCCGGCCAATCGCTTCGCCCTTCCCCGCCTGGTTCTGGTAGGCGACGCGGCTGGGGCAGACCCGCTCTTCGGAGAAGGGATTGGGCCGGCTCTGAGTTATGGAAAGGTAGCGGCAAATGCAATCCAAGATGCGTTTGCCCAGCAAGATTTCTCATTTCGACAATATCCGCAGCAGGTGCTTCTCTCGCCAGTTGGGCGATACCTGCTCATACGCTGGGCGGTAGCCTGGTGGGCGTACCGCTTGAGCGGGCAACCCTGGTTTATGCATCTGATATGGACTTTGGGCGCCGGGTTGGCGTCAGTATGGCCGCAACCGAAACCGTTGCCGGAGCCGCTTTTGAAACCACCTCATAAAAGCGGATAGAATCTAAAAGACTAAAACTGGATCCAGGAAAAAACCATGAAAAAACCACAAATCCTATTGACCAATGATGACGGCATTCAATCCCCCGGCTTGTGGATGGCAGCCAGCCGGCTTTCCGAGCTAGGTTTTGTTCATGTAGTGGCGCCGCGCGACCAATATTCGGGCGGCGGGCGCAGCATGCCCAACACCTCTGATGGCATTATTCGGGCTCTAAGCGTGCACGTCAATGATAAAGATTGGACGGTGTATTCGGTGGGCGGCTCGCCGGCTCAGGCAGTGCAGCACGCGGTGCTGGAGATCATGCCCCGCCAGCCCGACCTGGTGGTTTCGGGTATCAATTATGGCGAAAATATGGGCACCGCGGTAACCATCTCTGGCACGGTAGGAGCCGCCCTGGAAGGCGCCGCCTTGGGTATTCCCTCGCTGGCAATCTCGCTGGAGACCGGTCGCAAGTACCACCTGAGCTACTCGGTTGAGGTAGATTTCAGCGCTGCCGGGCACTTCGCCCACTATTTCGCTTCCCTGATCCTGGCTTGCCAGTTGCCTGAGGATGTGGATGTGCTCAAGGTGGATATCCCCGCCCTGGCTACACCAGAAACTCCCTGGGAGATCACCCGCCTGACCCGCAAGCGTTATTACGTGCCGCTGCCTCCCACCCGCACCTCGTGGGAACAACCAGCCGTTATCGATTACAAAATCTCCGAAGACCCTTGCAATTACGAACCCGGTTCCGATGTATATGCCCTGTGCGCCAAACAGGTGGTTTCTGTAACGCCTTTAAGCCTCGATCTGACCTCGCGGGTAGATTTCAAGCAGATGGAGACCTGCCTGCGGCAGCAAGCCGGCTCGTTCTCAGGTACGGTGGCGTAAGATTTCCAACATCTTGGCATGCAGGCGAGGGTTGGCAGCCAGGATCGATTGGGGAGCAGAGAGAAAATCTGGCTCGCCATCTATATTTGTCACCACAGCTCCAGCTTCCCGAGCTATCAAACCTCCAGCTGCCACGTCCCAGGTTTCCAGGCGAATCTCCCAAAAACCATCGAAACGCCCAACCGCCACGTAACTTAAATCCAGTGCCGCGCTGCCAATCCGGCGCACTCCTTGCGAAATCAGGCTCAACTGGGCATGATGATCCAGATTGTTCTCAGCATTAGAGCGGATATCATAGGGAAAACCGGTCGCTAATAAGCTTTCGACCATGTCTTGTTTGTCAGAGACCCGCACCCTCTCGCCGTTCAACCAGGCGCCCTTATCCTTTTCAGCGCTGAAACATTCATCGTGGATAGGATCGTACACCACCCCCAGTTGGAGCTGGCCATTTTCCTGGTAGCCAATCGAGACGGCAAAAAACGGCACGCCATGAGCATAATTGATTGTTCCGTCTAACGGGTCAACGTACCAGACGCGCTCCAGGTTGCCTTTCTTTTGCCCGCTTTCCTCGGCAATTACCTGGTCGCCTGGAAATCGTTTTTGAATCTGCTCCAGGATGAAAGCTTCCGAGCGCTGGTCGACGTCTGTCACCAGGTCGATCTCGCTCTTGTGTTGGATTTGCAAGTGGTTACCCAGCCCGGGTCGCGGGTTGTAACCAGCCTTCAGAATTTCGCCCGCGGCACGCGCCAGTTCTTTGAGTAGAGATAATGATGGTTTCATAGCAAGCCCCAATTTTACCCCGAATATCGCCCCCGTTTCGGGATTCACGGTTTGGTTACGGCGTTGAAATTACCGTTCGCCTTGATATTCCGCCAGCAATTGCTCGAAGAAAGCCTCCAGGAAGCGATGACGCTCGATCGCCATAGCGCGCCCGGTTTGGGTGTAAAGGCAGTCTTTCAATTTACGAAGCTTAAACAGGTGTTCATGATAAGCGCTATGCGGCTCTCCCTCTTGGGTCTGCCCGCTGTGAATAAATTTATCGGAGGGCTCGGCGTAAACCGGTTGGCCGTGAGAGATCGCATAAGCGATGGCGCGGGCCACCCCAGTGGCTCCGATGGCATCTAACTTGTCGGCGTCGAATAGTACTTTAGCTTCGATGGTTTGCGGCAAGTGGCATTGGTCACGAAAGCGGTGAGTTTGGATGCAATCCACCACCACGGCGATGCGCTCTTCCGACCAACCCTCAGTTTGCAATACCTGGCGGGCAAAACGGGCGGCTTCATGCTGGTGACCTTCTCGCCCGGTTGGGTCATCCCGGTCCGGCTCACCATTTGCGTCGTGTAGCAACGCCGCCACCCGCACGATCTCCAGGTCGGCGCCTTCAGCCAGTGCTAGCTTCTCCGCCAGCCGGTAGACGCGCAGCACATGGTCGAAACCATGCACAGGTTCAGAAGCGGCATACCAGGAGCGGGCGGTTTCAATGCTTGGCATGGGTTGAGGCTGATTTTAGATGGGGTAAACCCGGCCCTTCTTGATCACCGTATGCACCAGGTTAATTCCAAAACGGTAACCCAGGTGACGGTAGTCGGGCACATTCAGGATCAGCAGGTCGGCTTGCTTGCCGGGTTCGAGTGACCCGATCTGCCCAGCCTTACCGATAGCGGCTGCCGCGTTGAGGGTGGCAGCCACGATCGCCTGGGCCGGGGTCAGGCGCAGGTAGCGGCAGGCTAAGGCGATAGTAAACTGCATATTGCCGCACCAGGCGGTGCCGGGGTTGAAATCGCTGGCGATGGCTAACAGACCCCCGGCGGCCAGGATTTGTCTGGCGGGGGTATAGGCGCTCTCAGCCAGCCCAAAGGGCGTACAGGGTAACGCCACAGCGACGGTCGCACTGCTCGCCAAAACCTGGATATCCTCGGCTGAGGTAGCTACCAAGTGGTCGGCAGAGACCGCTCCCAGTTCGACTGCCATCCGAGTTCCGCCCAGGCTATCGAACTCATCGGCGTGGATCTTGAGTGGGAATCCCAGGTCACGCGCCGTTTCCAGAATGCGGCGGGATTGAGCCAGGTCGAATGCGCCTGTTTCGCAAAATACGTCTACGAAGGGTAAGGGCTGGTCGGGGGCGTGAGCCGGCCACCACTTTTTCAGGAGCGGCAGCATGGTGTAGCATACCAGGTCGGTATATTCATCCGTCTGACCTTGATATTCCGGTGGGATGGCATGGGCGCCCAGGAAGGTGAATGTCAGTTCCAGCGGGCCTTCTTCATCCAGCTTCAGCAGAGCCTGCAACAGGCGCAGTTCGGTTGCGGCGCGTAGCCCATAGCCGCTTTTGGCTTCGGTGGTAGTTGTGCCATGGACGAACATCGACTTTATCCGGGGGCGCGTCTCAGCCAGCAAGGTTTTCAGGCTTGCCTGGCGGGTGAGGCGCACCGTGGAGAGAATGCCACCGCCCGCTTCCAGAATCTCCAGGTAGCTCTTGCCTTGCAACCGCATCTCGAACTCAGCCGCCCGGTCGCCGGCCCAAATCAAGTGGGTATGTGGGTCAACAAAACCGGGCATCACCACCCTCCCGGAGGCGTCCAGGGTTGGTTCGTTGGGATATGCTTGGCGTAATTCATCGGTCGAGCCGACCGCTGCGATCTCCTCGCCCTGAATGAGCACCGCGCCGTCTGGAATGATACCCAGCTCGCCCAACGCGAGACCGCGTTGGGGGGGGCCGGAAACAGTCAACAATTGAGAGGCGGAGTGAACAAGCATTTTGTGAAGAGATAATGGCGGTTTACGAATAGTATATGGTATGGCGATTATACCTGAAGTGGAGGGAGGCAAGATACCGACCGATAAATTCTTTCTAAAATAACATTATTCCAGTAAAATGGGATCAGAAGGTAACTGCAATCCTTGACGGGTAAAATTCTTTACAAACAGAGCAAGATTTCACCGCCAAGGCTGCTGAGCGCGCAGAGAGAAAATAAAGAATCTCAGCGAACTCTGCGGTTAGATAAATTTGTCGGTTTGAGGCGAAGCTTCGTTAGGTAGTTATGATGAAAAAAGGTACGAAAACAAGCCGCTTTGGCACGACAGCCCGCATAAGCCACGATTCTTCCCAGTATTATAATTCGAGACTCTATACAGAATTGAAGACCGAGAATGAGGAACCTCTCGTTTCAGACAATCCATTTCCGGTCGAATATGAAAACAAGATCATTTTGGGTAATTCGGAAAACATGCAAGAAATTCCAGATAATTCGCTGCACTTGATGGTCACTTCACCCCCGTACAATGTAACCAAAGAGTATGACGAAGACCTTTCCCTCCAGGAATTTCTACAATTGCTGAGAAACGTGTTCACTGAAACCTACCGCGTCCTGGTATCGGGTGGAAGAGCCTGCATCAACGTCGCGAATCTGGGGCGAAAGCCTTATATCCCTCTTTCAGATATCATTTCCCAAATGATGATTGAGATTGGTTACCTTATGAGAGGAGAAATTATCTGGGTAAAAGGCGCTGGTTCTGGCGTATCGATGGCCTGGGGGAGTTGGCTATCGGCTTCGAACCCCGTGTTGCGGGATACCCATGAATACATTCTGGTGTTTTCCAAAGGCTCATTCTCGCGTAGCAAGCTTACAAAAGAAGATACGATAAACCGTGACCAGTTCATGGAGTGGACTAAATCGGTCTGGACGATGAACCCTGAATCGGCAAAAAAGATTGGTCACCCTGCCCCGTTTCCGGTCGAATTGCCTTATCGACTGATTCAACTCTATACGTATCGAGGCGATATCATACTAGATCCCTTTATGGGCAGTGGTTCGACCGCGATTGCAGCCTTGAAAGCTGATCGCAAGTATATTGGCTATGAAAACAACCCGGATTATGTAAAGCTGGCGAAAGAAAGAATTGCAGCACAGGATCTCCAGGCATGATTACATGTAGACCCTTCAGTCGTAGCAAACGACTTGTCATGCTGAACGCAGTGAAGCATACCCTCGCGTGATTGCGGGGAGATCCTTCGGTCGCAGCGGGCGCTTTTCAGGGTGACATATACCCGGGTGCCAACGACGGGAATGCAGACTGTTAGTTTGCGCCTTCATACAACAAGCTAACAGCTTACCCAACATCACACCGAAATGTCTCCGCGTGCCTGCCCAACGATTATTTTATTACCACAACATCGCTGGCGCTGCGACCGAAGACCTCTGGCGAATACATCTCCTCGGCTTTGGCTGGTGGTACAACGAAGCTGCCCGGCGTGACAGCCCGCGTCACGTAGGTGTAGGTGTAGACGCCTTCCCATAGCAAAGAGGTGAAGGCTTCGGCGCGCTGGTCACGCATGTTTTGGTGTTCGTACCACGTGCCCCACCACCACCAGCCATAACGATATGCTGGGCTATCAGGGTCTTGCGGCACGCTGCCCGAGACTGCCAGGTCGGGATTGACGATCTCCAATCCAGCCGGCAACGGGTCAGTTAAAGCAACGTGGTAACGGCGGTTATCAGCCACCAACGTCAACCGCACTCGCACCCGGGCGCCGGCTTTGATGTGCCAGACGCCATCTG
>Ga0315282_10012324_pt1 | contig 13100 bp, 12 predicted proteins | sample YL17G07_20_MG_FD_203693 | JGI IMG/M metagenome (GOLD analysis project Ga0315282, IMG submission 203693) | Sediment microbial communities from Yellowstone Lake, YNP, Wyoming, USA - YL17G07_20 | ecosystem: Environmental > Aquatic > Freshwater > Lake > Sediment | place: USA: Wyoming | collected...
CGGCGTATGCCTCCGGCGTCAGCCGCAGCGGCGACTACATCATGGCAAGCGGCCAGTACGACAGCGACATGGACTTCATCTACGTCCTGGACATCGCCAACGGCAAGCTCAACCTGTATTATCCGGACATAAACACCAGGCAACTTACCCTGGGCACGTCGATAGACCTGATCCCAGCGTTCAAATAGCCCGGCCGCCGGCACGCCGGCGCCCGCTGGACGACCAGCGGAACCAGCAACCCCAGCCACCCAGACGGGCAGGTGCCAGTCACTCAGCAGTGGTGGCCGTGGAACCTGCCTGCGGGGCACGCGGGCCTGGAACATGGGCCAATCACGATAATTGTGCAAAAACGCACGAAACCCCGCGTCACCCCGCATCGAGCGTCACATAAGATATATTATCGGACCTTTCCGATGGGGCGGGGAAAGGCAAGAAGAGAGAGTCTGATGCCCCGGCAGCCTGCGTCGCTCAGCTTCACCATCGCCGCCTGGATGATCCGACGGGGCTTGGGTCCGACCAGATCGCCGCGGGGATGCTGGCCGAGAGCCCGGCCTTGCTGCCCACGACGACGCCGGCAAGGGCCATTTCGCCGGCCGGGGTCTCCAGAACGTACTGCGCGGGCCTGGCCGAGACGTATTGCGTTCGCCCGGCCCTGTCCGGCTCGATGGCCATCGTAAAGACCGACACCACCTCCAGCGATGGCGAAATGAAGGCGATGTCCAGCGGAATCAAGCAGCCCCTCATGGAGAACTCGCGGACGTTGGCGTCGGGGTATATGAACAGCATGCCGGTCCGCTCGGCAAGTTCGGCCCGGCCGCCGAGACCCGCGTACCTGCGGCGGGCGGTCATGGCGATCTCCAGCCGCCAGGTTGTGCCGGCTATTGTCACTTCGCCGGTCATCTTCGCCTCCGGGGCGCGCAGGAGCCGGTGCAGCCGCCGCAGGGCCGAGCAGAACTTGCGGCGAAGGATGGCGGCTATGCTTGTTGTTTCGTCGCGTGCCATTTTGTCACTCGGATGCCTCGGGCGGTGACGAGTCTGGCATCGGACGCCGCTTTTGCAGGTTCGATTGCCCGGTCGGTTGCCCGCCGGCCTTGCCTCTTGCCTTGCGTGTAGCGGCGCGAGCCCATGCCTTTCTGCACGCCGCCCTTCTGCGACCGGCGGAACAATCCGGCCCGAAGCTTGTTGACGGTCGCGCCAGCCAGCCACACAGCCGCGCGGGCCAAGGGGTTGTGCGCCTTCTTGATGTTAGTGTAGTACCTGTCCACCGCGCCGAACGAGGCCTTGAAGATCGCCAGACTGCGGATGCGCGAACCGCCGAAGTCCAGCATATCCAAACCCCGCCGGCAGGACCATCGCAGTGCGTGCCAGTTTATCAGGTTGTTCACGGAGTACTGGACGAAGGCGCGATCCGAGACCGCGTCGAGGGCGAACATCGTCTTTCCGTGCAGGCCGCCGATCCACATGCCCGCGACCTGCCCCCCCACCTCCGCCCGCAACGCCAGCAGCCGGCCCTGGCTGCTCAGGGTGTCCACCATGGCCGCCAGGATGTTGCCAGTCAGGGCGGTCTTCATGTTGGATCTCGCGAAGACCTGGGCTGACAGTTCGAGGTAGCGGCCGTAGTGCCCGCTCAGGCCGCCCTCGATGATCTTCACGCCAAGCTTCTCGGCCAGGCGGATGCGCCGACGGCACTCCGATGTCAGCCTCGCGAAGGCCGCGTCCTCGCCGCCTCGCAGATCGATTACGGCGTGCTTGTGGCGTTCGCAGAGGTACCCTCGCGCCGCGGCCGGGGCTGTGTCTATCTCCTTGACGAAGGCGATGGTGGTGTAGTCGATCCCCCCGGCGAGGGCCCAGCGTTCGTAGCAGTCCAGCAGTTCCGGCAGCAGGTCGTCGTTCACCAGCGGCCCGAGGTGCAGGGTGTCTATGCCGCGCGGCGAACTGCTGACTCGCAGAAACCACCGCCTCGTGACAAACAGCGGAAACACGCCCGCGTCGCGGTCCTCGCGGCGGACCGCCAGCGGAAACAGCCTTATCCCGAACTGCGACTGCTGAAACCGCAGCCAGGGCATGGTGTGAAAGAGCGTCGCGCCGCTCTGCGCAGAAAGCAACTGCTCCCACTGGAGGTCGTCTTCTACGGGCAGCAGTTCCATCCGGCATCTCCAGCCAGTCGAGTGATCCACGCGAGGCAGCCGCGGATGTGAGCATTCGCGCCGGCCCTCGCCCCGCGACCTCCGCCACGGGCGCGTTGCAGGTATTCTAACGCGCCAACTGCAAAACCCGCAATCGTGCGCTTGACGCGACCGGCCGCCGCCGGTACAAGTGGCAGATTCCAAACAGGACCAATTGAGGAGCATACGATGGCGCAAGAACTGAAGATCTATTACGACAAGGACGGTTCGCTGGCGCCGCTGGCCGGCAAAACGGTGGCGGTCGTCGGGTTCGGCAGCCAGGGCCACGCCCACTCGCAGAACCTTCGAGACAGCGGCATCAACGTTGTGGTCGCCGAGTTGCCCGGCACCCACAACCACAAGCTGGCCGTCGAGGCCGGCTTCAAGCCCATGTCAGCCGCCGAGGCCACGAAGGCCGCCGACCTGATCATCATCACCCTGCCGGACGAGTTCCAGGCGAAGGTCTACACGAAGGACATCAAACCCAACCTCAAGAGCGGCGCGACTATGGGCTTCTGCCACGGGTTTAACATCCGCTTCGGCTGCATCAAGCCGCCCAAGGGGATCAACGTGGTCATGATCGCCCCAAAGGGCCCCGGGCACACCGTGCGAAGCTGCTACGTCGAGGGCTCGGGCGTGCCCTGCCTGATCGCCATCGAGAAGGACGCCACCGGCGACGCCCACGACATCGCCCTGGCGTGGGGAATCGGCATCGGCGGCGGCCGGGCCGGAATCATCGAGACGACCTTCACCGAGGAAACCGAGACCGACCTGTTCGGCGAGCAGACCGTGCTCTGCGGCGGGCTGACCAGCCTGGTCAAGGCCGGGTTCGAGACCCTCGTCGAGGCCGGCTACCAGCCCGGCATCGCCTACTTCGAGGTGCTTCACGAGCTGCTGCTGATCATCAAGCTGATGGCCGAGGGCGGCATCAGCTACATGCGGTACAGCATTTCCAACACGGCCGAGTGGGGCGACCTTCACGTCGGCCCCAAGATCATCGGCCCGGCCGTCAAGAAGAACATGAAAAAGGCCCTTGCCGCCATACAGGACGGCAGCTTCGCCAAAGAGTGGCTGGAAGAGTGCGAGGCCGGCAAGCCGAACTTCAAGAAGCTCTACGAAGCGGACAAGAACCACCCCGTCGAGGTCATCGGGCGACAGCTCCGTAAGATGTTCTCGTGGATGGAAGCCAAGGAAACGCCGGAAGAGTAGCCCACAGAAGCAAACAGCGGAACCCGGAACCGGGGACAGGCTGAATCCGGGGTGCGGATCCCTTGGTTCTTTGTTCCGCCGTCTGTTTTGCCGGGTTCCGGGTTCCACTGTTTGCTTTTCGGCGTACTATTGTCCAAGGCGTAGCGTATGATTTTACAGGCGGCCGAAGCCGGCCGTCGTGCTCGGACGGAAAGGGCCGAATATTGGAACCGGCTGGCCTCGAAGGCGCCATCGCGGAACAGGCCGTTGTGCTCGTCGTTGACGACGACGAGGCCGTGCGCACCCTGCTGGCCGACATCCTTCGCAGGACCGGGGAACTGATCGTCGTCGAGGCCCACGACGGCGTGGAGGCCCAGCAAGTGCTGCGTGCCAGGCGCGTCGACGTGGCCATAATCGACCTGCTCATGCCGCGGATGGACGGGCTGTCGCTGATGGCCTGGGGCCGGCAGGAGAAGATCGACACCACGTGGATAATCCTCTCCGGGCGGGGGACGTTCTCCGACGCGGTCAAGGCCGTGCAGATCGGAGTCTACGACTTCATCCTCAAGCCGCTTTCCTCGCCTGAATCGCTGGTGGTGCGGGTGCGCAACGCGGTCCGCCAGCGGCGCCTTGCGGCCGAGCGGGAGCAACTTAACCGCGACCTGGAAACCCGCAACGCCCAGCTCCGCGAGCAGATCTCGCATCTCCAGGCGGCCTGCCGCATGCTCAGCCTCCAGCAGGAGACGATCAACGAGGACCTCCGCCGGGCCGAGCTCATCCAGCGGGCGCTGCTGCCGTTCGCCCCCCCGCCGCTGGGCAACTTCGCGGTGGACGCGATATATCGCCCGTGCAGCGACGTCGGCGGCGACCTGTACGACGTGGTCCGCCTCGACGACCGCTACGTGGTCGCCTACGTTGCCGACGCGGCTGGGCACGGCGTGAGCGCCGCCATGCTTGCGGTGCTGCTCAAGCAGCGCATCGGCATGGTCGACCCGGAGACCCGGCGTCCGATCGCCCCGTCCGTGGTTCTAAGCCGCGCCAATTCGCACATCCGCCGCGAGTGCAGCGCGCCGGGCCTGTTCATCACCGTGGCGTATTGCCTGCTGGACGTCGAGGTCCCCGAGGTGACCATCGCGTTGGCGGGCCATCCGCCGGTGATCGTGCTGAGGCACGACGAGTCCCGCGAGATGATTTACCACACCGGCCCGGCCCTTGGGATATCGTCCGACGCCATGTTCTCCCAGAAGACGCTCCACCTGGATTCCGGCGACCGCGTGCTGCTGTACACCGACGGGCTCTACGACGTGGCTGAAAAGTCCGCCAAGCCGCCCGGCGAGGCCGTCGCCGACGTCCTGGCCGGGCTTTCGGGCGACGGGTGGGAGCAGCTCCACCAGATGCTCGACATCGCGGCCAGGCGGCGAGGAGACCTGCCGCAGGACGACGACCTGACGGCCGTGCTGCTCAGCGCGGGCCTAAGCACGTCCAGCATCGACAACGGCCAGCCCGCCCAGGCCGCGCCGCCCGCGCCCGTGCCCGACGGCGCGGAGGTGCTCATCGGCGAGGGCCCCGGCGGTACGACGATAAGCGTCAAAGGGTACGGCACATGGATGCACTGCGCCGCCCTGCATGACGCCTGGCCGGAGATCAAGCGCCAGGGCAATGGCGTCACGATCGACCTGTCCCGCTGCGAGATGCTCGACAGCACCTTCCTCGGCACGCTCCAGGAACTCTGCCAGCGGGCCGACCGCGAGAAGGTCCCGCTGCGAATCCAGGGCGCCGCACCGGACGTGCGGAGGCTCTTCGAGGAACTGGGCATGCGGATGGTGCTTGGCCGCCTGTCGGCCACCACCAAGCCGCTGCCGCCCCAAATGCGCCCCCTGGCCGCCTGCATGAACGATCAACTCAACCGCCGGCGGATGCTCCAGGCCCACGAGGCCCTTGCCGGGCTCTCGGAAGCCAACCGCCAGGAATTCGCCCGCCTCATCGACCACCTGCGGGCCGAGATGGACCGGCTCGAACAAGCCGATGACGGGAAGAAGATTAGTTCACCGTTTTGAGATGTGGAGCAGGGGCAGCAAGCCTGCGGGTAACGGGCTCTTGGCCCCCCCTACTTCTGAAGCTCCTTCCAGAGCCCGTCCTCGGCCTTGTGGAACTTGTCGAAGGTCTCCGTCAGGCTTTTGAGGATTTCCTGGCGGGCCTTGGCGTACTCGGGGGTGTCGGACTGGACCTCCTTGAGGCCGCGCAACTTCGCTATCGCCTGGTCGAGTTGGGCGGCCCCGTCGGAAAACGAACGCACCGCCGCGTAAAGGTTTTGCGAGCGAAGCTCCTTCTGGTCCGGGCTGTGCAGCAGCCGCCACGGGTTGCGGCGGATCTCTTCGCTGGCGGCCTTGAGGTTGATCGAGACAGTCGCCAGGTTGTCCAGGGTCTCGTCGATGTTGTCGCGGTTCGTCGCGAGTATCTGCTTGGCCTGCTCGCTGACAGTCGAGAAGTCGCCGACGATCTTGAGTATCTTCGTGTTGACCTCGCGAAGAGAGGCGAGGATCTCGCCGAGGTCCTTTTTGGTGTAGGCCTCGATGTTGCTGGCGGCCCCGGTGACGGACGCCACAGCCTCTTTCACCTTGGGGCGAGTCTCGGCGAGCATCCCCGCCAGGTCGTCTGCGGCGGCGCGGACCTTCCGCATCAGCGAGTCATTCACGTTCGGGTCGAGCTGCGATTCGACGCTGGTCAGGGCCCGGCCTAGTTTCGCGGCAATCGTCACGCCGGCGTTGGGGTCCATCTGGCGGGCCAGGCCGGCCGTGGCGGCGTTGATGTCCCCGGCCGAGCGATGCAGCTTGCCGACGAGCGAGTTGGCGTCGGACGCGAGCATCTGGCCCTCGACGTTGGCGACTATCCTGCCCAGGGCGCCGGCGGCGGAGTCGATCTTCCTCACGACGCCGTTGATGCCCGCCATCAGGCTGCCGGCCTGGTTGGGCTCGAGCTGATGCTGGATCATCCGCGTCGTCTTCTCCATGTTGTCAGCCATGGCGTTGATCCGCGTCATGACCTGGTCCAGGCCGCCGTGCAGGGGCACGGGATGCCCGGCGTCGGCCAACTGGTCGCTGACGCCCGCGTAGAGCATGACGATCTTGGCCTGGCCGATCGGCGGAGAGACGACGACGGCGTCGGCGTCGCTGCGGATGGCGATGTCCGTGCGGTCCAGCCGGGCGTGGTAGAGGCAGTCGCTCTGAGCGGGGCGGGCCTCGACGAGGTCGACGCGCCCTATCTCGGCGTCACCGAGGGTGATCGGCGCGCCTTTGAGCACCCCCACCGATCCGGCGGCCTGTTTGACGCGGAAGACCACCACCTGGCCCCGCGTCCTGAACATGTCGCCCGCACCGAGCCAGAGCACCACGCCGGCGCCAACGGCCAGGCCGGCAAGTACGAACAGTCCGGCCGTCAATTCGCTGTATCTCTTCCTGGGCATCTGTCGCTCTCCAATCACCCGCCTATTCCGAGGATGTCCTCCTCGTAGCCGTCGGCCTGCCGCCGGGCCGTGATGGGCCCGTCCGGCTCGCCGCGAAGGAACTGGCGGATCAGGTCGCTGGCGTGGGCGCCCGCGTCCAGCCCGCCGCGAATGTTCTCGAACTCGCGCCGAGTCCCCACTTTCAGCATCCGCCCGCGGTCAAGCATGGCCATGCGGTCGGCGATCCGAAAGGCCGAGTCCATCTCGTGCGTCACCACCACGCTGGTCACGCCCAACTTGCCGGACAGGTCCATGATCAGTTGGTCTATCTCGGCGCTGGTTACCGGGTCAAGCCCGGCCGAGGGCTCGTCGTAAAAGAGGATCTCCGGGTCCAGGGCGATCGCGCGGGCCAGCCCGGCCCGCTTCTTCATGCCGCCGGAAATTTCCGACGGCATGCGGTCCAGGGCCTCGCGGAGCCCCACCAGCTCGAGCTTTATCCGCACGATGATGTCGATGGTGTCCTCGTCGAGGTCGGTGTGCTCCCGCAGCGGAAGGGCCACGTTCTCGCCGACGGTCATGCTGCCAAACAGCGCGCCGGACTGAAAGAGTATCCCGAACCGCTTCCGCGTGATGTCCAGTTCGGCCTCGCTCATGGCGCCGATGTCCTGGCCGAAAAGTTCCACGCGGCCCTCGTCCGGCCACATCGAGCCGATCATGTGCCGCAGCAGCGTGCTCTTGCCGCAGCCGCTGGGGCCCATGACCACCATCGTCTCGCCGGGCAGCACGTCGAGGTCCACGCCGTCGAGCACCGCCCGCCGGTTGAAACGCTTGACCAGGCCCGCCACTCGGGCGACAGGCTGCGGGAGGCTCGGGTTGGCACCGATGTCGCTCACTGTTCCAAGACTCAACCAAAAGCGTCTATAGATACCGTTTCGTCTCCCAGGGATTGCTATCCCTGGGCTTGCGAATCAATTGCCCGTTCCTACTCGCTCTCGACTTGTTCCTTCTTTCCTACCTGCTATCTACTGACTGCTACTCCCTGTCTTTTCCTCTTTCCCACTCCCTATCTACTGACTACTACCTACTGCGCTTTCTCTTTCACACGTCGAAGACATAGAAGATTATCGTGAACAGGCAGGCCGAGACGATTATCGCGACGATGGAATAGACGACCGTCATTGTCGTGGCCCGGCCGACGCCTTCGGCCCCGCCTTTGACCTTTAGTCCCTCGTAACAGGCGATCAGGCTTATCAGCAGCCCGAACACGCCCGCCTGGGTGAGTCCCGTGAAGAAGTCGCGGTACTCAAGCTGCCGGCGTATCCTCAGCCAGTATCCCACGTGGACCTCCGGCCCAAGCGTCAGACCGGCCAGGTAGCCGCCGAGGACGATCATCAGGTCGGCCACGACCGTCAGCAGCACGGTGACAAGCAGGGTGGCCAGGACCCGCGGCACAACCAGGTACCGGACCGGGTTAATCGCCGTGGCCTCGAGGGCCTCGATCTCCTCGGCGACGGCCATCGTGCCCAGTTCGGCCGCGATTGACGCCCCCGCGAAACCGCTGAGCACCACGGCGGTGATGATGGGCCCCAGCATCCGGAAGCCCGCGAAGGCGATGACGTTGGCGACCTTGTCGACCTGCCCGAGCGGTTTGAACGGCGGGGTCATCTGGAGGGCGAGGATCACGCCGATGAAAAGCTGCACGAGCACCACTATGCCCACGCTGCCGGCCCCGATTCGGACGATCTGCGCCGCCAGGGTCTCGCGGCCAAGGCGCGCGCCGGGCGCCAGCAGCCCGCGGAACGTCCATCGCAGCGTGCTGCCCAGAAGCAGCGCCATCCCGCCGCCGTACCTGACGGCGGCAAGGGCCCGTGCGCCCAGCAACTCCACCATGTTTGGCCGCGGCCGCTCGCCGGACATGACTATCCCAGGGCCTCCTCTACCGTCGCGTGGATGTCGAAGATGCCGTCCAGCCGCGTGATCTCGAAGATGCTCCGCACGCGGTCCGTCATGCCCGCAAGGCGAAGCACCACCTGCTGGCGGCGCGCGCGAGACAGGAGCTTGACCAGGCTCGCCACGCCGGAGGAATCCATGTACGGCACCTCGGCGAGGTTGATGACGATCCGCTCGGGCCTCTGGTCCATCAGGCCCAGCAGCGACTGCTGGAACTCGCCGGACCTGCTGAGGTCCACGTCGCCCCGCACGTCCACGATTGCCGTGCCGGTCACCCAGCGAACCGCCTTCACACATTCTCCTCGCGGCTGGTCGTTCATCTATCGCGATCTCCCGCGGGCCTTTTCGAGCCGCTTGATCATGGTCAGCACCGTGCCTCCGCCCTCGGCGGGGCGGTACTCGAGACGATCCATGCACTCGGTCATTATGTGCAGGCCCAGGCCGCCGGGCGTCAACTCGCCGGGGCCGCGCGGAGCGATGGCGTCCGGCTCCACTGCCCGCCCGCGGTCGCGAATGCCGATCCGCACGCCGTCGCGCGCCGCGGTCCAGTCCAACTCGATCTCGATCGGCTCGCCCTCGGCGCCGCCGTAGGCGTGGCGGATGACGTTGCTGATCGCCTCGTCGACGCTCATCACCACGCGCGTGACGCACTCGTCGCCAAAGCCGACGCTCCGGCAGAGCCCCTCGACGGCGCCGCGGACCACCGCCAGGTGCGTCGGCGACGAGAAGATCGTCAGCCGGATCGGACGCTCCGCCCGCGGCTCGGTCATTGGCTCTTGCCTCCCGCCCCGCCGGATGCGCCCCCGGCCAGCCACTGGCGCCACCGCGCGATGGCCTCGTCGCGCTGGGCCTCGGGGGCCCAATGCCGATATCCCCGGTTTGTTCCGGTGATCTTCTCCAAAGCGACGATGGCGGCGAACCGCACCTCGGCATAGCCGTCGCCGAGGCGGTCGACGAGGTACGGCACGGCCTTGGCCTCCTTTTGCCGCCCGGCCTGGAGGATCGCCTTGATCCTGACGTCCTTGTCGAGGCTCTGGAGTCTGCCGTAGAGGCTGCCCTCATCCGGCGCGGCCTGGGTCGCGCCGGCCGCGACGGGCGGCGGCTCGAAGCCCGGCGCCGGATTGACCAAGTCGCACCCGGCCAGGTGCATCTGCGCCGCAAGCGCCAAACACCAGAGAATGATCGGCCAAGCCTTCAATCGCATCAGCCTCGAAAGGAATCGGGTGGAACAACATGCAGGATTATAAGAGAGCCCGGCAAGGGTGCAACACGCATTTGTCCACAAAGGTTGACGCCGGGCGTGGCCGCCGCCCTTGGGCAGTCAGTGAAAACCAAAACCGCCCGCGGCCCGGTTGTCGCCAGGTACGGGCGGTTGGTGTCTTTTGCTTTGCTGCTTTCCTGCTTCGCTGGTTTCCTGCTCGCGGAAGCGAGCATGCCTCACGATTACTGTATTGAGTAGCTCCAGCCCTGGCGCGGTTTTCGGCCGAGCATGGCGACGGCTGCCGGCGTCTTGACTTCGCGTTTGACCGGATCGCACTCGATCTTGGCGCCCGGCTTGTTGAGCTTGATCGCCACGCAGGCCAGCAGCATCAACTCGGTCATCGGGCCGGCGTAGAGGAAGTTGCTCTTGGGGAAGTTCCAGGGCTTCTCGCCCCTAATGGCCATCACCCACTCCTCGTGGTGGCCGGGGGAACGCTCGAGCTTGCGGGGCGGCTTGCCGATTTCCTTCATCTTGGCCTCGGGGATGATGCGCGCGCTCTCGGCGTAGTCGCCCTGAGCGTACAACACGGCCTTGGTGCCGAAGAAGAGCGAGGCGCTCTTGGCGAGTGCCCTGCCTTCCATCTCCGGCGGGGCCGGTGGCTTGAGCCCGCCCTCGTACCAATGGGCCGCAAAGGCCTTCCGGCCGTTCTTCTCGGGGAACTCCCACTTGACGTGGCACTGCCTTGGGAATGTCTCGGGGTAGCCGCTGCCTTCGATGGCGATCAACTCGACGCTGGTCGGGTAATCCGGCGCCATCGACCAGTTGACGCAGTCCCAGGTATGGCAGCCCATGTCGCCGACGGCGCCGCAGCCGAAGTCGAACCACCCGCGCCACTTGAAGTCGTGCAGCCCGTCATGGAAATCGCGGAAGGGCGCGGCGCCGATCCAGCAGTCCCAGTCCAGGTTTGCAGGCACCGGCTTGCTCGGCGGGCGATGGGTGATGCCCTGCGGCCAGATCGGGCGGTTGGTCCACGTGTGGACTTCCTTGATGTCGCCAAGCATGCCGGACTGGACCCACTCGACGACGAGTCGGTTGCCCTCGTTGGCATGGCGGTCGTTGCCCATTTGTGTGGCCAGCTTCTTCTCGGCGCAGACCTTGGCCATCATGCGGGCCTCCTCGACCGACCAGGTCAGCGGCTTCTCGCAGTAGACGTGCTTGCCCATCTTCATCGCCATAAGCGAGGCCGGGGCGTGGGTGTGGTCCGGCGTGGCAACCGTCACCGCGTCGATCTCCTTGCCGTGCTTCTCGAGCATCTTGCGGTAGTCCTGGAAGGCGCCGGCGTTGGGCCATCTCTGTGGCATCTTGCCCCAACGACCCTTGTCCACGTCGCAATAGGCCACGCAGATGCCCTTGTTGCCGTCGGCAAGGCCAAGGTGCGCACCGCCGCGCCCGCCCGTGCCGATGAAGGCGAAGCCGATCTTGTTGTTGACGTTCTGGGCAGACACGATCCGCGGGGCGGCAAACGTCAGTGCCGACGCCCCAGCCACAGCCTTGATGAACTGACGACGTGTAATAGTGTTCTTCATTTGCTGGTTCCTGCCTTTTCTGGCCGCTAAGGCTTCCGGCGGATCTTTCCGCCGACGCCACGGTATGAGAAACTTGCTCTGCCCGCGGACACCGCGGGCATAACCGGGAAATCACCGTGTTCATGTTACAGATTCCAGCCGCCCATGCAATACCGGCAGCCCGAACCCGAACACTCGATCAATAAAACCCGCCGGCCGGCGGAAGGTTGCCGTCAATTTCTCTTCAATTGCGACACGAGCATGTCGGCCAGGCGCGTCGGCTGGGGCAGTCGAAAGCCGCGTGCGGCCCTTAGCGTCCAGGCCACGGCCTCTTCGAGCGTGACGCGGTTGCCCACCGATATGAACAGCGGGCGCACGTTGTCCCTGGTCCGCACGACGGCGCCGACGAGCCTGCCGTCGAGCGTCAGTTCCGTCCAGCCGCCGCGGGCAGCGGGCACCTGGCCGTGCTGGCCGCACAGCCGGCTCTTGGCCACGCCGATGACCGGCATGTCCAGCCAGAGCCCGACGTGGCAGGCCAGGCCTATCCCGCGCGGGTGCGCCATGCCCTGGCCGTCGCACATCAGCAGGTCCGGGCGCGGGCTGAGCCTGCCGACGGCCTCGATGATCGCCGGCGCCTCGCGGAAGCTCAGCAGACCCGGCACGTACGGGAAAGTGCAACTCCGGCGAGTCTCGCCGCGGCACATCACCTCCATCGTCTCGGCGTCGCACAGGACCGCCGCCGCGATGATCTCCCTGCCCCCGGCCGAAAACGCGCAGTCCACCCCCCCCACCGTCCGCACAGGACCCGCCACGCACTCGACGCGAACCAGACCCGCCAGACGCCGCTGAAGAGCGATGGCCTCCTTCGGCGAAATGTCCCACGAGTGGAGCATGGTCAAACGAGGTCCTGTCTTCTCTTCATCCGGATCGCGATTCTCGGCAAACCGAAATTCCAAATCACAAGCACCAAGAATCAAACAAGGACCAAAACACAAATTCCAAAAACCAAACGGCAAAACTAGAACCAAGGTCCAAATCACAAGCATCAAAAATCAAACAAGGACCAAAACACAAATTCCAAGAACCAAACGGCAAAACTAGAACCAAGGTCCAAATCACAAGCACCAAGAATCAAACAAGGGTTCATCCGGTTTTTGCGTAGGTACATTGTCACTCTGGGGCTCCGCCCCAGACCCCGGAGTTTAGCGCTTTGTCGCTGCCGGCAGAAAGGGGTGGGCGTCTCCCGATGGGAAACGCCCACCTGCCGTCAGCACCGTCGAGCCGCTCGGGTCGCACTCCTGCGTTGCCCTATCCTGCTCGACGGTAAACGTCATCGTACGTCGCCTGCCGGCAGCCGTAAAGCGATAAACTCCGGGGGGTTGGGAGCGGCGCCCCCAAGAACCCGGCCAAAGGGCCGTCCTGTCCTCTGCCAACCTACGCAAAAACCGGATGAGCCACAAATTCCAAGAACCAAACGGCTGTCGCCTTCCCGGACATCCGATCCCACACGTCAACCTGATTGGACAATCTGAATAAGAATATCATCTCCCTGGCCCCGGCGGTCAATCGTCAGCGGGCAGCGCACCACA
>Ga0315282_10012325_pt1 | contig 13099 bp, 12 predicted proteins | sample YL17G07_20_MG_FD_203693 | JGI IMG/M metagenome (GOLD analysis project Ga0315282, IMG submission 203693) | Sediment microbial communities from Yellowstone Lake, YNP, Wyoming, USA - YL17G07_20 | ecosystem: Environmental > Aquatic > Freshwater > Lake > Sediment | place: USA: Wyoming | collected...
CGGGTGCTATCGGATCCATTCAGCGCGCTCACGACCATCCAGGAGGCGCTGAAGGCCCAGCGTTGATGGGCCGTCTTGCATGCTTGCGCGAACGGAGTATTTCGAAGATTTTGTTGCAGAGTTCCAGGGAGTAGGCAGTATGAACAGTGCAGAATTTCTCGACCGCGCGACCCGGATTCTATTCTTCACGGGCAAAGGCGGCGTCGGCAAGACGTCGCTGGCGTGCTCGACGGCAGTTGCCCTGGCCGACCGCGGGAGACAGGTGCTGCTCGTCAGCACCGATCCGGCTTCGAACCTGGACGAAGTGCTCGGCGTGCGGCTTTCCGGAGAGCCGGCCGAGGTGCCTGGAACGCAGGGACTTCGTGCATTGAACATCAATCCTGATGCCGCCGCCCAAGCATACCGTGATCGTGTGGTCGGGCCCTATAGAGACGTTTTGCCGAAAGCGGCTCTGGACAGCATGGAAGAACAGCTTTCGGGGGCATGCACCGTGGAGATCGCCTCGTTCGACGAGTTCACGAAGCTTCTCGGCGACCCCGCGGCCACTGCCGGATACGATCACGTGATCTTCGATACCGCTCCGACAGGACATACCCTGCGTCTCTTGAAACTGCCGGCAGCATGGACCGGATTTATAGAAACAAACACCACGGGGACATCCTGCCTGGGGCCGCTTGCCGGCCTGCAGAAGCAAAAAGCGATCTATGACGCGAGTCTCCGCGCTTTGTCGGATCCCAGTACGACGATGCTGGTTCTGGTCAGCCGGCCGGAGCGATCGGCACTTACAGAGGCGGATCGCACCAGAACCGACCTGGGCGGCATGGGAATAGCCAATCAGATCCTCATTCTGAATGGAGTATTTGTGGCTCGGGACCCCAGCGACGCGGCCGCGTTGGCGTTGGAAGCGCGGGGCCGCGATGCAATGGAAGCGATGCCTGCCGGCCTGGCCCGTTTGCCTCGCATCGATGTGCCGCTGTTGCCGTTTGCGCCGATGGGCGTTTTGCAACTCCGGGCGATACTAAACGGAAATGATTGGAAGAGTGAATCTCCTTGGTCTGGGGAGCGGAAAGCGGCCCCCGAGGCGCCGATGCTGGGGGAACTCATTGATGCGGTCGAGAAGAGCGGTCGCGGCGTGATCCTGACCATGGGCAAGGGCGGAGTGGGAAAGACTACCGTCGCCGCGGCCATCGCCATCGAATTGGCTCGCCGCGGGCACAAAGTCCATCTCAGCACGACTGATCCCGCGGCGCATGTCGCCGCGACCGTCGGCTCTGCCGTGCCCGGGTTGAGTGTCAGCCGCATCGACCCCGCGGAAGAGATCCGCCGCTATTCCCAAGGAGTGGTTGCCAGGTCGGCTGTGTCTCTCGATGAGCATGGCCGGGCGCTTCTGGAAGAGGATCTGCGGTCGCCGTGTACTGAAGAGATTGCGGTTTTCAGCGCCTTTGCCGAAACTGTCGCCCGGGGAGAACAAGGCTTTGTTGTGCTTGACACCGCGCCCACGGGCCATTCCCTCCTTCTATTGGACGCAGCCGAGGCATATCACCGCGATGTGTCGCGGACGCAGAGCAGTGTGCCGGATTCGGTTCGTAACCTTCTGCCCCGCCTCAGCGATCCTGAATTTACGCATGTGCTGATCGTCACGCTGGCCGAGGCTACCCCCGTGCACGAAGCGGCCGGGCTTCAGGAGGACCTCCGGCGCGCCGGCATTGAACCCTACGCATGGGTTATTAATCAGAGCTTCGCCGGTGATGGGTTCCGCGATCCCGTCCTGGCGGAGCGCGGGCTTCGGGAACTTCCGTTCATCGATGAAGTCCGCGAACAGCATGCGCGGCGAGTTGCGCTGATCCCGTGGAAACCTGAGGCTCCGGTCGGACCTGAACGGCTGGGTGAACTGGCTCGCGCCGCCCTGGTTTGAAACCGTAACGATGTGCCCTGAAGAGGAGACGTAGTAATGGCTGAGATGTCTGTCCAAGAATCAGTGCTTCGAGACCTTCTCGAGGATGGAACCGAGCCGGTAGCTGTTTTTCTGCTGCCTCGCGGGCGAGAAGATGGTTCATTTGCCGGCTTCACGCGAGTGCGAAATCATCGATATTGTCAGGCGCTGATGAAGGCCCGGCATGGCGAGTCGGTTTTGCTGGACCCTGACGGCCTGTCTTGCCCGGCCGCGGCGGCGGCCTTCGGATTCCGCCCACTGCCGCCGCAATTGGCAAACGGAAAAGGGCTGGTGGGATTCGGCATTGCCGGTAACGCCGCAGTGGGACAGCGCATGTTCGCCAACATGCCTCGACTCGAGGACGGCAGTATCGCGAGTATCGCGCTCTGCCCGTTGCGGCTGGCGCCGCGCACTCCAGACGTAGTCGTGGTGGAAGGCCCGGCGGAGGTCCTGATGTGGCTGCTGCTGGCCGATCTGAACGTTCATGGCGGCGAGCGGCGGACCGGAAACACGGCCGTCCTTCAGGCGACTTGCGTGGACGCGACCGTCATACCTTACCTTCAGCAGACTTTGAACTTTAATTTGGGTTGTTATGGCTGCCGTGAGGCCACGGATCTCAAGCCAGGTGAAACCGTGCTGGGCTTCCCCGGCGCGTTATTGGAGCCTCTGCTCGATGCGCTGCAGATGCTCCGCGCCAAGGCGATTCCCCGTTCACGGGCCAAGCTGGCTCATGAGTGTCTGGCCGGGTCTCAGTCCTAAGGGAGCCATTGCTCTGCACTTCATGGTGTTGACCAATGAGGCGCGACTGCAGCCCTAAAAAGATTATGGACCGGCGTCCGTTAGAAATGGTTTCCCAGGGTGTCTCATGATTTCCATGAACGGTTTTCTTCACCGCGAGCAGCTGACCTCCCTCATCAGCCGTTGGTTCATCCATCGACAGGAGCCAGGGGATGTCCAAGCGCTCAAGCGGATCGTCAACTTCAACGCTTATGTCGGGTGCCTCAGCCTTGACGAGCTTGCCCGGTCCATGTTCACCGCACTGCACGGCGATTCGCCAGACTCGTTCGCTGCCACCACCAAGGGGCAACTGAAAGACTTCATAACCCGCAATTGCGCATACGTGACGCCCCGCATCGAAGAACTCATCGCGCGTTACCAGCGCTATCCAGATGACTTCTACAAGGACACTCCGTTCAACGGGCGCGTGTATCATGGCCCGGATTCCAGCCGATATTTCGGATCGATGCGGCTTAAGCGCTTTCAGCGGATCGCCGAAAAATCCAGCCGATACCTTGTGGATTTTCTTTTTCAACAGGTCAAGCTGCGCGCCGACGAACTTGCAAGCGCACGCGCTGCCGGCCTGGGTGTCCCGAAGACGCAACTGAGCACTTCTATCGAGGAACAAGTTGCCGAGTTCACGCGCGCCGAGCGCCGGGTTCTGAAGGCGATCCGCGCCGGCGACATGGTTGCAGCGGTTCCGACCATGCATCTGAACGACATCCTCGGCATCAAAGTGGTCGCCGACGAGCTTGAGACATCTCGGCTCATGGAATATCTCGACCGGGGACAGACGACGATTGTGGAACGCGAGGTTCACCGGGGAACCTACAACGCAACCAATGTGATTATTCGATACCGCTGGCCGAGAGAGATGGCGCTGACCCGGCCTCCATTCGGCCGGCTGGAGGAAATTTTGCGCTCACGAGGCTGTTCGTGCGACATCGGCGCCGCCTATCATGACTTCGTCGCGACCGCCGAGGACGACGTGCTGGTCGAAGTCATTGTCTCCTCCTATGAGGACATGCTTGAGTCCGAAATCGGCCGCAGCATGCACGAGGAGCGCATCCTGGCTCAGCGCCAGAGCCAGCCGTACCATGGATTCCTCGCCAGGAACGTCGAATCCTTGCTGGAGTACATGTTCCGGTTATGCCTCTCGCCGGTCGTGGACGCGGGCGAAATTCCCATCCGGCTGTGGACCCGTTATATGCCTGATCATCTCGATCAGGTCTACCAGCAACTTTTCGGGCTCTCGGTCGAGTCGGATTTCACCCAGGCGTGTTTTTGCGGCAGGCCGGCGCCTGGTGCAGAGCAGGTCGAGGCGGCCCATGGGTAAGCGCGTGCGTGATGAGGACGATATTTTGATTCTGCGTTTAGCGGATATGTGCGCGGCGATGGGAACTGAGCCGAGACTGAGAACCCTCCTCCTGCTGTTGGCCGCCGAACCTGACGGTTTGGTTGTCGGAAATATCCAGGGGGAACTGGGAATACCCGGCTCGACACTTTCCCACCACCTGGAGAAGCTGCGCATCGCGGGACCGGCAAACGTCCGACGGGAACGACAATTCCCGTGGTACCCTGTCAACGAGGCGTCTCTCCAGGAAGTGCTGGGATTCCCATACCAGGAATGCTGCTCAAAGAATAAGGTCCTGGATCACCGTTGCACGTTCCCAGGCGAATGCTCACAACGACACAGTAAGAGGCACAGAGAAAAACCATGAATTCATCCGATATGAAAGAGAACGCCAAGGCTTCCATTCAGATATTCGATCCGGCGATGTGCTGCTCCACCGGAGTCTGCGGGCCCGTGGTCGATCCGCGGTTGCCGAGATTTGCCGCCGACCTGGATTGGCTTTTGGCTCAGGGTGCCACTGTCGAACGCTTCAACCTGGCACAACAGCCGGAGGCATTCGCCGCGAACGAGCAGGTGAAGAGGGCATTGCAAGCCGAGGGAACGGATTGTCTGCCACTCATTTTGATCAATGGTGTCATCGTGAGCAAAGGCGCATATCCGGAGCGGGATCAATTGGCACGCTGGATCGGGATCGATAAAGAACTCCTTCCGATTGCCGGCATGAGTGGAACGGCGCCGAGAGCGGGATGATGCTCCTGAGCGAAGCGAGGAACGGATAGTTTCAACGGACGACAACGCTGGAATGTGTCTTTTATTGATGAAGTGCGGGAAAATCTTGGAATCGGCAGGAGGTGAATGATGGTACCCGCATACGATTACACCTGCGGTGAATGCCGCAATAAGTTCGAAATATGATGTACACCGGAGGAACATTCCAAAGGGTTGATCAAAAACTGCCCGGTTTGCGGATCCGAAAAAATCGAAGAGAAGCCGTCAGTTCAGGTTTCCACCGGGAAGAAGACCCGATCCGGAGGATCTTCGGGCTGCGGCCCGGCCTCCCGGGGCGGATGCTGCGGATAACCAACCGAGTGGAAGGAGGATTGAGGTCGAGACTCTCCGTCACAAGAATGCCCCACCGGGATGCTGCGAATCGGGCAATATAACCAGCCAACTCCGCCGCGACGTTCCTGGCATTCTGATCTCAATCCTCCGCTCGTTCCAATCCTCGTTCTTTTACATCCCGCGTCGGACGCGTGTCACAGCAGCATCAAGGGTACGAATCCTGAAGGCATTATGTTGCCCGAGGCAGCGGTTATGGCAACACTCCGAAGTATCCTGCTGCCGCGCCGATCACTAGTACAAACGCCGGATGCCATCGTAGCTTTCCAAGCAGGAAAATGGAGATACCGCAAAGCAGGTACCCGCGCCAGGAGACCAGCGCACTCTTGCCGAGCAGTAGTGCCGCGCTCAGGATCAGCCCAGCGACCGCCGGATTCACTCCCGAAAGGAAGCGTTGCGCCCGATGGTCATCCCGGAAGCGCGCGTACTGGTGACTGATCCCAAGCATGAGGACGGTCGCTGGAACAAACAGCGCCACCGTCGCCACCAGCGCACCGCTCACGCCGGCCACGCGATATCCGGCAAATGTTGCCAGAACCGCGATCGGCCCGGGCGTCAGATTGCTGACGGCAAGCCCGTCGAGGAATTTCCGCGGATTCAACCAGCCGAGTTGCGTCACAAGCCGATCATGAAGAACCGGCACCAGAACAAATCCCCCTCCGAAAACACCAGTCCGATTTTTAGAAAAGTCAGTCCGATTGCCGCCAGTGGCGCAACTGCCGGCAGAGCCAGAGGCAGCATAGTTGCGGCCGCGCCGCGCTCCGGTTTCTCGGCCGCGGCAGAGTCCCTCGAAGGAGGCGATGCCCGGCTGATCAGGAAGCCCACCGCTCCCGCAACTGCGAGCACCCAAAGGGTGTTCAACTTGATGATTCCGGCTGCCAACGCGCCGATCGAGATGAGCGCGCCTTTCCAAGAACGCAGGACTTTGCGGCCGACGGACCAGCCGGCGTTCAGTATCAAGGCAATCACGACCGGCCCGAGTCCAGCCACAGCTCCCTGCAAGCCCGGAACTGAGTGATAGCGGAAGTACAGATGAGAGAGAATGATCACGAGAGTGACAGATGGGGCCAGGAATGCCCCGGCCGAGAGCAATCCCCCCATCAGTCCGAAGAGACGGTAGCCCAGGAAAATTGATGTGTTGACGGCGAACGGCCCGAGGATTTGCTCGAGGCCCACGCCGTGAAGGAATTCGTCGACGGAAATGAGCTTGCGCTCTCGGACAAATTCATGCTCCATGAGCGCGATAATTGCCATGCCCCCACCGAAGCCGATACTGCCGATCTTCAGGAAGGTCGCCAGCAAACGCCCGAGGGAGATGGGGTCTGCTCTCACGCTAGTCTGGTCCGGGTTCCTCGAATCCATGTCACTTCCACTCACCGAGGATTTGTTCCGCACCGCATCCGTTCGCCTCGGCTTCCACGGTTGTGTGCGCTATGTCCCATTCTTCGATCAGGAATCAGCGTCCATAACCGGAGCATGGGATGCAGACCGGGTTGCTGTCCCGGAATCGCGCAAACCGGAAGCTACAATCCAGCCCGTTTTCGAGAAATCGTAACTTCCGGATACGGCACTATACAGCAGTTGCCTTGGATTCTGAGCCATAAACCATTGCAATACTATAAAATAGCTCTGCATCACAACTCGCCCACCACGTCAGAGGTGGAAAGCGTTGACCGGCATGCGAAGCGGGCAAGGGGGCTTGATCCGTTTTAGTTCAGGAGGCCTCTCGCCGACGAATAGCTCACGGGGTTACCCTGCTTAGCCTGCCGAAGCTTTCATTAAATGAGTCTGTCCCGATTTGGCAGCACCGATTGGATCCAGTTAAAGGGATGATTGATGCGACAAATAAACGCTCTCGTAATGATCCTGTAATGTTTTGTATGGCAACATGCGCACGTTTGAAGAGAGCAGGCCAAAAGGCCGGAAAAGGGCATCACGAGATCAACAACCCAACTGAAAGTGAGAAACCATGAAACTGCGTCTGATTATCCTTGCAATTATCGCTGTAGCCGCACTTGCCACTAGTCTTGCGGCGTATGGAATGCCTCAGACAAAACAGGAAGAAAAGGATCCGATCCTGAAGATTTCGCAAGTTCCCCAGAAGGTGCAGCAAACGATCAAAACATACGCCTCGGAAGCGGAGGTCAAACAGATCACAATGGGAGACGTGGATGGCACCAAAGCCTACGAGGTGGAGATCGAAAAGGGCGGAAGAAAGTCGGAAGTCGCGATCACTCCCGATGGGAAAGTGCTTTCGACTGAGGAAATAATTCCGTTTGCGGAGGTCCCGGAGGCTGCACGCCAGGCGATCAATGCCAAAGCAGCCGGAGGCAAAGTGGTATCGACGGAAAAGGTCTTTGAAAATGGCAAGACTGCATTTGAAGCCACCATCGAAACAGGCGGGAAGCAATCGATGTTTGCCGTGGACGCCGCTGGAAAGGCAGTCGGTTCCGAAGAAGAGGTCCAGCTTTCAGATGTGCCGGAGGCTGTGCGCAAGACCATCAATTCCAAAGCCGCGGGCGGCAAGGTTGTCTCGGTGAAGAAGGTCCTCGAGGATGGCAAGACGCTTTTCGCTGCAGTAATCGAAAAGGGCGGAAAGCAAACGGAGATCTCAGTCGCGCCGGATGGCAAACTGGTTGATAGTGAGGAGATCAAGCACTGAGTTTCCGGTCGGATCGCATTATTCAAACAATTATTATCTCGGCGACCAGGTTTCTGAGAGAATGCCGAATATATGAGGCTGCTACTCATTGAGGATTCCAGGCGGCTGCAGGATTCGATCGGGCGCGGGCTGCGCAAATCCGGCTATGCGCTCGATGTCACCGGCGATGGCAGTGAGGGACTCTGGTTTGCCGAGTCAAACAGTTACGATACGATCATCCTCGATCTCATGCTGCCGGGTCTCGATGGACTGACGATCCTGCGCCGCTTGCGCCAAAAAGGAAACAACGCTCCGGTTCTTATTCTCACCGCCAAGGACACGGTTGACGACCGTGTCCGGGGTTTAGGATTAGGAGCCGATGATTATCTGATCAAACCGTTCGCATTTGAGGAATTGCTCGCGCGCATCCAGGCGCTTTGTCGGCGTCACTATGAGCGCCCAACCGCCCTGCTTGCGGTGGAAGATCTCGAAATCGACACTGCCGCGCGCACAGTAAGGCGGGCCGGCAAGACCGTCGACTTGACACCGCGCGAATTCATGTTGCTGGAGTACCTGGCGGCACGGCGAGGCCAGGTCATTTCCCGAAGCGAAATCGAAGCGCATATCTATTGCGATTCTGTCGACTTGGCGAGCAATGTGGTGGATTCAGCAATCTGCTCACTGCGCCGAAAAATCTGCCCGGACGGCGATCGGCCGCTTATCCACACTCGTCGGGGCATGGGCTATATCTTGGAGAGCAATCCGCCGTGAACTCCATTCGCAGCCGTCTTACGATCGGATTGCTGGTCGGGTTTTGCGTTCTTTGGACCGGAGCGGCAACCGCTCTGTATCTTTATTTCCGTACCGGTCTTCTCGCAGAATTCGATACTACCCTCCTTGCCAATGCACAGGCGCTGGCGGCGTTGACGCATCAACGAAACGGAATCTTCGAGCTGGATTTCCCGGGCGAGTTCATACCTGGTTTTGAGGGCGGCCCGGCCGCCAATTACTTCCAGTTACTGAGCGCGAACGGCAAAATTATCGACCAATCGCCTTCGCTTGGAGTCAGTCACCTATTTCCTTCCACCGATTCCACAGAAATTCTCCAATATTTGGATTTGACATTGCCCGATGGCCAGCGTGGCCGGGCAGTGAGCCTGCGATTTATACCGCAGGGAAATGAGGAGGCTCCGGATTCGCAGCTGGACAAGCATTTAGGAGCGAGCGTAATCCTCACGGTGGCGCTCCATCGCGCGGGATTGGATCATCGATTGGGAATCCTGGCGACGGCGCTACTGGTAGTGGGGGGGCTACTTGCCGTATCAACTGGATTAGGCGTGCCTCTGGTTGTCCACCGCGGCCTTTCACCATTGCAGGAAGTAGCAGAGCACGCTTCACGCATCGATGTTGAATCACTCCAATTACGTTTTCCGTCTTCAAATCTGCCGACCGAGTTGCAGCCGATTTGCGGTCGCCTCAACGAATTGCTTGCGCGCTTGCAGGCTTCATTTGAACGCGAGCGGCAGTTTAGCGCCGATGTGGCACACGAACTGCGCACACCCATCGCAGAACTGCGTTCCCTGGCCGAAGTCGCCCTAAGATGGCCTGGCGAGCCGGCGGCGAGCACCAGCGCCCTTAAAGAGACCCTGGAAATCGCAATGCAGATGGGGACGATTGTCAACGGGCTGCTCAGTCTTGCGCGCTGTGAGGCGGGATTGCAGAAGCTTGATACCGTCCCTGTCCGCGTTGCCGCATTGATGAGGGAGATTTGGGAGTCATTGGCTGACCTTGCCAGGGAAAAAAGACTGGCCATTTTTTGGAACATGGCCGAGGATGGATCGATGGAAACTGATCTCGCTCTTTTTCGGTCGATCCTGATCAATCTTTTGTCCAATGCAGTCGATTATAGCCCCGCGGGAGGCTCGATTCATATCTGTGTAAAGACCGAGACCGTGCCCTGGCAAATCGACATCTCCAACAGCGTTACGGACCTCACTCCAGCGGATGTTCCTCATCTTTTCGAACGCTTTTGGCGCCGCGATCCCGCGCGCTCCGCTTCATCCCACAGCGGGCTGGGCCTGGCATTAACCAGAGTATTCGCCAAATCATTGGGATTGGAAATTGCCGCGTACTTGACAACCACTGACGTGCTCACATTTACCCTCAGACCAGGGTCTTCAATAAGAGAAGAAGCTACGATGAAGATCCCGACATCAACCTAATGTGATCGGGCTAGAGTTCTAAAGTCATCAACTATTATGGGAGAAGCTTTGAAGGCACCCTCATTATCAGCCGTGACATGCGTCGCGATGGCACTATGTTTGGCTTCCTTAACCAGGCGGCCCGGTCATGACATCGACGACCCGGCCGGTTAAACGGAGATACCGCTCAAAGACATACTCACCGCAAACCGAGCAGGCCGTCCTGTTGAATGACCCGCAGGGCGGCGCGTAAGCAAAGTCCGGCCGTTCCGCCACTGCGAAAATGCCATCATCAGGGAGCGCGAGCATCCACTCGATTGCTTGCTGGGTGACGTCTGTTGACTCCTCAGTTCGCGGGGTAGCCGCGCGACAACCGGCGCGTCTGCTCCTCGGCAACACTCAGCATCCTGCATCCCGCTTCTCCAAACTCGCAGCGGCCGCAGACAAGGCAGGCCAGCTCGCCCTTCACACCTGGACCGAGGGTATCGAGCCCCGGGACCAAACGGACGCCGGGCAGCGTGTCGCGTACGCATTTTAGGCCTGCGCCACAGGCAAGCACGGCGATTTGGTAGCCGCGCTCCGCACCTGCGAGGGGGTTCAGTCTCTCGGCGACGGCCTTCGGGTCGCACAAGCCCTCCTCGACGGCATCGACGAGCCCGGCAGTTTCGAGGAGCGCGACGCCGGATGAGCGCAGGCGATCGCGAAGTTCGCGCACCTCCTGCGCTCCCCCCGTCTTGCTGATCTTCGCGCACTTATCGCAACCTAGGACGACCACCTTCAGATCACCACGCACCAACAGCGCTGCGTGAAGTTCATCGTAATTCTTGCTGACGGTGACGACCGACATATTTCTATCCCTGCCTTTCAGAAGCAGTGCGGCTGGATTCTTCGAGTGCCAATCCCGCCTTTTGTCAGAACAATGGTCTTCATAGCGTCGGCTGCCCAGGGAATTCCATGGGATGTTCCACCTCCATTTCCTTGCGCCCGATGCGGCCGTGGAGGAACGCCAGCGAGCCGGGGAACCTGCCGGGGCGAAGATGGACGTTATACACATGCCAGACAGCAATGGCCAAGAGGGCCAAGACCGCCTCGTGCGCATGAGCTTCTTTCAGGGCGTCGAACAAAGCGGGCGACGCGGCCGGGATCAAGGTGCGCACTATGTTGGGAAACCACATGCAGAGACCGCTGGCAACAAAGATCGCACAGCCCCAGAAGACCGCCCAGTAATCGAATTTCTCGAAGTAGGCGAAACGGCTGAAGCTCGGTCGCTGGTTGCGTTTTCCCACCATCCACATCAGGTTCTGGCCAAACTCCCGGAAATCTCGCCGCCGGGGCAAAAGCAAAACAAAGTCACGGCGGCCCTCGGGGTGGATCAAGCTGTAGATCGCATGGTATCCGCACACGAAAACCAGGATGGACGCGCCCACGCGGTGTACCACGCGCCAGAAGTCCAGTCCGCCGAGAAAACCTGTAAGCGCGGATGCCCAGCCGGCGCCGGGGTATCTCGCTCCGAATGCGAACAGGCCGGACAAAAGCAACAGGATCACGCTGGTCATCAGCAGTAGGTGTTGCGCTAGGAAATGCGAATTGAAGCGCAGTATGGACTGATCTGCGCTCTCCTTTGGAATCGCTGCCGCGTGACGTCGCCTGGCGATGATGTCCAGGACGATGTGAATCAGCATGCCGCCGATGACGATGACCGTCAGCCACCGGAAAAACGTCTGGGTTGCGGCCACGACTCCGCCATATTCACGAGGTGAGCCGTCGTACCCGATGATGTCGTGCTGAGCGGCGTAAACCGGTTTTCCGTCAGGACCGAACGGGTAACGAACCACGGGCGCGAAGAAGAACGCGGAGTCAGCGGCATGGCAGTCTTTGCATCCGCCGGCGCCCAGCGCCGCTTTGGCCGGCAAGACGTTGTGCGAGTACTTGTATACCGAGGCATAGGGCGTTGCCTCATACGGTTCGTGCGGCAACACTTCGAACATTGCAGCGCCGGAGTACTTCCGGTCGTCCGAGACGTACACGAGGCGCCTGCCTTCGAGCGGGAACCCCGTGGCGGCGAGATAGGCCCTCGTGGCAGCCAGCAGCGCATCGATCTCCTCGGGCCGATTGACTTCAATCATGCCGTCGCCGTTGTCGTCGCGGATGCGCGCAAGCTGCGGATATTTCGATGGGTCATTCTTGTGTTGGAGCCACATCGAGTAGAAGTCCTTCATGAAGAGCTGGTTCAGTCCGGGTTTGCCGTCTTCCTCGAAGCCCACCCATGAGCTGTGGACCCGGTTGGCTGGGAAAATCTTGCCCTTGTAGCGGATCAGGGTCGGCCTGAACTCGTTCACCGGCTGATCCTTCACGGTAAAAAGGTCCAGTTCGCCGTAGTGGTTCCAGAACTTCATATCCTGGTCGTAGAAGGCCCAGATGCGCTTGGGGGGAGGGGTGATCCGGGGCGCTGCGTTGAAGACATCGCTGGCCTGAACGAGTGCCGCCTTCGTGTATCGGCGCGGAATATGGCAGGTCGCGCAGGCGATCCTATCGAGATGCAAGGGCGGGAGCCAGGAGTGCCTGGCGATCGGAGCGCCGAGCGTTCCATCGGTGTGGCAGGATTCACAGCTCCGCACCGTGTTGTCGAGGTCGTTGCGCACCCAACCCGACGGATCGTCGCCCTTGCCGAATTGGTGGACCTCGCGCCCGCGGATCCTCGCGTCGGAGGCCCCGCTGCCGGCGGTGTGGCAGTCCACGCATTTCAGGCCTTTCGCCAGATGCACGTCGGTATGGGCCGTGAAGGAGGCGCCGCGTTTCTTCCACCCGGGCTTCCAGTGGCAGTTCAGGCAGGTTTCGTTGCGCGGTGTTCGCACGATGTGCAGGGCAACGTTGCCATCCGCGTCGAAGTGGTCTTTGTTATACTCAACGCGCGGCTTCTCGCCCCCGGCGACTTTGCCGGCGATCCTGCCGAGTCGCGCGCCATCGGTTGCAGCCCATCGGAAGTTGAGATTGGCGAGCTGCGCATTGCGGGCTCCGTAATCGTATTCCGGCATGTGGCAGAGGAGACAGTCCGCCTCGATGACGCCTGTTTC
>Ga0315282_10012326_pt1 | contig 13099 bp, 9 predicted proteins | sample YL17G07_20_MG_FD_203693 | JGI IMG/M metagenome (GOLD analysis project Ga0315282, IMG submission 203693) | Sediment microbial communities from Yellowstone Lake, YNP, Wyoming, USA - YL17G07_20 | ecosystem: Environmental > Aquatic > Freshwater > Lake > Sediment | place: USA: Wyoming | collected...
CTCGGGGCAAGAATATGCCCTTACGGGCACACTACAAACACCCGCAACGCAACCGGCTACCTGCCCGCCGCCGACCGCCGGGCAAGGCGATGCGCCGGGCGCGACTGGGGTCCCGGCCAAGTCCGCCGCCCTCGGGCTGGTGGTCCGCAAGCCGAACGAAGTGGTCCGCGGCGCACTCGACGGCCTGGAGAGGGACGGGATAATCGCATTCGACTTCAACCGGACCGACTGCTGGGTCGTCAACACGCGGATGTTGTGCGAGGCGGTCGTTTCCGGTGGCGTCGCCGGCGGCGTGGTGATGGTGCCCCTGGCCGCCGACGCGGTCGTCCTGGCCAACAAGGTCCGCGGCATCCGGGCCGTGCAGGGCGTCCGCCCGGACGGCCTGGCCTTGGCGATGGCCAGGCTGGCGCCCAACGTGCTCGTCCTGGAGCACTCGTCGGCGACGTTCCACGAAATCCGGGCCATGCTTCGAATGTTCGCCGGCCCGAGGGCCTCCAGGGGCCAGGCAGAGGCCGTCATCAGCGCCGTCGAGGAACTGGAAAGGGCCTGAGCAATGCGGATAGCGAGAGTTGTGGGCAAGGTGACGCTCGTCAGGCAGCTTGCGGAGTTGCCGGCCGGAACGTACCTGCTCGTCCGCACGCTCAACCGCGGCTCGCTGGCGGGCCTCAACGAAGGCAACGAGGAGTCGGAGGTCGTCTACGACAGCCTCGCGGCCCGCGAGGGCGACCTCGTCGGCATGGTCGAGGGCACGGAGGCCGCGGCGCCGTTCTGGCCGAAGAAGGTCCCGTTCAACGCCTACAACGCATGTATCCTGGAGCGGGTGAACTTCCAGAGCGTGCTGGAAGTGCCCCGATAGCACACGGAGCAAACGATGGTAAACGAATTCGAAATCAAGAAGCTGATCTGCGAGCTTGGCCGGCGGATGTACAACAAGGGCTACGTGGCGGCCAACGACGGCAACATCTCGTATCGCATGGGCGGCGGGCGCTACCTGTGCACGCCCACTGGCGTCTCCAAGGGCTTCCTCAAGCCCGACGACATCGCCACCGTGGACGACGCCGGCAAACAGATCGGCGGGCACAAGCCGCGGACCAGCGAGATACTGCTGCACCTGGAGATATTCCACGAGTTGCCGCACATCAACGCCGTCGCCCACGCCCACCCGCCGTACGCCACGGCCTTCGCGGTGGCCGGCATGGACGTGCCCAGCAACATCCTGCCGGAAGTGGAGATACTCATCGGCCGGGTGCCCATCGCCGAGTACGACACGCCCGGCGGCAAGGACTTCGCCGAGACCATCCTCCCGCACCTGCGCCGCAAGTGCAACACCATCCTTCTTGCCAACCACGGCGCGGTCGCCTGCGACAAGGACCTCGAACACGCCTACTTCCACCTCGAAACGCTCGACATGTACTGCCAGATCCTCCTGCTGGCCAAGCAGATCGGCAAGGTCCAGCAGATATCCGAACCGAAGGTCCTCGAGCTGCTCGACCTCAAGAAGAAGTTCGGCATCCCGGACGAGCGGCTGGAATGCCAGGGCGAGCAGTGCACGCTGGGCGGCAGCGACGAGTTCCTCAAGGGCTTCAGCATGCAGCCGATCCCGCAGCACCAGGCTGGCGCCGACGGGCACGGGCGCGGCTGCGGCATCGCCGACCTTCCCAGCCAGCAGGGCCAGCCCCAGCCGGAGGTAAAGACCCTGCCGCGATTCCCCGCCGTGGTGGCCGGGCGAACGATCCCCGGCGCCGAATACCTCGGCGCATCCAGCGCCACCGCCCGCAAACGCGCCGCCGAAGACGAGACCGAACGCCTCGTGCAGATCATCACCGACAAGATCATCCAATTGGGAGCGGGATGAGGCGAAAGGAAAGGGAGTAGTAGTTGGTAGATAGGGAGCAGGGCAGGTTTAACGGGACACGGGACACGGAACCCGGAACCCGGAACTTGGAACTCGGAACCTGGAACCTGGAACTCGGAACCTGGAACTCGGAACTCGGAACCTGGAACTCGGAACCTGGAACTCGGAACCTGGAACCTGGAACTCGGAACTCGGAATCTGGAACCCGGAACCCGGAACCTGGAACTTGGAACCTGGAAACCGGAACACCGGAAGCCCAGGGATAGCAATCCCTGGGAGTCGGGTGCCGCAGGAAACGCGCGGCGCCTCTGGATGTAATGCGCGAGCCATCAGATGACGCTTGACAGAGCACATGATCCGTCGATGAGCGCCAACACCGCCACATCACGCCGCCCCTGGTGCATCGCGGCCGCGCTGGGCCTGTTGCTGGCCGCCTGCATTGGATGCGTGCAGCACGCCGGCCCAGAGGAGATCAAGCTGATCGGCGACGCCCAGGCCGCCTACGCCCGATCCGACGACCAGGCCGCAATCGCCAAGGCGGGCGAGTTCCTCGCCCAGAACTCCCACACCGCCGAGGCTGATGTGGCGTACTACGTTCGCGGCCTGGCCCACTACCGCGCCAAGGACCTGCCGGCGGCGCGGGAGGACCTCAAGCAAGCGGCCGAGAGGGCGAGGGGCAAGGGCCTCCGCGTCAAGGCCGTCAAGGCCCTGGGCGACCTGGCCCTGGAAACCGGCGACGCCGACTGGGCCCGCACGCTCTACACCCAGGCGCTGGACGAGATGGACCTCGACAAGCCGTCCGCCGACGAGGTGCGGTATGGCCTGGGCTGCGCCTTGCAGATCAAGGGGCTGTGGTGGGATGCCGACCTCCAGTTCGACCGGCTCATGCACGACTTCCCCGATCGCCCCGTTGCCCGCCTGGCCGGTCGCAGAATCCGCTGCCAGGCCTGGACGTTCCAACTCGCCGCCTTCGACCGCCAGGACCTTGCCGAGGCCGAGTCGGCCAGGCTGGCGAAGATCGGCCTGAAGACCGCCGTCCGCGAGGCCGTCGTTGACGGCAAGCTCCAGTTCCTTCTCCAGGCCGGCTGGTACGAAACCCGCGCCGCCGCCGAGGCCGCCGGCAAGACCCTCCGCGCCGCCGCCTCAGACGCGCAGCTCGTGCCGGCGCGGTGAGGACGCGCTGTCCGCCGACAGGCAGCGGGCGAATCGACACGGGAAACAGGTTATGATCACAATCAGGGCTGCCGGCAAACAGGACGTTCCGGCGATCAAGAAGTTGATGCAAGCCATACCTGGGTTTTGGCAGCCGACCTGGAGCGACGAAGTTGTTCAGCGCGGCATTGACTGCGCTATCGACGCCTGGGGTGGTCTGAGCCAAACGTGGTGCTTCTGCGGAAAATGCTCGGATAGCACTTCCTTCTGAGACCACGGCACGCGACGACGGCCACGGGCGAGACGCCCGTGGAACTCATGGGCGAGACGCCCATGCTACGCTTCGCGGCCGCCTGCTGACTGTTTTCCCACAGGTCGCTGGCAGAAGAGGCCCTGTCGGCCCGTGACATCTGGCGGTGGCGCCTCATCGACGCGAGTTGACGTTCGTCTCGCATCGGCGCGGCCGCGGCTTATTCCGCCGGCTTGTCGGAGGATGCGGGGGGCTTGGGGGCCGCCTGGAGAGCCTCTATCGCGGCGGCGGCGTGAAAGGCAATCACCTCGTCGCCGTCCTTGGCCAGGCGTTTCATCAACTCCATGGAGTTCTGGGCCTTCATGTTCTTCAGCGCGACGATGGCGTTTGCGCGGGTGTTTCGGCCTGCGTTGGCGTTCTCGGCCGCCGCCATGAGGGCCGGGGCGGTGGCCGGGTCGCCGATCCTGTCCAGCACCACCGCCGCCCAACTCCTGACCTGCTCGTCGGTATCGCGCAGGAGGGCGACGATCTCGGCGGGCGCCTGGCGCAGCTTGAGGAACTGAAACGCCACGACGCCGCGGATTCGCTCCTTGGGTTCCTTGTCGGCCAGCCTCCGGAAGAACACGTCGAGCAGGTTCTTCTCGCCCGTCAACTGGTACAGCGCCTGACGGCGAACGTCGTGCAGGGATTCGTGGTCTTGCTTGTCATCGCGGTCCGGCAGCGCCCGCAGGGCCTTGATGATCTTGCCGCGCTCGTCCGCCAGCCGCCCGCCCATCTCGGCCAGGGCGAACATGGCCTGCCGGCGGACCGTGCCATGCATCCTGATACACCCGATCTCGCCTGTCGTTTCGGCGTCCGATTTCGCGGCGGCGATGAGAGGATCGACCGCCTTGGGCGATCCCGTTTTGCCCAGCAGCAAGGCGACCTCTCCGCGCACCATGCAGTCCGGCTCTTCTCGCAGCCGTTCGATCAGCCAATCCTCCAGGCCCGGCGCCTTCAGGGCCAAGGCTCGCGACATAAACTCGCGGCGCATGTCGGGGATGGATTCGTCCCTGGTCGCCTGCCGCACAACGGCGAGTTTCCCGTCGTCGTCGCCGGCCTTGGCCAACTCAGCGTCGAACCGGGCGATGGCGTCCTTGCGGCGCTGCGCCTCCTGGCCGGAGATGGGCGTCGCCATCAGCACGGCGTCAGTAAGCATGATCGAAACAGCCATGGCCAGGCATTTGTACATGAGCTACCTTTCGCTATTACCGAAGTAACGAGTTGTCACGGGGCTCGGCGCCCGGAGTGTTGGACGCGCCGGGCGGCGGAGGGTTCCGGGATTGTCGGATGTTTCCGGCGCCGTCGGCAGTCCCGCTCTTGGCATCCTGTTCGTGGCAGGGATGCACGGGATAAGAAAGGCACGGCAAGACGCGACCGCGCGCACGTTCACTGATAGGAAACTTGATTCTGCGTAGACCCCTCGGGCTTACCGGGCGGCTCTGCCGGGGGGACGACCTCACCCCGCGCGAGATTCATCCAGGATGCGTATGAGATCGCAATCCAAGTTTTGCGAACCATGGACTCGGGCTGATTCGTAGATCTGTGAGATGGGGCTAATAACCAGGGATTCCAGCCTTGGGGGAACGTACCGGTTGTTTCTGTTCAGCGCGCCTCGGCGTGCTTTCGGGGCGGCTTTAGCCTAAAGGCTGTCAAGGACCGGTAAGCCCGCTGAAGCGGGCTGATGGAAGAAGCGGTAAAAAGAAGCAGCAAAACGCCGGCAAACCAGGCCTAAAAGGCCTGGCCTAAACCCCCGCTATTGCGGGGGCCAAGCACCGTGAACGGTGCTTAAGATAAGGCTGCTAAAAACGTACGACGCCCATGCCAAAACAGCGGAACCCGTGCGTTTGACATTGGACATTTGAGCATTTTTCATCTCCCCCGTGCATCCCCTGCATCCCTGCCTACCCTTTTCCCGCTCCTTGCTTTATCCGCCGCCGCCAAAGGCCGATATGAACGGTGGAGAACTCGGTCTTGTCAGGAAACGACGCGACAACCACGGACGCCTCGGACGCCGTCGGCCGGTACACCCGCGGGCTTATGCTGCGGAGCCAGGGCTGTTTCGACCAGGCCGCCCGGCAGTTGCAGGAGCTTATCGGCCAGGATGATACCCTTGGTCTGCTGGCGCGTTATCACTACGCGCTTTGTTACAGGTCGCTGGCCGAAAAAGCTCTATCGGCCGGGGATTTCCCCGCCGCCCAGCGCCACCTTCAGACAGCCATGGACGCCGTCGGCGCCCGCGCCGGACTCGGCGGGCTGCTGGCTGGGCTGTACGCCCAAGGCCGCAGGCCGGCGGACTGCCTGCGGGAGATGGAGAAGGCCCCCGTCGCCTCGGCCGGCAAGGACTCGCCGGACTACTGCCGCAAGCTCGCCCAGGCCCAGTGGCAAGCCGGGCGGCGACAGGAGGCGTACGTGACCCTTGCTCAGGCGCTGCGCCGTTTCGGCGGCGCCGGATCGCTGCACCTTCAGTGGGGGCTCTTCCTGGCGGCGGAGGAAAAGTACGCCGAGGCACGCGAGCACCTGGCACTGGCCGCACAGATCGAATGCGACAGCGCCGACGCCTATCGCTACCTGGCCCTGTCGGCCGCGGCGATGGGCGACGCGCCGGCCGCGGCCAGAGGCTTCCAGAGGGCGCTGGACCTGTGCCCCGACGACCTGATGCTGGCCTATCAGTTGTCGCTGGCCGCGAGGGCGGCCGAGGCTGCCGGCGAGAGGATCGTCGTCCGCCTGCCGGCCCCGTCGGCCTCGTCGGCCCGCGGCGGCCCGCACGAGCTGGCCCGCCGGATCGCCGACGAGCCGGACCTGATCGATGCCCTCTGCTCGCTGCCGAGCAGCGGCCTGGACGATGAGCTGTTTTCGATGCTTGCCGGGGCCATCGAGTTGGCAATCGAGGCCCATCCGGCCCACGCGGACCTGCACTTGGCGGCCTCGCGGGTTTACTTGCGCCTCGGCCAGCAGGAGGCGGCGGAGCTTCGGGCACACAAGGCGCTGGAGATCAACCCCGCCCACATCCGCGCCCGGCTTCACCTGGCGGAGCTCTGCACCCGCACCGGGCGGGCGGACGCGGCGGCGGGCCATTACCAGCGGGCGGTCAGCGACGGCGCCGACTGGCCCGACGTTCATCTCCGCGCCGGCGAGGCTTTGGTCAACTGTCGGCGCGTGGAGGACGCCAGGCGGCACCTGCTAAGGGCGCTGGAGCTCAACGCCGGGTACGGCCCGGCCGCGGAAGCACTTGAGGCGTTGGCGGCATGAGTAATCTTTTGGAAATCCTTGGACGGGGCCTTGGCAGCGAGCTCGGCGACGTGCTGGACCGGTACTTCTGGCCGCCGTCAGGCCAGGGCGCCGAGCAGTTCGCCGAGGCCTGCCGGCGCGACCCGCGGCGCCCGGATGGTCCCCTTGCGATCGGGCTGGCGCAGCTCCGCGCCGCCCGGGTCGACGACGCCATCGCGCAGCTCAGCCAGGCGTGCCGCCTGAAGCCGGACCTTCTGGCGGCCAGGCTGGCGCTGGCGTCGGCGTACGACGAGAAGGGGCAGTTCGACAAGGCTCTCGATCAGCTTCGGCTGGCCAACAGCACGCACAGCGGCGAGGGGCCGGTGCTCTTCGGCATCGGCTTTTGCCTGGAGAAGCTGGGCCGGCCCGAAGATGCGGCGGAGTACTACCGCGACGCCTTGAGCAAGGACGCCGCCCCGGTTGCGGCGCGGCAGCGCCTCGCGGCCATCGACGTGCTGACAGGCCGGCTCGACGAGGCGATCGAGCAGTACCGAGTGCTTCGCGACATGGAGCCGCAGGAGCTTGTCTACCGCTCGGCGCTGGCCCACCTTTACTACCGCTGCCGGCGGTATGACGAGGCGGTCGATGAGTTCGAGACCGCCATCGCGATGGAGCCGGAGAACTGGGCGCTGGTGAACGACGAGGTCGAGGCCCTGGCGGCCGACGGGCAGTTCGCCGAGGCGATCGAGCGGCTTTGCCGGCTTCTCGACGAGCAGGGCCCGTTTGCCGATCTTCACCTCCGCCTTGCGGACCTGTACGGGCGGGTCGGCGACGACGAGTCGGCGATGCGGAACTATTCCGCCGCCCTGGAGCTCCAGCCGGACTACCTGGAGGCCGTCGTCAAGGCCGGCGCGCAGCACCTTACCCAGGGCCGGTGGGAGCAGGCGGCCGAGGCGTTCCACCAGGCCGCGGAACTCAACGACGCCATGCTGGAATGCTACGTCGGGATGGGCGTCGCCCAGACGGCCATGGGCGACAAGGCCGAGGCGATGAACAGCTTCGACCTGGCCGCCGCAATCGAACCCAACAGCACGATCCTGCTGGCGGAGATGGCCAAGCTCCAGTTGCGGTCGGCCGTCAGCGAGGAGTTCACCCGGAGCTTCTGCCGGCAAGAGTGCGCCCCCGGCGACGTCGCGGCCTTCAACGAGCAGCTTCTCGTCCACCAGATCGAGCGTCACGCCGAGGCGGTGCGGGATGAGCCCGGCCACGCCGACGTCCGGTATCGCTACGGTGTGCTTCTCCGCGCCGCCGGGCAGATCCCGCAGGCGATGGAGCAGTTCAGCCAGGCCGCGCGGATAAGCCCCTCCTTCCTCAAGGCGTGGATAAAGCTCGGCATAACCCAGCAGGAAATGGGCCTTGTCGACGACGCGATCGAGACGTTCCAGAAGGCCATGGACGTCCGCCCCGACTGCGTGGACGTGCACTACCGCCTGGGACTGCTGTACGCCAGCCGCAAGGAGTTCGACCGGGCCGTGCGCCACATGGAAGCCGCCGCCGGCGAGACCGACGACGGGCGGATCCGCGCCTCACTGGCCCTGTCGCTCCAGAACATGGGGCTGATGGACCGCGTCGCGGCGACCTGGCGAAGCCTCTGGAAGATCCACCGGGCAAAGACCGGCTAGTGCGACGCGTTTGGAGCGAACACGGGCGACAGGTATCCTGTATTAGTGACGGGCGCGGGCGGGCGCCGGGCAATCGTGGAGATCGGCACATGTGCGGAATCGTCGGCTACATTGGCGGCAAACCGGCCTCGCCGGTGTTGATCGAGGGCCTCAAGAGGCTGGAGTACCGCGGCTACGACTCCGCCGGCGTGTGCGTCTGCCTGGACGGCGAGTTGGCGGTATGCAAGGACGTCGGCCGCGTGATGCAGGTCGAGCAGCAGGTGCTGGCCGACAGCAGGTTCAACTCCGCGACGGTCGGCATAGCGCACACCCGCTGGGCGACTCACGGCCAGCCGAGCCAGGCCAACGCTCACCCGCACCTCGACGGACCGGGGCGCATCGCGCTGGTCCACAACGGCATCATCGAGAACTACGCCACGCTCAAGCAGTTCCTCCTGAACAAGGGCCACGTCTTTCGCAGCCAGACGGACACGGAGGTGCTGGTCCACCTCATCAGCGAGATATACAACGACGGCGTCAAGAGTCTCGAGGCCGCGGTGCAGGCGGCGCTTCGCGAGGTGACGGGCACCTACGGCATAGCCGTGATGTGCGCCGACGAGCCGGACAAGATCGTCGCGGCCCGCAAGGGCAGCCCGCTGATCGTGGGCGTCGGCACCGACGAGTACATCGTCGCCAGCGACGCCTCGGCCATCATCGCCCACACGGCCAACGTCGTCTACCTCAACGACAACGAGATGGCGGTCTTCACCCGCGAGGGCATGCGCACGCTGACGACCGACAACGTGCCGATCACCAAGGAGGTCGAGCAGATCGAGTGGACCCTGGAGGAGATCGCCCGGGGCGGCTACGACCACTTCATGCTCAAGGAGATCTTCGAGCAGCCCGAGGCCATCCGCAACTGCATCCGCGGGCGCCTGGACCTGCGCGACAACCGCGTCCAGCTCGGCGGGCTCGACGGCATCTCCCGCGAGCTGGTCAAGACGCGGAAGATCGTCATTTCCGCCTGCGGCACGGCCTGGCACGCGGGTCTGATCGGCGAGTACCTTTTCGAGGACCTCGCCCGCATCCCCACCGAGGTCGAGTACGCAAGCGAGTTCCGCTACCGCAACCCGATCATCGAGGACGGCACGGTGTTCCTGGCGATAAGCCAGTCCGGCGAGACGGCCGACACGCTGGCGGCCCTTCGCGAGGCCAAGGAAAAGGGCGCCCTGGTGCTGGGAATCGTCAACGCCGTCGGCTCGACCATCGCCCGCGAGACCGACGCCGGCGTGTACATCCACGCCGGGCCGGAGATCGGCGTGGCGAGCACAAAGGCCTTCACGTGCCAGGTGGTCGTCGAGACGATGATCGCGCTGGCGCTGGGAAGGCGGCGGTTCATGTCGCAGAACACCATGAGCCAGTACCTCGCGGCCCTGAGCGAGATCCCTGACAAGATCGAGGCCGTCCTCGAACTGAGCGAGACCATCCGCCAGGTCGTCTCCGAGTACGTCGACCGGGAGAACTGGCTGTTCCTGGGGCGCGGCTACAACTACCCCATAGCCCTGGAAGGCGCCCTGAAACTCAAGGAAATAAGCTACATCCATTCCGAGGGCCTGCCCGCGGCGGAGATGAAGCACGGGCCCATCGCGCTGATCCACGAGGGAATGCCCGTGGTCTTCATCGCGCCGCGCTGCGGCACGTACGACAAGATCATAAGCAACATCGAGGAAGTCAAGGCTCGCCGCGGACGGATCATCGCCGTGGCCACCGAGGGCGACAAGCAGATCCGCCAGTACGCCGACCACGTCTTTTACGTGCCGGACACCCTCGCCCCGCTCCAGCCGCTGCTGACCGTGGTGCCCCTGCAACTGCTGGCCTACCACGCCGCCGTCGCCAGGGGCTGCAACGTCGACAAGCCCCGCAACCTCGCCAAAAGCGTGACGGTGGAGTGACGCGGAAGCCGGGCCAGGGATTGACCACAGAGGCACAGAGACGCAGAGGTCAAGAGAAAGAATGAAGAAGGGGAATGGATTAAGGTTCTACATGGATTCAGGACTCATATCTGGCCTTATCCATGTAATCTCATAGTCCATCAATCCCCCTCATCCGTTTTTCGATATCCTTCTCTTTTCTCTGCGCCTCTGTGTCTCTGTGGTCAATCCGCTAACACCTTCAGGGCCACGTCGATCCGGCCGAAGGGGGCCGAGACCTGGAAGCCGGCGACCCGGCCGGCGAGGGCGCGGCGTATCTCGCGGGCGATTTCCATTCCCGCCTCGATGCCGTCGGCTTTGGTCTTGCAGCGGCTCATGCGGTCGAGGATAGGCTTTGGCACGACCACGCCGGGGACGTGGTTGTTCATGAAGTCGGCGTTGCGGAAGCTCACCAGCGGGTAGAGCCCGGCCAGGATCGGGATCGGACGCGGGTGCTTGGCTGCCTCGTCGCAAAAGGCCAGCAGGGCATCGACGTCGAAGACAGGCTGGGTCATGGCGTACTCGGCGCCGGCGTCGATCTTTGCGCGGAAGCGGTCGAGCTCTCGCTTCATCTCAACGGCCACCGGGTTGGCCCCGACGCCGATAAGGATGCCCGTCGGCGGGTCCACCGGCAGCCCGGCCGCGTCGTAACCGTGGTTCAGGCCGTGAACGAGCTGCGTCAGGCCGACGGCGTCGAGGTCGAACACGCCGGTGGCGTCGGGGTAGTCGCCGAGCTTCGGCGGGTCGCCCGTGATGAACAGCCAGTTGCCCAGCCCCATCGCGTAGCCGCCGAGTATGTCCGACTGCATGCCGATGAGGTTGCGGTCCCGGCAGCAGTAGTGCGGGATGGGCTCGATGCCGGTCTGCTGGAGCACCGCCAGGGCGCTGGAAAGCACGCTGATTCGCGCGGTGGCGCGTGGCCCGTCGGGGATGTTGACGGCGTCCACGCCGGCCTCAGCGCACTGCCGGCAGTTGTCGAGGAAGCTGCCCAGGGCCGCGCCGGTCCGCGGGGGGAGGATCTCGACGCTCGTGACTGTTTGCCCGGAGCAGAGCTTGGCGGCGAAGCGGCCCTTGTCTCGCGTGGCCAGCGCCTTTGAGGCCAGTGCGGCGGCCTTGGCGTCGTCGGAGCCGCGCGAGGCGACGGTCACGTGCCGCTTTACCCCGCTGAGGGTCTTGATGGCGCGGGCGGCCATGCGTATGTGCTGCGGCGTGGTGCCGCAGCAGCCGCCCACGCCGCGGGCGCCCATCTCGACGTACCGCTTGGCGTACTCGGTGAAGTACTCGGGGCTGTTGAGGTAGAGCATCCGCCCGCCGAGCTCCCTTGGCCCGCCGGCGTTGGGCATGACGACCACGGGCTTCGTCGCCACGGCCAGCACGCGGGCAAGCCGCTCGATATACCCCGCCGGGCCGGTGCCGCAGTTCATGCCGATCGCATGGACGTTGCCGTCGGCCTGGAGCTGCTGGGCGGCGAACGTTTCGGGCTCCAGGCCCATCATCTGGCCGTGCTCGGGCCGGACGGTGAATGACGCCAGGACCGTCAGGCCCAGCGCCGCGGCCACCTTCGCGGCGATCTGGAGCTCGGCGAGCTTGGCGAAGGTTTCCAGGACGACCAGGTCGGCGCCCTCGCCGGCGATTACGGCGAGTTGCTCGCCGAACGCCTGGGCCATCTCGTCGGCCAGGTGAGGATCGTGGGGCTTGTCGGCGTCGAGGCACGGCCCGACGGACGCGGCCACGAGGACCTCGTCCCCTGCCGCCCGGCGGGCAAGGCGGACGCCGGCGCGGGTGATCGCCTCGACCTTGTCGGCCAGGCCGGAGGCGGCGAGTTTCATGCGGTTGGCGCCGAATGTGTTGGACTCGATCACGTCCGCCCCGGCCTCGACGTACTCCTGGTGGATCGTCAGGATGAGCTCCGGCTTGGTGAGGCAAAGCTCGTCGTAGCAGGCGTTGATGAACACGCCGCGCTCGTAGATCATCGTCCCCATCGCGCCGTCAAAGACAAGCGGCGTGCGGGCGATGCGATCAAGAAAGCCGCCATTGGTTGCCATGGCGATCAGTATCGCATGTCGGCAAGGAAACTCAAGGCCGGAGGGAAGCCATCACCCCGCGCAGGGCGGCTCGGACCGGACGGACAGGATGAGTTCCTCTGCGGCCGCGACACAGTCGTTCTCGCCCTGGACGGCGATCCAGACGCTGCCCTCGGCCCCGCGGATTCCGCCTGCGGCCACCAGCATCGCCTCCGAGTCGGTCAGCGTCTCGACAGCGTGCAGTTCGGTGAACGGCTCGCCGGGCAGCGGCAGCAGCCTGGGGCCTTCGGCGTCGAGGGAGTTCAGGGCGGCGGCCAGGTCGTCGAGGTCGTCGCAGACCCGTTTTTCCAGGCCCACCGGCACGATGAGTTGCACCCGCCGCCCGACGACGGCCGGAATGGCGGCGCCGGCGGTCCCCGCCTTGGGGTCGCCTATCAGCACGGCCGCCTTGCGCAGATCGCCGCTCAGGGCGTTTGCGCCTTTGAGGATCACGTCGCCCGCCTTGAGGCCGTCGACGACGTCGAAGATCGTCAGCCCCTTCTGCCAGACGCCGTTGACGATCACCACGTCGGCGGGTTTGCCGGGCGCGGTGGACTGCCCCGGCGGCACGACCGCCCCGCGCCTAAAGCCCTCGCGGGAAAAGCCCTTCCGCTGGCCGATGGCGTCGAGGACCTCCTCGGCCACGTAGCCGTTGGTGGTCCCGGCCACGATCACAAGCGTGCCTCTATTCAGCACCTCGTGCACGCTGGCGTGAGCAAGGATGCCCTTGCCGATCAGTCGCTTGCTCATCGACGGAGTAAGCAAGAATTGCTTGAGCTTCATGGGTCCCTGCCTTCTATTGCTGAGGCCTTTTCGGAAGAGCGGCGCATCTTCGTCCGGGGGCGTTTAGCCGCGATCTTCCGTTCCCAATCGGCCGCGACCTCTTTCGCGTGCGCGGT